>Ga0208643_1000133_pt1 | contig 47370 bp, 54 predicted proteins | sample VirMetDEL_Nov_12_FD_184516 | JGI IMG/M metagenome (GOLD analysis project Ga0208643, IMG submission 184516) | Aqueous microbial communities from the Delaware River and Bay under freshwater to marine salinity gradient to study organic matter... | ecosystem: Environmental > Aquatic > Marine >...
CACCATCAGAGGCGTCACCTACCCGTCGCAGAAAGCAGCAGCCGAAGCGTTGGGCGTGTCCATCCACAGCATCGCCAGAGCTGTCCAGAGGGGTCAGCCCGATCGAGCAGGGCTGTTGGCCAAGCGCAGCAAGCCGGTGACGATCAGAGGCACAACCTATCCGTCGCAAACCGCCGCTGCTGAAGCCTTGGGAGTGTCGATAAACTGCATCTCCAACGCGGCCAGAACCGGCAACCTCGACGCAGCAGGAACCAACCCCAGAAAGCGACAGCCCGTCACTATTCGCGGGATTGACTACCCCTCACAGACAGCCGCCGCCGAGGCTCTAGGCGTCACGCAAGAAGCGATCTCATACGCCTACCGAATGGATCGGCTCCACCTGCTTTGAAATTCAACGCGGGATCACACCACCATTTAACACATTGGAAACAAAATGAAAATCAACCACACAGCCGACCCTAACTCCCACTTGGGATATTGGTGCGAGATAATAGCCGAGATGGAGATAGGTCAGTGCATCGATGTTGATGTGCGCGACCTCAGAGACATCCAATCGTTTGAACACAACAACGCCGATTTTACGCCGCCAGACCGAATTCTGGGGAACATCATTGGGTCCGCCTACACCCACTCATTCCATATGCACCCAGACGGACGGAAAGTGACGTTTGTGCGCCATGAGGATACTGGCAAGCGCAGATATAACGCCCCAGACCGCCAGCCCACCGCCTGATCCAAGTGTTCCCAGAAGTATCACATGCCTCGCAAGTCATTGAATTTGCGAGGCTTACATCCAATCCATCATCGGTGCAACCGAGAGTAGGTGTTGATATGAGTTACAACTTGACATTGAAATCGCTGTTGAAAGGTGATGCGGACGTTGCGGTATGCCCCGCTACATAGTGCGGAAATCGCAGCAAATACAGGGTCAATCACGGCACTGTATCACATCAGGTATCACAGGAATGGCTTGTGATACCGCAGGACAGCAGAGTCCAATAACCCAAAGGAACCGAATATGCCTATCAAGCAGCCGATGAATACAGGAATCAAAGAAGGTAAAGTGGTGATAGACTTCGCCGAAGCAGACGCACTTTGGAACGGCATGTCCATGGAGCAGCAACACGAGGCCATGTGCATCATGTTCGAGCCTATCATGAATAAAGCGACTGCGATGCAGCGCGCCCTTAAACCATTTAGTGAAATGGCAGGCGAACTTTTTGCTCAGAATTACGACGCAGGAGATGTCGTGCTGACGTGCAGGGCGCCAGATGGCAAAGCCGTAAAGCTGGACTTCGGTGATTTTCTAGTCGTGCGCGATGCACTCGACCAACCCTTAACCTAATCCAACTAACCGCGATCCCAGTATCACAAGCGGTATCACACGCCTCGCAAGTCATTGAATTTGCGGGGCTTGCATCCAATCCATCATCGGTGCGATAGAAAATCTCTGTTGCGCATAAGTCATTGCATTTCCAGCGTTTTCATGTGGTCCCGTGTTGCGGCTTGTTGCGACTATCGCCACGCATGTTGATAAACCCTCAATAACATTGACTTTTCCTCTGGCCCGAGTATCACAAAAAGTATCACCAACGGAGCAATGTGATACTCAATGGGAACGATCGTGGCGCGCCAACGCAACAACGGCGCGAAATCGTATATGGCGCGGATCATACTGAAGCGCGATAACAAAATCATCCATCGCGAGAGCAAGACGTTCACCGAGCACAAGGCCGCGGTCAGGTGGATGAAACAGCGCGAGGTCGATCTGGCCAAGCCTGGCGCCCTGCTGTCACCGACATCGACCCTCACCCTTGCCGACGCTATCGATCGCTATGTGCGCGAGGTAACGCACGACATAGGCAAGACCAAGGCGCAGGTGCTGCGGTCGATCGGGCGCATGAAGATAGCCAAGATCCAGTGCGATCAGATCGGGTCAGCCGAGATCGTTGATATGTGCCGCACGCTGTCCAAGACTATGGCGCCGCAGACTGTCGGGAATTATCTCAGCCACCTGTCAGCCGTGTTTGCCATTGCTAATCCTGCTTGGGGCATACCTCTGGACGCGACGGCCATGAAGGCAGCTCAGACAGTGCTGAAGCGCCTTGGCCTCACCAGCAAGAGCCTAAGCCGCGACAGACGCCCCTCGCTGGCAGAGATCAGGCTCATCGTGGATTGGTTCAGGAGCAGATCGGAGCGCGTGCCGCATTGCGTGCCTATGGCCGAGATCGTGATGTTTGCGATATTTTCGACGAGGCGTCAGGAGGAGATCACGCGCATCAGGTGGGATGACCTCGACGGCGATAGGATCTTGGTAAGGGATATGAAACACCCCGGCCAGAAGATCGGAAATCACCAGTGGGTTGATTTGCCCGCAGAGGCGCGAGCGATAATCGACCGGATGCCTCGCAAGGATGCCCGAATATTCCCCTACAGCACGGACGCGATCAGCGCGGCGTTCACGCGGGTTTGCCATATGCTTGGGATCGAGGATCTGCGGTTTCACGACCTGCGGCATGAGGGCGTCAGCCGTTTGTTTGAAATGGGGCTCAACATTCCGCACGTTGCCGCCGTGTCTGGTCATCGGAGCTGGCAAAGTTTGAAGCGTTACACCCACATGCGGCAGAGCGGCGACAAATGGGCGGGATGGAGTTGATAAATATTTTCCGTTTTCCGTAAAATAGTGTTTGCATTGTCTTTCCGTATTCCGTAAAGTCTAAGTATGGAAACGGCGAAAGCCACAGATAGGAAAACGAAAATGAAAACCTTCACCGCAGCAACCATCCGCAACACCATCAAAGCCGCTATCAAATCGGGCATGTCGCAAGCTGATGCCGAAAGCCACGCAGAGTTTTGCCTTGAGCAAGCCGAAAGCCAGCTTGGCGATGACAAGTGCAAAGCCGCCCGCGCCGAACTTAAAGAGATCATGGCTGCACAATGACACCAGCAGAATTTAAAGAGGCCCGCGTAAAGCTGGGCCTCTCACCAGTCGCCTGCGCCGCCCGCTTGGGCTACACTACGCAAAGCCGCATCAGCGAAATCGAGCATGGTGATCGTGTGCCGAAGCAGGCCGCGATCATCATGCAGCTTCTGCTGATTTTGCCGCGCAAGAAGTGGCCTGAAGCCCCAGAATAGTCATGGCTGGATGGATATAAAAACCCGCCAAGGTGCGCATCGTTGAGAGGCGTGGCGGGTTGGCCCGTGATCAAATCGGGCAGTTGGTTTGAGCGCGGCGTCAGGATTTTCGCCTATACCACGCGCCTTTCAGCAACGCCAAGCCATAATGGCCGCCGCGCTCAGTTGTGAATATCACATCACCAAGGCCAAATGTCAACCGTGGACAGCGGCCTCATGATAAGCATCAGCGCGATCTTTGTTAATGCGCGAGCGTGAAATGATCGCGATGACAGCCAGCACGGCCAGCGCTCCAACGACGATAAATACGATCCGATTAATGTCGCCATCAGTAACGAAACCAGCAGCAGCATTGGCCACGCTACCGCCCGCAGTCGTGGTCGCGGCCTTGTCTTGCGTCTTGGCCTTGCCCAGCGCCAGATCAGACAGATCGGCCAGCCGGTCACTGGTAGCCTCGCTTGACACGCCGCCCGCCAGTATAGCCATCTTGACGCCCTTGGCCTCGATGTCAGCAATACGCCGCGACCATCCTTTGCCGAATGTCGTGAATGTCTTGAGCCCCTTCACGAACCCGAGCCGTTTGGCGCAGAGCTTTTGCACGGTATACATGGGATGAATTTTCGGCATGGCTGCGAGGGTTTGGTCGCCAATGACGCCATCTTGTTTGACGCCCAGAACCGCCTGAAAATATTTAGCCGCCCGCGACGGCCCAGAGTTGATCGCGAAATCATTCACGGCCAGATCGATTCCGGTCAGCAGATCATCGCCGCGAACCGTATTCCAATAGCCGACGCGATAGATTTTCTGAAGCATGTCATCGGAGATGTTGCGCAGATCCGCCTTGGTTGCGCCTGGCTTGTATTTACGAAACGTCGCCAGCGTGATGCCCTTCATGGTCGCGCCGCCTGGATCTTTGGGGTGATCGGCCCAGCCGCCCTCATGTTCCAGCGAGATTTTCAGGCACGCCGCGTAATTGCTCTTCATTCCGTTTCCCTTCCAGTGTTACGCGGCAACTATGTGCCGCAATAGTTGTCGCCAAGGACTAGCCCGAGGCACTCCCGACCATCCAAGAACGGTGAGGATGGTTTCAAACATGGTGACGATCGACCGAGCAGACCGGCGCGGGGGCCAAAGGGCTCCATCAGTGACCCCGCGAAATCGCCGCAAATCCGAACTTGGCCAGCTTCGGCGGGTCTTTTTTCACCACCCGCCATAATTTTCACCCTGCCCAGATCCGTCATCGGTGCGATCGAGGGCCAGCCGCACGTCATCTTGCAGGCTCATCTCATCAGATCCCGCGAAGCCGCTGCGCAGGTAATAGATCCGCCGCGTCTTGCCGCGCCACGACATGGTGCGTTCCAGCTTGGCCCAGCCAAGGCTGTCGAGGACCTTCGAGAGGACCGTTGTGCTGACCGATCGGCCCGAGACTTCCTTGAGCCTGTTGCTCAGGCAGTCGGTCGCGAATACCGTTTGCCCGATGCCGAACCCGCCCAGCTCGATCGCCTCTTCAACGTCACCGAAGATTGGCGCCCGCGTCAGCTCGATCATTTGCCGCTTGGCGTCAGTCATCTCGGGCGGATCGAACCGGCTGAAGCGCGAGAGATCCACATTGAGCAGCCAGCCGCGCAGCTCTGCGGCACCAGCGTCAATCGCACTGTGCAGCGTTTCCCAATAGTCCGCGCCCAGCTCTGCCTTCATCGCGGCCCGAGACTTGAACCGCGTTTCCCATGCCGCCCAGCGACGATCGTTATCATCGACCGGCAGCGCGTTCTGATGGTTCGAGAAGCCCGCGTAATTAGTTACGTTGGCGATCTCGCGCGCAGGACGGCCCTTGCCAACATACGAGATCACGTCGTTGGTGATGTATGGTTTGATCTTGTCCATCATTTGCCCAGCGTCCCGCCCCTCGACGTGTATTTCCTCGAATATCCGCACCGCCGCGCCCTCTGCCCAATCGGTGAAATCCGAGTTGAGGCTGTCGCGCTGAACCGGTCGCACGTTCACCGCGCCCATGGAGGCTTGCAGCACCTTGCCGATCGTCGTCTTGCCGTCGCCAGGCACGCCGATGATGATCGGGGCCCAGAGGATTTTGCGGCCCGGGTGCTGGACGTTATGCGCGATCCACTCGATGATTTTTTCCGCGCCGTCAGGGAGGATGTTGTGAATGTGATCTCGCACCACGCGCCACGCCGAGCCCGCTTCCCAGTCATCAGAGGCAGCAGGCACCGAGGCGGGAAGATATGAGTTGAGATAGCAGATGCCCGACGACCAGACCTGAAGCGCATCCACGTCAGGCCGATAGAGCGTTGACGAGCAGATAAACCCGTCGAGATATTCGACCAGCGTTTTCGTGGCTGGGAATTTGTTGACCTTTTGCTCGCCCTTGGCGTTCTCTGTTTGCACCAGCGGAGTGATCGGCCCATGCGCCAGATCGAACGCACCTCGCCCCATCAGGTCGCCAGTTTCGGCATGACAGAATTTGTCATCCTTGGTGAGAAACACCCACTTGCGCAGCGTCTCGATCTCGCCACCCCAGACCTCGACCCCATCAGGCCGCGGCGCCATCTCTGGCATGTCGCGCTTGAGGCTTTCGCGTGACACCTCGATCAGCTCGCCGCTTTCGTCATACGCACCGAAGTCATCGCGCAAATCATATGCCTCATCTGGCGCGAAAGGCCGTTCATCCTCTGACAGTGACTGCGGCTCAGGTTGCGGCTCAGGCTCAGGCACCGGCTCGCGCTCAGGCGGTGGCTCAGGGGGCGTCCACGGGCGAACAGTTGCGCGCATGAACTCCACGATGTCAGATGATGACCAGCCGTCATCTATGGCGTCAGCGCAATCCCAGCCCTTCGGCACGTGGCCGCCTTGTTTCCAGTCGTCGAATGTCACCGCGAGCCACCGATCACATCCATGACGCGGGGTGATGCCTGCAAGCCATGCAGGATCGCGGCGATGTTCTCAGCGGTATCGACGCCAGACGGGTCAGCATCAGGCCAGATGACCACGGAGCGGCCAGCGAGAGGCGTCCAGTCGGTGTGATTGATGCCATAGGTTCCGCCAGGCCACGACATGACGAGGCGGTCAGGCATGGCGCTGGCGAGCGCATCACGGCACTTCTCACCCTCGACGAGGATGACTTGCCGATCAGGCCGCAGCGTGTCTAGGCCATAGAGCGGGCGAGGCTTGGGGAAAGGGTATCGGCACCATGCTTCACGCCCATCAGGGAGCTGGCACCACATGACCATTGGAGTTTCTTTTGTGCCGTTGAACTCATTGCGCAGGACATAGCCGATCAGCGACCCGTCAGCAGCGCGATAGGGGAAAACCATGACCGGCTTGCACCCGCCCCATTCCCGATCAGAGCCTGCGCGCTTGGGATTGTAGAGGTCGATGCGCTTGCCCGCTTGGATCTCGCCCCGTGGTGGCAATGGATTGATGCCAGCATATGGGTCAACATAATCGACACGCTTGGGCTTGACGTTTGGGCGGCTTGTATCGCCGCCGAGGATCTTGAGCGCGCCGCGAGTATCGACGCCCTTGATTGCCTTGGTCAGGTCGATCACGTCGCCCCGTTCACCGCAGCCAAAGCACTGAAATCTTTCGACCCCATCACTGCCCGTCCAGATCGTAAAACTTGGCGTTGTCTCTTCATGCAGGGGGCAACACGCGACCCATTCCTGCCCGTCCTGTTTCAGATTAACGCCGAAGCCAAAGGCCAGATCGACCATAGAAGTTTCAGCGCGGACCCGCTCAATATCGTGAGCCATCTTAATTCCCCTCAAGCAATGTTGTGAATACCACAACATAACCGCCCTATTTCTTCAAGGATCAAATTAGCCGATCTAGGAAATTATTCCTTTGACCTAGATTTAGTAGTCAGCAATGCTTCGAGGTCATCATATGTCCTCACCTCGCCCGCAATGCCGCCGAACCGTTGCACGATCTGCAACCACTGGGCTTGCTCAGGTGACAGCCGGTCAGTCGTCTTGACTTCAGCTTGCGTATAGACCGCGAGAGTTGAGCCGACCATCTCAGGCGTGATGACAACAGGCACCCAGCCGCCGAGATCTGACATGCCCTTATGTCCCGCGTGGAACGGTCGCCCGTTCGAGATGATGACATCGCCCGCCTTGACGTTGACCGAGCCGTTGACCGATATCCGCCTCGCCTTGCCAATCCACGCCATGCCGACATTCTGCCTGAAAAGCCGCGCCCCCATTTCAGAGGCGCGGATCATGAACTCTTTCCCGAGGGCTGTTGCGTCAGCCATTAGATGAAGCCTCATGATCCCAATGCGTCATCGCCTCTTCTGCCATGTCTCGCGCCCCTGCATGTGACCAATCATAGGCGGGGTCTAGCCATTCATCGCCAAGCGCCTCTAACTCAATCCTCGCCATTTCCACAGCGTCCTCAAACACCATCGGTTCGCGGCACCTATAGATAAAACGCTTCGCCATAGTGCGCAGGAAGTCCGCAAGGGTCAGGCCGTGCTGCGACTTGCGAATTTCGGCCTGCCACACAATTTGCTGCAAAAATTCCGACCCTCGCACGGCATCCCTGACCATCCCATATCGCGTAGGCCGTGTGTCCAGCTTGGCAAAGCATTGCCCGCAGACCCATGCCATTAGCGGCTCCACTCTCGCCCCGTGCAGGTGTTTGCACGGGGCAATCCGTTCAGGTGCATCGCTCATTTGCAGTCCTCCGCTGGCGGGGCTGGCAGCGGCATCCAGTGGGTGGGTTCGAACCATTCCCCTCGCCCGTGCAGCCAGTCATCGCGTTCCTGCCCCATGAAGTCCGTCACGCGCCCGAAAGCTACATTGACGAGCCGCAGTCGCTGCTTGGCGTAGTCCTCATGGTTGATTCCCCACAGATCAACCTCAGTCCCATCTTTCGGCGCGGTCTCAATCGGTTGCCATTCGCTCATCATTCACCTCCAATCAAAAATCAATCTCATCATCCATATCGCGACGACCGCCGCCGCTATCCTGCCCGCCCGAGCTGTTGCCCTGCGAGCCTCGATCATCGCCGCCGCCCGAGCTGTCGCCCTTGCCGCCGAGCAATGTCAGCGACCCGTTGAACTGCCGCAGCACGATCTCGGTCGTGTAACGATCTGCGCCCGATTGATCCTGCCACTTGCGTGTTTCAAGCTGGCCCTCGATGTAAACCGTCGAGCCTTTGCGCAGATACTGCTCTGCGGTCTTGCCAAGCGCCTCGTTGAAAATCGCGACTGAGTGCCATTCAGTGCGCTCCTTGCGTTCGCCGCTTTGCTTGTCTTTCCACGTCTCCGATGTCGCGAGACTCAGGTTGACCACTTTGCCGCCATTCGGGAGACTGCGCACTTCGGGATCTCGCCCGAGGTTGCCGATAATGATCACCTTGTTAACGCCAGCCATTTTCTATCCTTCGATTTTCAGGCGATACCCTTGGCGATACCCCACATTGTCAATTCCAATCCCTGAGCCTTCCAAGCGTTTGCGCAGTCGGGACAGGCTTACTTTCAGGGCGCTATACATTTGCGTTGGTGAAGGCCCGCCGTCTGGGTCATCCGCATACATTGCATCGAATATCCGATCAGTCTGGACGGGATGCCCTTTGCCCTTCCACACGGCCCGCAGGATGCAGGCTTGGTGCGGGGGGATGTCGTAGTGGTCGATCACGATCTCGACCGTAGGAACCGCCACCGGCTGCGCGCAGCATGGGCAGGGGATAGCGTTGTTGATCTCGACCGTCTGCCTCTTGCTCATCGGCCTATGCTCCTTTGCTGTTTTTGCTGGCGAGCCGTCCAGATATGGCCCGCCCACTTCTCCGGTGATTTGTAACCGCGTGCCGTGGCCAGGTTGACCAGATCGGCCAGCGACGAGGCGCGACCTTGCTCGACGTTTTTGGCCCGCCGCAGTGCTGCGAGATCCACCTCTTCGAGATCACCATCGACCTCATTGACCTCGCGCCCGCCTTCCGCGATCGGCTTGACGGGGTATTTATGGCCGCAGTCAGGGCAGATCGGCGCGGGATGGTGCGCGGCGCTGCACTCTGGGCATACCGTCATCTCGACATCGCGCTTGTCTTTTTTCTTGCCGTCCAGCGACCATTCCCGTTCATCGTCTGGGAACCCGAGGCGCACAAGGTTGCCGACCAGATCGAGCAGGATCGCGGGATAGTCTTTTTTCCGCAGCGCCCGCCCGAGCTGTTGCAGGTGGCGCGCAAGCGATTGCGTTGGAGTGAGCTGCATGACGCACTCGATCGTCACATCACGATCAACCTGCGCCGCAAGATCGAAGCCCTCGCAGAACAGCGAGCAGTTGAAGATCACCAGCAACTTGCCATCAGCGAAATCGAGGAAGGCTTGCTTGCGCACGTCCTGCGGGGTCTCGCCATCCAAAGCGATCGAGGGGATGCCGAGGCGGCAGAACTCTTCCGAGTATTCCTTGGCGCGATCGACTGACCGGCAGAACGCGATTGTGCGCAGACCGTCAGCCCGAGCTCGCCAGTGTTTGGCCGCGTCACGAATGACCGCCCGCCCTTGCTCAAGCTCTTCGATGTCGCCCTTGACGAACTCTCCACCGCGCACCCGAGCGCCAGAGTAATCGATCAGCCCTTTTGGACAGAAGGCCCTATATGTCGAGAGGTGTTTGTTCTCGATCATCCAGCCCGTCGTTGGCCCCTCGACCATTGTATCCCACACGTCACCGAGGGGCTTGCCGTCGAGGCGTTCTGGCGTGCCTGTCAGCCCGATCAGCCGAGCGCCGCTTTCCTTGTAATGCTTGGCCACCTTGGCCCACCCAGCCGCCGCAGAGAGGTGAGCCTCATCCACGAAAATGAAGTCAGCTTTGATGCGACCGAGGCGGTTTGCGAGCGTGGCGATCGAGGCGACATAGACGCGGTGCAGGGGGTTATAGTGCAAGCCCGAGGCGATATAGCTGAAGGGGATGCCGAAGGCCGAGAATGTCTTGGCCGTTTGCGTCAGCAGATCCACGCGATGCACACAGAAGATCACCCGCTTGCCAGCGTTGAACAGCGACTGGATCAGCGCCGCCGCCAGCACGGTCTTGCCAGCGCCAGTTGGCAGCACGCAGAGGACAGCCGTTGACCCGCGCAGAGCCACGCGCAGCTTGACCCGAGCCTCTTCCTGATAGTTGCGCAGGCTGATCATTTACGCCCCGCAATAGCTTTGCGGATTGCAGGCTCGTGCATGGCCATCAGGTTAAGCCGCCGCTGAAGGTTCAGCAGTTCGGAAACCGTGGCGCTATCGACTTTCATCCATGTATCTTTTGCCGTCGTGCCGTCGCGCATGGTTGTGCGGGATACGATCAGCCCGAGCAGATCGGCTTGCTGGGATAGGCTCATAGGCCCCTCAGCACTCATTTGATGTCAGGCGTTAAATCCGCCGCGTCAATTTTCACACCGCGCTCTTTAGCCAGCCGAATGATGTCGGCTTGATCATTGCCGCTGATCAGGCCGCGCTCATCACGAACCGCCAGCGAGATCTTGGAGCGATGCCGACCGAGACCGCGGGCGAGCGCGTTCTGCGAAAGCTCGAACTTGGCAAAGACTTTCTGCCAGGGGGTCATCTTGGGGTTTTCCAATTTTCAATCCTATTAGTGCTGCGATTTTCACAACAATACGTTGAGCCTTTCACAACGTCAACAGGCAATCCACCCCGCGCCACTTGCCTGACGTTGTGAGATATGCAACATCGCCAAATCCACGGAGGCAGACATGACCGACACCACGATCGACAAGAAATGGTTCCTCACGCGCCTTGAGGACCAGAACTTGTCCCTACGGGGGCTCGCGAAACAGATCGACATGGACCCATCAGCACTCAGCAGAACTCTGTCAGGTCAGCGTAAAATGCAGCTAGAAGAAGCCAAGGAAATCGCCCGCTTTCTACACGCCCCAGTTACAGAGGTGATGCGCCATGCTGGCGTGTCTGTCGATCTGGACGGATTGCCCACGCGAATATTGCTCGCAGCCTCGATCGACAAGGCGGGTCATGTGCATGGCCTGGCCGACCCCGCCCGCTTGCCGCAAGCCGTGATCGACAAGGCTCAGGCCGCGATCAGCCGCGCAGGCAACGCCCGTGTCATTGCCGCGCAGATCAGATCCAGCGAGGGGCCACTGTCATTCTGGGATGATGCCGTCGCGCTATTCGCCGCCACCGATCGCGTTGAGCCTGACGCCATAGGCTCGCTTGCGATATGCCGAACGATGGACGGCAGGCAGGCGATCGTCAAAGTCCTGCGCGCTCGCAAGACGGGAGAGGCCACAGTGCAGTGCGTTGGTGGTGGCACGATCGAGGTCATGCTCCAGACCGCCGCGCCGGTGATCGCGATTATTCCCTGAAATTCTGAAATTCAGTATTGACGCCGTTTCCTGTTGCGCATAACGTTGTGAAATAGACAACACGAACCGCAACGGGAAACACAACATGACCGAGACCACCGCATCAGCGAACACGAACATTCGGCCAGGCATTTACAAGGGGATGAGCAACGAGGCTTACCACTCAGGCCCTGGCATTTCCAAATCTGGCCTTTGGACGATCCACACCAAGACGCCCGCTCACTACAAATATGCAGTGCGCAAAGAGACAAACGCCTTTGACTTTGGCGAAGCAGCGCACCTTGCAATCCTTGAGCCAGACGCATTTGAGACCAAGGTCTATCGCGGACCAGACGATCGGCGCGGCAACAAGTGGAAAGACGCGCAGGAGTTTTGCGAGCTTGAGGGCAAGCTGATCTTGACCTCTGGCGATTACGACAAGGTGCTGGGTATCCGCGACGCCGTTCATGCCGACGCATGGATCAACTCGATCATCACCGGCGGCAAGCCTGTCATCGAGGCATCGGCTTACTGGGAAGATGCAGAGACTGGCGTTCTGTGCCGTTGCCGTCCAGACCTTTACCGCGCCGATCTGAAAGTCATCCTCGACGTTAAATCGACCGTGAGCGCAGGCGCCGACGACTTCGCAAAGTCGGTGATCAACTATGGCTATCACACGCAGGAAGCATTTTACACGGATGGTTGGCGCGCTGTTGGCCAGCAGGTCGATGCATTTGTATTCCTCGCTTGGGAAAAGGACTTCACCAGCGCCAAGGCTGTCTATGAGTTGCCGCCCGCGATCGTCGATGAAGGCCGCGAGATCGCCCGCCTTGCCCTCAGCACCTATGCCGCGAGCCAGTCGTCGCAGGAATGGCCAGCCTATCCCGATGGCGTGCAGGAATTGGCGTTCCCAAAATGGGCATACAAGCACACGCCAGCGCCGACCGTGTTGGACGGCGAGGCGGCAGCTTGAGCGAGATCCGCCTCGAAGCACAAAGATTTTGGAACGCGGCGATCTTTATCCGCCGCGCCCCAGACAGGGATCAGTCGATCGCGGTCAAGATTATTGAGCGCACCGCCCGATCGAAACACAAACCATTGCGTGAGCGCGCAATCCAAATCCTGAAGGAAGTCCAATGAGCGAGAACCTACCCACCACCGAGCGCAAGCCGATGACGTTGCGCGACCGGCTGTCGAGCATGACGCCAGAATTTTCCAAGGCCCTGCCCGCGCATATCCCGCCAGAGAAATTCGTTCGCACCGTTCAGACCGCCGTGCAGATGAACCCCGATATTTCCGAGGCGTGCAAGACCCGCACGGGCGTTCAGTCCCTGATGGCCGCTTGCACCAAGGCCGCGACAGATGGCCTGATCTTGGACGGTCGCGAGGCAGCACTTGTGACGTTCAACTCGAAAGTCACCGAGAAAGGCCAGCCCGACCGCTGGGAAAAACAGATCCAATATATCCCGATGGTCGCTGGACTGATGAAGAAGGCGCGCAACTCTGGCCAGATCGCCAGCATCGCGGCGCACCTTGTCTATGAAAAGGACGACTTCAGCTATGTCCTTGGCGACGAGGAAAAGATCGTTCACCAGCCCAAGTTTGGCGATCGTGGCCGTGCTGTTGCGGTTTACGCAATCGTCAAACTCAAGGATGGTTCAGTGCAGCGCGAAGTCATGGACCGCTCGCAGGTGATCGCGATCGGCGCGCAAGGCCGCAACGGGTTTCAGTATGACCCAGAGAAGGGCAAGAATTTTGGCGAGTGGTGGCGCAAGACCGTCATCCGCCGCATCTCGAAATACCTGCCCAGCAGCTCAGACCGTGACGAGTTCTTGCAGGCAGTGGCGCGGATTGACGACGACTATGATTTTGACGCCACGGACGGCGGTGAGATCGAGCCAGCGCAAGAGCCGAAGAAGCGCCGCGGTGCAGGTGCAGCAGCGTTGAAGGACGTGACCCCGACCCAGAAGCAGGAAGAGCATCGCGAAGAGCCGCCGCATGACCCGCAGACTGGCGAGATCATTGACGGCGACGTGACCGACAAGCAGCCAGGGGATGACATCTGATGGCTGTCCCGAGCTTCAGCCGCATCGAGATCAGGCACGACACGCTGACCGATGTATTCCGCGCCGCCAACCACCTACAAGGGCTGTCGAGCCAGCTACTCCACCTGCACGCGACCATTGCAGACAAAGACCTGTTGCGGCTTGCGGTTCACTCCGCAATTCGCGAGACATCCACAAAACTGAGAGGGAATTAATCATGGCTAAAAATCAAACCGGCATTGCGATCACGATCAAGGCGTTTCTGCCCATCGGCAAGACCGTGCCAGAGCAGCTTGCGGCGCTGACGATGGTGCAGACCGCGCATGAGACGGGCGACTATGCCGAGGTCTTGAAGGCCGCGAAGGTTGACGAGGTGAAGTCCGAGCAGAAAACCCGCCGCGTCGAGGAAGAGGTCAAGCCAGAGCCAGAGCCGGAAGCAGATCCAGACTTCGATGACCTTGATGAAACAATCTCTGATGTCTGGATTGGCGACGATGCCGACGACGGGATTGACAACGAGTTTGGCGACGACGACATCATCCCGAGCCAAGCAGCGGAATAAGAGAGGGGGCAGCAATGCCCCTTTACCGTTTCAGTCGATCGACACCGATCACCCCGAAGATCGACACGACCACCAGCCCCGCCCATTCATCCAGAGGCGCAGGCAGCGCAGCGATCGACCACTCTGCGGGATAGGCGCACCGAGCGCACCAGATCAGCGAATAGAGCAGCACGCCGCCCCACCATATGGCCAGAGGCACGGCGAACATGAGCATCAGCGCAAACCCGCCAGAGCGCATCCAGTCAGACCGCTGGCGATACGCCTCATTGATGATCGAGGCTTTGATGGCTTCGCGATCAGTGCCAGCGTCGATCCTCTTGTCAACCGTGTCCAGCACCCGATCGAGGACGCTACCGGTCAGCCAGCCGAGCAGCGCCTTGATCATGTCGCCCACGCGAACCGCTTGGCCAGACGCCACCAGATGAAGGCACCGAGGCCGAGGACAGCGCCGATCGCTTGGCCTGCAATGTCAGAAATCAGGTTGATCATGGCGGGATCTTTGGTGAACATATCGACGATCGGAATAGGGATGCCGCGAGACACCATCCACGTCGAAAGGCAATACATCGCAATGCGAATAAGGGGCATGAGGTCAGAGGTCATAGCAAGCTCCTGTTGAAGCCTCACAATATGCCTCGGATGGTTGCCGTTATTGCCTGCGCGCCGACAGAGCGATCAGTTGATGTTCTACCGTCCGAGCCACGCCAAGGATGTCGCGAGCATTGCGGTCGATGTTACCGATTGATGCGCTCGCCCCCTCGATACGCCGCAGCCCTTCCTCGATCGCCTTGCATTGCCGATCCATTGAAGCGGTGTTGTCATCGATGGACTTCTTGAGGACCGCGAGCTGCGACGGCCCCTCGCCCTCTTTGGTTTCCTTACGGCCCCGCACGATTGCCACGCCGCCGATTGCAGCGATCAGGGTCGAGATGGCGCCGATCATCAGGCCGAATTGTTCAGCAAAGCTAGCGTCAGGTTGCATTGCGAACCTCCAATGCGTGGACGCAATCTTTGACCGCGTAAAATATGCAAATGAGAGCAGCCGAACACATCGCGCCGCCATATGTAAAAGTTGCCGATGAGGGCCAATATTCAGTTAAAAATCCGACAGCGAGAAAGGCATAGCACATTGAGTTGATCACCAGCATCAGCACGCGGGCGAAGGGCGTCCACCACCGACTACCATTGACGTAGAGCGAGGTCAGGTGAGCAAGTCCGGTTGTAGCGAAGAGCGAGCCCCATTGAGGTTCAGATAGCCAATAGAGAAGCCGCGCATAGGCTGGCGTTGACATGCTCGCCCAGGGCAGCAGCATCCAGAGCCCGAGGCCAAGAGTTGACCCCGCGAACCACCATTCCATTCGCCGCCGTTCAAATGGTGTGTGCATAGTCTGATTTCTGCATGATGACGCCCTGATTTTCTAGGACGCTACACAACAGAAGGTTGCGAGGCTCTTATAGCCGCAGCCTAAAACAGCGCCGCACGACGCAGCAGCGTGATTGTGCCCGCGTCGATGTTGCCGCTTTCCCAGCGGAACCGAGCGCGAAGGATTTTCTGCGCTGGCGAGACCGTCACCGCGTCAATTCCAACTGTATCACCCGTGCGCGCAAATGACCGCCTGACAATATGATTTGCGGTCACACGCCGAGGCCAGATCCATTCGATCATGCCAGAGCCGATTTGAGATGCGGTGGCGATGTTGTCCCCAAGGTCATCATCGGTCAGATAGCTCGCGCTTGTTTCCAGATAATTGCCGACCATGAACTCGCCAGGCGTTGCACCCGTGCTAGACACGCCCTCGATCAGCGCCATGTATTGCCAGCCGTCCACGAAGTCGGGCGTGATCACCGAGGCGACAGTCCCGTTGACCGAATAGTTGTAAATGATGCCTGTCGCCCCATCGCCAGCCGCCGCCATGTCATAGGGATGCCACGCATATTTGAACGCCCCGCCGCTGGGATCTGACCAAGCACCATCAGCGCGCAGGTAATTCACCACCCCGCCGCCCGATGCAGGCGCGAGACCCTTGGCGCCAGTCGTGAAGGTGTTGAGGATGCCGGTTGCCTGCGCCGCCGTGAGATCTTCAGGCGATCCGTCACCAGCCGTCACGCGCCCCTTGAGGCGAGCCGTTGGCATATCGGCAAGGCTGTCGTTGGCGATGTCAGAGACCGCGCCGCCCATGCCCGCGAGCGTTGATGTCAGGCCGTCCACCATAGTCATCGGTATGCGCTTCATGGTTTTCCCTCCTAGAAAAACAAAGGCCACGCTAGTCTAAAGCGTGGCCCATGAAGGTTTCATGATAAACTAGGCCTTGATCTTTGCCGCCGCGATGAATAGTGCAGTTTTTTCATCTTGCGAAATGTCCATGAGGTAACAAAACAGCTCTATATTTTCGCTGTTAAATTCCCAATCTGCTGCGCTGTCGATCACAACGCGCTCACTCCAAGTCGCGTAATTATCGCGGTAATCAAGAACCGCATTCCAACGAGCCTCACCTAGCGCCAAGATGCCCTGCATTTTACTGATGTAATCGGGGACAATATCTACTGGGGGGCTGTAAACGTAGGAGGCAATGCCCGCATCTTCGCGCATCTGATCCAATAGCTCGCTATTGTTTATCGTCGCATCGGTATCTGCTGGGTCTAACGTGTATGGTATCCACCCATAAACAGGATGTTTAATCTCGCAGTCTACCCGAGATGATCCGTCTGTGGCGTTATCAATGTATTTTGCGTTGCGGTATTCCATTTATGCGATCCTTAACCAGACTGATGCGGAGACGGTGGTGTAGGCACCGGAAGGGGCATTCCCCATGCACTTCCACGTACCAGCCAGTGCGCTGCTGGATGCGGTTGCGGCAACGTTGATGTATTTGAGACTGGACCCTGAAACGTAATCGCCGGGGCCACGGTTGCTGCCGTAGTTGTGAGCCAACAGTGCGTATGTTCCGACTTCGCCTACGCCAAGTGATGCCGTGGCAGTCGCCACATCGGGCAGTTCGGTTCGATAGGCAATCTGCCCGAAGTCCGTGGAGTCCACTTGCAGCCGTAGGCGCGCACCGTCCCACCCAAGGTAGACTTTATTTGTAAGCTGCCCCGCCCCGCCGCCCTGTTGAACGGGCGTAAAATTTACCAGAGCCCCCGACCCCAAGCCGAGCGTCGTCCGCGCCGCCGCCGCCGTGGTGTCGTCGATAAGTGACGCGCCAAAGGTAGAGACGACTGTAGTGGCACCGCTACTCAAGCCTAGATTAGATCGCGCCGCCGCCTTATCGGGAATATCAGACAGGTTAGCTGATTTGGCAGCGCCGCCTAATGTGGCGAGGGCAGTAGCTTTATTCACAACTTCAGAAAGGTTGTTGCTGCCTTGCATTGCCGAACCTATCATAGCCGCCGATGCAGCAGCAGCCGCCGCACTAGCCGCAGCTTGGTCGCGTAAAACACCAACAGCCTCGACCGACACCGCCGATACCACCAGCATCTCGACAGAGATCCCAGCGCCTGGCGCCGAGGCAAGCGTCAGCGTCGTCCCTGAAACCGTATAATTTACATTAGGGACTTGTCGCACGCCGCCGACCCACACCAAGACATTGTTGGCAGAGATTGGCGCGGCTGGCATGGTGAACACGGTTTGAGCGGCAACGGCAGTCACTTGGCTATCGAGCAGAGACATTACAGAGCCATCAGCCGAGATAATCGCGGCGATGTTCTCAGCTACGATTGCAATCTCATCGACAGCAGGCGCAACCGCATTAACGCTGCCTATGCTGCCAGCAATGATGTCGATATTATCAGCACTATCGGAGGCTCTAAGAATTGCCGAAGTGAGGACATCAAGATCAACGCCCGTGTAAGATGCAGGGACTTTGACAGATCGGTCGATTTGTTCCTGAAGCTGTTGGTCGCGCATGGCCGCGAGGTCAAAAGATCGCTCGATCGTTTCCGCGTAATATGCGCCCTGATTTTCGAGGTCGGTCTCTTGCGTGAATGGAACCGAGCGCAGGATCGTCACAGACTCGCCCGTTGCGGGCGCGACGGCAAGCGTGACAGAACCGCCAGCATCATCACCGACGCCCGCCACGGTATAATCAGAACTCAGGGCCAGAGTGGTTTCAGCACCGGCCACAGAGGTCAGGATCACGTCGAGGTGGCTGGACGAGACAACGCGGAAATCGAAGGAAAACGTAACCGTTGACCCGTTGCCGTTGTATGGCCCAGCGTGGTTTGTCTCGCTCGAAACGGTCATATTCATCGCCCTCTAAGGTGTTTGCGAGGAATATGACCGCCGAAGGTTGCGCGCCTCTCTTACCTCTGCTTGCCCATGACGTATTCAATGGGCGAGACTTCCTCGCCTTCCATTGCCCGCCATGCCGCGTCGAGCGATCGGTTTGCCTGCGCCGAGGGGAGCCGGAACAGCATCCCGCCGAGGTTGATCGCGCCCTTGACCAGCGACTTATCGACTTCACCCTGCAAGGCTTGCTGGAACGGCTTGATCATCGTGCCGATCAGACTGTCATAAGTGCCGCCGTCAAACCCACTTGCAGCACTGGCCGCGTCACGGATGAACGGCAGGCCCGCAGTGATAGTCTGGACGCCGCCGAGCAGGGTATTCGAGATCAGGCTTTCGTCATCATCATCGCCGCCGTCATCGCCAAGCGCCAGAGCCGTCGCGCCGCCAATCATCGACAGCGCCACAGTCTCGCCCAGCACGATCAGGAACATGTCGAACGCATAATCCATCGCCTCAGTCGCCGTGATCGGCTTGGAGTTGAGCCGGTTAGTGCGGTCAATGATCAGGTTCGTCTTGGCGAAGAAATATGAGCCGAGCGTCGTCAGCAGCATCACATGCGCCGATTGACGGCTGCGCATCCCGAGAGACCCGCGCTCATAGCCAGAGCGATCGGACCAGATGCCCGACGACTGTGCGCGGTGCAGAGCGTTGTCAGCGAAGGCAATCGCCTTGGTCTCATTGCCGTCGAACTTTTCAAGGCCCAGCCGATAGCCAGCCACCCACGTCGGGACATCGACCGTGTAGAGCTGGGTATAGACCATGCCCGCCGTTCCATAGCGCACGACGTATTGATCGAACAGATCCGCCGCCTTGCTTGTTGAAGGCGAGACAATGCTACCCTCTGCCTGCGCATCCATCAGGTCTTTCTGGAATGTCTCGCGCCGTTCCCACAGCACGCGGGACTTGGCCATCGCTTCAGCCGAAACCTCTTGCGGGTGTTTGAGGTAATCCGCCACAGCCACGGCGAGGTTTTTCTTGCCAACGACGACAGCCGATTGAACAATCCCGAGGGGCTGCATCAGAGCGGTCTTGACGCTCCAAGCCAGTTTCGAGAACGCAAACCCGTTGCGAACTTTCTGCATGGCCGAGGCGACACGGCTGTCAGCCCCAAGCTGGCCCGAGGCAGCATCGAGCAGCCACAGCCGCAGGAAGTTATATTCTGCATCCATGCCAGCCTTGAGCATCGCGCTCTTGACCTCTGCGCTTGTCAGCAGGCGGAACGAGTTGATCACCGCCTCGCTATGCGTCAGATCGTGGATGACCTCTGCAACGTGCATCCCCCACGCGCCAGGCTCTAGGGTGAGCGACTGATCTACGTTGGCACCACGGGCTTGCAGGTGGCCGTCCTTGGTCGAGGCGCTTACGAACCCGCCTTTCATCATGCGCTGCAAGACTTCTTCATCAGTGCCGGTCAGATCCGATCTCCCGCCGCCGAGCCGCCCGTCATACTTGATCGGGAAATACCCGCCGCGATACTGCCCATGAGGCGTGTTGACTGGCGTGGCCTCGACCCAAGTGGGCTCAGTGCCTTTGACCCGCCGCTCGCGCTCTGCCATCAGCGGGCGATAGGTGTCGTTGTAATCCCAAATCGCCTGCACATAATCCCAGTCGCGCTTGTCGAGCAGGGTCTTGACGACCTCGACCTGCGGCTCAGTCAGGTGCATAGCGGCCTTGGGGTTTGTCAGTCGCGCAAGGTTGCCAGCGTTGCCCATGTTGCGCGCCATGCTGATAAGATGCCACTTTGAGAACGACGCCCCGAGCGCGGGGATATGGCGCTTGATGCCCATGTCGCGTTGCTCTTCTGCCGAATAGACCGACATGATCGCCTCGATGTCACGCGCAGCCTTTGCCCGCATCTCGCGCTCGCCATACGCGGCTTCATCGATCTCAGTCTTGATCGCGTCGTAAACCGTGCCGTAATCCTCTGTGTTGTCGAGGCGGCGCAGGATGGTCGAGGCGTGATAGATGCCAGCGATATAATCGTGACCGAGATCCTTGAGCGTTTTCATCCAGCCATTCGCCGGCGCATCCCAAGAGATCGGTTTCTCAGTCGTGTTGGTCTTGATCGTATCGACGATTTTGTCGCGGGTTTCTTCAAAGTCGCGCTTGCGTTGACCCGAGATCAGATCATTCCACCGCTTGGCGGTATGTTCCAAGTTTTTCAGGCTATCGATCACGCCCCGCAGCTCTTCCATTGGCAGGGTTTTGTAAGGCGTGCGCGCCGCATTGCTGCGAACCTTCTCAGGGATCGAGAGCTCATTCTCGCGACCCGCCGCAGTCATCGCGTCGATATAGGCTTGCAGGGCCCCTCGCCGCGCTTCAGCAGGGCCGGACATGCGCCGGAAGTCATAGCGCCCTTGGAGGTCATCGATCGCGGCGAGATAGTCGATCTGCGCATTTTCGCGCCGACCAGCCCCAGCGATCCTTTCGCGGTTGCTGGGCTTGTTGAGCCTGCCGATATAGGTCTCAGCTTTTGAGACCTCTTCTGCGGCCTTGCGGCTTTCCATATAGAGCGCATGGTTGAGCAGTTGGACACGCTTGGCCTTGTATAGTCGAGCGATCATGTCTGCCTGCGCAGCACTTGGCTTAGGCGCGCCGTCAGCACCCGTTTTCATATATGCAGCGCGATTGATCCAATACCGCTCGCTTGATAGCTTGGCGGCGAGCTGATAAGCCTCATTCCCAGCCTTGCGCTCTGCGGCCAGGAAACGATTGGAGTTGACCGCATCCCGCGCCTTCATGCGTGTAATCGTGTCACGCGCTACCGACCGAGCCTCTTTAGCAGTCAGCCCCACGCCTTCACCGGTGATCTTGCGAACGGCTTCCAATTCACGCGCCAGCCACTGGCCCTTTTTGTCAGTGTGAACCGCATCCAGCGCCACCGCTTCAGCAGTGCCATCGCGAAGCACATCACCGTGCAGCTCATACATCCGTCGATCGGTTTCAGCATCGATCGTGGCCTTGCGATTTGGAGCCGCCTCGATCGCCTTGACCATCTGATCGCCAGACCCGAATCCGAACCAGCCAGCAACGTCATCAGGATCAACTCCGCCCTCGACCGAATAGACGTGCTTGCGGCCATCCGTCAGGGTTTTCAGCACGCCCGCGCCGTAACGCTGCACCAGCACATCCTTGGACAGCTTGAGCTTAGGCATGTTCTCAGGCTCATCGTCACCGATCCACCGCCCGTTACCCATCCATTCATAGGCCCGATATACCGGCTGCGCATTGATCTCGCGCTCGACGCCTTCACGAACCGCGGCCTTTTCCTTTTTGAACCACTCATCACGCTCGCGCTTGATCGGCGCCATAGCTTCGGCCAGCATCCGAGCCTGGCTGTCCGCATCGGCTTCACCGCGCAGCTTGATAAACGCCGCATATTCTTCAGCGGTCAGGCCCATCTCTTCAGCGGTTGCGAACACCGGCCCCATGTCGCCCGTGTCAGCCTTGGCCGCAGCGATCTCGTTGTCGCTCGCGAGCATCCGATCGAACACTTGGCGGATGCCGTCAGAAACCTTGACGTTGGTTCCGGTGAGCCGCTTATAGATCGAGATCAGCCACGACCTGAATTTGTCAAACGCCCCGCGCAGCTCGACGCTTGGCGCTTTGCCTTCCATGAGATAGGTTTCAAACGCCCGCGCCCATTGCTCTTGCATCCCGACATCGACCGCAGCATCTTTCAGCACGTCGCCTGTCGAGCCTGTATCGATCGCCCGCTTAACGTCATCGGCGGTTATCCCAGTGTCAGGCATAGCCCGCAGGCCGTCAGCCGCCACAGCAGCCGCGTTGTCGCGCCACCAGCCCTTGATCGCCTGATACTCAGCGACCGAATTCGCCTCGCCCTTGGATGCGAGATCTTGCATGACGGTCAGGAAGAAGTGACCGCTTTCGTGCAGCATGGTCGAGAGGTTGGCCGTTTCAAACAGGCTGATGATTGCCTTGCCCGACCCGTCGATCGAGATCTGGCCACGCGGCGAGGTTTCGTTGCGTTGGAAAAGGCGATTGCCAGATTGGCCGTAGGGGCGCGCCCCAGATAATTCACTAGAAATGCGATCCCAAACTTTCTCTTGCAGCTTTTGGGATGCTTTCGTGCGATGTGATGCCGGGGGGGATTTAGGAAATCTCATTCTCCATTGATAAACAATCTCCTCAGCAATCCCCTGCCTTCTATACTTCTTATCAACGACCAACGTGTCCCCAAGATTGTATGAAGCGACAACCTTATCACCATCAAGGACCGCCGCGCCGTTTTCGTGATATTTCGCAGTCAGGCCCTTTCCTGCGCCAAACGGAACCGCATCCATAGACTCAACAGATTTTAGCACCTTCGGGGTCAATGAAGCTGCGTTTGAGTTTGGCGTTATCTTCGCGGATCCCAAAAACTCACTACGAGAAACCCCTTCAAATGGATGCCCATCTTGATACAAGATCCGAGGATCATTGCCGTCGAACGTCCCGCGGTTGTGGACCGACTTGATCTGTGTGGGGTCAAGCGCAAACCACGACATCTCACTAGTGTCGTTTGGCTCATATACTTGCGCCCCATCATATCCTCTTTCCATCATCCGAGCGGATACTTCTGGATTATCAAGCCAAGACCACTCTATAAGCCCGCCTTGAAAGATAACATCGATCAGGGCATCATTACCCACACCTTCAGATGTCGAGACCCCGCCATCGACATCTATAGACCATCCGCCATCAGGCTCTCCGTCTGGCCCTATGCTCCTAGAAACAACTGGATCAAATATGTATAAAATATCATCTATAGCGTTAGACATTCCTTCGGTTGCTTCAGCGTCTGAACCCCTTGGGTCAGCAAGTGGCTTCTTAATAGAAACATAATATTCACCGACAGAACTGCCATATGATCTAGCATCGTCTGAGCTAGGGCTGAGGAAAATACCGCTCGATACAGTATCTTTTTCTGAAAAAAGAACCATGCGCTTCCCGCGCCTGCCAGTCTCAAAAGCAAATTCATCAGATCCTTGATCAGCAAAATCAGACCCATGATAAACTACCAGCGGCTCGCCATTCTCATCGACGACCTTGCTGTCGCCAAACCACGCCTTGAACGCCGCGCTGTCGGTGTTTACGACACCATCCTGCCCATACATCCGAGCATCTTCATCGCGCGCCGCTTCAATGCCTGCGCGGATCGTGGCGTCGTCATCATCGAGGCTCAGGCCGATCTGCGCCAAATACCGCTCAATCTCGTCGAGGTGGCTCTCATCGACCGGTCCAGTGTCATGATCTGAAAACTGTGTTTCCCCGCGCACTTCAGCGCCGATCGCATCCCACAAGGCCCGCGTCAGGTCAGGGGCTTCATCGCCGCGCTCCATAGCAGCCTTGTATTCGATCACCGCAGGATGGTCAGCCATGAACCCCGCTTCAATTGCAGCGAGCGCCACGTTGTCAGGCCCATACGAACCACCGTCGCCCGAGCCAAACATCGCGCCCTGGCCTTCAGCGGCAGTCTCGCGCTTCAGCTTCAGCGCCTTCTTTCCGCGCCCGCGCTTGATCGTTGCCGCATCCATAGCGTCCAGCTCGCCGCCACGGTCATTGATGCCACCGCGATCAGCGATGAACTCCAAGAGGCTTTGGCGCTTGTCACCAGCAGGGGCGCGACGGTTGCGCGCTTCGGCCAGCGTGCGGGTCAGCTCATCGACATTCTTGGGCGCCAGGGCTTCAGGCAGAGCGCCACGGACTTGCGGCAATGGGTATCTGGTCAGGAACTCATCAGTTGTCAGCCCAGACCGTTCGGCCATGACGCGGTAAAACGCGGGATAGATCATCGCCTCAGAGGTTGCCACGTCAGTCGATCGACCGGCCACGCGCAGGCGAGACACCATCTCATCATAGATTTTTTCTTCAGCGCCGCGCCACTTCTCATCCTCTTGGCGCATGGCTTCGGCGGTTTCCCACGCTTCGGCCATCGCGTCAGACGCCTTTTCATTGAACGCCTGCGCTTCGGCAGCGGTCATCTCATTGGGGTCAAACCGCATGTTTTGCATGAGGAACCCATCGACATCAGATCCAGCCAGCGAGGCGGCATAGGTCGAGGTCGGGATCTTCAGATCAGTGCCATTGTTGACAGCATCGCGCAGGTCATCAGCCGACACACCCTCAAGCGCGCCCGCGATCTCATAAGGGTCAAGCCCCTGCTCTTGGAAATACGTCGCGAACTGATCGGCGGGAATATAGACGTTTTCGACCGGCCCATCAGCCGTTGCACGTTCAACGAATTGGCGGAATTTCTCAGGCATACGCTCGCGCAGTTTCGAGCTTTGCGCCTGACCAGACAGCGCCTCGAATACAGCAACGCGATCCTTGGCGGCAGTGGCCTTTTCCTTTGATGCAGACATGCGCGCACCAGCAGCCGCCGCCGAGCTCGCAGCCTTACCGCCCGCGTGCATCCCGCCACCGGCACCAGCGCCCGCAAAGAACGACTGCGCCAGACGATCGATCACTTCCTCGCCCGTGTATTCGCCGCCAGCGATCGAGGTTGTCCCCATCATGATCGCCTCTTGCAGCGTCTCAGTCGTGCCTTCTGCAATGGCGGCAGACATAACGCCAGCCGCAGCCTTGGTCATGCCGTTGGTGACAAGCACCTCAGCCAGCGTTCCGGCCGCAGCACGTTCTGCCACCTCTGTCACGCCAAGCCCGCCGAACACCTTGCCCATACCGATGACATCGAGCGCCGCGACCGCAGTGCCAGCGCCAAACGCCAGAGCCACGCGATTGGCAGGCTCCATGTCTGGCAGCTTTCCGGCCAGCTCATTGTTGACCTCACCCGTGGACAGCACCAGATTGACGAAAGGCCCGAACCCGCCGCTTGCCATAGTCGCGGCCATTTGTGGCGCCGACATCGCAATGTTTTCAGTGATGAACGACAGCGCCGAGCCGAGACCCTTCACGTCCTTGAACGACATTGGCTCGAAGCCCTGCTTTGACAGATCCTCAAGCATGGCCTTGCCAGCGTCATAGATCACGCCGAGATCTTGCTTGGCGAGCGCAGCCCCGCGTTGCTCTGGCGTCATGTCTGGACCGCCGACCATTTGGCGCTCTACACCATCAGCCTCAGAGGCTCGACCGCGCAGGTAATTCGCCAGCCGCCCGAGCAGGTTTGGATCACCATCGCCATTGGTCAGCACAGTGTCATCGAAAACGTCACCGGCAGCATCGAGGCCACGGCCAAGCGCGCTTGTCTCTAGCACCGCGCCAGTGTCACGCATGACTTCACGACCTTGCGTCACAGCCGTAGCGTTGCCCATGTCGAACGACTTGCCCATGCGCTCGAACCACGACAGACCATTTAGGTCATCGCGTGCCAGCACAGCATTATCTGGATTGCGCAGCCACTCAGTCAGCCGAGGCGCAGTCGTCAGGATTGTTTCGGCGCGCTTCTTCTCGATCTCAGCTTGGAAAATATTGCGGTATTCAGGAACCATCGCCGCAGGTGGCTGGGGGTTTCCAGTCACCTTGGCGAAGTCACTCGCAAGCGTCATGTCGCGGGCTACCTCATCAGGGTTTGCATCGGTCGAGCCGATCACGACTTGCGCCGCGCCGACCGATGCCTTGGCCTGATTTGCTTTCCACGCTTCATAGTCTGCGAGTGTCGTCATTTTTAAGCCCCTCGATTTGCGCTATCGAGAGAGAACGACCTCTTCGTAGCGCGAGATAATTTCTTCCTTGGACGGCTTGCGGCCTAGCTCCACTTCGAGATCTGTCGAGATACCGCGGCGCAGGTCGATCGGGATGTCCTCGTAACTGACTACGACATCAATAGTTGCGCTATCCACACGCGAACCAGCCTCGAACAGGAATTTTCCTTCTTCGGTATTCTCGCCCCAGAGCTTGCCTGGCGTCTTGAGAACGATCGGCAGCAAGAGCTTGTTGGTCATCGACTGGATATCAAGCTGGGTTGGTGCCTTGCCGTTCTCTTCCTGAAACGCCCGCATCTCATCGGCTAGAGCATTGTTGAACGACGCGACCCGCTTGCTTGCCTCAAGCCGGTCCTTATCCTTGAGCCCTGTCGTCGTGATGCCGACCGCTTCGAGTTGCGTTGATGCCTGCGAGAACGCGCTTGTGAGCGTCAGACTTTCCTCGCGTGCCTTGCGCTCATCCGTCAGCGCCGAGGCTTTCATGTTCGAGACCTTTTCAAAGTCCGATTTGCTCAGGCTGTTTTTGTATTCGAGCAGGTTGGTTTCCGCGAAGGCCTTGGGGTCTTGCGCATACATCATTTGCATATCGTAAAGCAGCGTTTGATCGGTCTCAGGTTCCTGTCCGCTCGACTTCTTTTCCCAATAGGTCATGAGGCTCGACATGCCTTCCATGCCGATCTGCGTGCTAACCTCTGGCGGCAGATCAAACGGGCTCAGGTTTTGCGTCTCGATCATGTTGAACGCTTGCGCCGTCACAGCCTCGCGCTGTTGCTTCTCTGCCTTGTCCCGAGCGTCAAGCTGCGCATAGATCGACTTGCGCGTCATCTCGCGCTCTGTTGGGTCACTGATGCCAGACAGATAGCCCTCGACCGTGCTTAGGGATGCAGGCGCCGCACCATCGCCGCCACCCTTGCGATTAGCCCAAGCCGTGAAGTCAGACACGTTCATCCCGCGCAGGAAGCTGTTTGCCTCGATCACGCCAGTCGGCAGGATGTCAGTCAGCATTGCATCAGGGGATGCCCGCAGCACGTTCACAGCGCCACCGGCACCGAGGAAGTGAGCCGCGTATAGACTGCCATTCGTGACCGCCACGCCACGCGCCGCCAATGTCTTGCCATTGGCTTCGGTGAAGGCACGGATTGCGACCTCTTGCTGAAGCGGGTCAGTGCGACCGAACTCAGTCAGGCCAAGAGACGGGTTTGAAAGCCGAAGTTGGTTCCAGGTGCCAGTTGTGAACTGATAGCGACCGGTCGCGGATGACTTGGGGTTTTTGGCCGCATCATCGCCGCCGCTTTCCGCCGATCGGATTGCAGCGTAATAATCCCCACCAGACGACGCCGAGCCGCCGCTGAAAAACCCGTTGGTGTTTTGCTTGACCTTTTCCTGCACCAGCGGAACCTTGAGCGTTTCCTCGAATTTGAACTGATGCGGCCCCGTGAATTGGTCCTTGTGATCGTTGAAATATTTCTCAGCCGCGATCGGGTCATCGCTCATCATCCGCATCCCTGTATTCATGCGGACGGTCGAGATGTATTCGGCTTCGCGGTTTTTCAGCGTGTCAGCATCCCAGCCGAGCATTGCGCCTTGCTCGCGGATCTCTGCCTGCCCCGCCGCGATATTGAAATCGACAGCCTTGGGATCTTTGTATGCCGCGACCGCATCCTCTGCGAAGGTATCGAGACGCGCCTCAGTCGCATCCTTGAACCATTGCTTGCGCGCCCCAGCCGAGTGCGTGATCGTGTTTTGCTGGATGCGCTGTAGGCGAGCGCCAGATGCGTCGTCATACTTCTGCGCAGCCATGCCTGTCAGGCCAGCACCGAACTCTTTTCGCTTGGCCGCCGCATCCTCTTCAAACTTGACACGCGACTTTACTGCGTTCTCGCCCTCAAGCGTCATATAGCCGCCATCGCCATACATGGCGTTGCGTTCCCATTCAGCATACTTGTTGTCGCGGCCCTTGACCTCATTGATCGCGTCAAGCTCTGCCAGTTGCGAGCTGGCCTCAGCAGCCTGCCCGATGCCCTGCGCAAGCCCTTGAAGGCCGCGCCCATTGGCAGCGCCGAACGCGTCAGCCGTGGCCCGAACCTGCACGCCCTGCTGATAGGAAGGCCGAAGGTTGACGTTTGAAACGTATGTCGGAACTCTCATTTACCAAATCCCCGCAGTCTTACCTTGAGCATACGACTTCGCGCCGCCGCCCAGCACCGTGCCAGCCGCAGCGAGATATCCGCCCGACAGCGCGCTCTTGGACGCCGACGAACTCATCGCAGCCTCTGCCCGATAGTTGTTCGCGTTCTGGCGAATGTCCCGCTCTTCGCGGTTCGTATTGGTGCGGATCGTCAGCGCGTCAAGCTCGCCCATCTTGGCCGTATCAACCATGAGATCGAGCGGTGAGCCAAACGACAGATCAACACCATTCGCCGCCATGTTGGCCCGTTGCTGGCCCATGAGCTGCGATGTCTCAGCGCGCTTCTTTTGCTCTTCGAGTTGCCCGCGCTCAAGTGCATCCTTGGCCGCACGATCGGCCAGCGTGGCATTCATGGTGGCGACCTTGGAGTTATACGACGCCGCCGCGCTATCCGCCTTTGCCGCTTGGATCTGCCCCACACCGCCCATAACGGTCGAGCCGATCATCAGTGCAGTGGTTATGTCGCACATCCTAAGACCTCATTTCAAACAGGCGGAACTCATGGCCGTTGATGTCGATCGGGTCGAGGATTGAAAACCCCAGCCACCGCAGCCACCTGACCGACGCACGATTGCGCATGTCCACAAAATTTCTAAGCACTGGATACCGCGCCGACAGTTGATTTCTCCAACTCACAGAGCGCCGCAGAAATGCCACATAATTCTCATCGACCGCAGACGTGCCGAGCAGCCACGGAGCGCCCACGCCTGCAAGCACGTTGAGGTCAGCCACGCCGAACATGACTTCAGGCCGACCATCCACAAGGCCCGTCATCCGCATGGACGATCGCCGGTATGAGATCGACAGCGCCGAGGCTGGACACTTGCCAGACGCCGCAAAGACCTCATCGCGATCAGCCTGGCGCATACGGCCCGCGATCTCTCGCACATGCCACGCCCGCGCAGGCACTACGCTTATGACCCGATCAGCGCCCAATGGTGACATCGGGCATAATTGCGAGGATCGTCATCGGCAGCGGATCGAATTGCTTGACGACCATGTTGCCGCCAGTGTTCCAGTCCCAAGCTGGCGTGATGCGGATGTCGCCCGTGTAAAGCTGGATCGCCTCATTCCAAGCCTCGATCGACCGCTGGCGATACTCGACCAAATGCTCGCTGTCCCGATCGCCATCATAGGGCCCGACGAAGATCCCGCGTGTCCGCTCGACCCGCAGCGTGACCTCAGAAACGCTCTTCATGCGCCCCTGCACCGAGCCTAGGCCATTGACCGAGCCGAGATCCAGATCGAGGGTTTGCATCATCGCAGTGATCGGCAGGCCAATATGAACTTTTGTTGCAGCGTTTGGCAGTGTCACAGAGCCGCCAGAGACCGTCAGGCCGCGCACGACATTGCCATCAGCCAGCGCCACGACTTGCTCACCCTCAAGATGCCCGAGGCCCGAGAGCGTCGTCACCGCAGCGCCGGAATAGGTCAGGCCGCTATCGACAAAGAAAGCATCCTCAATCGCATCGAAGTCGCGAGGGTCAAGCCGCTCGATATATCGCTTGGTTGCGCCGTTGATCACCCGCTTAACGACAAAATAAGGGATGTCGTTTTCGCCTTCAGTGATGACCGAGACGCTTTCAAACACGGCGCCCGAGCTGTCGTGATCTGTCCACGCCCAAACGTCATGCTCTTTCATGTAGCAGAGAGAGAGCAACTGGCCATTGTCCAGCACCACCCAGATCAGCGAGCTTGGAGCCTGCGAATAGGCCCAGCTCATGATCTTGCGGCCCTCGAAATAGTGGCGAGCCATGATCGTTATATCGCGCCCGTCATAGCCGTCATTGGCGAACTGATATTCAAAGTCACGCACCACACCGCCGCGGGCTTGAGCGAATACGACCGTGCGACCGATCGTCAATGGCTGCACCTTGGACGCGCCGCGATAGCCTTGGTTTTCGATAGCAATGGCGCTTGGGCTGATCGCGTCGGACGTAGAGCCGCCCGAGATCGACCACTCGGACGACGACGACAGAGCGAGCAATCCCTTGGCCGAGATCAGCGATCGGATCTCGTTTATTTCTTTTGACTTGATCCTGAACGTAACAGCATCGCTCGCCTTCGCGGGGCTTGCATAGCCGAAATTCTCATAACTGGCCGACTGCGAAAGCCAGATTGCTTGAGGATCATTGGCCGTTGACGCGAAGGCCAGCCGTTGCTCGACAAAGGTGGCGCAGCGTGGATAGTTGCCAGCACTGGAAAAGGGGTTGCGCCCAGTCTGTGGACCGTCAGACGTATCAGCCGCAATGTTGTCGTCGATAAAGCTAAGATCAGAAGTCTTACCGATGTAGCCAAAAACACCATTATACTCCTTATAAACAAGGTAATAGTCAGCACCAGAAACCGCCGCCCAAGAGATCGTGTTATAGTTGCCGGTATAGGTCAGATCGTTTGTCGTCGAAACTTCGGCAGATGGAAGCCCCTCTTCCCCCGTCGAGGCAGAGACCGCCGAGATCACATAGGTTTGGATATCGCCAAACCCGAGGCCACCGACAACACCAGTCGGGGTTGCAGGTGGAGACGTGCCAGACGGAGCCGCAGGGATAGCCTCGCCACTGCCCGCGACATCGCCAGCGGGAAACTCCACAAGCGGCGCAAACACCTGCGCGACAAGCCCTGTCGATGCGTCGGTGCGATAGACCTTGTATGACGTGGCGCCAGCGACAGCGTTCCAATAGACGCGGATATAGCGGCCATCCAGAACGCTGTATTGATAGATCACACTGACCGCGGCACTGGCAGCACTTTCGCCGCCAGCCGAAGAGATAGCCGTGACCTTGAACGTGCGCGTGCCATACGAGCCGTTTGAATACTTGTATGAGGCTTGAGCGCCCGTAGCAGTTGGCGAGGCAGTCGTTGGCGTAAACGTCACCGCCGTCAGCGTCCAGTTGGTCTCAGAGAACCGGCTCAGTTTCCGCACGGGATAGCTGATATGGCAGATATACATCACATCCGCCTCTTGGATGTAGACGAGATCCCCCACGTCAGCCGCAGCGTATGGAGTGGCAATCTCATAGATCGCGCCGCCACCCGTCAGGATCTGCCCGCCGTCTTTCCAAACCCGCATATAGCCGCCGCCAAATTCGAGCGTGTAGGATTGCGTGGACGAGAACTGAAACGGGATCGTGCGCGTCCTGGTCGAGCTTGTCTTGACCTCACCACAGAACTCTAGGCCAGCCCGATTGCTCGCCCCGCCGTGCGCGTGGATGAAGATGTTCGTGCCAGCCTTTAGGCCGGATCCATACTTGGCAAGATCGACCCGAGCCCAGAGCGCAGGAGATAGAACGCCCGAGGTAAATGAGCCTTGGAATAGACGGAGATCTGCCATTATGCCCGAGCCCCTTTGTATTCGCTTTCGTGGTCCGAGCTTTCGCGGGCGTCATTCGCATCAGCATCCTGCGCTTGCGTCGTCACCATTTGCGCGAGCTGATAGGCGTCGGCCCGCATCTTTGGATCACGGGTCAGGGGCATGGCCAAGCGAACCGCTAGATGCCACGACAGAGCGTCGATGAAGAGCGGCGAGAACCGTGCAGGATCGACAGCGCGCTTGGTGTAATCGATGATCGCAGGCGAGAGGTCGCAATAGACCATGCCGCCGTCAACGTCGAATGGTGTGCTGATCTCATCCTGTCGCGTGATGATCTGGCCCTCAGTGCTACCGTAGTCAGGCCGCACCAGCCGCACTTTGAGGCAGTCGTTCGGCAGTTTGTAGGCATAGGCCCAGCGAGTTTTCACGTCCTGCGCCAGCTCTGCCATCGACATCAGGCCGCGAGCGAACCGCCACGGATAGGCTTGCAGTAGCGTGTCCCGCGTCAGCTCATAGAATTGACGGCAGGCCCGAGCCTCAGCGCCGGTCTCATCGAGCGAATTGATGTTGTCCTTGCCGACGTTGGACAGAGCGAGATTGCAGATCGCGATGACAGAGGACATGTGATTTCCAGTTTATATTTGGCGAGCCGCCTCACATTAGCGCGCAGTTGGTTGCTGCGGTCGATTGCCGCCCCCGCGCTAACAGGGGCGGGCGGGGGTTTTAGCTAGTGGGCGGATATGCCAGCAAAATGATGGTTCCTCGCCCTGCCGTATAGTTAGCGTTGCATGTGAGCGCAGATACTCCCTGCATTGCGCTACCCCATAGGTTTGTCTGCGTCCCGCCAAAATAATTTCTGGATGGGATATATGTCAGACCAGACACCCAACCTGCACCACTTGCGCCCACTGAAACCATAGACTGACCGATAACGAGCGACCCCGCAACGGCTGGCGTGATGCTCAGAGGGATGCCGCCGCTCGATGGGTTGCCCCATGTTGACGCGACTACGGGCGAACCTGCGCCGATATTGCCAATCGTTAGCGCCTCGATGCCGATGTTATCGGAAACGCCGTAGGAGCTTGTGACAACAATGTTGCCTGTCGCGCCTGACGGGAAATTCGCCTCGGTCAACTCGAACATCGCATTCCACTCATAGGCGTTTGTCCCTGATGTGGTTTTTTGCTCCGCCAGTTTGGTCATAGCAACGCCACCCCATGTTGCGGAGAGGCTTGTTGTGATTAGGGACGCATTGAACGTCGAAACGTTCACCAGCACGCGACGGTTGGACCCCGCCGCCGCAGTAAACGCCATTGTGATGGATGCCGCCGATGTGGTGCTGCCCGTTGTCAGCGAAGCATCTAAGACAAGGGGGGTTGTTATCGGAGGTGGCGCAACATATGCGGCCATCGGTAGCGTGCGGAATACCCCTGTGGTATCGGTCGCGCCCGCTGCACCCGTATCAAGCGGCGAACCCACTGCGGGCGATAGGCCGAGAATGGTATGTGGATAGGTGTTATACGCCTGCAAATATGTCGGCTGATTTGCCAGCAACATAGTCACGTTGTCTGCGATCGTCATGCCAGTGCTTGCGCCCGAACCAACGTCCATAACACGGCAGGCGTTGTTACGGATTTCGACATTCGTGCAGTTGGCATAGGCAATGTCTGCCGTATCACCATACGGGGAGGTGACAATCGTATTCTGGTTGATTTTGCCGGATAGCGCAGAGCCTACCGTGATGCCGATAGCCTGACCACCCGCAATCACGTTGCCAGAAATATCAACCTCTGCCCATGAATGCGGCGTGCCTTTGACTGCGTTGTTGTCCTGCGCCAAGATGCCTTGGACGTGCTGTTCGTCCATCAGCGCATTGAACGTGTAGCCAGAGGTGCGATATATGAGGTTTTTACGCGCCCGAACAACACGGTTGGCCGTCGCTGCGGAATCGTTGATCGGCTGGAATGCGTCCCCGTGGATGCCGTCAGAATAATTCGGGTCTTCAACCTTCTGCTCCGTCCCTAGCGTGATCGAGCCTGTTGCACCCGTATATGTTTCCCCTGCCACGGGCTTGGCAAAGTTATTGTAAAGCCCCTTAACGTAAGTTGACCCGTCAGACGCGGCGACATACAAAACCTTCTGCGCCGTTCCAGAAAGGCCGTTTGACAGGGTTTCGCCCACCGTGATCGTGCCAGTTGTCGCGGTCAGGAACCACGATTTGCCGTAGTCACCTTGGAAATATGTGAATGTGTTGTTGTCAACGGTCCAATCTGTATTCAGACCCGTGAACCCGTCCTCATACATATGCGTGATGACGTTGCCCGTCGCGGTAATGGTGCTGTGGTTAAAAGCGCCCGCTTCTCTCGCATGAGTGAAAGTGTTATTTGTCAATGTGAGGCTGGAGCCAGTTGCACGAATGCACCCGCGCCGTTGTTTTTTAGTGCCAGTTGCGCAGTTATTATCCCACACGCATCCGCGAAACTCGATGCCCGTGCTGCTGTTCACGACAGTTGTGTAGGCCGGATCACCACCAACGTAATCGGTCCCGCCCGAATTGTCGAATGAGGTTTTAAGGCCAGAGAACAGGATATTTGCCGACGATGAATTGACCGTCAGGCCCGCGAAAACTGGATAGTTTCCCGTGACCTCTGCGGCGATGGTGACTGTGCTGGCAGGTGCAAATCCCGACAGCGTTTTTGCGGTATAGTTGCCAGCACGAACGGCGATAGTTTTGCCCGATAGCGTGGCCGCACCGAGCGCAAACGTGCTGGTCCATGTAGCATCTGAGGTGATGAGGTAATCATATGCAATTGGGGCCGCGTTGGACGTAGGGGTCCGAACCTTCGCAACAGACCGCGCGCCCGCCCCTATCGCATTGACCGCCCACAACTCCACACTCGCAGCCGTTGATGCCAGCACCGTAATCAGGCGCTCACCCGTGCCAACACCGGACAGGGTTTGCGCCGAACCGCCGCCCACACTGTATTGCAGCGCCGTGATAGCCGACCCGCCGTCGTAGGGCAGCGCCGTGATGTTCAGCGACAGCTTGTCACCGCCCGCGCTTGGGCTATCGGCGAGCGTCCACTGCCCCGCCGTCATTGCGGATGGTGCAGTCAGAACAGGTTCGACAGCCCCCACGATGAAAACGGGAATAACCTCGAAGCCGTTGAACATATTCCGGTCGTCATCGATGAACACAACACCGCCGACACGCTGATCGTTGTAGATCGTCGCGCCAGACGACAGCACGGACACGCCAAGTGTGCGCTTGCTATCGAGGAACCCGAGAGCCGTCACACGCACGCCGATGACCGGCAAGCCATTGTGGATTTTCTTTGATGGATCGACGGCGACAACGCCAAGGACGGGGTGCGAATTGTGGAGGGTTGCCATGCGTCATCCATTCAAACGAAGGCGCGAGCCCTCTTGTGAAGAGGGGCGACCTAAGCCGCCCCTTGTTTTCAGATTTCAGTGCCTGGTGCGATCCAGTCAGGCGCGGGGGACAGCGAGGCTTTGGCCTCAGACGCCACCGCTTCAGGTTCAGGCGCATCAGCGAAAGGATCTGCTTTTGGAGCAGGCTCAGGCTTGGCCTTTGCAGCAGCCTTCTTAGGTGCTGCGATTGGAGCCTCTACGCCGTCAGCCGCAGCCACCCAGCGCGGGCGACGCTTGGCGTCATTCCAGAGGTCGAGCGGAATGGCGAACTCATCGCCAGGCTCGCGCACGATCCCGCCAAAATAGCCACGCTCTTCAGCGACGACTACCTTAACCATTCGACGGCACCGCGGCCACAATGCCAGCCGTGATCTTGCCCGTGGTCGGAGCAGTGCCGGTGACAGTGTATTTCAGGCGCATGAAGTTCATGTTGATGCCCTTTGGAATGTTGTCCCAAGGGATCATAAACCCAGCGACCAATTCAGCGAGCAGGAACGTGCCAAGGGTCACGGTCTTGTCTGGCGTGAAGGTCTCGGTCGTGTCGAGCTCGATGTCGATCTTGAGAGAGGTCAAGTTGTTGAAGGTTTCAACAACCTGCACCAGCAGCGGGATCTTGACGCCCTTGCCGATGTCGCGAACAACGCCGGTCGCGATCGGGTTGAGCGAGATGACGTTGGTGGATGCAGCGGTCGCGGTGACGGCCTGCGCATCCGAAAAGAGGTTCGTGTTGTCGAAGATCATTGGTCGATCCTTTCCGTTTGGCCTTCCGGCCCTTGAGGGAAGCGGCCAGCCCCGTCAGGAGCTGGCGAGCCGGTTAGACGTAGGCAGGAACCAGCGCCTCGGTGTTGAGCAGGGCGTCGGTTTCGCGGATTGGCAAGCCACGATAGGTCATGACTTCCTTGCCCTCGATCGTTGCCTGCGACACGTGAGTTGTGTTGCTGCGGGCAGTGGTCATCGAGCGATCGGACGACTGCGCATCGAGGATCTCGATCATGTCGCGGTTCATGTAGATCGCAATGCGCGACGAGGTTGCGTCGCGGCGACGGCTTTCCAAGCGGTAATAAGCCTGGCGAAGCAGCGCCCAGAGATCCACACTGCCAGCCATCGCGTCAGACACGTCGATGTTGGCGATACGAGCGTTATAGCGATGGTCTTTCACCGCGACGCCCATGTGCCAATTGAACAGCGTTTCCTTGGCGTAGTAAGGGTTGCCCGCGTCATCCAAGACACGTTGCTCGCCCTTGTCCTCGATCGTCACGCCCGCATTCATGCCCTTTGGATAGAGCAGCGAAGTCGCGTGATCGCCCCAAGTGACGAACCAGATCGAGGTGTTGTCCGAGCCAGTGCCGCCGCCGTGGATCACGTTAGCAGCCGAGTTTTTCGGAGCCGCCGACTTTGGGCCAGAGTAATACGAGGTATAGCGCGCCGACAGTCCCTTGAACTTGTCAGGAGTGGTCGCGGTATCGTGGTAAAAAATACCGGTCGCCATCTCTTGGTTCATCGCCTCGAGGTAAGGCGCGCTGTCAACCAAGCGAGCCTTGGCAGGATCTGGCGCCAGAGCGAGCAAACGCTTGTCGATTGCCGAGCGAGCTTCGAGGAAGCCAGTCGTATCATCGACCTGCTGCATGGTGGACTTCGACTGCGGCGTGCCTTTGTAGAGGCGACCCCATGCGACCGAAGGCAGGCCGGTGCGGATCATGTGGCGGTGCGATGCGCCCATGTTGCACTCGACAGCCATAGCGTCGTCGAGGATTGGATTTTGTGCTGCGAGGATCTCGATCACTTTGCCTTCAGCAGACATTTTGTGAGCGTCGATCAGCGAGGGGAAGGATTGACCAATAGTAGCCATGTTTTAACCTTTCGGTGCATCGTTCGGAAACAAGGAATGCGCGACATCGACAGGTTTACCCGAGCCAGCAGCCGCGCCAGATGCAGGGTCATCTTCCGAGATCATGGCCCCCACTTTTGACATGAAACGAATAAGCTCTGGATGGTTGCCGCCACCACTCGCATTGAGATATTCTTTCAACGCGGGCGTTCCGAGTGTTTCAACGGCGCGGCGAGATGCAGAAACTGTGCTGTCCCACTTGCCCCCGCCGATCTCTTTATCGGCCTTCGCATCGCCCACCCATTTCTCGATCGTTTGACCCCAGCCCTCTTGCTGCGCTGCGGCCCGCTTGGAGATGATGTCAGCGTATTTATCGGACAGCTTTTGCGCTTGGCCGTTGGTAAGGCCCAGCTCTTTGAATTCGCCACCGAGCGCGTCGAGCATTTCCGCATCGACCTCGAAGCCTTCAGGCATGGCCAGATCATACTTGCCATCCTCTGGCACCACGTCAGCCTTGGCAGGATCGGCAGGCTTGGCCTTGTCATGCTCTGCCTTGGCCGCAGCGTTTTCGGCTTCGGACTTGGCGGGGTCAGCCTCGAATTCTTTCCAGTCGCCCACAGCAGGTGCAGGAGCTGGCGGAGCGTCAGGCTGCGCACCACCCTCTGGGGCTTTGTTATCATTGGGGAAAAGCACGCTTTCATCGCTTGCAGGAGCTGGGGCAGCACCACCCTCGACAGGGGCAGCGCCAGCCTCATCAGCAGGAGCGCGCAGGATCTCAGGCATCCAAGGGCGGTTCATGCCGACACCTCTTTAGCGAGAATGGCACGGACGGCAGCATCCTTGGCCTCAAGCAGCTTGCGCAGCGCTACCGTCCGCTCTGGATTGCGCGAGATCGTATCCACGATGGTCTGCGCCAGATCGCCAAAGGGCTTGCTGACCGCTTGTAGGTGCGGAGGCAAATGCGAATAAGCAAAAAATTGCATGATATGTTCAGTCGGCATTTTCATCATCCTCATACTGGGTTTCGCTTGGAGCCGCCGCAGCCAGCGCCATAGCCTTCATGTCAGCCACTTCGAGCAGCAGCGTCGGATAAGCGCGAGGGTCAACGTCGCCCATGCGCTCAATGATTTTCCGCCCGATCGACTGTTGGCCGAGGACGTAATTGGTCGCGTTGTTGTCGCCAGCAAAGGCGTCCCGATAGATCGCCGCTTGCTCAAGCACCCAGAACAGCACGCGCTTGCCCGAGGGGCTTTTCAGAACCTCTTGCAGCGCCGTGTTCAGATCAGCCTGATCTCGATCCATGCCGGTCATCCCGCGAACCTGAAGATCACCAGCCCGCACGACGACAGGAACCCGATCGTCATCAGTGCGATCGCCAGCCAATACATAGAGGCAGTGCGTGGCGCGACGGTCTCGCTCAGAGCAGAGAGGCAATAGATGTAAAGGAACACTGCGCCCGAGATCGTCACCAGCAGCGACAGCACCGCACGCGAGGCGAGGTCAGCATCACCGGCCACGACAAACGCGAGGCAGAGGCCGATCGGAAACGCCAAACTCAGGAAGATCAGCATCCAGCCGATCACCTCGATATTTCGGATCGCGTTCTCATAGATCAGTTGGTTAAGGCCGTCGTTTTGTTCGGTCATCCAGAGATCCCCAATTTTTGCAGCAGCCCAGCGCCGCCCGCACGATCGTCAGCCCCAGAGAGCAGCGTTGCAGCCTCAGCCCCAGCCTTGGCAGCGGGCGCCATGGTCGCGGCCATCTCAGCGTTTTGCGCCGCCTGTTGTTGCTTGGCGCGATCGGCCCGAACCTTCTTGACCTCATCATCAGGCACGATGATCGATGGAGGCACGCCGAGATAATCGAAATACACATCGACAACCTGATCAGCGTCGATCTTGTCCAGCACGTCAGGCTTGACGCCCGCGAGGTTGCCAACGAACGACATCCCGCGCTCGATCGAGCCTGTCGATACGGCCTTCTGTGCCTGCGCCAATACCGAGATATATTCGATCTTGATCGTGCCCTCTTGCAGCTCAGGCGGTGGCGGTGGCAGCTCGCCACGACGGGCTAGGATCGCATAGGCGCGGTCGATGCACGGCTCAAGCTGATCGTTATAGATGTTCTCAAGCACTGGCCCGAGGGCGAGCAACTTCTCTTCCTTGCGCTCTGCAATCTCGAAACTGTTGCGCGGCTGAATGCCTTCCATGTTCGCGAGCATCAGGAACAGGTCAGCGTAAAACGATCGGTTGATCCGGTCCTGTGTTTCGCGGATGTCGGCTTGCAGCTCGCTCAGGCGCAGGTTGACTTCCATCGCCGCCCGATAGCCCTTGCCAGTCGGATCATCGACATAGGTGACAGAGCCAGGCAGCAGCGAGGCGGGATTGTTGCGCATGGAGCTAGGCCCAGTCATCGGAGGCCGCACCATCTTATCGATGCCTTCGAGCTTCCGCTTTTGCTCAAGCTGAAGCATTTTGATATCGCCAAGCGCGATCTGGCCAGGCGACAGCGAATAGTGATCATCGCCGCTCAGTTGCCACGCGGGCGCAATGATCGGGTTTTCGTCAAAGCCGCTTTCCTCTAGCAGCGTGCTTTCGTTGCCTTCCAACTCCCAATAATTCGAGAGGAAAGCTTTGTTCTTTTTGTTGATCTTTTCGGGCGATCTGGACATGCGAGGCTCGACCGCGTGGCCGATGTCAAACATGGTGTCATAAGTGCCGCCATCATAGAGCGTCTTGATGCGTTGGCTGACCTTGGCGTAGGTGAACCGTTCGACGATGCGAGCAACAGACCATCGGAACGTGCGATAGAGTGTCGTTGCGCGACCCTTGTGATCGCGAGCAATCCAGAACCGACCGTGCAGCAGCGGGATCATCCGCAGCACGCTTTCATTATCCTCGACCATCAGCGCGCAGGATTGGCCGAACTGGCCGAGATCCCCGTAGCCGATGTGAAACGAGCTATAGACGTTGGAGGCGTTGAACACTTGGCGCATCCGATCCTCGACCGCGGATAGATATTCCTTGACCGCCGAGTTGTCTTTCATTGCCTTGTCGGCAGGTGCTAGACGGAACCACGGGCGAGCTGGCGAGGTGACGCCAGAGTGCATCCCAGAGGCCAGCGTCAGATGCGCAAACGTGCCAGTGCTGTCGAGGATGGACTTGCGCTCGATCGGCCCCTCATTGCCAGACAGCAGCCGCAGCCGTGTAGGCTCGATGTATTCCGCAAGGGATGACCACAAGCCTTCCCACGGCTGGCGAACCTGCTTCAGCTCTTCAAACCGGCGCCGGTGATATGCCACCTGTGTTTCATTGCGAGCCGAACCAACGTTCATTTACTCACCCAACAGCGTTTTCTTGGCCGTCGATGCCGAGGACGTGACGCCAGAGCCCGAGGTCAGGACAGTGCCAGCAGCAGAGCGAGCCTGATCTGACGCCCGCGTGCCTTGCGCAGTCACCGCGTCTTTCGTGGGCGTCGAGGCGACCGAACGCTCTGGGGCGATCACAGGATCAGCGACTTTCGGGGTGGACATACACATGTTGGATCACCAGACGTTTATGATTGAATAGCCGTTGCCATCCACTTGTGCAGTCGAATGGTTTCCGCCGCCAACAGTGCGGCTTTACTCACCCAACAGCGTTTTCTTTCCAGTTGCAGCAGTAGACGAAAGACCAGAGCCAGAAGTCAGGACCGTCGCAGCGGACGATCTCAAGCCAGTGTTGCTATTCCCGCGAGCTGCGGTGGCAGATGATAGTTTTGGCTGAGATTGAGATGCAGACCCGTAAGCCTTGGCTTGAACCTCTGAAACAGCAGCTTTCATTACTGAACACATCGATTTAATCCAAAACTTTAGGGCTACGAGAGCGGGTCATAATCCACTTGTGCAGTCGAATGGTTTCCGCCGCCAACAGTGCCGATCGGAATTGTGCGCTTGGCCACCGGCTCAGAGAACGTCAGAGCCAGCGCGTCCCCCTTGTTTGGCGACGGCAGGCCACGGGTTTTCATGTCTTCCTTGCTTTCGAGCTGGATCTTGCCATCGAGGCGCGCAACGGTCTCGGGCCCCACGATGTCCTGATAAAGCCCCTCATCGGCAGGATCGATCGCGCCGCCCGCCTTGAGCCATTGCTTGGTCATGCCCCAGATCTCAGCGCGCTTGTTGAGATAGCCAGGGTCGATCGGTTTGCCCGAGAACCAGATCAGGCGCCACGATCGGCCCATGACATCGCCAGCGGATTTGATACCCGTGCCATAGCCCGCGTCGATGAACACCGCATCGGCCTGATGCTCGACCTCAAGCCTCGCGATCAGGTTGGCGACTTGGATGTCATTGTCGTTGCGCGGCAGGGTGGCGAGCGACTTCGAGTAGAGCCCTTGGCGCAGGAATATCTCAAGGCTGTCATCGCCCGACCACGCGGGGTCAACGCCGATGATCACGGGCGCGAATTTGTATTGCTCTGGACGCAGGTGACGATCGCGTGCTGCGTCTGCATCGACGGCGCTGATGAACTGCATGGCTGATTGGCTCGGGAATTGGCCGCGAACGCGGACTTTGACGTAATCGCTATCCTCGCCGTGGTCATCGACCATTTGCTGCAAGAATTGCTTGTTAGTGCCTGGCACTGTGCGGCTGTCGATCTGGAACGTTTTCCACCGGTGACGATAGCGCCGGAAGCACTCACGGAAGCGGCCAGAGTTGCGGGTAGGGTTGCCGTAGACGATGAAGATGATCACCGTATTTTCATCGGTCAGCGCGCCCTCTGCGACTTCCCAGACCTTATCTGCGATCTTGGACGCCTCATCGAATTCGAGGATGATGATGCGGCCCTCATTGTGCAGGCCAGCAAAGGCTTCGGTGTTATGCTCGGACCACGGGATGAAATCCTGTCGCCAGCTATCGGAGCGCGTCTTGTCGCGGGACTTGATCGAGGTGGCTTGCACGTCGAACCAGTGCGATGTGAGCGCCATGCGGAACCACTTGCCGATCTCTGGCGCGGTCTTGGTCGAGAGCTGGCCGAGGGTGTTAGCTGTGGTGACGATCTTGGCGTCATCCCAGCAGCTCATCGCCCAGTTCGACAGCATCCCCATCGATGCCGACTTGCCGATGCCGTGACCTGACGAGACGGCGATCCGCAGTGGCTGATAGCGCGTGGCTGGATCCGCGAGATGGTCGCGGATGGTGCTGAAGATGTCTGTCTGCCATTGGCGCGGCCCCTCATGCTTGGCCAGCTCGCCTTGCCCCCAGTCCCATGCCAGCATTGACCATCGCACTGGATCAAACCGGCACGACGCGGCCAGGTCGATGATCTGGTCATCGAGATCTGGCCCGCCATTGTGCTTTCGATCACTCGACACGCTTGCTAGCCCGCGCCAGTCGATCGGCCAGAGCGTCGAGCCCCTTGTGCTGCACGGTGTCTTGGAACGCGTTGACGTTGATGTGCTTGCCGATCAGCTCCAGACGCCGGATGCGATCGCTGATCTTGACGCCAACAACCTCGCCCATCTTGACGCCATCCACCGATGTCTCGCTTGTCGTGATGCCTGCAACGAGGCCCTGACGCCAGATCTTGGGCCACTCATGGACGGGCTTGAGATTGCCATCAGCCGCGTAGATATCCGCGACATCAGCCTGCGCTTCTTCGGCCAGTCTGGACAGCAGCCAGTCGGCATTGATCTTGAGCCGTTCCGACCTGTCGATCGTCAATTCCGTGAGAGCTTGCTTGACATTTGGATTAGCTAGGAGCTCGCAGCCTGCAACACTGAGATCCTTGGCCTTAGACCCAGCTCTTCCTGCGGCTTGGGTTGAGTTCTGATCAAGCATGTATTCTTCGACAAATCGGGCTTGTAGCTTTGTGAGTTTGCCAGCCATTTCACCCTCTAATTTTTGGTGCTGTGTCATGGCTATATCTGGACGGTTGCCGTTGTGAAATCCCCAATTCTGACTAACGCACTAACAACACTAACGCACTAACATCACAGGGTTTCAGTTGCCTACGGGAAAAAATATTTGCATATACCCTTCTTTTTTTTCTCCTAGCTCCTACTCTCTTTTTGCTGTGTTAGTAGTAGACTAAAGTAATAAGTATAAGAAAATAAAGGGAAATATCAAATTACAAATGCCACACATCAAAAAACACAAATGGGGCGTTTGTGCGTGTTAGTTTTGGATTTTTGCCTAAATTTTGGGCAGTTTAAGAAAAACTCGAAACGCATTCCAATAACGGCATATATTAGTTTTTAAAAACTAACGTTAGTGCGTTAGTTATTGACGGGTGATTTTGGGTGCTGTAGTGTTGTGATAAGAGCAACAGACACCACATCAGGAGCATAAAAATGAACCCCTTCAAAGCCGCCGCGATCATCGTGTTTATGGCGGCACCAGCCGCAGCGACATCCCTCACCGAGACCTGCGGAAACATGGGCCGTTGGGCCGAGGCCGTGATGACTGCCCGCCAGGACGGTCATGAGATGAGTGACGTGATCAGGATCACGACCAAGAACGTCCAGCCGATCATTCAGGTGATGTTCACCAAGATCATCATCGAGGCTTACAAAGTGCCGGTATCCACCGACAGCGCCAAACGTGAAGCCGCAATCAACTACTTCAGCGACGCCACCGTGCGCGCCTGTTTCGTATCGTTTGGAGACATGATGTGACAGAGACCCGCATCCCCAAACTCGTTCAGGGGCAGCGATACCCGTTTGATGACGTGACCGACGGCGACACGTGGATCGTCGGCACAGTGCAGCAGAGCGAGAGCGTGCAGAACGCCTTTGCTGGCTATGCGAGCCGGAACAAGCTCAACCTGCGCGCCGTGCGTGAGACCATGCCTGACAGCACTGTGCGGGTCAGTTTCATCGCCAAGGACAAGGCCCCGCGCCCTGATCGTGCCCGATCGATGGAGGCCCGCGCCCGCATATTAGAGCGCCAGGTTCGCGAGCTGATCGAGGCATTGAACGCAATGGGCGCCGCGTTTGCCGTGAAGGCAAGCACCGATGCGGAGAAGCAGGCCGTTTCGCTGGCACGCAACACCATGACAACCATTACCGCCGAGAGGGGCAAGCCATGACGCAAGATGACCTGAAGATGAACGCCATGACGCAAGAGATCATGAACCTGATCAATGACGCGATTTTCTACGATGACGGGTATAAGCGGAACCGCGACAATCCGATGCAAAACACGCATGCAGCCGTTGAAGCTGGATTTTCCGCATCCATGCGAAACGCCTGCTGCGATCTCCTGCGAGGCCTTGGCGTTGACGTGCCGAAACCGATCCACGATCAGCCAGATGCACTCAGCGACGCTCTGGCCGTGCTGGCAGCTCGATACGCCCGCGCCCTGATGACGCCAGCCGAGATCGATGCAGAGCTGGCGCAGATCGCCGCCGATCGTGAGCGCAACCATGCACGGAATATGACGCCAGAGAGCGAGGGCTTGGCCGAGGGGAAACGGACATGAGCGCGATCAAACTGCACGTCGGCTATGTCGGAAAAACCCGCGAAGGCAAGCGGGTGGAGATTGTTCCAAGCAGAGTGATGACCACAAGCTACAAGGGCAGTAATGGGTTTTATTATCGAGATGACGGGGCGTGTCTACACGTAGGCCCACAAGAGATCATCGGCCCATGGGTAGACGCACCCGCAGCCCCCGCGCCCGACTACAACAACGGCGAATGGTGGGGCTGGAATGGCGGCGAATGTCCCGTGCATCCTGAGACAATGGTTATCGGCATTGATGAATGCGGAGCAAGGTGGACAAGCCGTGCAAACTGTAACGACTGGCCGTCATTCCACGGTGCTTTCCGCGTCGTCACCCCATACGTCGAGCCGCCGAAGCCGCCGAAGCCGCGGGAGTGTTGGATGGCGGAACGTGACGGCAAGATGATCGAGGTTCATTGCCACGTATCAGATGCAATCCACTTCCGCGAGGTGCTGAAATGACCCTCGCAATCATCGCAACCCTCGCGTTTGTCGTGGTCTGGGCGCTCTGCTGCGGAGGACGTGACGAATGACCGAGATCACAACCCGCAGAGCTATTGAAATTTGCATGTCTCGCCTGCGCATGTGGGACGGAGTGAGACGCTTCATGGCTGACGCTTTATCCGCCGAGATCGCACGTGACAGCGGCCCCGACGAGGATGACATCGACGCTCTGCGTGCCGCTTTGGAAACTATAATTTCGCAATGCAGCGGACTAGATAATACCGCAACTAAGACCGTTCTTCTGACGCGGCTCGAAAATATCAAGGGACGTGCAAGACGCGCAATACCAAAGAGTCCACGCTATGATCTGGGATGACCTCGCAGCAATCGCCGTAGGCATGGTGATCGGCGGATGGCCCCGCATTTGGACCGCGATTTACGACTGGCAAACCCGCGACCGCCGCACGCCCGAACAGCGCGCCGAGGACCAGCGGCGTCTGATGATCCAACCGGAGGATGATTGATATGGAAAACGCAACTATTGCCGCATGGTTTTCAAATGGTGCGCCGTCCGCCTGTGCCGCAAAACTGGCGATTGAAAAATATGGGGCTAATTCCGTGCGGGTCGTAAACAACCCCATCGCGGAGGAGGATAGTGACAACCTGAGATTTGCGGGTGACGTTGCAGCGTGGCTTGGCGTTGCAATCGAAACATCAGCAAACCCGAAATATCCGACTGCCAGCGCTGTCGATGTATGGGACAAGCGCAAGGCCATGTCATTCCCGAGAGGCGCGCCATGCACGACGCATCTTAAAAAGCACGCGCGCCAGCATTGGGAAAAACAAAACCCCGTAGATTGGCACGTGTTCGGTTTCACGCTTGAAGAACGGGAACGGCACAATCGCTTTACCCTAACAGAGCGGGAGAACGTGCTGCCCCTGCTGATAGATGCCAGGATGAACCGTGATGATTGTTTTGATATGGTCCGCAGCGCCGGCATATCCCTGCCTCGCGCCTATTCTTGGGGGCTGCCAAATGCCAATTGCCTTGGCTGCGTGAAGGCGACCAGTCCGACATATTGGAACCTAATTCGCATGGTTTCGCCAGAAGTGTTTGCGGATCGCGCAGAGCAATCGCGCAGGCTGGGGGCGAAGCTGGTGCGAGTTCAAAACAAGCGAATATTCCTTGACGAACTCGACGCCCGCGCAAAGGGCCGCGCGATTAAATCTATGCCCGATTGTGGCCTTTTCTGCGAAGAAAACCCATGACCGCCGCGATAATATCCGCCGCCGTTGCGCCCGTTGTGTGGGCTGCTGTGCGGCTGGCCCTGAACGTAATCCATGATCGGAGAATGAGATGAAACCCGCCGCGCAATTCATCCAAGCGTTTACAGAAACCATTGACAGCGTTGCTTTCTCGCGTGTAGTGTTGTGATTATCGCAACAGATTAGGACTTGACCCATGACGAACAAATCAAAGAACAGCGGCAATATCCGCGCCGCGCTTGCAGATCTCGCAGTTTGCGTTTGCCTCTTCGCAGTGCCAGTGACGCTTTATTACATCGCTCTTGGCGCTGATGCGCTGGGGGTGAAGTGATGACGATGATGACCGCCTATCACACCGTCACCACGCCGACCGTCATGCCGCCTAAGAAGCCTATCACTGCGCCACTTCGCAAGGCCGCGCTTCAGGAGCTCATGGGTATGGGTCACACGCCAGCTCAGGCAATGGCGATCCTTGAGCGCAAAGACGGCCACCGCAAGGCCATGCCGCCCCTGGTGCAGAGCAACGAGCCCGTTCCGAATAACAAGCGCCACACCCGCATTGTGGGAAAATACAATCCCGAGATCATGCAGGTTATGAGCGCGAAATTGGTCACTGCGAGCGACGTTGCTGGCGAGATCGGAACCGAGAGGCCGCAGGTTTTTGCCGACATGATGGCTATGGCGACCGATGGCCTTCTCGATCGCAAGCGCAGCGGCTCCAACGTCGCTTATCAGTTTCGCAAATCGGGGGCTTGATCATGCCGACATCATGCCCCGTTGAGATCAGAGGCGTTTATTATCCGACAGTTACAGCCGCAGCGAAGGCTCTGGGAGTGACGACAGGGGCAATTTCCAGCGCGCTCGATCGTGGCACTATTGACAATGTTGGGCTGGGCAAATCCGCCGCCAAGCCGATTGAGGTTGATGGGGTCACATACCCATCTATCATCGCCGCGGCTCGAGCTCTGGGGATGACGCGAGATGCGCTGCGATGGAGTATCTCGCAGAAATGCAATAGTGATAGGCCCATTCGCAAGAACCAGCCGGTGACGATCAGAGGCGTTGAATATCCGAATTTTGCCGCCGCCGCCGAAGCCTTGGAAGTTACCGAGCATTCGATCACTTGGGGCATCAGGTTTGGCAGGATCGACCGGATCGGGATGAGGCGCGAGAAACCCGTCACCATTCGCGGCACAACCTACCCCTCGCAAACCGCAGCCGCCGAAGCCCTTGGCGTGTCAAAAGGCACGGTCTCGATCTCTATCCAACGCGGGAAGGCCGACGGCATTGGCAGCGGAGGCACCGCTGCAAAACCCATCACCATCAGAGGCGTCACCTACCCGTCGCAGAAAGCAGCAGCCGAAGCGTTGGGCGTGTCCATCCACAGCATCGCCAGAGCTGTCCAGAGGG
>Ga0208643_1000134_pt1 | contig 47159 bp, 76 predicted proteins | sample VirMetDEL_Nov_12_FD_184516 | JGI IMG/M metagenome (GOLD analysis project Ga0208643, IMG submission 184516) | Aqueous microbial communities from the Delaware River and Bay under freshwater to marine salinity gradient to study organic matter... | ecosystem: Environmental > Aquatic > Marine >...
AAAAATCCATTAAAAACATCAATCGCGTGAGTTGCAATTGGCGTTTGAGTTATGTAGTTAGAAATTACAATGTATGTTCCAAGGATTATACATACTAGAAATGAGCAGAACATCGTTAGTGATTTTCTACTATATTTTCCGTTTGGACTTTTAAGCGTATCGTCTCTTAATTTTTTCATTTTTATAATCCTTTAAATATATATTTTAATAATATCACAACTAACCCACCAATTACAATAGTATAAATACCAATAAACAAACCCATATAGATTTCTATTTTTATTTGCTTCTCTTTATTTTTATCTATATCCTCACGTAAAAGTTTTAGTTTTTTTACAATTCCCTCATCTTCAAATTCAGTTCCGAGAATTGCGTTTTTAATTTCTTTTACATCAGATTCGATAGTATTCATTTTATCATCCATTCTTTTATAATGTTCTCCAAGCCTTTTTAATTCAATACTATTTTTTAATTCAATTTCTTTGCTATCCATTTTAACGGTTTTAGTGATATTGTTAATGTTAAAAAAATAACTATTATAAAAATTATTCGAATATAATCATCATAATTTAAAAAACAACCTATAATATTCAATAAATTTATAACATTCAATCCATATACAGAATTTCTGCTTAAAATATTTTTTTTGTATCTCTCTTTTATAATCGAATTTCCAACTATTGAAAACCCAAATACATTAGAAAATATAATCAAAATATGGTAGTTTTCCAAATCAATTAACAAAAAAAAGAGTATCACCACTAATACAATTGGTGGGTAATACTCCTTTAATATATTTACTAACTTCTTCAATTATTTTTTTGGTTTAGTGTTTATAAATCCTCCTCCACCTATTGAATGTGAAACTTTTTCAACTTCTTCTACGGTTTCCATATAAGCTAAAAACTCATTTACTCTGTCAATTGTTTCCTCTGAAAATGTTCCTTCTAAAATTATTACTGTTGATGTCATTTTTTTTAATTTTTATTTATTAATTATTATTGCTAAAATTCCACCTAAAAAAGTAAAAATAAAGTCTAATAAACTCCATTTATTTGTGACTAATTTATCAAATATTTCTTTCCCAATTGCAATTATAAAAGAAGCTAATGAAATAATTATAATCGATATTTCATATTTTAAAATTATATCAGCAACCATATACATAAATGAAAAGTGTGCTACTTTATCAACGTTGTTTGCTAATAATGAATGAATGGATTTAAACCAATCAGGTAGTAAGGCTATTAATTTTTCTTGCATTTTATTTAAAATAAGCGTTTTTAATTCTAATAGTATCGGCAGTATTTATTTCAACATGAATCCAATTGTCAACTGCTGGATTAAAAGTTAATACCGAACGTGCAACATTTAAAGCCGTATCATCAGTTAATTGAGAAATATTATTATTAAATCCTTCCATATTACCGCTATAAATAGTCATTATTCTTTTAACTCTTGCTGTTAATTGCGTAGCTGGTAAATCGTATCTTGCAATAGCACTTGGTGAAAATGGAGAAGGAAAAGTAGCTGAGTTTGAAATTCCTATCTTTATATTACATATTGAAGTTGTACCCGTTTTTTCAAATAATATACCTAAATCCATAAAATCGGATGTATTATATGTATTGGCTGGAATCAATTTTGTATAAGCTGAAATGTAAGAGGGAGCAACTAAAGAAGATCCTCCAATAACGTCAATTATATTTGCCTTTTTTTCTAATATATTTTCCTCTCCATTAAAATAAACTAATCCTTTATTTAAAGTTGGTGTTACGTATGGCGTCAAAGAATAAGGTTGTGCAAATTTTCCTTTTGTAACTTGAAAGCCTGACATTCTAAATCCTTTAGAAGATTGAGAAGATGTTCTACTGATATAAATACCATCAAATGTTAAAATTTTATAAGAAGTAATTCTATAAATATTCCCTGAAACCAATTCAACATTTGAAATTACATTTGATAAATTTCCTATTTCCAAACGAAAATCAACATCTAATCCTGTTGAGCTTGCGTATACTTTTGGTTTTGATAAATCATCCATTATCACATAGAATGATAAATTATAAAATTCTCCTAATGTTAATGGCACTAAAGTTGGTAATTTAACTGTGAAATTACTTGTTCCTGTATTCCTAAAACATCGTGTCAAACCTTCAACTCCCCAAGCAAAAGCTTCAGCAACTAGATTTGTTGATGGTGCAAATAAAGAAGAAGGATCAGATTGAGTTACAAGATTATATACTTCATCCATCTTTGCGACTTGGTTCAATGAATTTATATACAAGTCGTTTTTTTTAACTCCAGCTTGTTTTGCCAAAAGTTTAGTATTGTATTTTGTCAAACCACTTACTCCAACAGCACCTTTTAAAAACGACTGCTCATTTACAGTTAGTTCTTTACTTTCAATAGTATTTTCACTTTTGATTGGTTTTTTATTTACTGAAAAGTCATTTCTTACTGAAAAAACACCTTCATAAATACTTTTAGCATCAGAAGCAACATAGATAGCTCCAATATAAGAACCTTTGTTTACAAACATTATATCTTCAACGTTTTCATCTTTTTTTGACATCCACGTATTTAAAAAATCAATATAATCAGATGTTAAACTTTCAGAAACTAATATTCCAGAAGTAAAACCTGTTTCAATATTATTTCCATGAAAAGACATAAAATATTTTCCATTTGCAAAAACTAAATCATCACAAACAACAGCTCTTGCCCAACTAACAATCAATTGATTTGTTATAGGAAAATTATAATCCGTTCCAATTATTAAAGGTTTTGTTTCTTTTGTAAAATTTATTCCGTCAGTTGAAGTAGCTAAACCGATTGCTCCCAATTGATTTTGAGATAAATTTAAACCTTCATAAAATAAGTAAAATATTCCTTCTTTATAAATAGGCAATGGACTTCCTAAACTTTCAGAATCCCAATTTCCCAAGCCATCAATATCTAAACAAGTATTTTGAAAAGTCCACGTGATTAAGTCTGTTGAAGTATGAACTTGAATCTTTTTTGGATTATTTGTACTTTCTTCTGTGTACATAAAATAGGCACTACCTACTTTTATAATATATGGATCTTCCGCTGGTGTATTATAAGCAACTCCTTGCTTTATAAAGGTAACACCTCCATCTAAACTTTTTGCAATACACGCTCTTGAATTTAACCCACTTGCTCCAAAATAACCCGTATAACTTATATAATGAATCCCGTCTTCATCAATAAAATAATTTCCTAACTCTCTTATTTTTTCATCATAAGAAGAAACCGCACCACTTACTATTAAAGTTTCTAATGGCTGTAAATAACTGAAATTTAAGTTTTGAGAATTTGTTAATAGTCTTTCAATATAATTTACATCATTACCAATAACCATCCAATCACTACCAACCCCTGGTTCACTATTTGTTCCTGTTGCATTTTGCCACGTAGCACCGTTATAGTTCACGCTTTCATTTACCTTGTATCGCTTTTTTGAATCCCAATTTGGAGTCCTATTCCTTAATGTGATATTTTGAATTGCCATTATATATGTTTTTTAAAATAATTATTTTGCTTTGTGTGTTCTTGTAATAACATATCTTATATTATAAATATCTAAAGTATTATCAGCAACTACTTTTATAACTGCTCCGTTAGCTTCCCATGTACCTAATGTATAACCACTAAAAGTAAAATTAATTGGTCTTTCAATTCCATTTCCTTTTGGAAATGATATAATTCTTTTGTATAAATTAGCTAAATTTACTGGTGTTCCTGCTCCCCCTGTAATATCTAGCCAAATTTCAATAAATGTTGTTCCTGGGCTAGTTGGTTTTGCTATAAAATCAATAGTAACTAAAATACCGTCCCCATTTCTACCAGTTATAACTGTACCATCATAAAAAGTTGTAACATCATCTGGTTTTTGAGTTTCAATAACAGTTGCTTTATTGTTTGGCAAAGATAATGGTGTTGTTGATATTGAAAATGGACTTATCGAATCAAATTCATCGTCAACATAGTCGCCCCATCCCGTTTGATTATCTACGTATGACCTTTGAGCATATATTAGTTTGTTTTCGGGGTCTATATTCGAATAATCGCTTTCTCCTGATAACCTTTCTTTAATATTTAAATTATTTATTCTAACATTTGAACCACTTTCATAATTTATATTTATTGCACCGTCATCTATGAATTCTATATAACTACCTGATGAATTACCTTTAATTCTTTTATTACCATTTAAATTATCAAACTCAATATCTCCAATTACAGGATTACCAACATCAGTACCACCAATAGGAATAAAATCTATTAAATCATTAATTGAAACTTTTATCCAATCAGTAAGCAAAGATGGAATAGAATTACTGCCCGTAATATTTTGGTAAACAAAATCATTATAAACAACAACAGCATTTACTTTATATCGTTGTTTTTCATTCCATGCAGGAGCATCATTTATTAATTTATTTCGTTGTGTTGCCATCTTGTACTTCTGGTTTTGGTATTAACTTATCCTCCTCTTGTTTCTTTTGGAAATTCTCATTCCAATCGCCCATGTTCAAATTTTCAGTTGCTTGTTCTCTTGTGATTAAATCATTTTTCAACATTTCAACAATCGCTTTAACTTCTTTTACTGGGTCAATGTGTGGCATATTCTTACCTATAAATCGACAATTTTTATAACTATCAGTTATCATGTAATTATCAGATTTTAAAGCCTCAATAAATCCGTTTGCTTGTGTCTTATTTGATAAAACTTGAAACTCCAACCACAATGCATAAATCGGTTTATAGAAATCCTCTGCTATTTTCTTACGGTCAATATCAACAATATACCCCCAACCATTTATAGCAGCTCTACTCGCTGAATAATTACTATTGTATTGTTGCATTGCAACCTCTGGAGGCATTCCAATTGATGCACAAATTCCACTAAAAACAGCCTTGTAAAAAATCTCAAAATCATTTCCACCCTCACTTTGATAAGGCTTCAATTTTGCCCCATTAGGCATATTAAAAGTTTGATTTGATGTTGTTTCTGTAATTCTATTTGCTAATCCATCAGCCAAAACTTGGGGAGTATCCGTTGTTTCGTTTAATTCCGTTAACCTTAATTTACGATTTGCAATTTGTTTTAATGGATCTTCGCCCGTAGAATTCTCATCGTGTTCAATTGTGAATACAATATTCGCTCCCTGTTCAGCTTTTGAAACTGAAGCCTCTGTATACCTATCTAGTTTATTAATCTTCTCTAATATGTGAGATATACGGCTAATTCCTCTTGTGTGGTCGATACGGTGTTTTGTTCCGTAAACCATCCAAGCTAAAGTTCGATTTGTTTTTTCTCCTTTAGCTAAAATCCTTTCAACTTTTGTCGTATTATCAGCACCTTTAATATTCACAAAATAGCTAATGTGTTCGCCTCTTGAATTAAATTCAATACCATTTTGCTCATAGTTTTTACGAGCCTCAACTTCATCTAATAATTTAGAATATTCCATTGATGGAGTACAAACATGTTGACCGTCTATAACTTGAACATTAACCCCAAAATTATCTATTCTACAAACTACCAAACAATCACCACCCAAAAAAGCAGTACTAAAACATTCTAAAGCTAATTCATGTAAATTTTTTTGTCGTGAATAATCAGCATATTTCGAATTTGCATAAATTGAAAATCGAGCTTCTGTATTTTTAGGAAACGTAGATAAATCTTGATCGATACCCTCTAATTGCAACACCGTTTTATTAGGTTCGCTTTGAAGTTTTAAACCAGAACCAATTACCCATTTAAAATAACGACCAGTTATAATATTGATACTATCAATTTTCATTTCAGCATCATAAGCTCTTAATCTAATTCGCTTATAATCTGGCATATTTTTAACTACAACACCTAACTCTCCAGGTGTTTTTTCTCCATCCCATCGCTTTGTTATGATAGGATAAGCAATGCCATATTCTGGCTCACTTGTGTATGTTTTATTTTGAGGAACATTTTTAGTTTCTTCACTACCAAACAAAACATTAATTATTTTTTGTACTTTACTCATGTCATTATAGATTACCACTTCTTAATACTGAACATCTACCATTGTATCTGTTTACTAATCTTTGTTTTGCTTTTTCAAGAGCCATAATACCCGCTTCAACATCCTTTAAACTTCTGTATCGTGTTCTCACTTTCATTTGACCGTCATCTAATTGATACTCGTCAAGGTCAGAAGTACCAACCGCATCTAATAATTTCAACTCCATTGCTTCAATCAAATTATTATAGGCTCTTATCCTATCTAATATGGATGTTTTCGTTTCAATATACTGCGATATTGTATAAAATTGGTCGTTCATATAGTATATTTTTTTGAATTTTATACTACAAATGTAAAAAAAAAATCCCTTGAAATTACTTCCAAAGGATTTTTAATCTAACAAACAAAAAAATAAAATATTATAAGTACTTATCTAAACAGTTCAAATGTAATAAATTATTTTTAATTACCATCAACAATATTTACAAAATCCTCCCAAGTCAATTTACTATACTTGCTATCAATACGTCTTAAAATATCAATGTAAATTTCTCGAGCTGCTAATGTATAAACACTAGTATCAAAAAAGTGATTCTTTACATGACTGTTTTTTTTCTTCCATGCAAAACCAACTTCAACACCATCTTTCATAACTGGAACTCTATGCTCACCCTCAAAATGACTAAAATAACTTCGCATCGTGTAATATCCTCCCTCTGGTTGTGGAAAATTCATAAATCCAACTGGTTGAAAACCATCCATTCCTTTTTTAAGTTTCATGTTAGATGCTAAAATATCTTTCAATTGATTAGTTTGTAGTACATACAATTGCCCGACTAACTCCCTGCTCCTTGAAATTACTGGAGTATCTTTTGACAACTTTCTATATTCTCCCTCCTCATATCCTTTTACTCCAACTACGTATGTGTGGTCGATTGATTTAATAAAAGTATAAGCTAATCGAGTAAAGAAACCCGTATCAATAACAGTCAAATCAATATTATATCCATCTCCACTTTCTCCAACAAAAGTCCTATCAATTAATTTTCTTAACTCATCCCAAACACTATTCTTTACTCCAAAATTATAGGTCCACAATTCCCTATCCATGTCTTTTTGTTTTTCTCGTTTAGTCTTATGCCTTGACCTCTCAAATGTTCCAATACTACCATGTTCAATTGCATAAGTAGCACCACCAGAAGTATGTGCAATAACCTCCCAATCCAATCTAACATCTTCTAAATCGGTATCCATGATACCACCTAAATCGCATGACAAAGTAATTATAACTACTTTTCCATTGCCATCATTCTCAATTGTTTTGTCTGGAATAATTCCAACACCATATCCTCGAGTATTATTCATTAACTCATGCACTCGTATAGTTTTTCCTTTTTCTTCCCATACATCAGCTAATTGAGTGTTTATAAATACTTTTAATTTACCCTCATCAATAACACCATCTGGAGGACAGGCATCAAGCCATTGCCTTACAAGTCCAATCCAATTCACAAAACCAGGAGGCAATATCAAAGCATTTACTTTAAAACTTCTATAATTTGGAAATTTAGGTTTTACAGTTGGAATAAACTTCCCTTTTAAATTTAAATCATAACGTTGACGATCATAAATTTTGCCTCCACATTCTTGACATTCATAATGCACACTTTCTTCAATCAATTCTTTATTATCGTCAAGCTCCCATTTTATACCAGCATAAACCCCCTCATCTTTTTTTATCCTCCATAAAATAGGAATATAATTTTTACAATGAGGACAATGCCAATTCCAATAACTCTTATCCCCATCATTCCAAACATCTTCAATATTGCTTTGCCCTTTAATTGTTGGAGTTGAAAAGTAACCTATTTTTTTAGTACTATCATAAGACTTTGTACGAGCCTCAACTAATGCCCTAATTGAACCCTCTTTTTTGTCGTTTCTCGGTGCATCATCGAACTCATCAGCAAACACATACTTGATTGAATAAAATCTTAACTTACTAGGATTATAAGCTATTGATGTCAAAGAACCACCTGCAAATTCTTTTTTACTATCAGTATCTCCAGATTTTTGATTTTTCTTTTTCATAACAGATGGTCTAATCAAATTGCCTAATCCAGAGTTTTGAATTACTGGGTCAAGACGATCTCGAATAGTATCCTTAACTAAAGTTTCATTTCCAGATAAGAACATTATATTACTCGGGTACTCCGATATAAAATAACAAATTCCATTGATAACAACGGAAGTAGTAAGTCCAGATTGTGAACATTTTAAAACACCAAATAAAGCAGTTGGATTCTCTGGTGAATAGCAATCTATAATCTCACGATTATAAGGAGAAACATCATAATTGAAAAGACCTGCAAAGTTTGATTCAGCACTTGTTAAATAAATATTTTCTTCGGACCAATCACTAGGTTTTTTTTTGATAACTCGAAATGAAAATGAATCGTCTATTATCTTATGTAATGATTTTCTAAATAAGTCTTTTATCATAGTTTATTATTTTCGGCTCCACCGTCGAGAGCATGTTAACTTAACCCAATGAGAATAAGGGTTTCTTAAAATTGACTATTTTTTAGTTTCTTGGTACTCATCAATAGCATTATCAATCTCAATTCTAGTGTTTTCTTTTGCATTATCAATCAATTTAGATAACAATAACCTTTGCTGTGTAGTGATTTCAGCTAAATCCTTACGAGTTCCACCAAATCTATCTACTGAAATACGAGCCATATTATCCAATCCAACATCAAAACTCTTAAAAATAGTTTGTACTGTTAACACTATCACTCGATTAACCAACTCAACTGGCAAAAGGTTTCCGGCCCTTTTCTCCAACTCCATTTTTTTAAGTTCGCTTTCACGTTCTCGGAGTTCCATTGTAGCCGTTCTAGTCCTTAAATCAATACTAGCAAATTCCTTTTGAGTCTTTGTCAAACTAGGCTCAACACTTCTAACCCTTTCTTTTTTTTGCGTAGTTTCCTTTTTAGACTCTTTTTTATCATCAATTTTTGTAGAATTTAAAGCCATTTGTTTATCAAAAAACAATTTATTGGTAGCATTTTCAGTATCAATTTTGCCGTTTGTCCCTTTGATTATATTGCCCCTTTGAGCGTTCTTTTTAACGGTATCATAGCTTATACTCATTGACTCCGAAAACTCTTTCATGCTTAATATTGCCATATTTTTTTTATTTGTCCCCAACAAATATACAAACATTGGGACAAATTAAGGGACAAATCCAAAAAAAGGTCTATGTGTGTACAAAAGCGAGTGCGGAACATATTGCTTGAAATATAACAAACGTTTCAGAGGACCCAATTATAATTACAAACAACTCATTTAACACACGTTTTATACGCATTTAATAAACGTTCACAACAAAACAATACACTAGTACCAAACAACATAACAAAACCTTTTAAATCAATTGTATTGACCTATTCTTTTTTAATTAACAATTTAGTTAGTCTGTCTATCTCATGTACTAATCTCTTATTGCTTTCTTGTAGTCTTTGTATCTCTCTTGTGTGTTCTTCTTTGTTGTGTAGGTATTCTATGTTTGTTATGCATACGCAGTCCTCTATGTCGTTTGAATGTGCCACACTCATGCATTGTGGTATCAATACTTTTTGTTTAGTCTTATGGTCGTATGTGTGATAGCATTTCATTGGTTAGGCTTATATGCCGTTAGAAAAATCATCACTCATCATTGTATTAATAACAGATGATAAATAGTTTATATCCCTTAAGTGCATATCATCTACTATTTTTTCAGTCATTTTCTTTTTGTCTATTCTTACCAATTCAATGATTAGGTGCTTTATTAATAGTCCGCTGTCGCCTTTAGCTTTTGACATAGCAGTAAAATAGTGCATTCCTTTTGCTTCTATTACTTCTGCTGTTCCTGATAATGGAAGTTTGACTTCCATAAATATTTCTTCTTTTTTCATGTTTTTGTGTTTATATAAGGCTATCGTATATATCATGCATAAATATATGCCATTTTTCTTTTAGTTCGATTGTTGCGTACTCCATGCTGTTTTTATAGCCTATTCCGTATAATGATAATCCGTATTACTTTATATTTTTGTATTCAAGTGCCTTCTTAACATGGTATAAAGCTTTTTGTGCAAAGAACAGTTTTAGTCTGTTTTTCATGGTGTTTTTGCTTTATATACTCCCTACAAATCCCGTTTAATTTCTATCTTTTGGAAATTTTGGTCTTTTTTCTAAATAGTGATATTTAGGCTCTAGTTTTGATATGTATTCAATGGCTTTTTCTTTTGTTTTGAAATTTAGTTGCTCGAAAAGACTAAAAGGCCTTTTAACTGTTTGCCATTGAATAGATATATCAATTTTAGGCTTAAACCAAAAAGGAAAAACCCTACTTAAAAAACTATGCACTTCTTCTACGTCTATTATTTCGTTTTGAATTCTAAAATACCCGAATTGTTCTATTATTCTGTAATTGTTGTTGTTTTCCATCTTACCTACTTATTAAAATTGATATTCCAAATAAAACTCCCCAAACTATCATAACTATGATAAATCTTTTAAATAGCTTTTTAGATAGCTCCTTTTCTTCTTGTTTTGTTGCTTTGTATTGTTTCATAAGTTATATTTTTTAGCTATTGATTCTGTTACTTCAATTTTATATTTTATAATATCTTCAATTGTTTGTGGAATTGCTGTTGCATATCTTTCTGAATAATGAATTTCTTTATTATCCCAAAAGTAAAAAGTATTTATTCCGTTTGTAATCATCAAACCATTTTCAATTGAAGTTGCTTGAAATCCTTCAAAAATAACTCTTTCTTTTGCTGTTAAAAACCTGTGAACTTTTTCAACATAATAAGGAATCATACCTTGCCCTGTAATATCTTCCAAAATATTACCATCTTCATCGCAAGGAACAAACATCCATTTCTCTAAAGGTTGTGTTATGAATTTTGCGTAGAAAATTGGATCTTTAATTCCATGGTTTTCTAAAACATAATCAACCATTGATTTTAATTTACTCATGACTTCACTATTAATTCATTCCAAGCCTCAAAAGCTTTTAATTCGCTTTCAATTGTAGGAACATTGGTTACTGATTCGCTCTCTATTGACTTATTACAGTCATTACATACTATTTTCGATATACTTTCGTATTTTCCACCCTTATAATTTACATCAAATTTGTAAACTAAATTCTTTGACCCACAAACGCATGATTTTGCATTATGTCTTACTGATTCTATGTAGTTGATTTTAGATGCCATTTTTATTGATTTAAAGTGTTAATGTCGATTGCTAAATTGTTTTCAATTAGGTTAAATATGTCAAAGTGCCATTCTAATAGCTTGTTTTTAGGGTTATTTCTAGATAAAACATTATATCCTTTATTAAAATCTGCTAATAAATAAATCTTAGAATTTATTATTTCTATTCTATATTTAGTTATAGCATCTTTATTTAATTCTTCTAAAGGCACAAACTTTTCTCCATTGACTTCTATTTCTTTTGTAAGGTCTGAAAGTGGTCTTAAGAATGGTATTATTTGTCTTTTAGGAAATCCAAAATGATAAATATTTTTAGTTGTTAATAAACCTATACCCTCTAATTTTGGATAAAAATCTTGTTTTATTTTTATTTTCAACCCATAAGGCAAATACCCTACTAAATTTTTTAATTCTAATTTTTCCATAACCACTATTGATTTAAAATTTGTTCAGCTAATTCAGTCATTTTTGATTCATTCAATTCAGAAGCTCTCAATATTTGAGTAATGATTGAAACCTTTTCAATTTTAATCTTTGATATTTCCAAAATAAACTCATCGTATTCGGCTAAAACATCAAAAGCAGCATCTTCTTGAACTTTTAAATATTCTTTGAAATACGGGTTTATTGGCTTTAGCTTTTTGATTGTGTTCAAAATTGAGTTTCTCACATGTTTATCAACTTGTGTAATTGTAGGCAAACAACATCTAATGCTTTCTAATTGCTTTTGTAAACTTTCTGCTTTGATTACTGTTTGAGTGTGCATCATTCTCATTGATTCTATCCATTCGCTTTGAAGTACTTCTACAACCTCACATTCTTTTAACTGACTATGTGCAATTAAATCATATGCTTTTGCTTTTGTTGTTGAATAACTACTCAAAAACAATTCAGAAGTCCAATACTCCTCTTTTGCGTTGTAGTACTTTTTATTGTTTAAGTGCTGTATAATATAAAGTGTTTTTTCCATTTTGTTAGATTTTAATCATTGATTTTATAATTTGTTTCTTTGATGTATTCTTTGAGTATTCTATTCGCATTGAATAACTCCGTTTTTGTTAGTTTAGGCTTACTAAAATAGCTTTTGTATTGTGATGCTAATATCCTAGCCTTTTCGCTTTCTTGTGTGAATTTATTTAGCTTTGATGGTACGTTGATTATTACTTCCATTTTAATTAATATTTAGTTGTTCAAGTTAAAAGGGATAATTATTGTTTTTAGGTTTTAATATTTCGTGTTTATCACGTGCTAATTTTTCTGCTATTGCATCTCGAATGAAATCACATACACGAATGTTATATTTACCTAAATTTTTCAATGTTGTACTTTGAATTTTGGTTAATTTAATAACCTTGACTTCTGTATATTTTATTGGTGTTGGCATAGATTTGTAATACTTTAGGTTCGTACATACAAGAGTTATATGCAATTAAAAATGGGCAACGACCACCGTTTTGCATTTGGAAATTTCTTTTTATACATTGCTTTTACTCGAAGTTTTACGAGTTCTTTAATCTGTTCGTCATTCATCCATTGACTTGCTTTGTCATTCAATCTTGTTTCTACAATTATATCTGCTTCTTCGGATAGTAGAAATGGGTGTCCGTGTTGGAACTCATAAAACCACCTTTTCAACTGCCCATTTTTAACAGCATATAACAAAGTATTGCCAATAGTGGGGGTTTTGTCTTTCAATGAATCTGTCTGCATATTATTAAGTTTTGTATTTCAATTAAACATCGGTGGTACAATGCCCCACCATCGGCAATACTCGGAACGTTAGGAGCAAGCTTGCGTGTCGAATAAACCAACCTGCATAATTTTATGAGAATTATCTATCTCTAAAGCTCTGTTTAAAATATGCAAACCTAATTCAGCATTTACGCAATTTCTATCTTCTAACTTCTTGCTATGTGCGTGTTTTGAAGTTCCTACATATTGTTTCATCATTGTTCCTACTTCTCCTTTTGGCAAATCTATTTTTGGTATTGTAAAATTTGACCACAAATAGTGCCTTCCAATTTCAGCAGTTGGTTGAATAAAATATTCATAATAACTTATAACATTTTCTACGCAAAATTTTCCTTTAAAAAACGCTTTTAAGAAAATTATTTCCTGCCATAATTCCATTTTTGGATAACGAGAATTAGTTATATAATTTATAAAATAATTTGCTCGTGAATGAGTTTGACAAGGAGGCGAAGTCCAGATAAAATCAAATTCAGAATAATGGTCTAATAAATATTGGTGTGCATCTGCAACAATAACAGTATCATTTGGATAAAGTTCTTGGTACATTTTAGCAATTTTTGGTTCAAATTCTACAGCAGTTATTTCGTGGTCGTTTCCCCACAATTCTCTGTTACCTCCTTTTCCTGCGTATAAGTTTAATATTTTCATAATTTATTATTTAGTTGATAAAAAGCCAGCTCCTAACATCGGTTTGAAAGCAATGGCAAAATATGTGGTTAAATCACGTTTATCTTTCGCAAGAAATTCAGTAGTAACGGAAAATTTTCGTTTCCGAAATTTGCCACTGCTTCAAGCCGAGAAACGTTATATGATAGCTATCAAAAATTGCGTATAAAAAAATGATACGTTTTGTCAAAAATATTTTCAATATCATCTATATACAAAGTTTTACTACTACCTATGTATGTAAAATTTGAATAAAAATCTTTAGATTCTTCTAGAGTTGACGAAGAACACGCATCATATTTTACAATTTTGCCTTTTAATAAGCATTCTGTTTTTGCTGTTCTAATTTTGAATCCGTAAGTCATAATATTTAGTATTAAGTAGCCATCATATAACACTGCATAACAGCAATTACGGCATGGGTCTTTGATTTATAAATTGTTTGTACTTGTTATTAATTGTGATTTAGCGATAATTTAGGCTTATTTTTCCGCTTCTTCGCCAAGCACTCGAACGTTATAGTAAATAGCTACGTTAACGTTTCTTCAAGAACTTTTCTTGCGTTGTTTATTTCTGTACTTGATGTATATCCGTGAAATTCAGCAAAAGCAATCATTTCTTGTAATGCAAATAATAACTCTGGAGCATTTGCAATTAATCTTTGGTCTGCTCTCATTTGCTCTAATTCTAAATCATATCTTTCATCTTGACCGCTATATTTGCTCGGATGGTATAAGGTACAAATCAATCCTCCTTTATTCCTTACAGCTCGTTTTTTGTCAGATGTAAAAACACATCCCCATTTACCTTCACTTCCTTTAAATTTTGTTTTCATAATTACTTTTAGTTTAATTACCCGATACTTCTTATAACAGCGGTTATAAAAAATTGCCGTTTAATTTTGTTTAACTTGAATTCGGAATTATCTAAAATTCCTTTTGTTTATAGTGTTTCTGTGTTTAATTATCGGCAATTTCTTATAGCCGAAATCCGTTACAACCTATTATCCAGAACCCCGTTTTTCAAATACTCATCGTCTTTTAGTTTATCGTTTGGAACTTCACGCATATAAACCTTTGCTTTTGCCTTTTTTCTTAATCCTCGTTGTTCAATTTCAGAATAACAGCAAATACGTTCAGTTGATATAATTTTGTTGTTTAAAACGTTTATTTTCAAATAACCTACAATTTGACGGTCTTTATTAATTGTTTTGATTGTGTAGGTTGTATCTTGACCGAATGCCATTAAACAAGAAGTTAAAAGCAATGTTAGAAAGTATGTTTTCATAGTTCTGTTGATTTTTTAAATAAGTTAAATTTTCTAATTGCATTTTTATTATTAAGAGCAAAACATTTAAAAACACAATCTTCTTTCAACATTCTTTCACTTTGCTTTTCATTTAAAAAAGTTCCATTAGCTCTAAACCAATAATGAATATGACCTTTTGGAATAATTGGTTCTTTAGGTTCTTTATTAAAATGTTTTTCTCCTTCGTAATATTCTTTCTGATAAGTCTGTGCAAATGCTCCGAACATCATTGCAGTTGCTAAAATTTTTGCTTTACTTGGTTTCATATATTATTTTTTTGTTATTGTTAAAAGTACTTGCTATAACAGCGGTTTTAAACAATTGCGGTTCGACATCCCGCAACTAATTTAAAGCTACATAACGTTATGATTAATGCTACGATTCCTTTTCAACAGAAATTTTAGAATACCAATCTTTGTTTATTTCAATTAATTGCTCTTCAGTTATATCCGTTTCATCAATATATTTTACTTCTACTTCGCCAAATCTTTTTTCATACTCTTCAACTCTATCTTTCCTACTACTGTACAAATCACTTTTAGCAAAACCATAATGTGAACATAAGTGTGACGCTAAATGTTCTCCTGTTTCAGCGACTAAAAGATTAAATACAGAATCTCTTGTAGCTTCTCTTCCTGGCGCAATAATTAATAATGTTTTCATAATTTATGATTTTACAGTTTTTTGCACTAATTCATTTAATTTGTTCCAGTTCTCTAAAGTTAGATTCAATTCATTCCCATCATGGATAACATTTAACCATCCGTTTTGATCTTCTGAATCGAAATTTACTTCCTGGATTGACATTTTATCCTCATCAATAAATGTCTTTACTTTTTGTTTGTTAGATTTTGTACTCATTTTTTATAAATTTTTTTTTGTTAAGTGATAACCATCTTTTAAATGGTCTTTTATTTTGTCTGGGTGTACAAGTTTTGAAGTTTTGCCATTGGTTACCCATTTAAAACCAGCTTTTATTTTGTTCTGTTCGACTTCTTTTGCTAATGGTAGGTTTTCTTTGGCTTTTGTGATTACTTCCTTTAAAGCCTTGTTTCCGATTGAATTTCCAATGTTGTCTTTTGTTGGTGGTGGTAGCTTACTCATCTTTAAATTGTGTTATGTTAAATCTACAATATTCTGTACATGGACTTGTACAATTACATTTCTCGTTTTTTAAATTCTCAAAACTTTCTTCTGAACGTTCTAATTTTTTCTTTGGTCGTGTTCTGTAGTAAAACCAAATCACTTGAAATAAACTACTGAAAAGCAATATGATAATTCCAATTGTTAAAAGTGTTTTCATTTTATTTTTGTTACTAATTTAATAAATCCTTTTTTTGAATAATCAATATTCAATTCCGATAATGGTTTGTTGAAATTAGGGTCTTTAATATCTACAAACTTTTGTTTTCTGTCTGCTCTAATTTCTCTGATAATTGGATAAGTGTTTTGCATTTTGTTTTCTTTAGTTATTTAATATCTATTGGTTTGAATTTGTCTTTTCCATAATAATACAAAAATGGAATAATCCCTTTGTAATTCTCATAAAATTTTTTTGTTTGGCTCAATGCTTCTTCTAAATTATCTGCATCTATTTGGTAAACATCAAAATCCTTTTGCTCTGAACCTTTTACCACATATCGAAACCAAACTACTATCTTAAATTTTTTCATTTTTTCTTTTTGTTTGATGTGGCTAAATTACAAACATTTTTTAATTATACAAATATATTTTAATTTATTTTTAAAATATCTTTTAATTATAACAAAAAACCACCCTTTTGAGGTGGTTAAAATTAAAATGGTAAATCATCATTTTCTTCCATTTGTGCAATATCTTCTGGGGTTGCTTCTCTCATCTTACTTATTGGCTCCCAAATCCTACCATTACCTAAATAAGTTCTCATTATTTTTTCCCCTGCTTTGGAACGGTCAACTTCATCTTTTGTCAATGAAACAGAAACACTAAAATCATTATCGTATTTGTCTGGCTCGTCATTATCCCAACTTTCTAAATTTAGATACTTTTTTCCGTTCTCATGGATTAAAATCCTTTCTTTGGGTATATCTGTTAAACATATTGAAAACGTTCTTCTTTTGCCTTGTTTTGCCATAATTTACTCTTTTTGTTTTTCTATTAATTCAATCAAATAATCTGCTTGACTTTCTGAATACTTCCTATCACCATCATAAGGCGTTTCATCTACTTCAAATTCTTTGTTTAAAATTTGTTGATTCCAAGTTTCAAACGCATCTACTAATTGTTCTCTGGTTACTTTCATAGTTTTTAATTTAATCTATTTAATGAATAATTATTTTCTTTTGCCCATTCTGGATTAAGTTCGATTTTAATATGTCCTTTTCGTGAAACTGCTAAAAAAAACCTAACGTCTATTAACAAAGGGATGTTATTTTCTTTTGCCCACTCATCAGCAAATCCCTTTCGTCCTTTCATGTGATGTACTTCTGTTGTAGCTTCTTTTGTGACAGGACAAATTTTATTCTCTAGTTTGCCTAAAAACTCAATTCTTAAAACTGAATACTTCGCATTTAAAACTTTCATTTTATCACTTACCTTTTTGATCGGTTTTGGTGATTTCAGTTTTAAGTTAGGTTGTGGCTTTGAAAATTTACATCTACATTTCTGTAAAGAATTATACTGTTTAAATTCATTACCACAACTTTTACAAAAGGTTAATTTAAAATTAGACATTACACCGCTTTTAGGTTGTTTAAACCGCTTCTTTTTGGCTCTGGAACAACTTTGATTTCATCTTCATCTATAACTTCCAACTCACTGAATAAGTCTGCACCTCTTTTTTGCTTATAAATAAACAAATATGCTTCTTTTACAAACTCTTTTACAATTTCATTAGTCACGATTCCAATTCCCAAATTTTCTTCATCAAATTTAATCAAAGGAGAAGTAAGTCCAACCGTTCCAATTTCACTAGCCAAAGAACCCGTAATTTTGATGCTATCACTTTCATTTCCGACAACAACAAAACCACTTACATTGCAATTACTCACTTGCTCCTCAAATCCTTGAATTGCTTTTCGTAATGCTTCTTCGTTTTTTCTGTTATGTTCTCGAGCAAATTCCCAACCGTCCAAAATACCCAAACTTTTAGCGAAAATATATTTCAGCTCATTTAGTTTGTTTATTAAGTCCTCATGAACCAATGATTCACTATTTACAGTTAATAAGTCATTTGGATTTTCCAAATCATACCATTCTACGTAAACCCCACCTTTAGAGTTTAATTTGACCTTTTTTAAGTCAAAGTTTTTAAAATCAATCTTTTTGTTCATTGTATATAAAATTTAAAGTTTCAATTCTTGTTGTGTTGATGTTACACGTCCATAAATACGAAATATCATAAACTTACCACCTAATTTAAAATTTTGTCTAATATCATCAATGTATTGGGTAGTATCATCATAGATTGTAAAAGTACTAATTATCCTTTTGCCTTTTTTAGCGTAGTTTGCTTCTTGTCTTTTGGTCGGACTTTTCAAAATATCCAAAAACAGTTTAGTCCAAAAATACAATCGGTTATCCAAATCTATATGTTTATCTGAATGATATTCAATTTCTAATCGCATCTTTTCAAGTTTTGGAATGCCTTTCATGTGTTCAAAAAGAAACAACTTACAATCTTCTACTATTTTTGAAATTACAAAATAACTAACCCCGTTGTTAAAAAAAAGGTTGGAAGTCAAATAGTATTTATCATAAACAGGCTCACCAGCTTCAATGCTTTTTTTCTTCTTATAAATCTCATAAAAAGTAGGTGGGTTTTCAATTATTATTTCTTTAATTAATTCCATTTATTTTTTTTCATTAAGTTTTTCATAATACCAATTTACTGTTTTAGCCAAACTATCATTAATTTCCTTTTGGCTTATTAATTTATCAAAAGTTTTCAATTCTCCGTTGTTATCAGCTTCAATTTTAAATTTACTTCCTACACTAATTGGATAAATCTTAATTCCATGCTTAAAAACAAAATAACTTTTATTACCATCATTTACTACCGTTGATGAACTCGATTTCTTTTTTGAGTTTGTCGATTTCTTCATTTTTCTTTTTTTCTAACTCAATTAACTTTAAATTTAAAATCCTGTTTTCATTCGATAACTCACTATTCCTTTTTTCTGTCATCACATAATGTGATACACTCGTTTTACTAACAGTTTCTAAATTCTGGCAATAACTCATAATCCTCCAAACACAAAACAATAAATCATTAAATTGCTTAAATCTTTGATCATCTGGTTTCAATTTTCCAATCCATTCTGAAATTGAATTATTTAATATCAATAAATCTTCTGAATTTTTATCATAAGCCATTTGTTGTGAAATATCAGCAAATTCAAAACTATCATTTCTTTTTTTAATAAAGTTGTAAAGTATTTCAGATTGCTTATTTTCAATTTGCTTTTGAAACTCCCTTTTTTCGTGTAAATCTTTCATAGTCTGTAAATTTTAAAAGGGAACTTCATCATCTTCATCATCACTTATTTGAAGTCCAATTGGTTTAATGTATTCTTTAGCAGCATATCTTTTTTCTCCATCAATTTCAACATAATATTTTCTAATTGATTTGTTGAAAAAGAATTTTGTCGCTCCTAATTCAGCTACACTTGATGGCTTTGCTTTATTAACTATTATACTGACCTCGTTATAAGTTCCATCTTCTCTATGTACAGTTATCATACATTTACCAGAATCAAACCAAGTCGTACCACCTTTCAAATCATAAGGAGTTGCTGGAAGCCTTTTACCGTTTTTGTCTTTTTCAGTTTTTAATGGATGTATAACGATATGAAAATGAATTTTATTAACATCTGCTAAATCATTTCGATAACCCAAAACATCCTCCAAATACAAATCATCCCTTGCAATTGCTTCTCCATTCCTACCTACATATCGCTTCATATCTTTCCAACTGTCAATAGTAGCTGTTTGAATACCACCATCTAAACTTTTGTTTAATTCAACTGCATAATCCCAAAATTGGTATGGAGTTATTTTTTTCTTCTTATCCTCTTTGTATAGTATTTTGAAATAATGCAAAACCCAAAGAAGCTCTTTTTCAATTTCAAATTCAGAAATTACATTCTTATACCTTTTATCAAATGTTTTACCAGTTTTTTTATGAATTAAAATAGATATTATTTCTTCTCTACTTCCAACATCTGGAACATAAATTAAATGCTTCCAACCGTAAAATAAAGAAGTATTTAACAATAATTCTAAAAGAAACTCACTTTTACCAGAACCACCAGAACCCGTCCAATCTGTAACACCTGGTAAACTCATTGTGTATTTTTGATGAAATGTTGGAAATCCTAAATAATCACCTCTCAAAGCTCCTTTTTTATAAAAATCATTAAGACTATCCCTAACGTCATTATGCTCTAATATTTTAAATCCATCTATCATAGTTTAGTGATTTGTAAATCCATTGTTTTCTTTTTTTTCTACAAAATCTTTTAATAGCTTTAATTCGTTATTTTCTAATGCACTTCTCATCCAATCCCTCAAAGTCAATAACCAACCTCTATTAGTTCTTTTTTTATTTGGATTGTTTTCGCTCCACATTTCGGCTTTAGAAATATAATGTTTCAAATCAACACCTTTATAATTTTTTACAAATTCTTTATCTTGTTTTAAGTGTTCCCTTAATGTATCATAATTAATCCAATCAGATGCTGAAAACAAAATTGCCCTATCACTTTCTTTTTTTTGTTTTTTAGGTGGTTTAATTATTTCTGTATCTAAACTATTTAAATTATTAGAAAAAAGAATTTGCTTCTTATCTTCTATATTATTATTAATTATACTATTAGTACCAAATTTTGCACCACCTAAATCATCAAATTTTGCACCACCCCCTACCAAATTTTGCACCACCATATCATTTTGCAAATACTTACAAAATGTAATATTATTTATAACTACATTTTCTTTAATAATGTATTCTTTTTCAATTAGTGAGTGAAGTGCATTTATTACAGTATTTTTACTTGTTCCAGAAGCATCTGCAAGGTATTTTAAAGAACCGTCAAACTTACCTTGATTATCTTTACTAAAGCCATAAATTATAGCAAAAATTAATAATTCATTGGATTTTAATTTTAAACAATTAATCATCCAACCTTGTACTACAAAAAAACTGTTATTTTTCATTTTTCTTAATTTGAGATTGAACAAATAATAAAGTACCAATTAAATCAAAATATTCATTTTCATTTAAAATAATTCCGTAACCATCAATAAGTGTGTTTTCATGGTCAAATTTCATAATTGAAATTGTAACCGACTTTTCTTGAGTAATTGATTTAGAAACTTGAATTTCTACGTTTCCAAATTCTGTGTTCTTTGAAATTGAGTGTATCATAATATATTTAGTATAAAAAACAAACCCCTAAAAAATTGGTGTCCACTCCAATTAATTAAGGGTTGTTTTGGTTATTAGTTAACCAATATCTTAACGTAGGTGGACAAACTACTCTGCAAATGTAAAAAATTATTCCAGATATTCAATTGCGTTTTGAATTTCTTTAGCTTTTTGTTGAAAATCAACACTTTTACTAACATTCTCATTCTTTGAATTTGTCAAATGTTCTGCAAATCTTCTACGTACTTCATTCAATATTTGAACATGCTCCAATTCAGTAAAACTACTTTCAATATCAGATGTCAATTCAGCTAAAACACTTGAAACACGTTTAGCCATTTTTTCCTCTTGTGTTTTCTTTTTCCAAAACATAATTAATTTTCTTTATCTTTAAACATATCCAAAGTTTTTTCCTTTTTTGCGTTTTCCTGTTGTCGTTTAGAATACTCTAAACTTATCCACACGCTGCATGGCTTGCCGTGTCCTTGCTTCTTTTTGTATTTAGCATAACCATTATGCTTAATCTTTTTTTCTTTGCTTAAATGCCTTAAAACAGCTCCTAATACTCTAGGCTCTTTTGGAACTCCTAAAACCAAATACATGTCAGCACTTAAATCCTCACTCGTAAAAGGATAAAACCTCATTGAAACCCATGTAACAGCATAATCAATTGCCAATTCATAATACTCTTGATTATTTTCTTTTACTGTTTGTATTGCTTCTTCTTCTGTTTGTAGTTGTTTCATAAGATTAAATTTAAGATTAATATTCCAGTAATTGCACCAAAACCAGCACCCAAAGCATAAGTTAATTTTTGATTTAAAGTTGATACGCTAATTTTAGAAACATTAAAACACCAAAGTAAACTAATAGTAAAACTAACCATAAAAACTCCAATTAAATAACCCTTTGAGATTAGTAGCGTATTAATAGCTACTAATCCAACTTGAGTAAATGATGTTAAAAATATTTTCATTAGAATAAAGTTAAAATTGAGTTTTTTTCTAATTCAAAAGATTTGTGATTATGTACGTTTAAATTAAAATAAGATTTTTTTAACTCAATGTTTATTGATTTTCTATTCATTTTTAAAGCTTGACATCCTTCACTTCCTACCCCTCCGAAAGGACTAAAACAAACATCAAATTCATTTGTCCATAACAAATAACAGTTTCTTATTACACTTAATTGAGTAGGTGTCATATGCTTTTCGTCATTGTTGCTTTTTGCATGTCTAAAGTTTGAAATAACGTCACTTTCATTTATATCAAACCATACTGGTTCAGCTAATTTACACCAAGTATCAAAATCAATATTGTTTTTAATTTTATGTTCATTTAAACCTGGTTTTCTGAAAGTAATAACATAATCTGCAAGTCCTGGACGATTTATTGAGCTATCCCGTTTTGTTTGACCATGCATTAATTGAATGTTTTTAGTTCTAACCGCTGCTAATTGTGGATTTTTTCTTATCATAACTTCTGCATGAAAAATAAATCCAAATTCTTGAAACAACCTAATTAATTCACCCCTAAAATCAATAATTGATAAATAACCATCTTTACCAATAGAAGTAGTCCCTTGCATTATATGCATAGATAGCAAACGACCAGTTTTCAATACCCTAAACAACTCTGGAACTAAAAATTTAAAATGATTATAAAACTCATCGTCACTCGTAACATTGCTTAAGTCTCTTGGGTCGTCTGAATAAGTATATAAATCTTTAAAAGGAGGACTAAAAAAAGAGTAATCTACACTTTCAGTTTTAATTCTTTTTGTTTCTTCAATAGCATCGCCACAGATAATCCAAAAATTATCACCCTTAAATTCTTTTTCTTTTATTTCTTCAATTTCAATATTTTCCTTATAGTCTTTGTCTGCTGAATATTTTGCCATTTGTTTAATTTTTTCAAAGTGTTTTTGTTGTTTTTTTAAAATAGTTTGTCTTACGTTTGTTTGACTTTCTGGAATCAAAATATGTACAACTACTTTTTCTTTTTGTCCGAATCTATAACAACGCCTTACTGCTTGATAAAATGCTTCAAACTTAAAATCATAACTCATAAAAACCATTTGATGGCATTGTTGATAATTCATACCAAAAGATGCAATTGATGTTTTAGTAATTAATGTTTTAAATTCATTTTTAGCAAATCCGTTTAAGTGCTTGGCTTTATATTCTGGACTATCAGACCCTTGAACGTTCACAGAATTATCAAGTAATTTAGAAAGCGTATCGGTTTCTAAATTTTTCAAACCCCAAACAATCCATTGATTATCATTCGAGTTAACTAATTGAATTGTTTTCTCAATTCTTTTATCAAAAGAACGATTTAAATCTTTGTGCAAATCGGTTGCAGAAACAGCAACATCACCAAATAAAGAATTTGTATTGTTTTCTACTGGAATAATATGTTCAATGTATTCTAATTCTGGCAAATAATATCCATCAGAATCAAACCCTAAAGTTGCAGGATTATCAATAGCCATAGACCATGTACAAACATATTTCCAAAAATCATCTTGTGCATGTTTTCTTAATCGCCATTTGTCATTGCTTTTAATTTTTTGGTCTTGAACAAAAAACATTGATTTCATATTTTCATATGTATCATAGCCTAAAAACTCAACGTGCTGCCCTAATTCCATATGGTCGTTAGGTGATGGAGTTGCCGTACATGCTAACTTGTAAGGAGTTCTTTTAAAAGTTTCAATTATTAAACTTGATATTTTACCATCACGCCCCTTTAAAATACTACTCTCATCTAAAACAACACCAGAATAAACACTACAATCTGTATTTTTTAATTGGTCATAATTAGTAATGTCAAAAACATCAACTTCAATACCAAACTTAATAGCCTCCTCTTTTGTTTGTTCTACAATTGCCAAAGGTGCAAGTATTAAAACTTTCTTTTTTGTTTTTAAACTTACTTGTTTTGCCCATTCTAATTGACAAAAAGTTTTACCCAAACCACAATCAAAGAAAAAAGCAAATTTTCCTTTTTTTAATGCAGTTTTAACACCATATTTTTGAAAGTCTTTTAGTAGTGGATTCAATTTGTTTTCTTTAATATCAAATCCACTTTCTACAAATGACTTCTTTTTTGTTTCCAAAAACTCTAAATATTCTTTATTCATTACTCAATAATTTTTCAGCCATTAGTACTCTTTGATTTAAAAATATAACATCTTCTGCAATAGGTTGGAATCTGTATTTTACAAAGTTTGGATATTCAATACCATTTGGAATATATGGTAAATTGTAAACATCTTTTTCAATGATAAATCTACCTTGCCAAGGTTCAATGCCTAATTTTTCCAAAACATTAGTTTCTTCAATTTCTTGCCTAATTTGAATTAATTGTTCTTCTGTTGGAGTGTAAATAATAATCTCGCAAAATGGTTTATTTAAGATTATAGCATTCGAAATTACTTGCCAATAAACTTCTTTGAAATCCTTTTTAAAATTATCTAAAGTTATTTTTCCAGCATCCAATTTTAGAAGTGCCATTGATAATTGATAAAATTTTTTTGGCTCGAAACATTTTATCTCTACTGCTGTATCTGTTTTTGTAGCATCCTTTGAGCCACTCCAAAACTTATATCTAGGATGCACGTCTGTAATATTTGAACAAAGCGTATAGCTAATATCTAAATGAAATTTATTGCAGTAATACTCCATTATTTTGCCCCATGTTAAAGATTGAGAAACTGCACCTAAATCAATTGAACGCCCTAAACTCCTTTCAGCTCTTTTTTCTTCAATATATGTTAATGCAGGTGATCCAAATCCTTTTCCACTTTTGTCGCTTGTTGTAAGTTTCCAAATTTGACTACTTGTAAACCTACCTATTCTTTCTTTTACTTCTACCATGATTAATGTTTTGTTGGTTCACTTCCTGGAATATTAGGAAAATCATAATTTTCATCTTTTATAAAAGTTCCGTTTTCTGTTTTTCCTTTTCTGTTTTTAATTTCGTTCCATGCGATATTACAACATTCATTAAGGTCTAAATTCATAGAAACACAAATATCTTGTAGATAACTAATAGCATTGTCAATTTCATTCCACTTCAAAACATCATACAAAATAATTGATACTTTTTCCTCTACACTTGTAAATGATTTTGAATATCCTAAAAATTCAATTTCTACTCCAGTTTGCTTTGCTAAAATTACTAACACAACAAAAATATCTCCTATTGCATCTTTTTGCAGTTTAACATCATTTTTAAGAATAGCACTTGCAAGTTCTCCACACTCCTCAATAAGTTTTAATCTTTGTTTTGGTGCGTTTTCTTCAAACAATAAATTTCTATCTTTTGCCCATTGAATTATTAAAGGATGCAATTCTGTTAATTGTAAATTATTCATTTGTTTTAATTTTAGAGTTTAAAAATGTTTCTAACTTATCGTAAGAAGTAGCTTCTTTTGTGTCAATAATTCGTTTTGAGAAAGTTTTTTCTTCTTCTGTAAGGTTTTCTTCGGCTTTGGTGAAAAGTTCCGTTAAAAGCTCTAATTTATTAGTATTACTTTCTTCTGAATTTGAATTGTTCATTTCATCGTATGCTTTGGCACTTTCTCCACATAAAGCAAAATGATTTTTCAATTTACTTTTTTGTTCTTTGGTTAAAGAGCTCCATAATTGAGTCAATGCTTCTGTACCTTGTTCACAAATAAGCAATGCTTCAGATTTTAAACGTTCTATTTCTGGACTTTCTTTTTCTCCTTGGTCCAACCATTGACGTATTTTTTTACCCGTTTCAACTCCTAAATATCCAATTCCATTTCCAAATGACTCTTTTAAAAATGATGGTATTTTTAGAAACGTTTGTCTTTTACCCTCATCTAACATCAGTAAAGATGCTGTCATTTCAAACATAAAGTTTTTTTCACATATTGGTTGTATTCCTAAACTAACTGGCTTTGTAGGGTCTTTAAAGTCTGTTTTCTCTCTAGCACGAATACAGCAAATAATATCCATATTTGATTGCAAAAGAACATTCATAAATTGCTTGTGTTCTCTTTTTGCACCAATCCAATTTGCTACTCTCCTTTGACTTCCATCGGCTTTTGGTGCATTTGCAATATCATCACAACCTCCCTCTCCTTCCCATTCATGGGTAACTGAATCTATTACTAATACTTTTACTCCCGCTTCTTGAAATTCTTTTATTGCTTGTGCATATCTTGACGGACTAAATGGAGGATACAAATCCCCTATCATAAATTTTCCATCTAAAATATCAGCATACAAAGAACCTCTTTTGTTTTCAGTATCTAAAAATCCAATTTCAGATGCTTTGTTTACCATTCCACGTGCCATAAGTAAAGCCGTATATGTTTTACCGCTTCCACTTATTCCAGCAATTCCAATGACTGCTTTTGATTGACCGCTTTGAACGGGCCTAATATTAAGTACTGACATTATTTTATAAATTATTTAATTGAGTTAATAAAATAGATTTTAGTTGTTGAATTTGAGTGTTTGCAACATCAATAAAATCTTTTGATTCTTGGTTTTCAGTTTCCAAATGCAAATCAGCAAAATAAACTTCCAATGATTCTGAAATTATTTTTTTGTCATTTGCTAAACGTTTAACCCTTGCTTTGTTTTCTTTTTCAGCTTTCTTTTTAGCTTCTAAATTAGCCTTTTCAATTGCTTCATTTTCTGCTTTTTGTTTTTCTAATTTGTCTTTTGCTTCTTGAATAGAATTTTTAGTATCAGTTAAAATATTTTCAAAATCAATAACATCAGCATTATATACTTTGTCATGAGAAATTATCAAAACATCATTAGCATTTACAAAACCATTTATTACACCAGCATATGCCATTCCAATTTCAGAAAGTCTATTTTTACGAACTTCAAAAACCTTTTCTTTTTCTTCATGTTCCTTTAGCTCACGTACCAAACGTTGTATTTCTTGTTGTTCTTCAATAGCTTTCAACTTCGCATCAGATTCCTCTTTTTCCTTTCTTAAACGCTCATTTTCTAAACGCTCATTTTCTTTTATTGTTAAGTCAGAACATTTGTTGTCAAGTGATGTTTCAACTCTATTTTTAGCCAAAGTCAACAAATAATCAAATTCCTCAACATCCATTTCAGAATTAAATTTTTCATCTAAAACAACATTTGTTTCCTTAATTGTAGAAAACTGCATTTTTTGAATTATAGCATAACAATCACTCTCAAAAGTTTGAATCATTAAATCAATTTTATCAACTCTCTCTTTTTCTAAACGTTCTTTTTCTTTTCGCTTTTCTTCAATAACATTTTCCCACCTTGTAACTTCTTCTTGTTGTTTTGCTTCTGCTTGTGAAACAATTTCAATCAACTCATCATTTTTGCCTTTTACAAACTTTCTAACTAATGCAATTTTTGATGCAATTTCCTTATCTTGATTTTGCACCGTTGTTCTACCAGTACGTAAAGCGGTACGCCTTTTTTTACCCTCATCATAGGTTTTAGTATCTATAATCTCAACAAATGGGTTTTGTTCCACCAATTCGAACTGTGCCTTTTTTAACTCCTCAAATTGTGCCAGTTCAATTTGTGACACATCTAACTTTAATAAATCTAGTTTAGTACTCATAATTTCTTTTTATTTGTTTAATAAATCAATCCAATTTTTGTTACCTATTTCAATCTGTAAATCAATCCAATTTTCAGCTTTTACAGAATCCTCAAAGTAATACCCATCATTCCTTAATTCTGAAGCTTCAATCCATAATTCACAATGCCAAAATCCATTACTCTTAAAAATCCTTAATTGCTTTTCCATTCTTGTACGTCTTTAATGATTTGCTCCAAAGGAAAACCCGTTTGCTCATGTAATGTTAGCAAAAATCCTAGCATCTTATTGCCTTTTTTTGCCCAATTAGTCATGTTAGCTGCACTTACTCCAGTTTGTTCAGCTAATAGTTTTCTGCTTAACTTATGCCCTTTATTGGTATGCTCATAAAAATCTAAAGCACCCTTAAAATCGACAATAGCCTCTCTCTCTTTTTTAATCTGTTTTTCCATTATTTATATTTAAAGTTAATGTTCTGTTTTTATTTAGTTTTGTTTGGTATTGGCTCACGCCACATCAGAAAGCACCAATCCGTTATGTGCCATTTTAGGAACTACCATCCTTCCATATTTTTTCGATTCTTTGTCAATAATGAAATATGGCATTAGTTGTTTTCAATTAATGCTGCATCATAACAGAAAAATTTAGGAGTAAATTTTCCATCAAAATAATCTCCAGTCCAATTTTCTTCTTTTCCAATTGATAATGCGTGATTTTCGTCAGTTGCTAAAGCTCTTTTGCTTGTAAAATAAAATCCATTTGCAAAAATTGTAGCGTTTTCTTTTTCAGTTTCAAAATAAAATCCTTGTTTAATAGTTGTCATAATTTCTTTTTATTTGTTGGTGTAAAATTACAAATATATTTTAATTATACAAATATATTTTAATTTATTTTTAAAATATTTTTTAATTATAAAAAAAAACCCTGCCATAACAGCAGGGTAAAAAGAAAAAAATAGGTTTAATTAGCGACAATCAAACTTACACTCTTTAATTCGTTTTAATTGTTTCATTTTTGGCACTTGAAATGTCAATTGTAATTGGTGCAGGAACATAAGAACCACCAAGCAAACCAATAGCCGTTGCAATCTTACCATTTTCAGTATTGATTGAAGATGCTAAAGCGTTTAATACTGTTTGTAATTCATTATACTTGACTACAAAATTTGTGTTTCCGTTTAACTCAATAACTCCATCTTTTTTGCAATAAACAAAAGCTTTTAAAATACCGTCACTATCCAAAGAATAAATACGGCTTTCTCCTGCTTCTGCTATTTGGTTTTTATTAATGTATCCTATAATTACACTTTCAGCATCGTTTGAAGTATTACTATAAATAGCGGTCATATCTTTTAAAGGTGAACCATCAAAACCAAAAGGCATACTTTCTGTTGCAGTTTTAACTCCGAATTGTTCTACTTTAAAAGTCCTTTTTAATCCTTCTAAAATTGACTCTTTTACTTTTGCAAATGTTATCATAAATCAAATATTTTTTTTGGTACTTTACTAGTGTATGTTTCTGGTAAAACTAACGTTAAATTAGTTGTTTGCTTACTCACGTCAATATCAAAGTCAATACTAGAAACCATGAATTTAACTTTACTATAAATGTATATTTCTGGGTTTTCAATCTCAATTATATCTCCTGGCAAAATATCATCCAACAACTTACTTAAACTAACTTTTACACTTATTGCTTTTAGTTCACTTGCCAATTCATTATCAGCAGCATTCTTTGTATCTGTATCCTCTCCACTACTTAAAACCTTTGTTGTTGGTCTAAATATTGGAATTAATGGATTTTGAATGCTGTCTTGTGTACTTACTCCTGCATTATCGCTACTTGGTTGCCTTACAACTGAAATTAAACTATGTAATCCTTGACCGTCAACACTCAAACTCATTTGTAAACCATTTGACTTATTAAAAGAGTATTTGGGTGATTTTTCTGCGTTTGGTTTAAACAAAACTACTCTACCTTTATTATCATGGCTTAAAATAACGTTTCTTTGGCTTGTAAGCTTGTTTAAATAACTTTTGATAGTATCAGTCGGACTAGCAACAGACTTTTTGTAAATCCTATTTGCATCATTTCCTACACTTGAATCAATCACAACCTTAATACCAAACAAACCGCATAATCTCTCTGAAATATCTTTTAAACTTCTATTTGTGCTTTCTAAAGGGTAATTCTTAACTGGTGTTGTACAATCTTCTAAAATTCCAGCCAATGAATAACCACTAACATTCACTAAATTAGGATTAGAATCTGAATTAAAAGAGTGATTAATAATTGTACCCGTAAAAATCAATACATCAGCATCATTAAATATTTCTACTTTTTGATAACTCAAAGGTTTAAACAGTTTTTTATGATTTTCATTTTCTGAATTAAATCGAGCCACAAATGAGAAAGTTGAAGCAATGCTATCCAATGATAAACTAATCTTCAAACTATTAAAAAACAAATATTGGTTACCGTTTATTTTAATTCTCATTACACGTAGTATTTGATTAATCTATCTTTTTTTACATTAAACAATTCATTCATTTTGATATTGTTTATTTGTCTAAACTTATCAATGTTTTCATCACTTGCATCTAGTCCTAAATACTTATGAGTAAGTAATATCAAATTAGTATCTTTTGTTGTGTAAACTAGCCTTTCTTGTTTAGCATTAAAAGCTAAATTATAAAGATTTCCAATAGTAAACATCACAATATTATAAACATCATTTTGAAGTCCTGCATCTGGTTGATATGTATTTCCAACATCATAAATAGATACCGAGGCATTATCTAAAATAAGTAAATATTGAGCGTAAATGATTAAAATTTCATTTACAACCTGCTCAACTTCATTTCTAATTTCAAAATCTGTTTCTTGATAGTTTACCGAAGCATTACATAAATTAGAAATACACAATCCCGCTTGACTTTCAAAAAATAATTTATCTGCAATAGTCTGTAATTCTTTTACTAAATTCTCAAAAGCGTTTACATAATTTTTTACTTTAACTAATACGGGTAAATCAACACCACTAGGAAAATTTAATAACTCGTTTGTTTTTTCAATTGCATTTGAAGCATTATTTAATAAATCATCGGTTGCCTTTTGAGCGGATCCAAAAATAATTTGATAATCTGCAAAATCATCATTTTCCAAAGAAGTATCAAAAGCCGAATTAGTTAAAATATTAGCGTCTTTATTTTTTGTAATATCTTCACTTTGTAATACATTTTCGCTACTCGAATAACTTGTAACTGCACTTTGTGAAACTAAATTCCTTTTGCTTAAAACCTCATCTTTTACAGATACATCAGAAATTGGATAGTCATCCGTTATACTCTCCCAAAAATCAACAGTAATTTCAGTAACATTGTAGTTATTATCGTTTCTTTTTAGTGATAACGGTTGCCCTTTTATTGTTCCGTAAAAAGGATGCGTTATTTCCCAAGCCCTTGAATCATCAGCTGAATTTTCAAACTCGTTTGATTGTGTAATACAGTCATCGCCTTGAAAATAAAATGTCAACGGGTATTTATTTCCTTTTGGTTTTTTACGGTCAACAAAAGTACCAGAAACATCAATAAAATCAAAAGCACTTGAATTGTAGTCTTTTGATTTTTCGCTATCTTTCCATAATGGAAAATACTCTTTTCCGTCGCCTGTTTTTATTGAAAACTTTATGTTTTCTAAATCATCTTTCCATCCCATTATTTTAAATATTTTTTGAATTGAAATTCTGCTTGTTTTTTATAAATATCATCTAATCTTTTAGATGCCATTATTGCACTTGGTCTTATAAAAGGTTTTGCTTGCAACCTTGTTTTATCGGTTTGTCTAACATTATAAATTGGATTTAGTTTCTTGTTTTTTACTTCAAATATAGTTCCTTTTGCACCCTTTTTTATCATTATGTACTTACTCCCTTTTACCCTTTTATTTGGACGTCCAACGTTCCCAATACTAGAAAAATAATTTTGCTTTTTAATCTTCTTTTTTGAACTACTTGAAATCCTACCTTTGTCGTGTGCAATTAATCTACGACCAGAAATAACACCGCCCGTTTCTTGTTTTTCTAATCCTTGTGATAATTTAGGATTTGTAGTTCCATCAATACCAACTCGAGAAACCATTTGATTAACATTGAATCCAGTTGCCTTTTCTACAACTGTAAATCTTTTAAAAAGGTTTTTTTGTCTAATGGTAAAAGTATCATCTGTTTTCTTTTGAATTAATGTTTTAGATGTAAAAGCAACCTCATTCAAAGTATTTCTAACGGCACTTGGAAAAGCCGATTTATGCAACTTTTCCAATTTAGCCGATAAAGCAATACTAGCATCTGTATTTACATCTAATTTCATAGTTTAACCTATTATAAAGTCCATTTTTTCGCAACCTCTCCAGAAGTAAAATAATAGTTTCCATTCAAAGCGAAAATATTACCAATTACACCGTTATAATTTCCTAAATCTGTTACAGTTCCACCCGTTAAAGAATACTTCTTAAAAGAACCACCAATTAAGCTATATAAATCTGTATTTTTTATTACAACATTTGTAGTCTTAATAAATCCAGATTCTAAACTCACTAAACTTGTGTACAGTAATTGATTTAAAAACTCATCAAAAGAATATAATTCCAACTCATAATCATTTACTGTTGAACCTCCTGTATTTGTAACATAAACCGTTTGACCATCACAATAAAAATAAGGATTAAAATCACTGCCTACTGGAATAGAACCACCAACAACACTAACCAAAGCTGCAGTACCAAAATCATTAATTGGAAAAGAGTAAAATTTATAAGTTATGTTTGTTGGGTCATAAACTACGCACAATACTTTACCTTTAATTACAAACATTTCATTTACAATTAATGCCCCATCACCAGCCAAAACACGAATAACATTTTCTAAATATCCAATGCTAGGATAGTCAGTTAAAATGTTGCCGTTTTCTTGATAATAAACATCAGCACTATCATTGAATGACAAAGGCTGTCCCATAACAGTAAAAACTTCATTCATCGTGTTTAATAACGTCAAAGAATAAACTCTTACAGTTCCACTATCAATAACTACAATAACCTCATCACTTGCGTTAAATCCTGTTTGACTTGTAAAATTGTAAGTTGTGCCACCAATTCCAACAAAAGTATAAACTATACCACTAACATAGTTGTCGGTTGGTCTAGCAAAAAACACATATTTGTTTGGCAAAATATCCAAATCAAAAGGAACGCTCCATTGACTTGATGTAAGCGTCAAAACCTGCTCAATATCATTGTAGCCATTAGCAAATTTCTTTAAAGCATCTATTAATTGATATTGAGTTTCATCATTATCTTCTGTGTCTGTTGGACTTGTTTTTGTTAATGATAATAGTTTATATATATTCATTAAAACATCACCATATATTTCACGAACTACTGGAGTGCCATCCAAAACATCAGTTTCATTTTGAATATTTGCACCAAATGGATATTTTATATCCTCATCCTTTACAATTGCTTGATTTCCTAAAACTTTCATCTTTTTTTAAATTTTATAATTGAACTACGTCAAAATGCATTTTAATATTTCCAGTTGATCCACTTGACTCTCGTATTCCTACATCAAATTGAGTTGTTGATATTGGCTGGAAAAGAGGACTTAAAATCCTTGAATCATTATCAAATCCGCCTTGACTTTGAATATCTGTTTTAACCTTGTAATTAGTGTTTGTCATTGCGTTTGACATCGTACATCTAAATACAGTTAATCCCGCACTATTAAAAGTAACAGTTGCTGCTGAAATATTACCACCAACCGACAAAGAAGCTGAAATAGTCATATTACCAACATCTATACCACTTGCAAAACCTATATTTTTAATTGGACTTGCACCAATTCCATCAATAATTGCTTTATCCTCTAAACTCAATAATCCATTTTGTGATGGAGTAGCCAAATAATCATCACTATCAACACCATTTACACGCCTTGCAAAAACTGTTTTATTTGTTAATGGAGTAGTTGCAACAGTATCAACTGTACCTACGTTTTCTTGTGTTTGATTAGCTTTTTTTAAATACAAAAACTCTGAAACTGATAAATCTAAATTTACCAAATCAACTAATCTAACTATTGTTACAGTAGATGCATTTTTGATTAATCTTACATACTCATTCGCCTTGAAATCCCCAACAAAAGAAACTACAAATTGACTATTATCACTTCCTTTTATTTCAGTTTCAGTTGATTTGTCAATCATAACTTTACAAACAATTTGCTCGTTTGTAAGCATAGAACTAAGTTTTACGGGAACATTTAAAACTCCAGACGTACTAGTAATACTCAATACAAAGTCATTTTTAGAAGCCAATGCTCTAACCGCTTCAATTGTTTGGTATCCATTCGCCTCGCTATCTGGAAGTCCATTATGTGTAATTCCATAAAGTCGCATAATCTTATCAAAAAACTCATGAATATCGCCCTTTGTTTGCTCATTTACAGCAGTACCATTTCCAGAACCATCATTGTTTTTTATTCTCCCATCTGGGAAGTTAATCGGATCCGAATTATCTATATTCGGCTGTAATAATTTATTTCTCATGTCTTATATTTTAAACAAAATTAATGAAAATGAACGCAACACAGTGTGCTGGTTTTAATTTTAATACTAATTCTTTAAATTCTACCATTCTATTTGATGGCACATTTGCAACTTCTCCCAAATTCTCACCACCTATAAAAAATGTGGCCCAAAGATTATCAATTCCTACTGTATAATTTTCGTTAATATAAGGATAGTTTGCAATAACATCAAAATTCAAACTTCCATGTTGTGTACCAATTCCATGCTGAACATTATTTGAATGTTGTGTACTACCCAAACTCAATGCTACAATATCCGCAGGTGTTTTATATGGAATTGTATTCTCGTGTACATAAACATCGAATCCAGCTAACTGTAACTGGCTTTGTATGAAACTCGGATGTTGTCTAGCCTTAATATTGCTAGGATATGCCATTTTTCTTAAAATAGCTTGTTTTCTTTGTTCTAATGGTACATTTAAATTTGTCGTTAGTCCAAGTCGATATTCCCATAAAGATGCATCATTTGACTCAAAATTGTTGCTATTTGGATTTGTTCCGTCAATAGTCAATTTACCATCTTCAACAACACGAATAAAACTTCTATTTATAGCTTGATGCAATAAATTAAAAGTTCCGTTTTTCTTCATGTAAAAAGCCCTACCAGTTGGATATAATTTAGTAATTAAATCATCAAATATAACCGACAAACTATCACTCTTTGCAGGGTATCTGTGAGGCGTTCTAATTCCATGCGGTGTGCCTAATCCATGCATGGTGCTTTTTTCCGTTACTTCATACATATTTTTTAAATTAAAAAGTTACATTTCTCAAATATGGAATATTACCCAAAGTAAATACATACGATAATTCAGTGACTCCATCAACTTGCATCACAAATCCCGTAAAGAAATTTGCACTCTCTAAAACATCAGTCGAAACACTTTGAAGCCTCGCACTATACAAAATATCATTCTTATTTCGTGCCAAATCAGCACCAGAAATATAAGGTCTAATATCTCTTAAATGTGCTTTCATATTGTTAATAATTGCGTTTTGTACTGAAATTGAACTATCATTTAATCCCGTTATTTGCACATCAACTGGAATAGTTGTAATTGCTAAAGTTTCAACATTCGCTTGTATTGGTCGCCTGCCTCTTTCATTTAATGGCTTTGTATCGTCTGGGTCGAACTCTATAACTTCCAAAACATCATCCAATAATTGACTGCTTGGTGTTCCGTTTCCATCTGTACTATCATCAACAGTAGCCTCAACATAAACATCAACAGTACCAGCTTCTCCATCTCTAACATAAGGATAAACTTTTCGTACTCCTTGAGCATCAGCTGACCACAAACGATAATCTGTTTTTGCTCCTCCTTGTGGCTCTAACTGAATTGCGTCTAAAATTAACTGTCTATAAACTTCAATATTTTCAGATGCTTTTGGTTGTTCTAAAATAGTAGTAATTGTAACTACGTTTTCAACTCCCAATACTGGCTCTGTGATTGTCAATTCATCATCAATATTTAAATCATAGTCAAAACCGCCTTTTATTGAACGTATTTCAATTATATTGGACGTTCCTGTTAAAGTGTATTCTGAATCTAAAACAAATACTTGACCTGGATTTTTAGAATCTTCATTTGATTTAAAAGTAAGTCCAGCACGTAAAACAGAACCCGCAACTCCAATTACTTCGGCTTCAAATATTCCAATTGTAGCAGGATTTGGATATCTACCTAAATAAATTAATCCTAATTGTTCTAAAGTACCACCATTTTCAGCAGTATCGGCTGTATCTGGAAAAATATTGTTTTGAACATCTGACAAATAAAGATAAACCAGCTTGAATTGAGCAGCTAAAACCGTATCAAACGCATTTAAAACTGTTTTTAAGTCTGTGCTACTCAAATTTAATTTACTCTTTAAATCGTTTGCCAAAGCATCTTGTAATTCTTGTATAGTTGGTATTGCTCTCATTAAATTACTTTATTAATTATTAATTCTTTTTTTGCGTTGTCATAAACTAATTGTAAAACTCTTTCTTGTTGGTTCGTTTTCTCTGAAAATTTAATCTCAATTACTACGTTATTTGTTCCATCAAAATAAACATTTTCAGTAAAATTTATAACATTTTTTAGATAGGCTAAATCGTTTTTTACAGCTTGTTCAATTGCTAATCGACCTGCACTATTTAAAACAACGCTATCCAAAACTCTTTCAGTTGTAGAGTTAAGTTGTTGGTTTTTACTTGTAGGCCAAATCAAACTATTGGCCCAATAATCACTCCTTAACTCTCCATCAATTTCATTGCCCGTTGTAACTGCTTCATAATTTCCACCAAACAAAGCTAAATAAAATTGATTATAAAGCACTTCGGTCAACTGTATATCATCTTTTGACAAATACAATTGACCTCCGTCACCATTTTCAAATAAAAGTATATCTTTTGTGTTCATAATTAAAATCCTCCTTGTGTTGTTGTTACTTTTGGTGTAATTCCACCACCTCCAAAATCAGAAGTCACATTTCCTACATTGTTATTTCGGTCATTGATGTTAATTCCAATATTTCCATTAACTCCTATGTTTTGCATGTTTTCCGTTTGTTTTTGCTCTGGCGCAGGGATTAAATCCAAACTCTGTCTAATTTCGCCTATTTTAGTAGCTCCTGCACTTGCCAAATCACCAAGTCCAGGTATATTAGACAATAACTCTAAAAGTTGCTGTATTGGCATTAAAATAGCATCTAGTATAACGACTCCTATTCTTTTAATCCCTCCAATTATTCCATCAGATTGAAAAGCTTTTACTATACTATCCCAATGAGTTCTAAAAGACTGAATTAAAGAAATAATCAATCCTAATGGTCCTAAAAATATACTTAATGCAGCACCCCATTCATTCCATTTTGCAATAATTAATGCTACAAATCCAATTAATGCTACAACACCTGCAATTATTAATCCTATTGGGTTTGCATACATTGCAGCATTCCATAGCCATTGAGCCACAGTAACCGCTTTTGTAATTGCTGAAAAAGCACCTAAAATTCCATTATAAGCAATTATACCGTATTTTGCGATTGATGTTACTATTGTAAAACCTTTTATAATTCCACTCAAAGCTAATAATCCAATACCAACATAAGCAATAGTTTTTGTTAATTTTGGGTTTTTACTTATCCATTCAGTAATTCCAGTTATAATTGGAGTAATAACATCTATTAAGGTTGATAGTATCGGAGCTACTTGTGTTCCTATCGTAATACTCAGAGCCGCCATATTGTTTTCAGCTAATTGTGTTCTACTAGCAGTCGTATCAAGTTGTTTTGTAAATGCACCAGTTAAGGCATCAGTTCCGCTTTGCATATCATTTAAAGTAGCCACATAAGCCTCATTATTTGCTCCCAATAAACCAGTCACAGCAGAACTAGCCTCAACGCTGGACCATGCTTTTGCTAAATTAATACCCATTGATTTACCCGCCTTATTTACAGCATCAAATGCACCAACCAGACTACCCTCTTTTGCGATTAATTCCTTTTCACTTGTAACCCCTAATTTCTTGAAAATTTTAGTCATTTCAGCAGTAGGCTTTTGAAGTGCAACAATTGACGCTTTTATTTGATTTTGTGCCTGACTTGCAGGAGCACCAGTTACAGTTAATGCAGCAGTCGCAGCTTGAAAATCAGCTAATTTCACCCCTGCACTTTGAATAACGGCTGCATTTGCTCCAAATGCTTGTGATAAATCAGCCATATTCGTTTTACCCGCTTTTACTGTCTTAAATAGTAAATTAGCTATCTCATCTGAACTTAATCCCTCACTTGCAAAAGCATTCATTGCAGACGTTAGAATATTGGTCGCTTCACTAGTAGTGGATAAACCAGCCTTTGCTAATTTTGCAGAAGTTTCTAACGCATTCATGGCATCTTTTGCAGGAATACCAGCAGAACGAATATCATATAAAGAACTCGTCAACTCCTCAATTGGAACTGGTAATGTTTTTGAAAGTTTTAATACCTCTTTACCCATTTTATCCATATCCTCCGTACTAGTATCAATCAATGTACTAACATTTGACATTGACTTTTCAAATCCACTCGCACTATTTATGGCTAATCCAAAACCTCCAACAATAGCACCACCAGCAATAGCCATATTACCCGCTATTTTATTGGCTTTTTTATTAAAACGGTCGATAGCCGCAACACTTGTATTACTGAATTTGTCAACTCCTCCAGTCATTTTGCTTACAACACTACTAAATTTATCTATTGCAGTAAATTCAGTAGGTATTCTCATTGTTGTTGCCATATTATTTTTTCTTTTTTAATTAAAAAACCCTTAAAAGCTACTAAAACTTTTAAGGGTTAATAACTTACCTTTTTTTATTCATACTTTCAGATATTTCCTTTGCTTCATAATACCAAAACATCAATCCCTCAAAGTCTAAATCATCACAATATAATTTCTTGAATTCTTGTGGTGACCATTTGTAATACCTATTGACGCTTTTTATAACAATGTTGTAAAACTGTTTTAAATTTCCGTTTTCTGGTATTGGCCACCTTACATAAAAACTGTTGAAATTTGTTGAATAACTGTGTAATCAAACTTACCAAACTTATTTAAATATGCTGGTGTTGCTAAATTTGCCAAGTGTGCTATACATTTTTGCATATACTCCATTGAATCCTTTTGAACATTTAACCCCTTTGACAAAGCAATATGATCCTTTGGAAAAATACGAGTTTTAAAACTAACCTCACTCATTGTCACATCTTTATTATCATTTAACAAAGGTGTTTTTAATGTGTAAATTGGCTCATAATCGCTATTGAATTTCAGCAACCCACTTTGTAACGCAATTAAAGCAATATTTAACTCATCTTTTACCTCGTTTTCCTCCTTTTCAATCAATGAATGATGATTGTAAAATGCAGTCAATTCTTGAATTGCAAGTTCTTCGCTAATAATGTTTTTTTCTTCTTTTTTCATTGTGTATTAAATTAAATTTTCTCTAAAATACCACTTCCACTAACCTTTAAGGTCATTTGTGCTGTATTAGTATCTGGTTGTAAATCCCCAACTACCATTCCAGTTCCTTTCCATATCGTACCAGAAACATGCGTAAAAGTCCAAACCCCCTCATCTGGATGACCTGCTAATTTTGGTAAATTATCAAACTCATTACCACTTATTGGATCAACTGCGACTGGTCCTTCTGCACTCCAACGAACTCTATTTTTTTGATAAATAGCCGTTCCCTGTCCTGTGATTTGACTAGCGTCGTCATTTACTCTTAATCCTCCAGAATCTAAAGTAAAACTTTCATTTGCTTTTGGTGCAAATCTAAACTCTCCCAATGTATGCTGACATACAATTTCAAGAATATCACCTCCTATATAATTTGCCATTTTTTATAATGTTTTTTAATTATTAAAATCCTGCCTCTACATCAGTACTCTCAATCCTAGCAATTCCAGTTCTTTTGTATCTAAAGAAAGTTTCAAATCTATTCGGATTTGTAGCACTAATTTGAACCAACAAACTATCCTTACTAAAATTAGGGTCGTTAATCAAGGCTTTTTCAGCTAAACTGTTAAATAAATCAATTACAACTGCTTTCCATTCTTTTGGCTTTATAGCTCCAGAAACTGTTACAATTTGACTATCTGAAACCAAAGTTTTATCTTTTAGTCTTAACGTTTCCAATGTTCTATAAGCATCTGAAACATTCCAATCTAAATTCAAGTTTCTTGCATAAGAATATTGTAAAGGAACTTCACCGTCTGGATGATAAGTTGTAACCAAATCTTGAATTTTGTAAGCTCCATTTTCTAGCATTACAGTTGAACAACCATTTTTAACTAATAAATCACGATTGTTATAGTCTGCCATATCACCAATATTCCCACTTGTAGGAATTGGCATATCTGGATAAGCTTTGTTATTTACGTCCAAATGAGGCGAATCCTGCATTATTCTAGCAAATAAGGCTACAACATTGGCAACCGCTTCATAAGTGAATCCTAACGAAGCAGGAGCAGGACAAAGTACATTTGTAACTTGTGAAACTCTTGAAGCATTATCTGTTATTGTAATTAAGTCATCTTTATCACTTAAAACACTTCCAAAGAAAGCCATAAAAGGCTTAAATAATAACCCTGCATATCTACCCGTTGGATTTTCAGCATCTGGGACACCATTAAAAGCCTCAAAAGCACTTAATTGAGCAGATCCGTAAGGATTTGTTACAATTGTGTACCAGTCATCACCAAATTGACTAAATGAATCAGCTAAATCAACTGCACCCGCTCCATCTGTTGAATCTGTTTGCGAGTAACTCATTCCTGCTGACACACTTCCAAAGTCAACTGATATTGTTATTTCAGCACTTGTAGCACCTTCCCATTTAGAAGTAAATGTAATAACACCCGCTGTATTATCAGCACTTACTGGACTTCCTAAAACACCATATACAGCATCTTTAATCTTACCAGCTACAACTGTTGCAGTATCTCCAGTAACTACTGAAAATGAATAATTCTGAAAATCAATTCCAGTTCTACCATTGACAACTAATGTATGAGTTGCGTTTGCTGTTGCTGTTCCTGTAACAGTCCATTCTCTCGTGGTTGATGTTGCTCCTTCATCTGAAACTTGAGGAAATACAATCGTTGGAATACCACCAACACCATCACCACTAATAGGGCGTAAAATTCTCATCTGTGCATGAATCGGAGAACCATATCCATATAATTCAGCAGCCTCTTGTGCAGACGTAACCTCTCTTTTTGTTACAGTTAATCCAGATTGATTGGCTGTGTTAGCCTCTCCGAATACTGCAATAATTTGAGGTAAATTTTGAGTTTCATTTGAGAAAAAACCCTTTTTTATTTTGTAACCGCTAACTCGAGATATTCTCTCTAATCCTACGGCTGTCGAAATTGTTGCCATAATTTTATTATGTATTAAAAATTAGTTTTTGTCCTTTATCCGTATCGGATAATTTTATTTGAGTATCATTACCAGTAAATTCTAAAACGTTATCCATTTCTTGATTTTCCATTATTCTAACTGAAAGTGTAATTCTTGCCATTCTTATAAATGCACCATCTTGATTACTTTCATTTGCATCAAAAGCAATTCCAGTTACATAAACCCCACCAATTAAACCAAATCCAGTATCTAAAGTTTTATATTTTACACATGATAAAATGTATTTGCAAAAGCCTACATATAAATTTAGTTTGTTTCGTGAACCTAAATCACCGCTTAAATCAGCAGTTTCGAAAGAACGTCCATAAACATCTACGTAATACGTTGTATTTCCTTGTGAATCTCTTTGTGTGAACTCCGAATAGGAAATATTATTACAACTTACATTAACCATTAAATCCTCACTTTTGTCGTAAGGATTTGTTCTTTCTAAAAATACACCTAAATCATCCGTTAATGATTGTATGTTAATTTGATTTGTCAATTCTAAAAGCAAAATTGAAGCTATCTTTTGACCTACTAAATCAAACCCTTGAATCGGTATTACTTCGTTTATTAATGCCATTTATTTATTATTTAAAATCACTTAAAATACAAACTATTAATCCTAATGTTTCATCTGGGAATGTTTCTCGAATTATGTAGGTTCTAATATTACCCGTTGAATCTGGATAAGAAACTTTATGATTTAAAAGACTTACTTCGTTATTTGAATTTCTAACTGGATATGAATTTTCAACTAAAATATTCTCATCAAAAGAAATATGAACATTTTTACTATTTATTGGTAAACCATCAGAATCAAAATTTATAAAATGCTTTGAAGCGTATCCAGTCATTGCAAGTGTATTAACACCATTTGGAGTGGTTATGGTTATATTAACCTCGAATCCTCCACTCGTTAAATATCGCTTTGAATCTCGCCTTGCTAAATCTAAAATACGCCCCATTACACTTTAATTTTTATTTTGAACCTTTTGCAGGTTTTTCTTCTTTAACCTCTTTTGCAGGTTTTTCATCTTCTACTAATTCAACGAAACCAGCTTTCACTAATTCAGAAGCATTACCGTCTAATTGAACCTCATCTACAACATCACCCGCTTTTGCGATAACATTTCCTTTTAATTGATGTGCAATTACTTTAATTTTATATTTTGCCATTTTCTTAAATTTTAAATGTTATGCTAAAACTTGCATTGTGTAAATCTTGTCAATCGTAAAAGGCACAACCAAAGGAGCAGAAGTCAATTCTAACCCACTTGATAAAGTCTTTTTATCTGAAAAAGAACGAATCAAATAATTTGCCTCAACAATTCCAGGAGCATCAACTGTCACACCGTTTACGCTTGTTTCTGTTAATGTTGGTAAAGCTCCAAATACTGTCTTACCTTGAAAATCAGATGGTAAAACAATCACTTTATTACTGTCTAAATAATATTGAGTAACATTACTAGAATCAGTATATTTTTCATTATAAGTCCAAAGATTTACAGTAAAATCACCAGCAGCGACTTGACCTTGAAAAGCCATTCCAGTAGCTTCTGAAAACTGTGGCATGTCAATTTTTAAACGGTCAATTCTTCTAAAGTCTGAACTTTCTTTTACTTGATCAGCTTCCATAAAAGCATTAAAAGCAGCAGAACGCATGATGACATTAATATCTGAACCGTTTGAGTTACCCTCATCACGTAAGAAAGTCATCGCTAAAGCTAAATCATCTAATGGCTTTGCAGTTGTTGGAGCAGACCATAAAGCACCACCAGTTTTAACAACAATTGAACCCGCTTTTCTTCTGTAATTGATGTTATCACCATTTACAAGGGTAACAATACCTGTTTGAAGTACATCAGCTTGTTGTTTACGGATTGCTCTTTCGATTTTCTTACGGCTAGTTGTCATTCCTTTAACTGCTCTTTGCGTGATTAAACGATTAATATTTCTATTATTCATTACACCATTTGCAATTGCATTCATGTACACCGTATCACGTTGGAAAAAATACTCCTCTTTAAAATAAGGTGGAATATATTTGTGTTCAGTCATTTTAGTAGCTTTGTTAGGATTTCCCTCTGTAAATCTCATAACATCAACAGCGATTAGATCATTGTCTCTCTCTACTTCTACATCAATTTCTAATGATGGAGTTGTTTCCTCTGGAAAAAAACCACCAAAACCAGCTCTTACTGGTATATCTTCTTGAAAACTTCCTACAACCTTTGATGTTAAGGCTGCTGTATGGTCTATAATATTTATTGCCATGATTAATTGTCGAATTGTGAATTTTCAGTTACGTTTCTTAAAACAAAACCTAAATCAGTTAAAAAATCTTTTAAACATTTTCCAGTTGTTCCAACTACTGTATCTAAAGTTACAGTTGCAGGTAATTGAAGTAAATTTACATCAATATCACCGCAAATAGCGTAGTTAACAGCAGCAGTTCCATCATCAGCTAAAGCAATTGAATCAGTTTTTAAAACTCCAATAACATTTGCTAAAGTTGCTCCCGCAATTGCTGGTATAATCTGTCCTGCTGACGCTGTATTTCTTAATACCAAAAAGCCATCCGAAAACGTTGCTTCTGCTCCTGTATCATTTAAAAACGTTGCAGTTTGATATCTATTTCCATACATGAAAATATTATCAATTGAATAGTCTACTGTACTCTGATTTCTAGTAGCACTTCTTTGTGTTGCATTTATAGGCATATCTATTTATTTAAAAATTAAACGCTTCTGTCAATTCTTTAGATTTTGCATCTTCATTGTCAAGTCCAGTAGCAGCATCTACAACTACTTCTTTTTGACTGTCATTTTTCAATGCTTCTAAATTTCCTTTTTGTACTTGTTTAACCAAGAACATTTGTGTATCAGTTGAACTGATTTCCTTTCCACTTGCAATACCTGCGTTTACAGCTTCCATATCTGTATTTGCGTGTACCATCCAAGCTGAAACTCTGCTTTGTTCAGCTTGTACACCCTCTTGATATATCTCTGAAAAGATAGTAGGGTGTTCATTCTTAAGACTTTCTTTTGTCATCTTTTTTGAATTTGAATTAATATTAATATTTGAATTTTCTAAACTTTTTGAATCCGATAAAACCATATCTACAACCTCATCAAAACTTGCAATTCCATCGATAAAAGTGCCTATTGCATCTTTTGAAAAAACAGTATGTCCGTTGTCGAAATTTGTACCAACTAATTGAGGTCTGTTTGTGCTTACTAAATTTATGAAATTTTCATTGATAGGGTCTAATAACTCACTAACTAACAAATCATAATTATCATTATTTAATGCCTCCTCAAATGCTTTATTTTTCATTGTTGATTTTGAAGCATAAACTGTAATATGTTTTACACCATCTGGACTTTCTGAATTTGATTTATAACCGTCAAAACTTATCATTGTTCCAACGCTTCCAACTATATTCATTTTGTCCTCTGAAAATATCTTTGTTGATGCACTTGCAATTCCGTAAGCAGCACTTCCAGCCATTCCTCCCTTTGGAATCAATGTGTAAACTGGAATATTTTGCTTAATCTCATTTATTGTGTCTACCATAACTTGAACTGCACTACTTGAACCACCACCAGAATCATTTAATATCACAAAACCTTTCATTCTATGGTCTTTTGACATTTTAAGCATTGTATTTGATATTTGAGCAGTTCCATAACTTGACATTCCACCATTTCTAGTAATTGGACCATTCAAATTAATTAATCCAATTGCATCAAACTCATCTTTATTTTCTAGTTGACCTGGTTGCCATTCATTACCAAATGCTCTATCTATAACCCTAGTTTCACTTGTAATCATGTGAATAGAATTCAATTTAACTTCTGGAATATCTAAAGCTACACCATTTTGAATATTCTTTAAAATACTTGACAATGATAAAAAAGAGTGAGAATCAACACACCAAGGAGTACCATAAATCTCTTTTGCTAAACGATAATTCATATATTTTTTATGTTTTTGTATTAAACAAAAAAAGCACCAACCATAATTAAATGGATGATGCTATTTTTTAAAATAATACTGGTTTTTTAGTTTCATTTCATTTTGTAATGTGCATCTTCACACATCTTTTTAAACGATTGCTCCTACAAATATATAAAAATTTTAATTAAACAAGTTTTTATTTTAAAATATTACTTAAAACCAATTAAATATGTATTCAAATAAACCAAACCTTGTCTTTAAACTTCCTATACAAAACAATCAGTATAATTAAAATTATTATAAACCAAAAGAAGTACCATTTTACACTCATGCTTTCTTCTTTGTCGGTATTCTTAACCTTACTATCAATCAAAATACCGCTTTCATAGTTTAAATTCTCATTCTCTTTTATTTCGGTTTTATTGACTTGTTGCTTATGTTCTTTTTTTTTAGTAGAAATGTTTGACTTTTTATTTTTAGTGGTTAAAACGGCATTTGTGTACTTCTTACCGTTTACAATCATTTCTTTGTTTGGATCAACTGGGGTTATAGTAACCTCATTTTCTGTTGTAGTTTCGTTTGTGTTAGTTTCTACAACTTCTTTTTTTTCTTGAGTTTCTACAACTTCCTTTTCTTTTACAATTTCTAAATCTTCTTTGATTTCTACTTTTGTTTTTTCAGATTCTACTTTTCGAGAACCACACGACCATATTGCCGACGCTAGAAAAATGGTTAATAGTATTTTTTTCATGGCATTATTAGGGATTGAATTACTTTTACATTATCTGCAGCACCTAAAAAACTATTGTTTTGATTCCTTTCAATTGTGTGTTTAAAATCAATTGGCAAACCAATGATATTTACACCTATTCTAAAATAGATAACATTTACTGTTGTTCTTAATTTTTTTCTCATGTTATTCAGATTTTTCAAAATGCATAAAATCATAATTTTTTTCACGTCCTAAAGAAACAAAACCATGTTTGTAAAAAATATCAATCATAGGCTTATATTCTGGTCTTGCAAATCTTGCGGTTCTTGATGTTTCTTTTAGCAAGTTTCTTGATGGGTCAAGGTCGATAGCTATACCCCATGAATGACGGCTATAATCTGAACCGCCTCGCATTTGTCTAAAATTAAAACATCCACCAAACAAATCAATTCCTAACTCTTTTATTTTTTCATATCCGTAATGATTTAATAAATCATTAAAAACTGCAATAAAATCATTTGCCACTAATCTATGGCAACGCATTTTAGTAACTGTTGTGTTTAAATCCCAAGCCAAACGCATTGGATAAGGCAATTGAATAGTTGTTAAATAACTTCCTTGTTGGTTTGGCTTTCCGTAAATCTTGATTATCTCATTTGTTTTTAACATTATTCCTCTGTATTTGAATTAGTATTATTTTTAGATAAAGTTTGCTTGTCCCAAACTGTTATTCCAGATAAAGTACCCACAAGAAGTAAAAATCCATTAAAAACATCAATCGCGTGAGTTGCAATTGGCGTTTGAGTTATGTAGTTAGAAATTACAATGTATGTTCCAAGGATTATACATACTAGAAATGAGCAGAACATCGTTAGTGATTTTC
>Ga0208643_1000135_pt1 | contig 47107 bp, 54 predicted proteins | sample VirMetDEL_Nov_12_FD_184516 | JGI IMG/M metagenome (GOLD analysis project Ga0208643, IMG submission 184516) | Aqueous microbial communities from the Delaware River and Bay under freshwater to marine salinity gradient to study organic matter... | ecosystem: Environmental > Aquatic > Marine >...
AGCCTCCAGCAAACCTTCCTGGGTTGTCCATAAGCACCTGCTTTAGTTGCGGTGCAATAAAGACTGAGCGGACTTGCGAATTTTTTAATCCTGAGAGCCTGCGCCTGACTATCGCGCGGGTAAGGGTAATCGTGTCATTGGTTATATCTTCCCAGTTCAAGCCAAGTATCTCGCCTGTTCTCATGCCTGTCTCAAAAGCAATCGTGTAGAAAAGGCGCGCCTCTCCAGTGAGCTTCGATAGGACTTTGGCTTTCTCTGCTGGGGTAAATCGAAGGACTGGGGGCTTCTGGTGCTTCTTCAGCCGAACCGCGTTGACGGGGTTAGCTATAATCAGCTCTTCTTCCATTGCTAAAGAGAACACGCCACGCAGCGGAATTAGCGCGTTGCGTTTAGTTTTGGTTGTGACCTTGTGCAAGGCAAGTGCTTCACGGATGTGAGAGGGTCTAATCGAACTTAGAGGCTTGTTCTCAAGGGTGGGCATCCAGTATTGATTGAGAAGCTGGATATAGCTCTGGTGCGTGGACAGCTTTACGTCGGTCTGATTGATAAACTTCTGCGCGATGACCTTGAATGGAGTCTTGCTGGCGTATTCAAACCCTCCAGTTAGACCTTCAATCCATCGCTCTCTGTGGGCTACCGCCTTTCTGAGACCAGCTTCGGTGTTCGGGAAACTGGCGCTGGTGAATTCTCGCTTGCCGTGAAGCATGACTTCAAGCTGCCAGCTTCCAGATTGCCACCTGATTCCCTTAGCCATTTCTCTATCTCCAACGGGTCTATTGCCGTTACTCGCCCGATCTTAAAGTAATGCGTTCCAAGTTCAAGCTTGGATTTCCATCCTCTAAAAGTTGTTTTAGGGAATCCAGTGCTCTCGCACCACATCTCAAGAGAGATTAAATTGCTCATCTCCAGCTCCTGTTTACCATTCGTCGTATTGGCTAAGAGGTTTGCTTAGCTCTGCTTCGGTAATCTCGCCGCGCTTAAATTGCTCAAGCTCCGCTCGATCCCTGGCCCAGCCCAGATACCTCAAAGACTTGCCAAGCTCCTGCTTAACGTCATCTTTCTTGCCTAGTCTTAAAATGTATTTCAGGCCGCAAGCAATATCGTGAGCAAACGCGCCGCTCATCGGTTTAATAACAGAGGCTATAATATCTCTGGCCTCAATGGTCTTTCCGCAGCTGCAAGTCATTACCGCGTAGTGCGAGGGGTGATTAACAAGATCACTTGCGGGCTTGTCATCCAGAATAGTCTGGACTTTCTTTCTAGCCATAGCCTGTCGCCTCCTGGCGTTCCTAAGCTTCTTGGAAAACCGCTCATCGAGAGCGGCCTCCGCGTTATGTAGAAGGAATGAGATACCCATTAGAACGGAATGTCGTCAGCAAATTCTGGCTCGGGCTGAATGGCTGGGCGACTAGGTGCTGAACCATCTTTAGATCCACCACCGCCAAGCATCTGCATATTCAGACCTCGAGTCTCGACCACATACTTCTTCTCACCGTCCTTCTCGTAAGTACGGGTTTCTTTCTTGCCCTCGATGTAAAGCAAGTCTCCCTTTTTGACATACTGGCTGACCACGCCTGATAGGCCGCCACCAAAAACAACCGAATGGAACTCAGCCTTCTCCTTCTTTTCGCCACTGTTTTTGTCTTTCCACGTTTCAGAAGTCACCAAGAGAAGGTTGGCAATCTTATCGCCACTGCTGAACTCTTTAATCTCTGGATCTTTAGCTGCACGGCCTACTAATATCTGCTTATTAATCATTTTTTGTTTCTCCTTAAAACGAAAATTTCTTTATCTGGGCTTCGGTAATCCTCAAGGTTTATCTCTGGCGCTTCGCCTTTAATAGCCTTTGCCCAATTCACACTGCCTTTCATCTTCTGGGGTGATCCTGTCCATCCAGACCCCTCCACCTTCCTGCCTGCGCAGAATTCTTCAGCTTGTTCTCTCAGCTGTTTTTTCTTTTCGGTAAGCTCAAGAAGCTGGGTATCAATCGCATCAAGAGAATTCTCAAGCTCTACCCATTCCTTGTTTGTCTTGCCGTCTATAACCTCGACTGGCTGATGCTCCAGCAAATCAATGTCGAGCTGATACCAGCCAGCGACCAGGGCCGCCTGTGTAAATAGATTGGCCTGGTAAATCATTAGGGACATTTTTTCAGCTGTACCGTCGGACGTAACGAAGATCGCCTGCTTAGCACCAGTCACCAACATATTGTGCTCGAGCTGCCAGACGATATGATTGGGAAGTTCTCCCTTGTCGATTGACTCATTGAGCTTAGAATTCCAAAGCTTGTGCTCGAAAATTATAGTTCCGTCCTCGCTTAACCCATCGAGGCTTGCAGCCATTTTCCCGCCCAGGCTTTCGCGCATAGGGCGAGGAATCTCTTTCGGCCAGTCAGATTCTTCCATCTCACAGCAGGCTGGAGCCAGGGTGATCGGCCTGCCTTCAGTTTGCGAAAAGATCTGCTCGACAATGGGTCGCGCTGCGGCTTCTGCGTCGTGACCTTTCTGAAAAATCTCAGCTGTCTTTTTGTGAATGGGCTTAGAAGTGCCGTTTAAAAGCTCGGTCATGTAGGCGTGACGACTCTGGTATGGCGAGTCACCTAACGCTTTTGGCGCATTAGATCCGGTCTTGAAACCCTTGCGCCACGCCAGCCACTCCGGCGTTCCTTGCGTTATATCAATGCGTTTCACGGTTCTGCTCCTCGTTTAGAAAGCGCAGCTCTTCTGCTGCCATTAGTTCAGCTAACTGCTCATCGGTCAGCTCTATGTTGTTTCTGGAAAACCAGTCGTGCGCTTGCTTTAATGTGCCTTCGCCAGTCTTAATCTTTGCTACAAGCTTCCCAAGTGTTTCTGGCGAGATTTTTTTCTTGTCTGCTTGTTGTTTGATCTTGGGCGCGGCTTTGATTTCCGAGATTTCCGAGATTTCCGGTTTGGCCGAATCCAGTCTGTCGCCAGGATTATCGATCTCATCGATAGCGACAAAGTTCCAGCAAGAAAGTCCTAGCCCGTGCATGGCTATTGCTTTTGTGAGGCACCTCATCCTCGCAGTGTTAATTGCGTGGCGTGAAGGGTTAATAACGGGCTGCATTGTGTTGCCGAGGACGGGCAATATCATCTGGATAGCACGGCCCAGGCTTGTCACTGTGCAGACAACTTCAACTTCTCCGCTATCGAAGATGCGATCTGCTTCGAACTCAAAGGTTGAATCGGGTCTGTAATGTTGAAATAAGCCCCAGGCCAACGACCAGGGTAGGTAGTCGCCTTTCTTTTTCTTGAGGTACTTCTCGACGTTTACTGCGTAGAGTTTTTCAAAGGTATCGTGTTGACCCTTTAAGTCAGCCTCGACTCTAAAGTCTGCCGAGGCGATGTCAGTTGCGATGCTATTCATAGGTCATCTCCAAAGAGTTAGTGGCGACGGCTCCGCTGGCATAGCTGAACGAATAGCCAGAATCATAAGCATCACTGGTCGAAGAGCATTGCTCTCCTCGCTGCTCAGCCAGGTAGCCATCCATCCACGCGAATAACGTCACATCAATAGCCATCGAAGGGATGTCCATTTGATTTGCGTAAGTAAGGAATTGAGTTTTCGCGTCGGAACCCAGGTACTCGAGTAGGTTGACGCAGGTGTCGTGCAGCACGGGTGGCTGCTGGTTAATACATTTGGGTAAGTTTTTAGCGTTGCTCATATAGCCTCCATTTGCGGCCCACGAATGGGCGGCATGGATGAATCCTATACCCAGTTTGGATTGCAATCAAGAGAATATTTGGTATAATAGTAGTTCTTTATGAAAATATTTATTCTTGCAACCAACCGTTTCGTATTATAGGTTGGGATAATGACTTGCAAAGAGTATTAAATTCACGAGCGGGAAAACCCGCCAAGCTTACTCAGGGCGGTAAGTCGATCGGGGTTTGAAAAATGGTTGAACTTGTTGGAAGTGCGCCTGTAGTGGGCGATGTGGTCAACAATACAGAAGCTGCGAGAGATAGTCTTAGAGAGAGGGTGGAGCGTTTAAATTCAAAGGATAAGGAATGGATCGCGAGGCTTTGCGCAGCTTTGTCGCCACCATTGCGTTAGGCCACCATTGCGGTAGCCTAGAAGTCGGCTAAGATTCTTTGAGGAGTTCTTGAGATTTACGCAGCATTGCGTCAATAACGCTCTCAACGGCCTGCCTATCCTGAACGTCAAGCATATCTAGCCTATTCATTATGTCATCGCTTCGCGCATGAATTTGATCCATCCAGCCAGCCTCTAGGCCGCAGGCCTCTTCAATCCGACGCGCCAACACCTCGCCGACCTCTCGGCTGTTTTTGGTTTTCAAGAACACCCTGGCAATTTGCATCTGCGCGATGCCTGTGTCTTTTGCCATTTGGTTAGCTACGCCGTTGTATTTGGTCTGAATCAAGTAGCGTAGGTTTTCTCGCCTAATCTCTTGAGAAGTTCGCATCTGTTCCTTCCATGTGTTTATGAGCCTTAATGGTTGAAAGTATAACACCTCTAGGGGATATACAGCCAATGAATAAATAAAAAATAATTATAGTGTTGACTATATATCCCTCTCGGGTTTACCCTTTTCATCCTTGGAGGGTATATGGACAACATTTTAGCAAGACTCGATGGCGTTAGATCTCGAGGATCGGACAAAAGGGGTCGCAACAACTGGGCTGCCAAATGCCCTGGTCATGATGACAAAGACCCCAGTTTACTAATCACTGAAGACGATAGTCGAGCCTTGTTCTACTGTCGGTCTGGTTGTTCGCAGTCAGAGATCATGTCCGGCCTAGCCAGTCTAGGTCTTACGGGAAAGGATCTTAACTGGGATAAGGGCTGGAAACCCCAGGCCAAGCCAGTCTTCACCCTACATCACGAAACCCTAATCCTGATCGCCGAGGCAGATATTGCTCGTGGTCGACGATTCACTAGCGAAGACAAGGCTTGCTACAAAGACGCGCTTTTGCGACGAGCGATGTCATGAGCTACTCCGCTCAAAATCTTGTCTGGAATTTAGGCCTAAGACCATCGAGCTGCAAGTTTGTTTTGCTTGCGCTTGCCATGCGCGCAGGAAATGAGGACGGCCAATGCTTCCCTTCTGTCGCCAAAATTTCCTCCGACACAGGCCTTGAGCGCAAGACGATAATGGCTGCGATTCTCAAGTTAGAGGCGCTCGGATTGCTCAGCGTAACCCGCCTTCGTGGAGCTGGAAATAAGTATTCAATCAACCTAAATGCTCTTCAAAAAAGCAGTACCGAAAACGGCACCAGTACCACAATAGGGACTAGTACCGAAAACGGGACTCCACCAGTACCAAAAACGGGACTCGACCAGTACCAAAAACGGGACACTAACCTATCATTAACCTATCAAGAACCTATCAATAAGAAATCCGCACCAAAAACCACGCCAAAACCCCAAACAAAAAAACGAACTCTGCCAGACGATTTTGTGCTGTCGGATAGGCATCGAGCCTGGGCTGAAAAAAATGATATTCGCAACCTCGAAGGACACTACGAATATTTTTGCGATGCAGCTGGGGCGAAAGGGTACGAGTACGCCGACTGGGATAGAGCATTTCAGAACGCGATGAGAAGTGACTGGGCGAAATTAAATACTGGGCTTTCCAAAAAGTCGACCAAGGTCGCAGGAGTTTACGCAGCATGAGCAACGAATGGATTAAAGATATACCTGACTTTCGCAACATCGATGTCCATGAGGAACTGGCCGACGGCGAGCTTTCCGATATGGTCACACCGAATGATCTGATTGATCGCATGATGAAACGCAGGACGACGATGGCTGAGGGTATCTCGCTGCCGTTCGAGAAGCTGAAGGATACAGATTTCTTGCTGCACAAGGGTTCGCTGAACCTGATCGGCGGTTACACGGGCCATTTCAAGTCGACGATTTCAAGTCAGATCGGGCTGCGCGCTCTACGGCAGGGCTACAGGGTGGGGATAGCAAGCCTGGAGCTGTTTGCCGAAGACGTTCTGGAGCAGTACACCGAGCTGTCCCTGTGCCAGCCTCACGCTGACCTTGAATATGTCAAAGCGTTTAGTGAGTGGGCAAAGGAAAAGCTGTTTATTTACGATCGCATGGATGCCATCACCCCCGAAGAATCAATTCAGATGTGCATTGCGTTCGCCAAATACTGCGGCTGCGATCTCATTGTCCTCGACGCCTTAATGATGATGGGAGTCTGCGGAGATCCGACTATCGAGCAGCAGTTCACGCAAACCCTGGCGAGCGTTGCCAAGCGTTTCGGCGTGACGATATTGCTGGTGCATCACGTTCGCAAGCCATCAGGAATGGATGGCGAAGAGAAGCTCCCGGGCAAGTACGATTTTATCGGAAGCTCACACCTCTCGAACATCGCTGCAAGCATCATGCTGGTATGGCACGACAAGATCCAGGCAGAGAAGCGAGCACAACAAGAACTTGGCGCTTACGACCCTGATTACAACCCGCACCAACACGACATGATTTTCAAAGTTGCGAAAAATCGGTACGGAAGATACGAGGGCTCAATACGCCTATGGCAATCAGAGCGTTGTAGAGGCTTTGTGAGCAACGATAAGAGGATAATGACACCCTTCGGCATCCATCAGATGAACGGCTCTCTAAGGGCCGTTATATGAGCACCTCGTATGCCTTGCAAAAACGCGAGCAAGTTGCACATATGGCAACCACTATCGGCGATCTTGTCGAAGAGCATGGCCTGGTCACTGTCGAGTACAAAGTCGGCAGGACGCGCAGCAAATTCCAGCAAGCCGCGCTCCAGGTTTGGTGCAGGCAGACCGCTGATCTTTTTAACGAGCAGGAAATTGCACGGGCAATTAAGTCACCGATCTTTAAGCAGGGCGAGATGGAAGCTCCCTGGTCGCCCGAAGCTGTGAAGTATGAGATCTGGCGTCCTATTCAAAAGGCGATGACGGGTCACGACTCAACGACCAAGCCTACCCCACAAGAATACATCCAGATTTTCGATTACATCGTGCGAGCGTTTGGCACGAAAGGTGTGCGTTTACCCGACTGGCCCGTAAGGAAACCTGAATGACGATAAAAAGAACTCCCGCTGACATTGCTTTTTCAATGTGTATTCGCGAGAGAAGTGACTGGACTTGCGAGAGATGCGGCACGAGGTATGAGCCTAAAGCCAGGGGGCTGGAGTGTAGCCACTATCACACACGAGGCAAGTGGGGGGTGAGGTTTCATTCGCTGAATGCCGAGGCTCTTTGCACAGGATGCCATTTCCTCGAAGGGGGGTTGAAGCGCGCAGATCTCAACCTCAGTGAGTTTGAAATAGGGGTATTGACTGACCTGGTGAATGACCTGGGGCTAGGCAAGGAGATGCGAAGGACTAAAGGGAAAGGGGAGATAGCGAAGCATTTTCGCCAGCAGTACGAGCTGATGCGCGAGAAGCGAGAGGGCGGTGTGCTGGGTAGATTAGATTTCGAGGACTTTGTATGACTGATTGGATGAAAAAAGAGCTAGATAAGATTTTGAATAAGCCACCACGCGAATGGACGCCCAGCGACGCAGCAGAGGAGAGACGCTCTGGGCTGGATGACCTGCTCAGGAATCACCACCCGAAGTTTTTCAACGATAAGGCTGTCGCACCAAAGCCTAAAAGGAGGCCAGAGAAGCTGGTCATTCATCTCGAGGAACCTCTTCCCCGGAAAGATCCCTTGCCCTACGCAGGGCGCGAGCTGGTAACGCAGGCTTTGCAGCAAATGAACTTAAAGGCTCTTAGCTCCTGGGGTTCCGAGAAGGATGAAGCTGAGCGGCATTATGCGGTGATTCGTAAGGTCTATGAGAGGCTTTCTCGTGATTGAAGCTCACGCAGCTAAGTACCTGCTATTCGACTGGGCTAAGCATCAGCGAAAAGAACTCGCCAGGCTGGACTATCCGGCAGTCTCGCCCATGTTCAAGGATTACCAGGGCGGCTATCGTTCGAGTGGTACTGTTGACGATAAGGCTGACATTGCTGCTGAGAAGGTGGGGCAGGCGCTAGCTAGGATACATCCCGGTCTTCGGAATACGCTGAAGTTGGTTTACCTGGATAGAGGGAAATGCTCGAAGCAGCTTCACGAGATTGCGATGGCTGCCTTCTGCAAGGAGTATGACAAGTAATCGTTCTCTCTTTTCTCTTGTCTCTATACCCTAGCGATAGGGTATCTACTCAAGACTAGACAGTTATAGTTTTAGTCATAGTTGAAGTTATACCAGTACCTAGAGTTACACCTATAGCTACTTTCATGTCGCCATTTCTTTCGCATGATTAGGTTAGTAGTTTTTGTAGCATCCTGCAATCTTCTGAACAGTAGCGCAGGCGCTTGTCGTCTGTGAGGATCTTAACCCCGCACCTGCGACAAGGGATCTCGTGTACTGCCTTGGGCTTCCTGGCGTTCCTATCAATTTGTTTGCAACGGTTCGAGCAATACTTAGCCTTGCTATCTACCGCCTCAAACTCTGTTGCGCAGACAGCACAAGATACTTTCCTTGGCTGCCTGCAAGCCGCTAGCTCCGCGCCTGGATTCACAGGATCACCTTGCCCGGAATAGGGCGACCAGCTTCTATTGCGCCCTCAGTTACTAGATCTAAAAGGTGTTCTTCTGCTTTTTCCCAGTCCATGTCGTCGATCTCAATGCCGTTGTAGCTGGCTTGCAAATCGATGTCATATACCTGGGTTCCCTCGAGATCGTCCTTCTCAATCACTGAGCCTGAGAAGTCGAGGGCTGGGTCGTTAGAGTCCACTAAGACGGAAAGCCATATTTTCATGGTAAGCCTCTATTCGTTGTTCTTCTTCAAAATCGGACTTGCCAGCTACTCCCATCGCAATGATGATGAAAAGCAGCAAGCCTATGAGTAGTAAGGGTTCTGGGATGCGTTTCATTTGGCGGCCTCCTGCTCTTTTATAAAACCAAGAGCAACCCCGCAGCTGGCACGAATTAGCCGCTCGGCATCCTTCTTGCCGTGAAGGTGGTAGAACGCGACCGCCAGGGTAGTGAAGCTTCCAAAGAGCGCCTGGTCGAACTCAGGCTCTTTCTCGTTGTGCGCTGACTGGATGTTGGTTAGCAGCTCCATCGATGCCGCTTTGCCGTCGAGATAAGCCTGGGGAGCTGTCTCGCCGCTGGTCAGCTTTTTGAGTGATTCAAAGACGTTGCTCATGCTGTTGCCTCCGCTGTGTATTTAGCTAGATCTCTTGCTGAGACTTTTAGGTTTTGCTCCATGCGGTCGATGCTGTAGTCATCAAGGCCTGCGATGATTTCTCGCGTTACCGTTCGCGCATAATCTTGCGCGGCTATCTGAGAGCTTATGCCGAGCTGCGCTGATGCGTGCCAAGCGTCTTGTTCGGCCTCATAGATTGCGGCCAGGTCTTCCAAGCTAAGCTGACCAATCAGCCGCTGCACGGTGTCCGAGATTATTTTTCTTTTGAGTTCGTTGCTCATGCTGCCACCTCCTGGCGCTGCATATGCTCCAGCGTGTTAATGATTCCCTGCATGACGAAATACAGCTCGCGCTTGGTAAGGCGGTAGGGAGTTATCTCTCCCTGGCCTCCAGACTCGTTCGAGTAGCGCACAAGCTTCACGCCGCCATACGACTGGTCAATTGCGTAAGCGCCAGGTATTGCCCTCCAGCGAGGGGTGTACTTGTCGGGGCCGAAATTGTGGGCCGCAGTAGAGCCAGTTGTGAGCTGGTTGAGGGTGTCGAGCTGGTTTTCGAGCTGCTTATTAGTGACGCGATTCATTAGATATTCTCCGTGGGTCGTGCAAAGATTTTTGGAACCAGGCTCTCGTCTATGGTTTCGGTGTCGCCGTGGTTGTTGGTCACTCGTAGGACTAGACCGCTGTCCCTGCTGATCCATTGGGTTTTTATGGGGTGCGAGTCGTCGTCGATCAGATGCGGAAGGGTGTCTCGGATTAAAAAGAATGCGTCGAGCTGGGTTAGCAGTTCATCCCTAATCGCGCCCAGTTGCCGAATGCGTGTGATGGTTTCGAGAGCTGCGGCATTCGCAGTCTCGACATTCTCAAGCGTTGCGATTGAGTTCATGATGCTGCCCTCTGAGATCTACGGGCCTGCACGATCTCTCTGGCCTGCTCTTCCTCGTGATCCCACTGGTAATGTCGCGTCCAGTCTGTGTAAACACGCTCATTATCTTCTGGGTTATAGAAGCCGACAGCCTCCTGTCGCCGAGTGAGCTGTCTCCTGCCAACCTGGCGATAAAGAGGCTTAGCCAGATCTTTGCCAAAAGCGAAAACGTGGAATAATCCTCTCTCTGCGCTGCTGTTTGGGGAAGGGATCTCGATTACATCTATCTCGTCACCCAATGCTGCCATCTCTTTCTCAGCAATGCGGATTTCGGCAGCTGTCTCGTTGTAGCCTGATTTATAGTCTTGAGGGCCAAGCTCTTTGGCGTAGGTGGCATCCTGGGTGCTTGAGGGCTGAGTGCGTGTGCGGAAGAATCCCTCGTACTGGGGATAGGTCGCCATAAAGCGGCGCGCGTAAAAGGCGCGGTAGTTATTGTTGAGCTTGAACGCTGCCTCACTGCCATTGCCCAGGTCTTTCTCCCAGCGGATACGCTCAAAGATCGCGTTGGCAGAGTAGTGCTTGCGGCCTGAGTAAATGAGTTCGAGTGTGAAGCTTTTGAATAGCTCCCAGACTTCTGGGTTATCACGGTGATAGGTGCGGACCTGCTCTCTGATTTGCTGCTCTCGTGTTTGGCTCATACGTTTGTCCTCGCTTTTCCTTTGGTCTTTGCCCCCGAAGGGGCTGTGATGGGTTCAGTTAAATTCCTTGATGAAAACGCTCTTCATCGCTCATCAAAGTGGCTTCCATTCCTTGCTCAAGCCAAGCCAATGTTCCGTAGCCAATTTCGACATCCCAAAACTCAGCAGCAGTTGCATCAACCACTAATCCTGCCGCCTCTATTCCCGTTACAATTTCATTTGCTTCTGCCTGGGTCGTTACATCAAGCAGATAAATAGCAGTCGCACCAAAAGTATCTTCACCATCAATCTGGTAAAAATCTTGATGTACCGGGGGATAACAATCTGACCCTTTAATTTTTCTGGAGCTTATTTTTATTAGCTGGATTGCTGTTTTCATTTTGTTGCTCATATCGCTTTCCTCGTCGTGGTTGATTAAATGGTTATTACATATCCCAATATGGATGGGTTATGCGGAATCTAACCCGAGAGCGTTGCGGTGTCAAACCTTTTATAAATAAATTTATATATCGTAAAAAACACTTGTTTTGAAGCATCTAGTTGTTGACAATGTGCGCGGGGATAGTTGCCTTTGTCGTTTTGATATTTCAGCAAATGTATATCCCTAGCGTGATTCAAAGCCATAGTGTGTTAAGCCCCGCCAATTTCGGTTAGCGGGGTTTTTTTATGCCAAGAGAAAGCGGAGTTGCTGTGCGGTCAGAAAGAGACAAAGGGCTGCTCGAGCGAGCTGGAGTTGAGGGATTCAATCAACCTAAGCGAACGCCTGGTCATAAGACGAAAAGCCATGTTGTCGTCGCCAAGGTAGGCGATGAGACAAAGACCATTCGATTCGGCCAGCAAGGTGTTAAGGGCGCGGGAAGCTCGCCTACGTCTGCGAAGGATAAGGCTAGAAAGAAGTCTTACTACGCTCGACACAATGCACAGGACTCGAACCCTAGCAAGCTCTCCGCTCGCTACTGGAGCCATAAGGTGAAGTGGTAGTGACCGGGCAACGAATCGAAGGGTCGCGTATAGATCAAGCTGTCAGCTTCTTGATGATGCTGGCAATTGTTCTTGTCGGGCTGTCTGTCGCTGTGCTTCTCGCGTTTGCGGCTGCCGTTAAGATTGCACTATCTATCTGGAGTTAAGATGCCCGGACTACTTGAAAAGCCTGGTCTGTACGCGAATATCCACGCTAAAAAGAAGCGGATAGCGGCGCAGAAAGCAGCAGGTAAAACACCTGAGAAGATGCGCGCCAAGGGAGCCAAGGGCGCACCCAGCGAGATGGACTTTGCTCAAGCTGAGAAAACAGCCAAGCGATGAGCGAAAATCTGATCGACCGCCTAAAGACGCACGAAGGTTATCGCCGTTTCGCGTATGAGTGCAGCGAGGGCAGGCTGACAATCGGGTATGGCACGATGATTGAGAACGGGGGCCACGGGATCCCTGAACCTATAGCCGAAGCTCTGCTAACTGATTACGTCAATGTGATCTATGCGCAGATGTCTAAGCACCGCTGGTTCACAGATCTCAACCAGGCGAGGCAGGAGTGCATCGTCGAGATGTGCTACCAGCTCGGCGTAGAGGGCGTCTCTGAGTTCAAAAATATGATATCCAGCCTCAAGGCTGAAATCTGGCTAGGCGCAGCTGAGCACGCTCTCGACAGTCTGTGGGCTAAGCAGACTCCAGCTCGTGCAGCAGAAATAGCTAGAAGACTGGCCGAAGGATGACTCGCTATGAGTACCTGCGTCCTTTCGCGCAGACACCCGCGCAGAACCGAGTATTAGACGCTGCCCTGGTTTGCAATCTGATGCAGGATGTCGGGCCTTATCTTGGCATCGCGCATCGCACTGCCGAGATAACAATGGCGCGTATGCGCAATAAGGCTGCACTGCAAGGCGTGTCGCCTGACAATGACATGACGCACGAGGTTCCTGCGCCATTCACGGTGAAGGGAACGTCGACCCTCTACAACAAGGACGGAGAGGTTTCGGCTCAGTGGGTTAAGACCCAGGTAAATGAGAACGAAAAGCTCCAGCTCATTCAATCTGCCATCTTCGACTCGATGGCAGATTATAAAGGGGTGTACAAGCCCCGGAAAGCGCCAAAGACCGACAACGAAGACTTGCTCTCGTGCTATGTCATGGGTGATCCCCATATCGGCGCTTACGCTTATGCCGCCCAATCCGGTGAAAGCTTCGATCTCAAGATCGCTAGGGAAGATCTGCTCACGGCGACTTCTAAGCTGGTGAGGGTGGCACCTAAAAGCAATCGGGCGCTGATCGCTAATCTGGGTGACTTCTTTCACGCCGACAACCAAAAGAACACAACGACCAGGGGAACCTTTGTCGATGTTGCTGGGGTCTGGCAGGAAGTCTTACAGGCTGGCTGCACACTCATGGTTGATCTGATTAACCTGGCACTAACTAAGCATCCTCAGGTCACGGTGGTGAATTGCATAGGCAATCACGATGATCATTCGTCGGTGATGCTTAGCGCATTCCTTGGTGCTTACTATCGAGATGAGCCAAGGGTCGAGATACTGCCTACTGCCAATAAATTCAATTACGTCCAGCATGGTCGAGTAGCCATAGGCTTCACGCACGGTGACACGGTAAAGCTCAACACGCTGTCAGAGATTATGGCAACGGATAAGCCTGACCTGTGGGCGGCAACTGATCATCGGTACTGGTTCACGGGCCATATCCATCACACCACCAAGCAAGAGCTGAGGGGGTCTGTCGTCGAAAGCTTCAGAACCCTCGCAAGTCGTGACGCCTGGCATACGAACTCCGGCTATCGATCTGGGCGGGATATGTTCTGCATTGTCCACGACAAGCAATTCGGGGAAGTCGAGCGGTATCGCTGTGACATTCGGAGAGCGCGCAATGCCCAAGCTAACTAGCATAGACGGCTACAAGAAGACCCTCGCTGAAGATGAGCCGTCGATCGACCTCGAGGCAGTCAACGTCTGGTGTCTTGAGTGCGGGGGCGGTTTGTTTGCATGGAAGATGGACGTGAACAACGAATCTAACAACCTGCTGACCTGCGCTACCTGCCAGGCTCACTACCCGTTATTCGACGTCGATGGCCTAATTAAGTTAATGAAAGGCGAGAGCACTGATGCTTAATCTCATGGGTAAGATCTTTGGATCTGAGAAGGCGCTAGAGGGCGCTGTGAGCGGCATTAATCGTGGACTTGATGCGCTGGTCTATACCGACGAAGAAAAGGCCCAGGACGCAGCACAGGAGCGCCAGAAGGCTAGAGGGATGGTCGTCGAGTGGATGGCTAACACCACAGGCCAGAAGCTAGCGCGGAGGCTTATTGCAGTGTCCATCACTTTTGTGTGGCTACTCCAATACATCGCCGCCTGGGGGTTGGTTGTTGCTGCGATCTTTGTAGACCCTGAGACGGGTGAAAGGCTTAAGGAGGCGTCGATACTGACGCAAGAGCATAGCGACGGGATGACTGGCGCAATCATGCTAATCCTTAGCTTTTACTTCGCAGCACCTCACATGGATAAGATAGTAGGCCCAGCGATGGAACGATTCGCTAAGACGAATAAGAAGACATGAGAATGAAGATGAACATAGAGCCAACAATTAGCTGGGGTGATATCAGCATCGCCACGGGAATGCTTATCGCTGGCCTGTTGGCCTTTACTGATGTCAGCAAAGGCGTGACGTTGAATGAGGTGGCGGTGGAGCACTTCCGCGCAGATCTCACCACACTAAACACGGAGTATCGAGAGCACCTCTCACAAGAGCGCCAGGAGCGGCAGTTAATGCGCGATGAGGTTAGAACTGACTTGCAGATCATAAGTACGAAGCTCGACAAGCTTATTGAGCGACAGCTCGTAGGAGCAAATTAGCATGGCTGATTACAGACCAGTAGCACCCAGGGCGAATGCAGGTGAAGCTCCTGTGGCCCCAACGGGTAAAGTGAATACGGGAAACAACTACCTGGTTAATCAGGCCCGACAGAACCTTACGCCAACAAATCAGCCTTCATCACCACCAGTAGGTGTGGCGGTAAATCGCAATCTTGGCATGACCCGTCTGCCCAATGTTCAGCCGACTGTGGCCGGAGCTGCACAAGAGCGAGCGATGGCTGGGTCAAGCACTCAGCAAGCCGATCTTGCTGCACAAGCTAGAGACAATATGGGTACCGGCCAAGCGCCCCAAAGCATGGGTCTTCTCGAAAGGGCGCAACTGCAAAGGCAAGTACGGTAAAGCTGATGGAAGACGAAGCCCCTAAGAAGCGGGGAAGGCCCAAGGGTAGCTACAGCAAAGCCTCGAAGGCCCAGGTAGCGAGACTAACGGAAAAGGGGAAGCTAAGCCCTCTCGACTATCTCGCATCCATATATCAAAACGAATCAGAAGACATCCGCTTGAGAGTGGAAGCCGCTAAAGCCGCTGCGCCTTATGTTCATGCCCGACTGGCATCAACTGAGGTGAGAGCCGCTATCACAGGGATATCCCAAGAAGAATGGCTCACGAGCTTGAAATAACACGGTTAAGACTGCGAGATGATTTCCCTTTTTATGCGCGAAACTGCCTGCGGGTCAGGTCTAAATCCGGGGAAACAAAAGCGTTTGAGCTAAACAAGGCTCAGCAGTTTATTCACGCTTGCATAGAGCGGCAGAAGACTGAGACCGGGAAGGTTAGGGTCATTGTCCTCAAGGGGCGGCAACAGGGCGTATCGACTTACGCTGAAGGCAGGCTCTACTGGAAGACAACCCATCGCAGTGGCGTGAGAGCTTTCATCCTTACCCACGAGGCTGACTCGACATCTGCACTGTTTGAGATGGTTGAGAGATACCACGAACTAGCGCCTGACTTCGTGAAGCCCATGACCGGGGCTAGTAACGCCAAAGAGCTGATCTTTAGCAAGCTAGATAGCGGTTACAAGGTTGGCACGGCAGGCAACAAGTCTGTAGGCCGAGGCACGACGATCCAATACTTTCACGGGTCTGAGGTGGCGTACTGGCCGAATGCGGCAGAGCACGCAAAGGGAATCCTACAAGCGGTTCCAGATGAGGATGATACAGAGATCATTCTAGAGTCTACGGCTAACGGAATAGGCAATTACTTCTATCAGCAATGGCAGAGAGCGGAAGCCGGAGACGGCCCTTTCCAGGCGATCTTTGTTCCTTGGTTCTGGCAGCCTGAGTACCGCAAGAGTGGCCTTGGTGTTACGCGCTCACCTGAAGAGGAAAAGATCGTAGAGCTGTTTGGCTTAGATAATGAGCAGCTTGCATTTAGGCGCTCAAAGATTGCCGAGTTATCCGCTGATGGCGGCGATGGTTTGTTTGCATTCAGGCAAGAGTACCCAATGACTGCGCAAGAAGCCTTCCAGGTTTCCGGCGGGGATAGCCTGATTCGGCCAGAGACGGTCATGCAGGCACGACAAGCGAAGGTACTGGCTCACGGCCCATTAATTGTTGGCGTAGACCCTGCGCGCTTTGGCGACGACAGAACGGCAATTATTAAACGTAGGGGCCGCTCAGCCTACGACCTGGTGACATATGACAAAACTTCGACAATGGAGGTGGCCGGACTGGTCAACGCCATCATTAAAAACGAACGACCAGCGCAGGTTGCTATTGATGTTGGTGGTTTGGGTGCTGGTGTTGTCGATCGCCTGCTTGAGCTAGGACACGGTGATGTGGTTGTGCCGATTAACTTCGGTGGCTCGTCATTAGATCCTGAGCGATTCATTAACAGGCGAGCCGAGATGTGGTGGAACCTGCGCGACTGGCTCGACGGTGATATGCCCGTAATGATCCCTGACAGAGATGATCTGCACAGTGATCTATGCGCGCCATTTTACAAATACGACTCCCAGGCCAGAAGAAAGCTTGAGAGTAAAGACGAGATGAAGAAAAGAGGGATGAGATCCACGGATTGTGCTGACGCACTTGCGCTTACTTTCGCAGAACCTTTGCGCGTGGTTCGCGATGAAGTAGTAGAAAGGTCGTCGGTGGTGGATAAGGTCGCTGGATATTAAGGGTAAAACTATGCAAGCAGTTGATAGCACTAACATCGAAGGCATGGGCGAGGAGTTCGAGCTAGAAATAGCAGAGCGCCTGCACGTTTTTGCGTCTCGATTAAACAGGCTGGCGACTGAGCAGGTTGGCAAGCGCAGCCAGATAGAACAACGATGGCTTGATGATCTTCGCCAGTATCACGGCGAGTATGCGGCTGATGAGGCTGCGGAGCTGTCTCGCTCTAAAGGCTCGAAAGTGTTCGTTAATATTACGCGCAACAAGACCAATGCTGCGGAAGCGCGCCTGCAAGATATGCTCTTTCCGACGGATGACAGGAACTTCGGTATATACCCGACACCTGTCCCGGAGCTTAACGCTATAGCAGAGAAAGATCCTCAAACGACTGAAGAGGTTGGCCCCATTGAGATGGCTCGCCAAATCCAGTCGCAGGCAGAGCAGGCTTCGCAGATGATGCAGGTTGTCATCGATGACCAGCTTGTTGAGTCTCGATACCACATTAAGGCTAGAGATGTGATCCATGATGCCTGTCAATTAGGCACAGCGATCATTAAAGGTCCGATAATCATAGGTCGGACAAAGAAGCGATGGGACATGATGCCTGATGGCATGAGCGTTCTTCAGATCGTTGAATCTCTAGCGCCTACAGTCGAGCGGGTAGATCCCTGGGACTTTTTCCCTGATATGTCTGCTCGAACGATAGCTGAAGCGGAGTTTGTTTTTGAAAGACGCAGGCTCTCTAAGAAGCAGCTTCGCGACATGGCAAAGTTACCAGGAATCTTGGTATCGCAGCTCAAGGAAGTGGTCAGGGGTGGCGTTAAAACCTCTCTGATTGCCAAAGACTTTACCGACGATATTAGAAGCATTACTGGCATTAACACTGTAGGCGAAGGCAACAGGTATGAGATATGGGAATACCACGGCCCGATCTCGAAGTCTGAGCTAATTGACGCAATGGCGTTAACCGAAGAAGACGAATATGGCTCCATTGAAACCGATGAGCTTGACGATGAGATCGAGGCGACTGTGTTCTTCTCGGGCAACCATGTTCTGAAGGTTGCGCTAAATCCCATGGACTCAGATGAGCGCCCCTTCTCGGCGTTTAACTGGGAGAAGGATGAGTCATCGATCTTTGGCTTTGGCGTCCCTTGCTTAATGAGGAACCCTCAGAAGGTCATTAACGCTTCCTGGCGAATGATGATGGACAACGCAGGGTTATCGGTCGCCGATCAGATAGTGGTCAACAAAGAGATCATATCGCCTGCTGACGGCAGTTGGGAGATGGCCCCTAAGAAGGTCTGGAACCTGGTTGATAAGACGCGATCTGTCGCAGAGGCGTTTGCTTCTTTCTCGACACCCAGCCATCAAACAGAACTGGGCAATATCTTTAGCATGGCCCGTCAGCTCGCCGACGAAGAGACCAATCTGCCCTTGATAGCCCAGGGCGAGATGTCTCCAAACATGACCAAGACAAGCTCTGGCATGGCAATGCTCATGAACAGCTCAAACATTGTTCTGCGCAAAGCGGTTAAGAATTGGGACGACGATATAACCCGACCTCTAATCACGCGCTTCTATGACTGGAATATGCAATTCAGTGAGCGAGCGGAGGTGAAGGGTGATTTTAGCGTTGAGGCTCGTGGCTCTGGCGCTCTACTGGTTCGTGAGAAGCAGCAAGAGAACCTTATGATCTACTCGAATATCTCTATGCAAAACCCTGAATACTATAAAAGAAGAGACTGGGCTGAGCTGGACAGAGAGATCGCAAAATCCCTTGAGCTTCCTTACGACCAGATCACTATCAGTGAAACTGAGATTGCCGAAAGAGAAGCCATGGCCCAAGAAGCAGCAGCCCAGGGTATGCCTGACCCTGCCATGCAGAAGCTCCAGCTAGAGGCTGAGCTAGCCCAGGCTAGATTGCAGATAGAGCAGCAGAAGATACAGCTGGATGCGCAGTATAAGGCAGCCGTCTTGCAGCAGTCAGGCCAAGAGATGGCGCTCGACCACCAGCTTGAACGCGACAAGATGGCGCAGAAAGAGCGAATGGATATGTCGCATCTTACAAGCAAGTACCAGATCAGCGAGAGAACGCGCCAGACAGGCTATGCAACTGCCCAGGAGCGCAATAAGACTGAAAGGGATAAGGCGGCAGCCCAAACGAACGTGAAGCTCACAGAGGCTCAGCTGAAGGCTCAGAACATCGCCAACAGCTTTGACACATTCTAATGAGTATTGATGCGCATTCACTGACCTGGAAGGCCGTAGAAAAGTTTATTGAGCAAGAGAAAAATGACGCGATTGATTACCTAATAGCGGATCGCGATTCTGAGAGACAGCGCGGGGCGTTGGCCCTCTTAGAGAAACTCGAAACACTGGGACGCCAAAGCGAACCCACATAACACCATTCCTTGAATTACTAATTGGCCGCTCGTTAAGAGCCGCTTGGGGTTTTTATGTCTGAAGAAAATGAAGAGCAATCCTTTAACGACGCTTTCGATGAGCTTGCGGAGGGTGAAAGCACTTCATCCGAAGACACTCTTGAAACTTTAACTGATGAGGCAGATGACGATGGGCAAGAAGAAGAAGGGCAAGCCCTCTTACTAGAGGAAGAGCCTAAGGAGACTGAGCCAGCACTGTCCGTTGAAGAGCAGCTTAGTGCCGCACAAGGCGAACTCCAGCAATGGCAGCACAGATACAACTCAGATCTAGGTAGGCAGAACGCTTACCAGAGACAACTCAAAGAGCAGCAGCAAACGATTGAGAAGCTTCAACAAAGCTCCGCTGCGTCACCTTCGGCTGGAGACAATAGCTGGAAGCTGGTTGCTGAGGATTACCCTGATATTGCAGAGGGGGTGAAGTCTCTATTTGAGAAGCAAGCTAGCGAGCATAAGGCTGAGCTAAATAGGGTACGGGGTGAGCTGCAACCCATTCAAGAACAAGCGCGCAAATCCTTCATCGATCAGCAGTTTGGAATGCTTGAGAACGAGCATCCAGATTATCGAGAAGTAGCTGGATCGGCAGAGTTTAAAAGCTGGGTTACAACTCAGCCAGTGCCGATTCAAGAAATGATTCAAAGCGAGCAGGCAGGCGATGCAGCCTATCTACTGCGAGCTTACAAGAATGATGTCTCACCTGGTCAACAGGCGACTTCAGAGCTGAAGCAGCGACGAGAGAAGCAGCTTCGGCAAGGGCAGACCGTTCCCTCACGCGGAGGAAGGTCGAAGAGTAATTTGCCGCCCGAAGATGACTTCGAGGCCGCATTTGATTTCTTCGCTACTCGCTAGCAGGGCAGAGCTGCCACTAACGACACCAAACAAAGATTGACGTACTCGAGGTATTGCCGCTAACGCCGCAAACCAACAGGTTCCTCACTCTGAGCAGGTGATCGGTAATTTACTTTTACCAAGATGCCAATCATAACTCGGAAGGAGAATTTCCAATGGCTATTACTACCTACGCAGGTCTGTCGCAACGCACTACTGCTTATGCGGCAAAAGAAATGCTGGCTCACGCTGAGCCCATCCTATGTCTGTCGAAGTTCGGCATGACCAAGCCTATGCCAAAGAACAAAGCGAACGTCATTAAGTTCCGTCGCCCTGTTCCTCTTGCCGTGGCAACAACGCCTTTAACCGAAGGTACAACGCCTACTTCACAGGCGCTTTCATACGAGGACGTAACAGTCACTCTAAGCCAATTCGGCAACGTAGTTGAGATCACTGACGTTGTTGCTGATCTGGCTGAAGATCCCGTATTGAAAGATGCTGCAATGCTTTGTGGTGAGCAAGCTGGTGAGACCATTGAGACTCTCATGTGGGGAGTTATTCAGGGTGGCACTAACGTGTTCTACAACAACGGCGCAGCGCGTAGCGCGGTCAACACTGCAATCACTCTTGTTAAGCAGCGAGGCATTACTCGTCAGATCAAGGCTGAGCGTGGCAAGAAGATCACTTCAATGATCTCTTCTTCAGTTAAGTATGGAACAGAGGCTGTCGCACCTGCGTACATCGCCTTCGCTCACACTGACCTTGAGTCAGATATCCGTGAGCTTGCTGGTTTCACGCCTACTGAGAAGTACGGATCAATGCAGGCGCTACCTTACGAGATAGGCAAGGTTGAGGACGTTCGTTATCTCCTCACTCCTGTTCTTAGCTCAATACCTAATGCTGGCGGTGCTAAAGGCGCGATGGTTTCAACAGGCGGTACATCTGCTGATGTTTACCCTGTTGTCTATGTCGCAAAGGATGCCTACGGTCACGTTGCACTAAAAGGTGCTGAGGCTATATCTCCGTCCATCATCAATCCTGGTCAGCTCGACAAGTCCGATCCTCTGGGTCAAAAGGGCATGGTCGGCTGGAAGACTTATCACAAGTCTTTCATTGCAAACCAGGCTTGGATGGCTCGCCTAGAGTGCGCAGCAACAGCCTTGTAGAAGCAAGAGCAGTAACTTGAAAGGGGGCTTCGGCCCTCTTTTTTTATACCTAAATTTAGCCGCCCTTGGGCCGCAGGAGTGACAAATGTCAGAACCAAACCTATACAACCTTTCCATGGACGAGCTGCAAGAGCAGGCGCGGATACTGGGGATTGTGGTTAGAGGAAACGTCAGCATAGACACGCTGAGAACTAAGATTAAAGCCGCAGTAGAGATTCAGCCTACGGCTGCTGAAGCTGGCAAGGTAAATGAAGACCTTGGCAGAAAGAAAGACTGGGTAACTATTGTTATAGCTGAAGACGAGCAAGACACGCAGCCAGCGTTTGTTGGCGTCAACGGAAGGTCTTACAGAATTCGACGAGGGGAGCCTGTCGCAGTGCCACCTGAGGTTGTCGCAGTTCTTAATGATGCGCAGCAAGTCGTGGTTAATGCAAAAACTGGTCAAAGCAAAAAGATACCAACCTATCCATTCAGGGTAGAAAGCTAAAGTTATTACCCGCGTTTAACCCGTTATGAGTAGAGATGACTATGAATTACTTACAACTTTGCCAGAGATTAGTTCAGGAAACAGGAATTGCTGACTCTGGCCCTGCCAATACAGCGGGACAGGTTGGTGACTATGGTCGTATTACTTTTTGGGTTAATGATGCGTGGCTAAAAATACAATCCATGCGCACTAATTGGCATTGGATGTGGGGGGAGGGTACTGGATCGTTAGTGGCAAACACTAACACAGTAACTCTCCCATCTACTGTGGAAAGCATTAAGCGAGTATCACTAGGACAAACTTATCTGGAGTATCTTAGCTTCGACGATTTTGCAGATGATTATCGGGCCATATCAGCAGGCAATCCCGCCGTCTACACAGTTCGTCCAGACGGGGTGCTTTTGTTTAATGCCAAGCCTACTGAAAATAAAACCATTACCTACCACTATTATTCAAAGCCAGTATCTCTCACCGAAAACACTTCAATACCTGGTCTTCCCGATAGATATCACGCACTGATTGTTTATCAGGCTCTCAGGTCATACGCCCTGTTTGATGAGGCTCCTGAGCTAGAAAGAAAAGCTATTGGCTACTTTGAGGCAATGCTGGCCGATCTTCATAGAGATCAATTACCCGCGCTCAGTGCGCCTGCAACTTTGGCCTAGCGGAGTAGTTCATGCCTATAAACTTAGACTACTTCCCAGCGGTCGGCGGCCTTAACCAAGAGGCTCCACCGTTGGCTATGCAGCCTGGTGAGCTGGTTGATGTCGCAAATTATGAATGCCTGCCCAAAGGGGGGTATCGAAGAATCTATGGTTATGAATTATTCGACGGGCAAACAACCCCTTCACAAGTAGTGCCAGGAACGGGCGCTGTTGTTGGGGTGCATATATACAAGGGCAACGTCTACGCATTAAGAGAAGATGGCACAAATGCTCGTATGTACAAAGCTACAAGCACTGGTTGGGTACAGTCAGACAGCTCTAAAACTTGGTCTACTGGCGGTAAATTCCGATTCTGCAATTACAATTTCCAAGGGCAAGACGCGCAAGAGAAAATGTTTATTGTTAATGGTGTTGATAAAGCCACGCAATTCGATGGCACAACATTTACGACTATAACTACTGGCGCAGGTACAGATAACCCTGGGTTAATTATTGGGTACAGATACCACCTTTTTCTTGCCGTTGAATCCTCGTTAGTCGGCTCTTCGATTGGCGACCCTCTTTCATATCTAGCGAACACTGGTGCTGTTGAAATAGCCGTGGGCGATACCATCACTAATCTGCAAGAACACGCTAGTGCGCTTATCGTAGGATGCCAAGACTCTACCAAGACCCTCTATGGATCCTCCTCGGCTGATTGGCAAGTTGATGAATTAAACAAAGCTGGCTCTTACTCAGACACCCTTGAGTCGATTGGTGGACAGGTTCTGGGTCTTGATAGGCAAGGATTAATGAGTCTCTCTGCCGCTCAGCAGTTTGGTAACTTTGCTTACGCTTCTTTGTCGCAAAAAGTGACCACCCTGGTTAAAGGTTTTACATCTAATCCTCTTAGCGTGATTAATCGAACGTCGAATCAATACAGGCTATTTAACGAAAAGGATGGACTCTACTTTACCTTTGCTGGCCCAGAGTTAGTCGGCGTTACTAAAACAGAATTCCCTGACAAGGTTAAGTGCATTGATTCCTCTATCGATGAGCAAACCCAAGAGATATCTATATTCGGATCTGACGATGGGAAAGTGTTCAAGATGGATACTGGCTATCGATTTAATGGCGTAAACATCTACGCCTACCTTCTCACTAATTTCACGGCCTATTCAGGATCAACAGTAAACAAAAGATTTAGGTTGGTTCAGCCTGACATAAGAGTCGAGGGAGAGGTTCCGATTCAAGTCGCCATTCGTGCGACAACAAATTATGGACTCGGGGATTCTTCTCGAGGTGTTTCTTTAGATCTATACCCAGGACCAGGCTCTTTATATGACGTTCAATTCTGGGACGAATTCAGGTGGGATACCACCTACTCAAACGATGCAAAAGTAAGGGTTTCTGTGACGGGCGTGAATATGGGGGTCTACATTGCAACAGAAGGCTCAGAAAACGCAGTACATACCGTACACGGAGTGACCCTCCATTATTCCCCCCGGAGGCTTAAACGATGAGCAATAATTACGTTCCTGACGAAAGCGATCTTTTACCAGGCGAGCTTGCAAGATCGGCAGACATCAATCTACGTTACGGCAATGTTGTTGCTGGCTTTGATTTATTACCAACCCCAGTCGGCGGCGGGGCGACAGGCTTTTCAGCTGCCTTGAATGTAGGAACACCAACGGCAGATACTCACGCCGTCACAAAGTTATTTGCTGAGACAACAATTGTTACTGCCGCTGAAGTTGCCGCCCTTGCGTATATCCAGCCTTATTTTGCGGCAAGCTTGGCAGCAACTACTGTTCTGCGCGACGAGGCTGCGGCTTCGGCTGCGGCAGCGGCTACCTCGGCCACAGAATCAGAGACTGCGAAGGTAGCGTCAGAAGCTGCGGAGACCAATGCAGAGACGGCAGAGACAAATGCTCAAACTGCCGAAGCGGGTTCTGTAGCAGCAAAGAATGCTAGCGTAAGCAGCGCGGCAGCGAGCGCGACCTCGGCGGCTGAGAGCGCAGATTCTGCAACTGAATCTTTGGCTAGCAAGAATGCGGCGGCTACTAGCGCCACGAATAGTGCGGCCAGCGCAGTAACCAGCAACACAGCCAAAACATCAGCCCTGGGTGCTCAGGCGGCTGCTGAGACCGCAGAGGCCAATGCGGAAACCGCTGAGTCAAATAGCACTGCCTCGGCTACTGCCGCTGCCGCCTCAGAAGCAGCCGCTCTAGCCTCTAAGAATTCTGCAATAGCAAGTGCTACTTCAGCCACCTCAAGCGCGTCATCTGCTTCTGGATCTTCAGGAACCGCAACCACAAAAGCTGCCGAGTCAGCAGCTAGTGCTGCCGCCGCTTTGGCTTCTCAAAATTCCGCAAGCGGATCGGCAGCAACGGCAACGAATCAAGCTGCCATCTCGACCACAAAAGCCGGGGATTCTTCTTCATCAGCCGCAGCAGCATCTACTTCAGAATCTAATGCAGCTACGTCAGCTTCAAATGCAGCTTCTTCGGCTACAGCGTCTTCTAACTCTGCCACAGCCTCTGCTAACTCTGCCACCGCAGCAGCAGCAAGCTACGATGACTTCGATGACCGCTACTTAGGCGACAAAGCCTCTGACCCTACACTAGACAATGACGGCAATGCTCTTTTAACTGGCGCTTTATACTTCAACTCTACGTCAGACGATATGAAGGTCTACACCGGCTCAACTTGGAAAGTCACTGGCCTGAACCCAGACTCACCAGTTTTTGTTAATACGGTAATCGCACCAGATTTTAATCTTGATGCTATAGCAGAAACTAAAGCCGTTACTGCCGCTGACGTATTCGTCTACGACACAAGCAAAGACTCAGACGGTGGTGCATGGCGCAAGAGGACACAGCATACTTCTTGGTATAACGAGACACTTAACACTGCGACTCGTGGTAGTCGTAAAGAGTTCCCTGCGGTTGCTGTTATTGTGGCTGAGAGTAATCAGGTTACTATCTACGATGGGGACGACCCAAGTTTGCCTATGTGGATGGTGTTTAATAATAGTTCTGGAAATATGGCAGGAGGCTCTTCAAGCAACAATTCTGTAGTCATGTTAAATGGCGATTTAGTGTTAGGTGCTACTGGCTATGCAATGCAGATTAGCTTTGTAAAAGACAGTTCTATAAATTGGTATGTTGGCCAGCTTTACGAATACAAAGGCAATATATCTGAGAGAAACGTTGCTAAGGGTTTTAATCTTATTAAAAGCTATGGGCTGATTAACTCTACAGCCAACGACGTAGCCATGACCGTCCGTCCTAACGCCCCTATAGACGCTGCAACAGGACTACCAGTGCCGACTATCGCAGTGGCTACTGATGGCGGTGTGAGTGTTATTAAGGATGATGGGACTGTTGTTGATATTCTTACTGATGGTCAGAACGGAAATAAAGTATTTAAAGTTGCTATAACCGACAACAAGTATATTGACCAGCTTTACGGATACTCTAATAGTTCTCCTTATGTTGTGTTTAGGTCTGAAATACCATCGGCAGATACTAGCTTACCTGTAGCAAACAGATTGATAAGTTCAAGTGGTATTCCTGCAGTTTTAGCTGATAACAACAATAGTGAAAAGTTAAGTACTTTTGTTAACGCTAACTACATGGGTGGCGCTTTAGGCTTAACTTATCTAACCCCTAACCTTACTGACCGTACAGCACAGATGGTCACCTACACAACCTCTACCTACAACACAGGTTGGATGAACGGCGACATCAAACTCGCCACATTGTCCGACACAGATGATACTGACGTTACTGGCAGTGAGTTGGTTACTAATGGGACGTTTGATACTGACTTGAGTGATTGGACGGTAACTGGAGGTTCTGTCCAGAACGCTGGTGCTGTAGATTTAACCACCACTGGAGCAGCTCAGGCGGCAATCAAACAAGCGATAACCACCGTGGCTGGTCAATCTTATATCCTTTCGTTTGATAAGACGAGCGAACCCAACATAAACGCAGATTTATACATCTACGTAGGCACTACCTCTGGCGGCTCGCAACTCCTGTACGCACCAGCTAAGGGGTTGTTGGCTGTAGGTACGTACGAATATACGTTTAAGGCAACCACAGACACGGCTCATTTGTATTTCTTCAATAACGTAACATCTAGTGTCACTACCTCATCATTAGACAACATCTCAGTCCGTCTAGCCGAAGCAGACCGCAGCGTAAACAACAACGGCTTAATCGTAAACGGCACAATCACTAAGACTCCTGTAGCTACTGGCGCTGACTTGGTGGGGTATAGTGGATTCTCAACTAGCAACTATCTTCAGCAGCCGTACAACAGCGACTTGGATTTTGGTACTGGTGACTTCTGCGTGATGGGGTGGGTTAAAACGGCCACTGCTCTAGCGGGAGGTATAGCATCTACGCAAGACGATAACTTAGTTGATGTTGGCTTTGCAGTTCTACTATCGTCTGCAACTCATGGTATTGTTCTAATTAGTTCAAACGGGGGAGCTAGATCCATTACTACTGGACCTACTGCTGTTAATGATGGGTCATGGCATCACTTCGTTGCGAGCAGGACTAATTCAGGTGCTACACATTCTATCTATATCGACGGAAGTTTAGACTTATCAGAAACAGTTACAGCCAGAGATATTACTGCCACAAGTAAACCTTTGACAGTTGGTCAATGGTTTCCAAACTCAGGCACCAAGTATCACTTCCATGCCGGCTCAATAGCACTCCTGCGTATCTCAGCCACAGCACCAACAGCCGAGCAGATTGCTAAAATCTACGAAGACGAGAAGTTTCTATTCCAAGAGAATTCACAAGCTACTCTCTACGGCTCATCAGACGCAGTAACAGCTCTGGCATACGATGACGATACAGAATTACTCCATGCAGGTACAAGCGCAGGACGAAGTGTCTTCCAAGGACTACGCAGAGTAGACAACACAACAGACGCTGTAGGAGCTGCAATCTCAGCAAGCAACGGCCTAGTGGCAGAGGATTAACATGAAGATTTTAAGCCTAACAGTTAATGAGTTCACAGGTGGTCTTGAGCATCTCATAGAGTTTGTTCACTGGGAACACGAAGGTATTAACAGCAGCACCAAGCTGTCACCGCCGAAGAAGATATTCAAGCCTCTAGCTGAAGTCACAGAAGAGCAGATCATTGCTTGGGTGTGGGAACAAGACAGAGCAAAAATAAAGAAGTTTCTCAGCAACAAGAAGATTGCCAAGACTGTAGAGTTCGGCAGTGTTCCTGAGCTTTCTGAAGAAGCAGAGACTGCCAAGCGTGACTACTGGGTTGACTGGGCTACTAAGAGACTAACGCAGCACGTTTTGCTAGAAGGCCGCCAAGAAGTCAAAGAGATGCAGCCTACTGGCGAGAAGGTCTTTAACGAAGAGACTCAAGAGATGGAAGACGTAATGGCTGAGGTGTTAGTTCAGACTGCCATTGAGCCAGTTGCTGAGTTCATCGAGCAGACTTCTTACACCGAAGAAGGTGAGTCTGTTACTGAAAGCGTACGCAATCCCGTCGTTGTTAAAGACGAACAAGAACGCGCCAAGGCTGTAGAGATTTTGGAGACATACAATGACCGTTAAAATTACCAAGCCTTCTATTAATGTGCGCGAGAAGCTAAGCGAACTTGATAAAGAGACAGGCATAAAAGGCGAAGAACTACTACGAGCAGATACGGCTGCCGAAGCTCGTGAGGCTTTACAGCTAGATGAACAGTTGTTCACTGACTTTGAGTCTACAGGTATTGACGATAATGCTACGTCTACCGCTATGACGCTAGACAGCAGTGGCAACTTGCTTGTTGGTACTACTAACCCTGACGTTTCTTTTGGCACAACTACAGGTTCTTCGCTTCAGTCAAGTGGACAAACGCACCATAGCTCTTCGGGTACTTCTTTAATTCTAAACCGTACAGCTAGTGATGGCACTATTGCTCAGTTCCGCAAAGGCGGCACAACTGTAGGTAGTATTGGTACTGCTTTTACTAACAATCTTTTTGTTGGCAGCTCAAATATAGGTTTAAGTTTTATATCTGGCAATTCTTCAATTTACCCAATGAACCCAAGCAATCTTACTATTCGTGACGCCGGAGTTAATTTAGGAAATACCGGAGCAAGGTTCAACAACCTCTACCTATCAGCAGGTGCTTATGCGTCATTCATTGCAGGTCAAAATGACACTAATACTTCAATTAATTTTACGGGTTCTGATGTAATTACTTTTAATAATGGCGGCTCAGAAGCAGCCAGAATAGACGCATCAGGCAACCTGTTGGTGGGTCAGTCTGTTGCAAGTTTATCTACAGTAGGTCATCTATTTTTGTCAGACGCACAAGGAGATTACGCTGCTCATATTTCTAATGGTTCGAGAGCGTTACTGCTAAATAGGCTAACCAATTTTGGTGACATAATTAGCTTACGCGCAAATAGCACTGAAGTAGGCACTATTGGTAGTGCTAACTCCTCCGAAATGTTTATTGAAGGCAATGACCGTTCAGGTCTTTGGTTTGCTACTAACGCAATTAGACCTTATAAAAACAATACTGGCGTAAATGGGATAACAGACATAGGTTCTTCATCCTACAAGTTCAAAGACGCTCATTTCTCCGGCACTGTGAATGCTAATGCGTTTGTTGGTGACGGCTCAGGTCTTACTGGTGTTGGTGGTGGTGCTTGGACTAAATTAAATACTTACAATTTAAGTAGTGGCACAAATTCTTTTTCAGCTCCTTCTTTATTAGACACAACAGCTTATAGTCGTTTTGTAATTATAATAGATGATGTTATTTTAACTTCACCGTATAGCAGAGATTTATATATTAAATTAACTGGAGACAACGGTTCGAGTTATACAAACTCTACTAAGTGGACTTCAATATTTGAAAGAGCAGGAAACGCTACTGCTAGCGCACTAACCACTACCAAACTAACAATTGCAGATTCTCCTGCTGTAATATCTAAAGGTTTGTTTAATATTGAAATAACAAAACCAATTAATTCGAGAGTTAAAGGAGAAACTAACGGAGGTTACGAAGGCGCTAGTTATGGACATTGCACTGTTAGAGGAAGCAGTTATTGGAATTTATCAACATTGACAGGTTTTCAAATTACAGTTGATTCTCCCGCAACTTTTTCTAGCGGCACAATTACAGTATACGGAGTAGAATAATGAGATTACACCAAGTAGACAACGAGTTAATTCCGTTTACTCCTGAAGAAGAAGCTGAATGGGACGCAATGGAAGCTGAGTACGCAGCAGGCGCTAATGACAGAGCTGCGGAAGAAGTCAGAACCAAGCGCGACAAGCTACTAGCTGAGTGCGACTGGGTAACTGTAAAGGCAGTAGACCAGAACGCCCAAGACAGCCTTGGCATTCAAGTGCCACAGGTTTGGCTAAATTACAGACAAGCACTGCGTGACATTACTAGCCATGCTAACTTTCCAAACTTAACAGAAACAGATTGGCCTACTAAACCGGAGTAACAAATGACAACTTTTAATTGGACTATCGCAACTCTCGAATACGACCTACAGCCCTCTGACATGGACGGCGCTGTTATTGTCGCACACTGGCGAGTAAACGCTGAAGAAACAACTGGCGAAGGAGACGATGCTGTAACGTACACTGCTTCTTCTTACGGCACTTGTGGCTTTAACCCAGACCCCTCAGCAGAAGGTTATGTACCCTACGCTGATCTTACTCAAGAAATTGTGCTTGGGTGGGTGTACGACTCAGTAGACAAAGACGCTACTGAAGCAAGTCTGCAAGCTAACATTGATTTGCAGGTCAACCCTGTCACTGCTGCGGGCGTTCCGTGGTAGCTTTTAGCTAGGAGAAAATCTAATGAGCAAAGACAACAAGCCTCAGATGATTACGATAAACGATGTTGAGTACGATACAGCTAACTTTACTGAAGAGCAGATTGCTATGACTAATCACTGTCTCGATCTGGACAGGAAGATTAGCAACATGAACTTCCAGTTACAGCAATTGCAAGTGGGGAAAGATTCTTTCTTGAAGATGCTTACTGAGTCTTTAGAGACTGTAGACGAGTCGTTTGAAACACAGCCTGACTAAAGTTTGGTAAACGTGACTCACCTGTTCTTGCTAATGGTTCTGGTTAATGGGCAGGTGGAGTCATCTGATATGTATTTCTTTAATATTCATCGGTGCAACTACTTTGCTAATGCAATAGTAACAGGCAAGGTAGAAAGAACGATTAACTCAGCACCAAGACGCATAACCCTCGCGGCATATTGTTTGCCACGAGTCGCAGATAAAGACGCAGTGAGGGTATATGAGTGATAGAGATTATTGCAGCGGTATCAGCAGCAGGGAGGGCGTTTAACTACATCCAACAAGCTGTCAACAAAGGTCATGAGATAAACGACCTAGCACACAAGTTCGGTGCTTTTTTTGACGCGAAGGATAAGATAGCAGAAGCAGAGGCGGGTGTTGAGAATGCCTCTGCAATGTCCAAGTTGTTTGCTAAAGGCTCTGTAGAGAATGCAGCACTACAGATAACAATGGCAAAACAAAAGACCATGCAGATGGAAAAACAACTGCGTGAGATTATCACCTACACAGTAGGTCAAGAAGTTTACATCGAAATGCTCAGGACTCGAGCAACTATCCGTAAGCAAAGGTTAGAATCAGCACGAGCTAGAGCTGCACGAAAGCGTTTAATCATTGATGGCTTAGGCTTTGCGTTTCTTGGAACAGTTCTTTTTGCCTGTACTATGTTTATCGTAGGAGTAGTAGTTTAAATCATGCTCCGTAAGCGGTGAATCAGTACCGCTTGCGAACCATATATCAACCTCTGCATTAGAGAGGTAATAATGGGAAGCTGGCTAGATTACAAGATGTCTATCTAATTCAAAAATCAACAAACACCAGTCTGCGCTTGCTAAATATTAGCTCAAGCAATAGCTGAGTAGTGTAAAAATTTTAACGATCAGGAGTAATTAGATGCTAGATATTTTTAGCAGAGAAGCGATCATTCGAGCTTTCGACCCTATTCGGCGCTATACCCTGAGAGTCCTTCATTCCTTATCTCAGTTTATCAACGTGATTATCTTTTTTTGTCCTAACCCAGCAGAAACGCTCTCTAGTCGATGCTATAGGCTTAGAGATCAAGGAGATCGGGTTAAGCCCTGGCGGTTATTGCATACTGTCATTGACTTTATAGCCAAGCCCTTTCATGCAGAGCACTGCAAGAAATCTTACGAAACGTGTCTCAGTCATGCTTTTTTGTTGATTGATGAGAAAGATTCAGTTTAAGGAGCAAGTAGATGTCTATCTATGAAAACACTATGACTAAGGATGGCGCGAAGCTGCCTTACATGACTGGGGCTGATTTTGAGGCGCGGAAAAAATCTGCAACCGATGGCGTTACCGATGTTACTGCGCCAACTCTTGGGGCAGCTGGGCAAGCTGATCTAGTTAAGGCTAATGCCATTAACCGAGAAGTAGCCAAAGAAGAAACCTCAGCCTTTCAGCTTGATAAGATTCTGGGTTCTGATTCTGCGCTTATGAAAAGAGCGGAGTCGCAAGGTCTTCAGAGAGGTGCTAGTCGAGGGCTACTAAACTCGAGCATAGCTGTTGAAGCGGCCCAGGGAGCGATGATTGATCGAGCGCAGCCATTTGCGCTTAATGATGCCTCGACGTATTTCAATACCGCTGAATCGAATATGAAGGCAAACAACCAGGCTGAGCTTACCAATGCCCAGATGGGAACAGAAGTAAACGTCTTTAATACTGGTCAGAAAAACACGTTTGCGACCACCCAGGCAGGATTAGATTCTCAGGCCAATCTTGCGAACGCAGCATCTGCCAACTCAGCACTCTCTAGCTTTCTTGATAAAGAGAATTCGGGCTTTCTGCAAGAGAATCAGCAAACCTTTACTGCTGCGGAGAACCAAGCAGACAGAACTCTTAGAGAGACCCTGCAAAAAGATAGCATTGCGGCGAATGCTAGTGAGGGCTTGCTTAATCGTACAGCAAATTCTAGTGAGGCTGCGCTTAGTCGTGCGGCAAATAAGGCGCTTCAAGACGATGCGCAATTATTCAGCACTTCGGAAAACGCACTTAGCAGGGCGGCCGCTGCTTCTGAGAGCGCGCTTGACCGAGCTAACGCCACAGCAAATACAGATAAGACTATCGCAGCAAACATGACGATTTCTAGCAATAACGCGATCGCTGTTATTTTGTCTAACCCAGATACGACTCCTGCGCAAAAAGAAAACCTAATCACGGATGTGAGGAACACGACTCTCGAGAGTATTGAGATGATCGAAAAGATTAGCAATTCTTCAGAGGCCGCAGTCACCGAAGATGCCGAAGACGCCGCAGTCACCGGAGACGCCGCAGTCACCGGAGATGCCGCAGTCGCCGAAGATGCCGCAGTCGCCGAAGCAGCAACGGCAGCAGCAGCGGTAGAGGTTGCGTTAAGTGGTGTTTCAGAAGACGGAGGGTTCTCGGAAGCGGAAGTTGACCAAGTGTATAATGCTATCGATACGGGAGCAGTTACAGTTCTTCAGGTGGCTGAAAAGCTGGATTTGTCTCCAGATGATGTATCAACAAATTTCGATAGGATTAAAAAAGATCGTGCAGCAGCAGCGGTAGAAGCCGAGTTAAGTGGTGTTTCAGCAGACGGAGGGTTCTCGGAAGCGGAAGTTGACCAAGTGTATAATGCTATCAATAACGGAACCGTCACAATTGACGATGTGGCTCGGAAATTTGGCTTGAAACCAGCCGACGTGTCAGCAGCATTTGATCAGATTAAAAATGAACGAGCGGCGGCTAATACTGGGCTTCTTAATACGTTCGAAGACTATGACGAATACGATAGGCGGTACGGAGATGGAGAGGCACAAAGAAATTAGGCATTACTTCTAAACATTCAAAGTAGAGATTAAATGATACGAGAAGCCAAGCCTTCAGATCTAAAGGCTATAGTTGATTTGGCAGTAGAGTCGGTCAGTCAAAACCCCCTTCCGGTAAATATAGATAAAGAGTCGATGACAGAAACGGCGCGAGAGGCAATCTCGGGTGCGTCTCACTTTGTCTGGGTTTCGGAAGTGGATGGCGAGGTAGTGGGCTGTGTCACGGCAATGTGCGAGAAGTCGTTTTGGTACGAGCGGCAGAGTTGCAGTGTTCTTTTGTACTACACGCGAGTCCCAGGCGAGGGGCTTCAATTAATCCGAAAGCTTGCGGAATGGGTCAAGTCACGACCGACAATAAAAATTGCGGTTATGGAGCTGGAGCCAGAGACAGATCCTCGTCTCGTTAAATATCTTAATCGCATTGGTTTTCTGCGTTCATCAATTAACTGTTCATATGTAAGGGGCTTGACATGAGTAAGGTCGTCAAAAAAATTGGAAGATCAATTGGCAAGGTCGTAAAAGGCGTTGCTAAAGGCGTTAAGAAGGTTTGGAAAAAAGTTAAGCAATCAAAAGTCTTAAAGGCCATTGCGATAGCTGCGCTTGTTTATTTTGGAGGTGCGGCCCTAATGGGCGGCATTGGTGGTGCTGCCGGAGGAGGTGGTATCTCGGGGGCTTTATCCGGTGCAGCACAAGGCATGGGTAATGCTTGGAGCAGCATCGGCGCAGCAGGCTCTTCTGCAATGAGTGGAAACTTTAGCGCAGCTGGATCTAACCTAATGGCTGGTGTGCAGGGACAGACAATCAACGCGGCTACTGGCGCGGTTACAGGCGTTGCTTCTGGTGGTGCTAACGCTTTGCTAGCAAACCCTGGTGTTGCAAACATTCCTGGTATGACAGGGATCAACACGGGAGGTGCAACGCAAGCTTACGGGGCGACTAACGCTGCTACTAGCGCGGCTGTGGAGTTAGGTAAACAAGAAGCTAAGAAAGGTCTTCTAGGCACGATGATGTCCTCGCCTTACACGGCCCCTGCGCTGATATCGACGGGCGGCAATATGATCTCTGGGTATGCACAGGGCGCACAGCAGCAAGAAATGCTGGATCAACAGCAGGAGCAAGAACTAGAGCGCAGAGATATCTATGATCAAAATGTGGGAGCAGTCTTAAATATGCCTGTTTTCAATCCTCAGACGGGTCGTTACGAGACTCCTCGGAATACAACTACCTTAGGAGGTTAGCGTCATGGCGGGATTACTAGAGAACCAAGAGGCAGAAGTCGTGGAGCAGATGCCGGGGCAGATGCCAGGGCAGATGGTTGCTGACAATCAACCTGAGACTGACGGAGATGATTTTCAAGATCCCGCGCTGCAAAAGGCTATAGCGTACATGGGCGATCGTCTTTATGGGAAAGAAAAGATTGCTGAAGATATCGCTAAGACTTTGGGTCAATCTGATCTGTCTATGCCTGCGATTGTCGCGTCGACGGCTTATGCTTTGGCCCAGGCTGCTGATGAAGCTTCGGACGGAATGATTCGTGAAGAGAACCTTTCTATTCTTGGAATACTGGCTCTGAACGAAGTATTCACAATTGCAGAGACAGCGGGAATGCCGCTGGAAACTAAAGACGTTTCAATAGCAATGAAACAAATAGTGCTTATGTATGGCGAGGACAACGGTCTCTCTAAAGAAGAGATAGAGGTGCTATCGCAAGGCATGATGCAGGTAGACGACGCACAATTCGCTCAAGCAGCAATGGAGCTTCCAGATGAATTTGGGGAATCAATCCCTGAAGCAATCGAAGAAGAAGCTCAGCTAACGGAGGTTTAAGATGGGACTCGGATTACTGGGCGCATTACAGGGCGCTGGACAAAGCATGACTCAATTCGGCAACGCTCTCTTTGCTGAGGAAACGGAAAGGCAGCGCCAAGCAGAGCTTCAGAAAATCCGTGACACCGATTACAAGCGCGGTAGAGCAGATCAGCTTACAGATCAGCAAACGGTATTTAATCGCGAGGACACTTTGATAGATCGGCGAAATACTCGAGAGGATACAGTTCTTGCTGGTAATCGTGAGTATGACGCTGGCCTATTGGATGCCGCAAACACTCTTTATGATGAGCGTTTAGCAACAGCAAACGACCTGACTGATGAACGCTATAGAACAGCCAGGCAGGATAGCGTAGAAGACAACCGCAACATTATCACTAGCGTTCAGGTTGATGACACGGGTACGGCCTTTGGCATCACGGCTACTGGCGACATGAGAGAGATTGGTAAGCTAGCGAACATGAACCCGCTTCTACGCGACGCGATAACCTCTGAGCAAAACACACTGAGATATATCGATCAGACTGGAGCTAACGAAGAGAGTGATCCGCAATTGTTTGAAAACCTGCGGCAAACGCGTGAAATTATACGAGGCGCATTTAATTCCTCGGCAGAAAACATGGGAATAGAATTGAATGCCCCTTCTGCCCCACAGGGTGGAGCTGAAGAAAGTGTTGCTTTAGGTAATCTTCTGTTCAGCGGCAAGCCCAATATTGTAATAGGTGACAGGGTTATTTCTGGAGATGAGTTATTAAATTACCAGGATAAATTTAAGCAACAATTCCCTTCTCTGTATAACGGTATGTTTAATCGATAACGTCTAGAGTTTTATAGATGTAAGACCTATATGGGAGCTTCGGCTCCCTTTTTTTGTTTTAGAGGTTTGAGATATGGCGCAGAATTTTGATTGGTTTTTTGGGGAAACTCCTTCTACCACCAAGACAAACAATCAGTCATCCTATGGGGGATTCTTTGACGATCAAAATAAGCCCGAAGAGGAAAACGAAAGAAGCTACCTGGTTAATGTTGGGGCTGGCGCTGTTGATCGCAGCTCTGAACTAACCAGCAATTTTCTTCAGTTTATAAACACTGTAGCCAAATCTGGCGAGCGACAGCTTGCTAAGAGAGGTCTTAATCCTGGCTTTATGCCCAAAGAAGGTGGCGGCTATGAGTTTGTCAGGAACATGGATCCCGCCAAAACCGAAAGCTTCCTTAATCCTGTTATAGATGCGCTCAAAACTGTAAGCGAGAAAGTTGATTACGACCCAGACGCAGGCGTTTCTTGGGAGGAATACAAAGATGATTGGACTAATCCGCAGGCGCTAGCTTCTTTTGTTTTTGAGCAAGGCGTTAAATCTATTCCAGATATGGCTGCCACGCTGATTAATCTGCCTGCCTATATTTCCTCGAGGACTCAAGAAATTGCAGAGACTCGAGAGGTTAATAAAACTTACGACCCTGCCACCAATCAATTTATTGATGACCCTAATGGCGCGGTTACTTTTAAAGATCTTGTTGAAGCATTGCCTACTGCTACTGCGGTGGCAGTAGCAGAAAGATTTGGCGCGAAATCCATTTTTTCGCCGAAGGCTGGAGACACGCTAAAGAAGCGCGTGGCTCGTGGAGCTTCAAGAGAGGGCGCAACAGAGTTCGTTCAAGAGAATATTGAATACGGTGGAGAGGTTCTTGGCACCCCAGTTGATTATGATTTCAAGACTGGTTTAGACCGAGGCTTTGCTGGCCTTGTTGCCGGAGCAGGTATCGGTGGGCCGTTGGCTGCTGGAGACTCTCTTCTTAGAGGAAACCCTCTAGCAGATGCGGTTGCTCGAGGCAGACAGGACGCGCAAAGCAAAGGTGGTGACGGGCTAGATCAGGCAGCCGAAGCTGCTGGCACTGCCGCCTCTGAACGGTTAGATCGACAGCGCGCGCGAATGGGCCTCAGCACTGAGCCTGAAGTCTTGATGAATCCGGCAGACCTTGCTGGCACCACCGCTGAGAATCCTATAGCCGTCGATGGAAACACGGCCACAATCAATACCGCTAGTGGAACGACCACAGACTCGCTTAGTGTGCCAGGAACCCTTCGTTCGAGGTTAGAAGAGGATTACCCTAGAGCCTTCGCGATACCCACGGTCAGTGTGAAAGACTATCTCGACGGAACAAAAGACTTCAGAACGCTAGGAGTCCCAGACTTAGAAACATTGCTTGATATCTATACGATCCGAACGAGAAGAGGAGCGGCCCCCGCGCCTGTTATAGAGCCTCAACCTCGCCAGCCTCTCGCGCCGTTAGGCAGCCCTACCAACGACCCCCTTCAGTCGCTTGCTGACACCATTATTCTCAATGAGAGAGATATGGCTGCTGCTGACGCAGCCGGAGATTTTGCTGGAGCTGATGCTCTGTACGAAGACATTGTTCGTTTGCGTTCAGCGGAGACTGCGCTGCGTCGTGCAAACACTCTTGCGCAAAACGGTGACAAAGAAGCATCTGACGCAATCATCGCTCGCGTTATGCCCGTGTTGCAGGAAGAGGCTGGTCGCCGCCAGGCAGCAATGGAGCCAGTACAGGTGCAGTCAGAGCCGCTATTGCTTGAGGATCAGGGCGTTATCTTTGCTGAGGGCAGCACTGAGCCGCTAAACCTTCCTGCGCGAGTTACAAAATTAAAATCTAACGGCACGGCCTATCCAACACAGAAGGCGGCAGAAGCTGCGATGACTCGTGTCAGCAGGGGCGAGCCTGAATATAACTGGAGCGTTAAAAGAGCTTCAGGTGGATTTGCTCTCGAAGGGAACCTCCCAAACACCAGAGCCGTAAATGAAAAGATCTCTCCGGCTGTCTTTGAGGCTGCTACAAATCGCATATCTCAGGACTTTGAGTCTGCTGAAAATCGCATATCTCAGAACGCGGAAGACCAGCGGCTTATGGGCCAGGCTACAGAGCTGGAAGCTATAGCCGAGGGTTCCAGTGAAGTGTCGATTAGCGATCAGCTGGCCGCCTATGAAAGCGAATTAAGCGAAACAACAGCTGCACTAAATGCACTGCAAGCCAGGCTTGCCGCTGAAACAAAGAGAGACCAACGCGGTGTTTTAGTTAAGAACCCCATTCAGCGCGCGATGACCATCAAAGACACTGACGATCTTCTTCTCACGATTGTTAAGCTGGGCGGTATCAATATAGAAGATGCTAGCGGCAACGGTTTTGAGCCTTCTCTCGACAACCCGAAGTCTAACAGTGTGGGCGCATATAGGCTGTTTAAGAAAGATGGCATGACCTTCGATGAGCTTAGAGAGGCGCTACAAGAGCGGGGCTGGTACAGCCAAGAAGACCCTAATAGGCCTAGCGTTCTCGGCGCAAATGAGGTCATGGAGGATATACGCGAGGCTGTTAACCTTGCTCAAGACAATGAATTTGTTTACAAGGGTGACAAGCAGGCTGAAATTGAGTTTTTGAAGCGCGACATATCTTTTGCTGAAGAGTCGCTAAGCGAGCTTGAAGGCATTGTCTCTAGCTATAAATCTCAGCTAAGCCCAGAGGAAGCGGGGCGCACTGATTTTATCGGGATAACCGATTCAGATGTGCTAAATTCAATCAATTACTTTGATGAAATTCAGGGAGCATTTAATGAGGACGGAGCGTATTCGCAGGAAGGGTCCGAAACAGCTGGAGGAAATAGCCAAACGATTGACGCCGGAGGAGTTCGCGGAGTTGAGGGCGGGGCCACAGGAGTCCAGCGAATTGATGAAGCGGTTTCAGAAGCTAGCAGCCAAGCGCGTGATGGAGAGGCGCGGCCTCAAATTCAAGACAGAGGATTAGATCCCGGCGGGGACACCTCAGCAGCAACCGAGACGGAGCCTAATGGCTCCGTTTCTCGTTCTGGGCTTCCCGAAATTCCTGCCGAAATCACCAGCTCTGGTCGGGAATATGAAAATGAATTGCTTAGAAAAATGGTCGAGAAAAACGGCGTAGAAGTTAGCGATCCCACCTACGAGGGTGAGGATGAGAGATGGGGCTTCCATTCGTATAAAGCTAAAGCTAAATCGGGGGGCGTAAACTTTTCAATTTTTTACACAGTCGATAATAAAGGCGAGAGAACGGTAAACGCCTCTAATATAGTGGAGAGAATTGGAGAGCTGGGCTACGGCGTTACGGTTCTGTCTCCAACAACTGGCGAAAATCTATATAGTCGACAAGATATCGAGGAAGCATATTCCGAGCCGAAGGCAAGTGCCGATGCTCTATCAGCTAACCAGACGGAGCCTAATGGCTCCGTTTCTCGTTCTGGGCCAGTCTTTATTCCTTCTCCTGATGCAGATGCGCCGAAGAGCAGGGAAACAGCAACGACAATTAATCCTGACGAGTTTTTAGATTTGGTAACAGACTTGCCAGAAAACCAAGTACAGATAGATTCAGAGAAGTTTATACGCGAGCAAATCTCTAAAGGAGAGCCGCTTGAAACTCCATACCTATTGTTTGATTTAGATGATAACGGCGTAGCCACTGTTACCGGCCATGAAGGCAGACATCGTGCTCGCGTGTTAAAAGAAATGGGTATTACAGAAATGCCCGTAAGACTCAGATCAACAGGCAGAAACGAAATACGTTGGTCTGAACAAGCGGACTCTAAAAACCGTGACCGCTTAGATGTTCCTTGGCCTACTACATTGAAGCCGCAGAAAGGAAGCAGCGGCACTGCTGTCGCGTTCCCAATAGCTGACCCATTAGCCGCAGCTACTGAAAACAATTTTGCATTAGAGTCCTACACCGAAGGCGATATCACTAATCTCGAGAATCGAGACATTGATGCCCTGGATAGACAGGAGCAAAACGAGCGAGAGGGAGAAAACTTTGCACTGTCTGGCGGCGACGCGACTGTCTCCACTGGGAGTGATCGTATGCAGAACACTCAAGGCAACGATCTCTTTTCTCAGCAGCCTGCGCAAACAGATAATAGCGGGAGAGCGAAGCCAGGAGGCGAATATGGCCTGAACGGGGAGTTTTATCAGGGTGGGCAGTTTATGCCTGCCAGTGCCAGAACGAAAAAGGGTGAATATAAGTTTGAGCTAAGCGACAAGCCTGGTTCTGGTAGAGAGCTAATTGCTCCAGGTGCATTTGCTGTTCCTCCTCCTGGCAAAAGATCGATTTATGGAAGTATGTTAAGAGTATTTACTCAGCCTATTCGGGAAAATGGTGAGCTAACCGACCAGATTGAAAAGAATAAAAATTATAGTGATGAGGTTATTTTCAACAATAGTGGCCTGACGGCAGATCAGCTTCAAACCTACATGAATGCTTTTAATGACGGAGTGAGATTTGTTCGGCGAGAAAAAGGCGAGGTACTTTCTACCGAGGAAGGATTGAATAGACTGGACGAAGCGGTCTCGGAAAGGTTAGGAGAGTCAGACACCGCCTTCTCTGTCAGACAAGGTGCTACTCGAAACATCCCTATCATTACCGACGAAGAACTCGATACGGTCTTCAAGAGAGTCACTGGGAAAGACAGGAACGACAGTAATAGTATTTTCGTGGTTCCAAGTTATTCCGACCTTCCTCAAGACATTCGCGATCGCGCGGAGAGGATGGGACATCCTCCTTCTGATGTGAGAGGTGTTTTTCATAGAGGCAGCATATACGTTGTTCGGAATCAGATAAAGGGCAAAAACGATTTCGAGCAGGTGCTGTTGCACGAAGCAACACATGGCGGCTTCAGAGATATGCTGGGCGATAGGGGCGTTAATACTGCGCTGAATAAACTCTTCGCCTCGATGGGTGGTCGAGAAGGATTCGAGCAAACGCTGATAGACCTGGGCATCGAGGCTGACATTAAGCCTTACAAGGATTCTCTTGATAAAGAAGGGGGATCTGTAGATCAGAGGAATGCGATTCTTCTTGATGAAATGCTCGCCTTTACGGGCCAGAAAGGCTCGAAGGGGATCAAGCTTAGGATTCAAGAGTTGATCGGCGCTATTCGTGCCTGGCTTGCTAAGAATGGATACGTCAATCTTTCTAAGACCAGGGCTAGCGATATTGCTTTAATGGCAAGACGGGCGAGAGAGAACTACTTCGCAAATAGCACTGACAGAAACGACACGGCGTTCAGTCTCGCTCAGATAAAGGCTCGCGCGCAAAAGAACGACCAGGGTCTGTACAGCAATGCAGAACAAACAATCCTCGATGAAGGCAATAAGATATTCAAAGCCTCGAAGAAAAACCCAGATGCCTCCGTGCGCGGCGATCAGATCCTGAGCTTCCTAAAAGGCAGGGGTATTAAGAAGGATGAGCTTCAGTATACGAGACTTGAGCAATTCCTAACTGAGCCGCTGCTGGCTGAGGCTATTACAGATCCTAAGAACGCTAAACCTCGCAGGTATACGCAAGAAGAAGTCATCGCGTATCTGAGAAATGCTGCTCCACAGTTTAGTGAAGAGGGTGTTGATGTAGTAGAGGGTGGAGTCAAGCAGGAAATAGAGTGGGCTGAGTCTGAGGTGCTTGAAGATACGGATTATTACACTCAAATCTATGAGAACAACATTTACGAAGCGCGCAACGACGACTGGGAGTACGGAGCTGCGGACATTGTATCAAAGATAATGAAAGACTCTCCTGATGAGTTTATGTCCATGCTTGTGGACCAGGGGATAAATGCGTCAGATGTCGGATCTGTAGAAACTATAGCGAAAGCTTTCGAGGATCAAGATAAGAGCCTTTACGCGGCTCTGCAAGAAAATTTTGACTCTGAAATGGAAGACGCTGCCTGGGAGAACGCTAGATTAGATTACATGAATAACCCGGTTACCGAAACAGATGCCTATTTTAACAACGGGCGAAGCTATATATCGATAAAGGGGAACGAAGATTACGGCTACACAGTTACCATAGACGGAGACATGGTAAGTTCCGAAGCGATATACGATCTTGATGAGGCCAAGGTTCAGGCAGTGAATAGTCTTTATGAAGACGGTTATTTAGTAGACAACGGTGGCACTCGGTTCTTTGATTATCTTGGCATTGAATGGGAAGATATAACGAATTATAGGGAGATAAAGCAGCAGTTGTTAGAAAACTCGATGACCTCAGACTATAAAGATTACGAGGGGGGTCATTGGGACGAGTCCAACATTCTTTATCATGCCCTCGTTACAGACAGGAGATGGGCTGCCGGGGACACCTTTGTCATCGAGGAGCTTCAGTCTGACTGGCATAATGACATCCGTAAAAAGGGTGGCGCGTATGATCCTGTTAGACGCGCTGCCGCAAAAGATGCTTTAGACAGGGCTGAAAAGATAGCGCAAGATGCCTCATCCGAGTTGGAGCAAACCATAAAATCCATCCGTGATTCCGCTGCGTTGAAATATCCCAATCTTAGGGGGGAGATAAGGGCGCAAGATGTTGAAACTTACGCTAACTATAAAGCCAAAAATATATTCTCTAAGAAGGGTTTTGAAAAGATTGAATCTATTAAATCCGAAGAAGGGCAAACGCCTGAGTTTTACAATAATGAATTCTTAAAAGCGTTTATGCCTGGCGCTATCCCAGAGCTTTGGTTTTCTGCAGGAGACTTAGAGCAAACGATTGAGGCTGAAGAAGAGGCGGGGAGATTTGGTATTCCTAACGCTGGAGCGAATCCGTTTACCTCGGAAGAGCTAAGTGAGGCAAGAAGTCTTTTCACTCCCGAGGTTTTAGAGGCTGGCCGCAGACGAGAGGAGATGTTCAAGAGAGGAAATATGGGTGACTCCGGTCTTGATTATCGAGCTGTTCGTAGCTTACTGCCAATTTCTTGGTGGGGCGAGTTGGAAGGTTCTGGTACTTACGGTGAACTTAGGAGAAGAGAAAATATTCTCGAACTCGGGATTCAAGATAGATTATTCGGTGACAACCCAGAGGGGATCAGGAATTATTTAATTGAGAAAGAGTTATTGGACGCTGCCGGAAACGGCGTTCAAGCTGCGCGCGGAGAAATAAGACAGTCGGAAGAAGCTCCACCCGACTCTCCGTTTAGGGATGATCGCTATCTCGAGCTGGCTGCCAAGCGCGCAATCATTCAAGCGGTAAGCGAAAACAAGGATGCAATTGCATTCTCTAAAGCTGACCGGGTTCAGAGAAGATGGAGCGCGAACTTTGACTACGAGGCAATCTATAATAAGAAGCTTCGCAAGATCATGGACAAGACCATGGGTCAGACTCCGCAATCGCTGGACACTAATGGCGAGATTGATGACAGCACAAGCGAGGGATTCTGGAGCTACGAGATTACCCCAGAGCTGCGCGAGGAAATTGAGTACGAAGGTCTGCCTATGTTTAGTTTGCGCCCTGAAGAGGGAAGCATTCGTATACCAAGTAAGGGCGAAACAAAGATTGCTGACAAGTTTATTAAAGGCTTGCAGGATAAATTCCTGCCCATTAAGCGTCTTCAGCAAAGCATCGAAGAAACAAAAGGTCGAAAACTTTTCGAGGAAGAGGATGCTTACCTTGCAGAAGAGATGTTCTACGGTAAAACCGAAGAGGATCTCAGACAGATCGAGCTAGAGTTTGTCGATCCGTTAATGAAGGACATGGAGTCTTCAGGCATTTCCGTGAAAGAGCTGGATGATTTCTTGATGGCGAAACACGCGCCAGAGAGAAACCGAGAGGTCGCGAAGATTAATCCGGCGCTCCCAGACGGCGGGTCAGGCTTAACAACCAGGGAAGCAAATGAGCATCTTGCGTCTGTCGCAGAGGATTCTCAGAAGCTTGCAAGCCTTGAGAGACTTGCGGGTCGCGTATATGAGATGACCACGCTAACGCGAGAGCTGTTGGTTAATGGCGGTCTGATTAGCGAGGAGGAGGTTAGCTCATGGGATAACAAGTATGAATTCTATGTGCCGCTAAAAGGATTTGCTGATAACGAACTAAATGACCAAGGCTTCGCTATACGAACGGGCAAAGGTTATGAAATACAGGGCAAAGAAAGCCGACGCGCTTTAGGTAGAAGATCCAAGGCTGATAGTCCTCTGGTTCAAGTGATATCTGACCTAACCGAAAAAACGATCCGTAATCGTAAGAACGAAGTTGGACAGTCGCTACTTACCCTGGCAGAAAATAATCCTGACTCGATGTTCTGGAAGGTTTTCACAGCCGATAACCCGGATACAAAAGACACCTGGAACGCGCAAGCTAATAGAGTTGTTACTGGGCCTGTAGACATGGCGCGTGATGATCGTTACTTCGGCGTTAAGCGCGATGGCAAGGCTTATTATATTAGAATCGAAGATGAAAGAATCCTCGATACAATGCGCAAGGTTGGCCCACAGGCTCAGGGCGCGTTAATTAATATGATGGGTGCGGCTACTCGATGGTTGTCCTTTGTAAACACGGCCGCTAACCCGCAATTTGTTATTACAAACTTCTTGAGGGACATACAAGCTGCTGGCATAAATATTCTAGCAGAACAATCTAAAGACGGTGGGCGCATCGAGGGTGAAGAGTTGGCGGCAAGGGCTGTAAACCTAAAAAATGTTGGTGGCGCTGTTGCTGCGATTGCTGAATACCATCGAAACAAGCGAACGGAACCGAAGGCGGGAAATGAATATCAGCAATATTACCAAGAGTTCATGGAGACTGGCGGTAAGACGGGATTCTTCGATAGTCCCGACCTGGATAAAATTGCTAAAGACTTAAACGGGAGACTACAAGAATCCGGCACTGGAAAAAAGGTGAAAGAGGTCGGCAAGAATATCCTTGATTTCGTAACCGACTATAATACCGCTGTTGAGAACGGTATTAGATTGAGCACTTATGTTGAGGCGAGGAAAGTTGGGTTAAGCGCAAAGAAGGCTTCTTCTTTAGCTAAGAATCTGACAGTCAATTTCAATCGCAAAGGAGATCATGGGCAAGTATTAAACTCTGCTTATATGTTCTTTAATGCGGCGGTTCAAGGATTGGCGCAATTCTCAGTAACTATGAGTCCTTTCCAGGTGGACAGCAAGGGTGATTGGAAACTTCAAAGAAAGGTAAACACCGCACAAAAAGTAGCTGGCGGGATTGTTGTAAGCGCGGCGATGCTTGCGAATGTGAACCGTCTTGTTGGCGGTGAGGATGATGACGGCGAGGCTTACTGGGATAAGGTTTCACCAGCTATTAGAGAGCGCAACATCGTGTTTATGAAGCCCGATGGTAGCGGCGAGTATTATAAGTTCCCTCTCCCTTACGGCTATAACTTCTTTTACAACCTGGGGGATGTGCTCGAAGGCTCGGTCTATGGTAGTGCTAGGCGTAAGCCGAAGTTAATGTCGCAAGCAATTGAAAGCTTCATTACTGCTTTCAGCCCAATGGCTCTTCATTCGGCAGATAGTTTAAGCGAGAGATTGTTTATTTCTGCGACGCCATCAATTGCCGTTCCTGCATCGGAGCTGGTCACCAATACCAATTTCTTTGGGGGTGACATTAAGAGAGAGCCAAATCCCTATGGAGCGCAGCGCGCAGCTTCGCATAACTACTGGTCTACGACAAAAGGCCCGTATATCGCGATTGCTAAGTTTATGAACGACACGGTTGGAGGCGGCTCTTCTTACAAGTCTGGCTCCGTCGATCCGCTAGGCTTTATGTTTGACGCCGATGTCCTCGATATAAATACCGATGTAAGTCCCGACACGCTTGAGCATTTGCTTGAGTATTCCCTCGGCGGTATTTATCGGACGGGTACAGGCGTAGCTGAAGCGGCCAATCGCTATTTCTCTGGGAGAGAGAACACTGCGGCGACTGTGCCGTTTATTAATAAGTTGGTCGGAAGAGATACGAGTGACTTCTCTGATCGATCTAATTACTACGACATCAGGCAGGAAATCACTAACGCTCGCACTGAGTATCGGGATTCTGACAACAAGAGAGAGGCAGTCGAAACTCACAACGGATTGCACCTTCTATATAGAAGCACTCTTCAAGTGGATAAACGACTTGCCACGCTGCGTGAGCAGGAAGATAGGGCGCGAGACAGTAAGAGGCTTTCAGCAAGAGAGCGGGACGACAAGCTGTTAGAGCTTCGAGAGAAGATGGACGATGAGATAGATAGGTTTTACGTCAAGTATCGCAACCACTTATCTCGAAGAGCTGAGAAGCAATAAGGCTATCAGCTAATGCCCAGCTATTGGGCTGCAACACGGGAGTTTGAGATGATTAAAAGTATAGGCAAGTTTGTTAGATGGAGAGTTCAGACAATGAGCGAGGCGCAGGCAGGGGTTTTCGCAATTGGGGTGGCAGTGCTTCTGGTGGTGATCTGCCTGATTTAATCTACACGTAATTTCTACACGTAATTTCATGTCGCTCTATGTCGTTAAGTGTAGCTACACGCCGGAAAGCTGCGGCTCATGAGGCTCTATGTTATGTCATGTCAGTTACAAAACGGGTTCGAGTCCCGTCCGGTCCGCCATATTTCTTCTTGCGAACCAATACGTTGCGATCAGCAATCTCCTTCTACACGTAATTCACACGTAATTTGCTTCGATTTTTCTCTTTTTTGGAGGCATCGATGACTCCTGCTTATCAGTATTCTGCGACAGTAATCCGGTGGATTGGTGGGAATCGATACGAGTGAGACGCGCGCAGTGCATAGAGCGCCAAAAAGAGAAGAGAGCATGATTGAGGTGGAGTGAGGTCTTAACGTCCTTAAAATCGTTTTAAATTTTGCTGTACTTTGACACCGCAGCGAAAGATCAGATATTAGCCAGAAGATTAACCTGGTCTTTATCCTTCACACCAGACACCCAGTCAGCGTAGATGTTAAGGAACATCTCTGTGGTATGCCCTAGCTGTTTCGCAGCAAAGGCAGGTTCGACTCCAGCCATAAGCATCTCTGATGCGCGGGTATGGCGGCAAGTGTAGCCTCTTCTATAGGTCATCCGGCATTTCTTCAAAGCCTCTTTCCATGCGCCAGTGAAGTAATCTGCATCGAGGCATGGGCCGCCAAGGCTGTTCTTGAAAACGTAGCCTCCAGCAAACCTTCCTGGGTTATCCATAAGCACCTGCTTTAGTTGCGGTGCAATAAAGACTGAGCGGACTTGCGAATTTTTTAATCCTGAGAGCCTGCGCCTGACTATCGCGCGGGTAAGGGTAATCGTGTCATTGGTTATATCTTCC
>Ga0208643_1000138_pt1 | contig 46964 bp, 55 predicted proteins | sample VirMetDEL_Nov_12_FD_184516 | JGI IMG/M metagenome (GOLD analysis project Ga0208643, IMG submission 184516) | Aqueous microbial communities from the Delaware River and Bay under freshwater to marine salinity gradient to study organic matter... | ecosystem: Environmental > Aquatic > Marine >...
ATGATTGAGGGTCTTGAGGACGTACTGAATCAGCTGAGAGCGATCACTGAGGCACAGCAACAGTCTGTCCAGGATCAAAGCGTTGCGATAGCGACAGCGTTGAACCAGCTCACAGAAGCGCTTGCGAACTTCAAGGGCGGCACCGTTGACATGAGACCGTTAGAGAAACTGGTCACAGCGATGAAGACACCACCACCGGTGGAAAGACCTAATTACCAGTTTAATGTGCAGCGTAACACTCGCGGCTTTATCACTGGCATGACGGTTGCTCCTCAAGACCCAACAATTAATTAAGGACGTTTATAATGGCGAACGTATTAAACAGAGCAACTAAGCTATACAAAACATCGGTCAACACGCCAGATTATGACGTAGTTGACTGGATTATTGATCCCGATATGGCCGCAGTTGTTGGGTACGAATCTAAGTACTGGGAACTAACCGGTGACGTTGTTTCTCTGATGTCTCAAGTGGATAGGGATGCTGTAGATGCGGCTGAGCTAGAAGCGGAAAACGACAGCATAGCAGACCGGCTGAGTGTGTCTGGGTTTGATAAAGCATTTGCACTGATCATGCTTGATGAAATCAATATTTTAAGAAGTGCTGCTGGACTAGGGAATCGGACTGCTGCCCAACTTAAAACTGCCTTGAGGAATAAACTGTGAGTGAGATTCTTTTACCTGTCCCGCCTTCTGGCTATGACGCCACAGCACCGGCGGGCTTAAACTATGAAAACGCGGTGCCTCATTTGTTGTTTGATGACACCACGCCAGAGGGCGTGTTCTGGCAATTCAGAATGCCGTCAGATTATAGCTCTGCCCCTGTTTTAAAGTTAAATTACAGTATGGCTTCTGCTACATCTGGCACCATGGAATTTGAGGTTTCACTATGGGCAGCTAGTGACAATGAGAGCGCAGTAACCGCAAGCTATGACACTGTGAACACAGGCACAGAGACGGTTCCAGGTACGGCGGGGCTAACATCTGATCTTTCAATAACACTAACCAACGCTGACAGCTTAGCGGCTGGTGACTTGGTGAGGATCAAACTATTCAGAGATGCAGACGATGCAACCAACGACACAGCCACGGGCGATCTTGAGTTGTGGGCTGTAAGTCTAACCTATACGGCGGCTTAACAGATGTCATTTTATAATGATGGTGTTTCCGCTGACGGCTATTACTGGGACAGAACACGGACCGAAACCTCTAACTATCAGGGCGTAGCCTTCTCAATTTGGGCTACAACCCCTATTGACGCTACATTTAGGAGGCTGGCGCACTGGTTTAGCTATAGCTCTGCCAGTAACTATAAGATATCCATACAGGTCTCGCAAAACAGCAATGACAGGATATATTTTGCCCAGAACGCCGTCACCCTCAGAGCGCCGGTTTTGGCCGCAGGATCCCTGAACCACTTTTTTGCATTCTACTCCTATTCAGGCCCCGAGGTTCATAAGTTCTGGGTGAATGGTGTAGAAACAACTGACACCACAACACCAGGGACAGGCTTCTTCGTACCCGCTTTAACCAACCGATTTACTGTTGGTTTTCGTACTGACCTTGTGTCTCAGTGGAAAGGAGACGTTTCTGAGGCGAAGGTGTGGTCCAGAGATGGTGGCGCTATGGCCACCCCTACTGATGACCAAGTTAGGGCGATTATGGCAGGGGGCAACCCCCGCCTTTATGAGCCTGACTATTTTCTTTTAGATGCCCCGTTTAAAGAGGTTGATCAGCCGGAGATATATGCTGATAGCACCTTTGGTGCAATGGTCACAAGAAACGTACCGTTAGCTGGATCAACTCACGGACGCATACTGACGCACGACCCAATATTTGTACCTAGTACGGCAGGCGGCGGCGGTGGTCCTACAGTAACACCCGTTCCACCCAGACTACAAAACTCAGACAGACAATTTGCAACAATTACCGCCCATCGATTAGGAGGCGTTTTATCGTGAGAATCCCATCAGGAGTTACAGACCAATACATCTACTTTGTGGCGGTAGATCCAACAGACTTTGCTACACGTGAGACTGGGCTAACGACCTTCACCGTGTATCGTTCAAGGAATGGTGCAGCGGCTGCGGCGTATACCACGCCCACTGTCACTGAGGTCGATGCGACCAACATGCCTGGACTTTACAAGATGCTGGTCGATGAAGACATGACCATCGGTGCTGGCAACGACTCTGAAGAGATTGCTCTGCACATCACACATGCAAGCATGGCTCCGGTCACCAGGACCATTGAGCTTTACCGGCCAAAAATCACCGTCGGCGAGACGCTTGCTATTACATCCGGTGCTGTTGATACGGTTACGACCAATACAGACATGCGCGGCACAGATAGCGCGGCTACTGCTGCGAATCTTGCGATTGTTGACGGCATCGTTGACAACATCCTGATTGATACAGGAACCAGCATACCGGCAGGCATTGCCGCATTGAACGACATTGCTGCTACCGACATTGTTTCTGCTGGGGCGATCACGACGCTCGCCGGTGCAGTTGTGAATGTTGATCTAGTTGATACGGTCACAACGAACACCGACATGCGAGGAACAGACAGTGCTGCCACTGCTGCTGCTCTAGCGGTCGTTGACGGCATCGTTGACAACATCCTGGTCGATACAGGTACAACGATACCTGCGGCCATTACAGGGTTGAATGATCTATCAGCGGCAGATGTGAATGCTGAAGTTGATACGGCGTTGGCTGATATACACCTTGACCATCTGCTTGCTGTTGATTATGACCCTGCAACCAAGCCGGGAACGGCAACAGCTCTGCTGAATGAGCTGGTTGAAAATGATGCTGGGGTGAGCAGGTTTACTATTAATGCTTTAGAGAATGCACCATCTGGATCAGGGGCAAGCGCAAGCGCAATTGCTGACGCGGTTTGGACAGAAGCCCTTGCAGATCATAGTGGTACTGTAGGATCGACGGCAGAGGCTTTGGATGGCGCAGGCGGTGGCGGCACAGGGTTGACGGCGGCAGAGACTAGAGCAGCTATCGGGCTGGCATCAGCTAACCTTGATGCGCAGCTGTCCACGATAGACACCGTGGTTGACGGTATTCAGACCGATCTTAGCAACGCTACTGATGGACTGGGTGCGATTAAAGCTGACACTGCGGCCATCGCTCTTGATACCAATGAGCTTCAGGGTGACAACGTGCCAGGGCTGATTGCAGCACTGAATGACGTTGCAGCTACGGACATTGTTTCCGCTGGGGCGATCACAACACTTGCTGGTGCTGTGGTGAATGTTGACTTGGTGGACACGGTTACAACGAACACCGACATGCGCGGAACGGACGGTGCTAACACCACCACACCACCGACTGCTGTCGCTATTCGCTCTGAAGTTGATACCAACTCAACCCAGCTTGCGGCCATCGCTCTTGATACCAATGAGCTTCAGGGTGACAACGTGCCAGGGCTGATTGCCGCTGTGCAGGCAAACACTGATAACATCCAGACTCGTCTTCCAGCCGCATTGGTAAGCGGTCGAATGGATAGCAACGTGAGTGCCATTGATGATGCTGCGGAAGCGGCTACTGATCTAGCAGCGTCTGCTAAAACCATTGTCACAGGTGCAGCAGCTACAGGTACACTGAGCACTACCCAGATGACCACTGATCTAGCGGAAGCCACCAATGACCACTACAACGGTCGCATCATCATTTGGACTTCTGGTGTGCTGAAGGATCAGGCGACTAACATCACGGGCTATACTGGTACAGGTGGTTTGTTAACCTACACTGCTGTCACTGAAGCCCCGTCTAACGCCGACACCTTTGTAATCGTGTGACAACGTTATCGGTAACAGCAACACCGGGTCAGTCCCAGGCCTTCTTACCGAAAACAGAAGCCGGTGTAGAGGTAGGGACCGATCAGGTAACGTCGCTCTCAGTACTAGGGCTCCCCGGCGGGTTGCGCACCTTTTTACCGAAAGAAGAAGCCGGTGTAGTAATAGGGACAGATCAGGTAACATCGCTCTCAGTGATGGGGGTTCCTGGTGGGCTACGTGCATTCTTAGCTAAGACCGAAGCAGAAGTTCAACCAGTGGTGGCGGGTGGTACAGGTGCTGATTACTTTCAATCAGCTAAACCGTCAAGAATGGAAAAGCAACAACGTGAAGATGACGACATTATAATGATGGTCGCGGCAGCGTTTGTGGAGGTCATGCAGTGAGTTTACAAGATTGTTTCAGTAAGGCAGGGAAAGCTCTTTCAAGTCAGGATCGTACCGCCATTGAAGCACTGGTGGCTGATGGGGTGTCCGAGATGGATGCCGTACAGCAACACCTGACAGCACTTAACGGTGAGCTTCAGGGCATTGCTGACACTGTTGAAGCCAGTGGTGGGGCTGTAGCACGGGATGCCGTAGAACAAGCTCCTGTGCTGCGTCAGGCGATTAACCCGCAACGTAATAACATAGGCATGTACCAGAGTGTCGAGAAGATCGTGCTGGAAATGAACATTCCAGGCTGGAAACCTAGTAAAAAGAACCCTGAAGGTAAAGCCAACGGCACCGATATATGGGCGAAGATTAAGTCAACAGGCAAGCCCAAAGAGTTAAAGTGGCTTGGTGTTGAGGAATTCCTGACCCTCGCAACATCATCTAAGCAAGAACTACCTCTCAAGTTCACCCGTGAAAACGTGCTCGACTTCATTCACCAGAACGGTGTGCAGATTGAAGAGACCGTGGCCGATGGGCAGAACACCGAGGGAGGCTCGTTTAATTGGGATGAGACGATCGACGATGACTCCGCTAACTGGGATGGTCGTGCTGACGATTACATGTATGACTACGACCGTGCTAACACCCTTGAAGAGCTCGCTGATGATCTGCACTTCACGACGGTTGAAGACTTAGAGGAGATGATTAATCACAGGCTAGATAACTCAGCCGACTTTGAGATTCCTGACGCGGTACTCGAGGCACAGGAAAAACTCAGACAGCTTGACAATATATCCCCTGACCAACTCCCCCTGGAAGGCATTGAGGTACGTGACATCGGTGAAGAACGTGCTCAGGCAACGGAAGCCATCACTAAAGCGATGCTGGCTGAAATCCGTGATGCTGTTTATGAGTTGGCCCATACAGCGGCTGAAGAAGAATACATGGAGAACCCTGTCAGAGTGTATGAGGACTCTGATACAGGGATAACGATAACAGGCAATGATGACTTGGGGTATTACGTCAGCAGTGCCAGTAGAGGTACGTTTGAGTCTGAGGTGTATTCATTCAACGAGGCTGAAATATCAGCGACAGAATACGCCTACGATCAAGGGTTGTTTGAGGGTGATAACGCAGATGAAAACGTTGCTCAGTGGGGCGATGAATCGTACAACATGGGTGGGGACTACGATAAATACCGCGTATTAAAGCTGAAGTTGCCTGATATTGAAGGTGATTTTTACAACGATGTTCACTTCCCTGATCGCAACATTGTGGCGTTCTTACGGGTGGATGATCGCAACCTGTGGGCTGAGTCCAAAGAGGCAGTTTCCGCTCGACAGCCTGAGATAGATATGACAGGTATCACCGCTGAGACCGCTGAAGGGTTTAAACCCCATGACGGTCGCGCGGTGTACGACCTCTTCAGATCAAACGGTGTGAAGATTGACCGAATGACCGCCACGAGTCCTGAAGATGCGATTGCACGGTGGGCTGACAGTCAGAAGCAAGATGCCTTTTTCAGCAACAAAATGGACACCTACTTCATCGATGAGTTCCAGTCTGACTGGCACACCGCAGGGCGTAACTTCGGCTACGTGACTGCTGAAGAACTGCCTAATGTGGCAGATTTAAAGTATGCAACCAAACAACGCCTTAATGAACTGAACGACAGCTTCACTCTATCCGAAGAGATGCAGGCGTTGTTCTACCCAGGCAGGGGAACGATGTTCACCGTTACTGAGTATGTAGCGGACAAAGAGGGCGCTAAAAGCAACACGCTCACATCTAGTGCTGTGAAGCAGTACATCAAGGATGTTGAGGCTGAGCTCAGGAAAACGGAAGAAGGCATCGCGGTTATCACCGCTGCTACTGATTTTATTCGGTTCCATCATGCGATACCTGACGCACCTTTCGCCGGTGATGATTGGATCGCGCTCGGTTTAAAACGTGCGCTTGTTGATGCCGTTGAGCAGGGCTACGATTCGATAGGCTGGGTGAATGCGGCAACCGTTGCTGACCGGTGGTCTTCCTCGTATGACTACACGGCTCAGTACGACCTGAAGATGGTGAATGTTGTCAAGAAGCTATCTAAGCATCCGGTGGCACACCTGGACATGGGCGGTAATGCGATCCTTACAGAAAAAGAGTACGCGGCACAGCACAAAGTCGTTGAGACAGTTGATGACTCCGGTGATATGGCATGGGTCATCGAGAAGAACGGTGAACGTGTACCCTTTAATGGCAGTGATGTTTTTTACGACAGTGATCAAGCTCAGGAGTGGATTGATGAAACGGCCCGAGAATCAACGGGTGAGGCTGGCTACCACATCCTACAGATCACCGAGGAGCTGCGAGACATCATTAAAGCTGAATCGTTCCCGCTGTTCCAGAATCTCGACAGCAGCACTACACGTGGATACTACGATCCAGTCAACAGCCTGATTCGCCTTACTGAGTCGGCTAACATGAGCACCTTCCTGCACGAGTTCGGTCACTTTATTTATGAGACAGAGCGCAAAGTGGGAAGCAAGACGTTGAAGGATATCAACGCGTGGTACTTGCGCACTGCTGACGCGATCGCTGTTGAAGCAGGCACCACTGAAGAGCAGGTCCGACAGTATGTGAAGTACGACACCACCGGTGATCTCGCGGTGGATGCAAAAATTCGCACGGCTGTCCATGAGAACTTTGCACGAGCACTCGAGCAATACGTGATGGAAGGCAAAGCACCATCTGTGGAGCTGCGTAACGTTTTCAGAACGATCGCTCGCTGGATAGTGGATGTTTACAATCAAGTTAAAGAAGGTCTACAACACAATCTTGATGATGAAATGCGGCAGGTGTTTGACCGTATGTTTGCCACTGAGGAGCAGATCCAGGTTGCAGAAGCTACGGCACAGCTGAGACCCATGTTCACCGATGCAGCGATGGCAGGTATGACTGAAGAGCAGTATGCCGCCTACCTCGAGAACCAGCAAAAGTCGTCAGACAAAGCTGCTGAAACACTGCGCAACAAGCTGATCAGACAGTACAGCCGTGAAGCTGAACGCTGGTGGAGACATGAGAAGTCAGTCGTTGAAGATGACGAGCGAGAAAAGACCAAAGAAGAACGTGTTTACAAGGCGAGAGAAACCTTAACTACACCGCTTGCTGACGCTACTGATAACACCGAGCAAATGGCAGCACTTGAAAAACAGCGTGCTAAGTTAATTAAAGACAATGACACCATTGGTAAGTTCATCTCTAAGAAGGGTGGATTAAACCGTGAGGCAATGGAAGCCGAGGGTATCGATCCAGCACACTTCAAAGAGCGCGGTAAAGTTTTTGGCAAGCCACTCTTCCCTAAAGAAAAAGGGATGACCAGTGATGATCTGGCTGAAAAGCTGAGTGAAGCTGGCTTTGGTGACGTGTCTGCGAATGACGCGATGGACATCATTAACGACATGTTGAGCGGTGATGAGACCTTCGTTGACCTCGAGGTCAACGCTGAGCTTGATCACATTGACAATGAGCTCAGTCACCTTCAAGAAGAAAGCGATGCGCCACGTGGTCTCAAGCTAGACCGTGCCACTGTGAAGAAGCTCGTGGGTAAAACTGTCACCAACAAGCAAGGCACCGAGTTCGTTGAGATGCCACCGCAACTAAAAAGCATGACGATCACCGGCGGTGAGGGTGTTCACCCTGACGACGCTGCTGCGTTCCTCGGGTACGCATCTGGTGCTGAGATGCTAGATGACATAATCAATGCGCCCAGTCTGACCAAAGCCGTTGAAGAGCGTGCAGAAGCCATCATGAAAGAACGCCATGGTGACATCATGACCGATGGCACAATTCAACAGCTTGCCGATGACGCGTTACGCAATGAAGAACGTTCTGCGATGTTGTTTAAAGAACTGAAGTCCTTGTCAAAAGGCACCAGTCAGCAAGTGATCACCCGTCAGGCTACGCAGGATATCGCTGAGCGCCTGATCGGTCAGCGGTCCTATCGTGACCTACAGCCGGGTAAGTACCGTAAGGCTGAATTGAGAGCTGCCCAGGAGTCGGCTGTTGCTTTTGCTTCGGGCGACACTGAAGTTGCTGCTCGCGCTAAAGCTCGCCAGATGATGAACTTTTACCTCGGCAAAGCTGCGCAAGAGGCACGCGATCAAACACTGAAGATTGTGGACCACACCGCGAGATACCGATCTAAGCCTACCCGTGACGTGATCAATAAAGCCGGTGGTGGATTCATGGAGCAGATCGACAAGCTCCTGTCTCGCTTTGAGTTTCGCAAGTCAGCCACACTGAAGTCGGTAGACAAGGCTAACGAAAGCATTAAGCAGTGGGCTGACGATCGCATCGAGCACCACGGCGACGCATTAGTGCTCACCCCCTTAGTGCTTGATGAAGGCTATATTGATCATTGGAAAAACGTACCGTTTGCTGAGCTGAAGGGTGTCTCTGACTCACTGAAGAACATCGAGCACGTAGCTCGTTATGCTAACAAAATCAACGTACTGGATGAGAAGTTTGAATTTAACAAATTGATCCGCAAAATGGTGGATCATATTCGAGGCCAGAATAAAGCCGAGCACGGTCAAGCACAACGCATACACCAGAAGAACAGAGTGGGCTGGGCTGCTTCTCAAATGTCAAAAATACCCTGGATGGTGCGAGAGCTGGATGGGGGTGAAGCGGTTGGGTTTATTCACGATGTGATGATGCAACCCTTTAATGATGCGAACCATGAAGAACTGACGATGATGGATGCCACGTTGAAGGATATCTATCACCTCATTACTGGTCGCAGTAAAGAAGATCGTGCGCGTCATAACAGCACGTTGTTCATCCCTGAGATAAAAGACAGCAGGAACGATGGCAAGTTAAAAGGGCATCAAGTGCTGGCAGTTGCATTGAACACGGGCAACCAGGGTAACTTGAGAAAGCTCCTCCTCGGTGAAGGCTGGGCTAATCCTGAGAATGATGCCGAGATCACCATCGATAATCCGCAGCTGCAAGCGGTACTTCGACACATGACGAAGAGCGACTGGGAAATGGTGCAGTTAATATGGGACCGCATGGAGACGCTGTACCCTGCACTGAGTGAAATACACCGTCGCACTACCGGGCTGACTCCACCGAAGGTTGAAGCGACACCCATTACAAACGAGCACGGCACCTTCGCAGGCGGGTACTACCCGGTGAAGTATGACCGTAACCGCTCACGTAAAGCACGCGAGAATGAAGACAGAGCAAACGCTGCTGTTGACTCGATGTTTAGCGCCGGTGGCACAAGCATACAGGCGTCAGTGAGTGCGGGTGCTACTAACGAGCGGACAGGGTTCTATGACCCTATCAAGCTGAGCTTAGAGGTTGTGCCTGAGCACTTCCAGGAAACGATCCACTACATCACCCATCACGATGCGGTTCGTCAGACTAACAAGATTATCCGTAACCCTGAGTTTGAAGCTGCGGTTGTCGCAGTGATCGGTCAGAACGAGTTCGACCAGTTGAAGCCGTGGCTGAATGACGTTGCGAAAGCAGGTAAGAACTCACCGAATAAGACGTTCATCGACGCGTCGTTCAACCAGCTACGCATGGGTGTAACGCTAGGCATCATGGGCTTTAAAGCGTCAACAGGCATCATTCAGATGTTGGGTGCTACTCAGACGTTTTCAGAGCTCGGCACTAAGAATACCTACCGGGGATATAAGATAACGATCCGCAACTCTGCTCTCATGAGAGCCTTCCGTGGCCTACTGGGTTCACAGGAGTCTTTGCAAAGTGGCATGGATTTTGCAATAGAGCGGTCCAAAGTGATGGCTCATCGAATTAAGACAATGGATCGTGAGATGGCGAGCGCCTTCAGGCACATTGAATCATCGACGGGTCTGAAGTCTGACACCGGTAAAAAGATGGACATACCGGTGAATGCTATCCTGTCGTTGCAGAACAGCAAGGCATTGAAGAAAGTTCAAGAAGTGTCAATGATGCACATCGCATTGATCCAGATGTATACGGTCGATCTCCCGTCGTGGCACGCAGCTTATGACACGGGCCTGCGTGAGTGGGGTGATGAGGGTAGAGCTGCGAAGTATGCGGATTTCACTGTAGAGAACTTACAGGGGTCAGGTGCTACTAAAGACTTGCCTACTCTGATGAGGAACCAAAGCAAGATCCACACTTCGTTCACTATGTTCATGACGTTCTTCTCTACATTCTGGAACATCAATCGTGGCTTCGCTAGGGATGTGAAGAAAGGTCGAGCCACACCGGTGGGCATCGCAGCTAAGATGGCGTTCCTGTACTTCATTCCTACGCTGTTAGAGATGTTGATGCGTGATGACTTGATCAGGGATGATGAGGATGATGAAGACAGGCTTCAGCGATATCTTCTTCAGACAGCACTTTACCCGGTGCAGAGTGTTCCCTTTGTCCGTGACATTGTTCACGGTGTGACGGGTGACTACGGGTACACGTTGAACCCGGTGGCGGGTGTGCTCGAGAAAGGTGTCGAAGGGTTTAGCGGTATCTTTAACGCAGCTTTTGATGAAGACAAAGAAGTAACTCAATACCAGCTGAAAGGGGCGAGCAAGCTGGTCGCGTCAGTGCTCGGTGTTCCTGGCATTAATCAGCTATGGACAACAGGCGAGCACTTGCAGGAAGTACTTGAGGAAGGGGAAGAAGCAACTACCCACCAATTATTATTCGGCCCAAAACGATGATACACTTGGCGCAATTATTGCAGGATTAAATCATGACGGTAGCTACTACTAATATCACAGACGGCCCGTTCGCGGGGAACAGTGTCACGGTTGACTTCGACTATACGTTTCGTATTGAGGACGAAGACCAGATTATTGTCTATGAAACTAATGACAATGACGTGGTTACAACGCTGGTCCTTAATACAGATTACACGGTGTCCGGTGTAGGCATTGATGGCGGCGGTACAATTACTCGCGTGGCGGGTGCATTGCCGACAGATTACTCCTGGTACTTTCGAGCTAACTACGACCAAACCCAGAACACCAGCTTCAGTTCTCAAGGCTCGTTCCTGCCTGAGATCCATGAGGCAGCGTTCGACAAGCTGGCTTTTGTTACTCAACAGCTGCTTGACTTAAACGAGCGCACCTTCAGGATCGCGCAGTCTGACCCTGGTTCGGCCTCGATTTTAGAAATACCTAGTGCGGCACTTCGCGCAGATAAAGTAGTGGCATTTGATTCGAGCGGTGACCTGGAAGTTATTCCTTTTGACACCAATGTAACCCTTACTGCTGCCGATGTTGTCACCACAAACGGTGATGTTGTCATCACGAACGCCGATGTCATCGCCACAAACGCTGACGCTGCTTCTGCTTCTGCTGACGCTGCTGCTGCTGCTGCCGATGCTGCTGCCGCTGCTGTTAGCGCAAGTATCGCAGGGGTAGAGTGGCAAGGTCCGTGGAGCGGTGCTACAGCTTACGCTGTGAATGACGCTGTTCAAGACGACGGGTCATCCTACATGTGCATCATGGCGCACACCAACCAGCAACCACCGAATGCTACCTACTGGGAGCTGCTTGCTTCTAAAGGCGCAGCGGGAGCTGGTACCGGCGACTTGGTTGCTGCTAACAATTTATCTGATCTGGCAAGTGCGGCAACCGCGAGAACTAATCTCGGTGTACAGATCGGTGCAGATGTGCAGGCGTATGACGCCACCATCGTGGTGGATGCTGATATCGGCGTGTCCGTGCAGGCGCATGACGCAGACACAGCGAAGAAGGACCAAGCGAACACCTGGACACTGCAACAAACGTTTAAGGAAACAGCTGAGACCGTATACAGTTTGACAGGGACAGTCATTGATCCTGCTAACGGTGGGATCCAGTATAAAACATTATCGGCTAACACCACCCTCACGAACTCGTTAGATTCAGGACAATCAGTTGTCTTGCGGATTGCTGACGGGACTCTCTACACGCTGACCATAACCGGTGCGGTGTGGGTAGGTGGGTCTGCTCCTTCTTTACCCGCGACAGGGTATGCCATCATCGTCGTTTGGAATGACAGCGGTGTGATATATGCAATGCACGCCGGAGATGTAGCCTAATGTTCCTTGCTGAGAAACTGCTGAGGAAGTCAGGGAGCTTTGAACTCGACTTCCAAGACCTTGACACCGTGGTCAACACGGCGAACCTTTCGGGGTACACCTTCAGCAGTGTTGACCTGGGGACAGTGAATGCTGACCGCATGGTTGCGATTTTAGTATCGACAACCAGCCCCACTGAAACCTTACTCACCGCGACGATTAATGGGGTGTCTGCAACCATTAGTGGCGCTAACCAAGTGTGGGTGATTTCTGCAAAAGTCCCAGCAGGTAGCACCGGCGATGTGGTTCTTAGTTTCCAGAATGCTTGTCCCAACTGTAGGATTAAAGTATTCGCATTCAACACCAAAGCTACAGGGGTGCTGGATTCCAATCAGGCATCGTATACTCTTAGCACTGTTACGGTCTCACTGCCGAACATTCAGTGTAAGGACGGGGGTGTGGTCATTGGTTGCTTCCAGGGGAATGATGCCGGTGCAGCGACGGGCAGCTGGAACGGTACAGATTCGTATGTTATAGCCAATAACAGCACGACAGAAGGTGGCAGATATAACTACGGGTACGTGCTCACCACGGAAGACTCTACGGTGCGGGATATGTCTTATGCCCGTGGAGACCCGCAGCCTTTTTATTCCGGTGCAGCCGCTTCATTTGAGTTTATAGAATAAGGGTGACTAGATGAACTATTGTAAAGTATCAGGGGGTGTTGCAACAAAATACACTCTCAATCAGCTGAAGAGGGACAACCCTGATATCAGCTTTCCTCAGAAGTTGTTCGATGGGTCAGTAGATCCGACGACACTAGCAAACAAGTTGGCTCGGTTTCAGATCGAACCCTACACCGTTCCAGCGTTGCCATCGTATGATGAAAAGCTAGAGCACGTGGTGGAAGGTGCGATCCTAAAGAACACCGGCAAATGGGTGCAGCAGTGGATCGTTGTCCCTCTGACAACAGCTGAGCTTAACCGGCTGACAGCAGAAAAGACCATCGATCAGGTGCGCTCTGACAACACGTTGAAGGCGCTTCTCAGGATGGGACCAGAAGGGATCGAGTCCTACATTGATTCTAATTCAACGAGCCTTGCCAGCTCTAACGCCATCATGAAAAAACTGGCCACGTTGATATGGTTACTAGCACAAGATCAAATGAATGATTAGGGCACTCTTACAGAAGCGTATGCCTGATGCTCACGGCAGCGGTGAGTTTGGTGCTCCCCGTGGTACTCACACCCACCATGGAGTTGACTACGCCTGTGAAGCTGGAACTCAAATACTGTCGCCCGTCGCGGGGGTTGTAACGAAGTTAGGATACCCGTATGGCGATGACCTCAGCTACCGCTATGTTGAAATTGACACTGGCAATGGTCTGTATCATCGTGTTTTTTATGTGTGGCCTCTTGTTGGCGTGGGTATTATGGTTGTACCAGATGATGTTATTGGTGAAGCGCAAGATATTGCCCAGCGATACTCCCACAACGGACAAATGAATAACCATGTTCATTATGAAGTAGTAAGATACGTCGATGGTAAAAAAGAGTACCTTGATCTAGGCGACCTATAATGGAATACAAGTCAGGCTATAAGTATCAGTTGCATAAAAATTGTACAGTGCCCACCCCGATCAGACCGGAGAACGCAATTACCACCCGGTACATCTGGTTGTTCCCGAACGGTGAGCTGCACATCAACGCCGGGTACGCCTGGGATGGTGCGAGCTGGGCAGTAGACACCAAGAACTTTATGCGTGGATCACTTGTCCACGATGCACTCTACCAGCTGTGTAGAGAAGGGCACTTAGACCCTACCAAACACAAAGAGCCTGCTGATCGATTGCTACAGTCTATCTGTAGAGAAGACGGCATGAGTAGGGCTCGAGCGTGGTGGGTGTATGTGGGTGTTAAGCGTGGTGGGTGGAAAGCCACATCACGAAAAAGCATTAAAAAATTTAAAACAGCACCCTAAAATAAGGATCATCCCTCGTGCCCGACTTACAGTTTACCGACCCTAAGCTGAACACGTTTCGACAGCAATTTGTTGACCACAAAAAAGAGTTCACCGAGCATGTCGCTAACGAAGACAAACGTTTCGGTGAGCTGCTCATCGCTCAAGAGCAAAACACTGCTGCCATTGACCGGTTGATCAATGAGACCCGAGTGATAGTCCAACTCCAACATGATATTCACGGTGCATATACGATCGGAGTGGGTGTCCAGCGGTTCGGTGTATGGTTAATTAAGTGGCCGTTAATTGGCACAGGTGCATACGCGGCATACGCCTGGGTGCTGAAGCATTTCCCTTAGAAAAAGTTAACCGCTAAGTCATTGGTGGTGATCCCGTCGCGATACCGTTGGAGTGATGATTTCAGGCTTTGCTCGTCATCTGTCTTACGGTCAATGGCATCAGCCACCGCTAGATCAACGGTGTCGCGGCAAAGAATACGAAGGATTGACACCGAGTGAAGCTGCCCTTGTCGATCAAGACGGCCACACATCTGGTTGTAGTACTCCAAGTTCCAGGTCAAACCGAACCACACCACAATACTTCCGCTCTCCTGAAGACCGTCGATCCCGTGACCCATCGAGGCAGGGTGGCCGATCAACAGTTTGATCTCGCCCCGGTTCCACTTGTCGATGGCTGCGCCAGTATCTTTCGATGATACCTTCGTGAGATTCACCGGCTTGTATTTCTTAAACCGTTTCATCATTCGCTCAGCGTCAGCGGTGAACGTGTAGCTGCACAGCACAGGGGAGCCACCAGCCTCTTCCAACACGTCCTCGAGTGCATCTAACTTAGCGTCGTGCAACGCCTCGTGAGTGCCTATTAAATCAGTGTAGGGGGTGCCGTTGCATATCTGTAGGCACTTGTTTGAGATGCTAGTCTTACTGAATAGCTCTACCTCGGTGCCGGTGTCCAGCTTGGTGAACAACTCAGCTTCGATTTCCTCATACGCCTTTCGAGCTGCCGCCGGTAGATCAACCATGATGTTGGTTGTTGAGCACTCAGGCAGATCCAAGTAGTCCTTCGCATCCATCTTAATGGTGATGTCGCTGATCTGGTATTCGATCCACTGCTTACCGATGACGGTGGGCGTGTACTTCCATCCCATGTAGTCACTGGAAAAGTAGCTGTCCTTGTAGTGGGTGATAAATTCACCGAGTCGCTTGCCTCCATCAACAGCGAGGTACTGACCGTGCAGGTCCAGGTACCCATTGCTCGCCGGTGTGCCGGTTAGTCCCGTGCGGTAGGTGAAGTGCGGGATGACCTTCTTCCAGCCAGTAACGTTTATAGGGTAGATCTCACCACGCTTATCTTTGCGGTCACGTTTGCCACCCTTCATGCGCAGCGACGTGCTGTTCTTTACTTTGGACACCTCGTCATAAACCACCATTTGAAAGGGTAGTGGTTTTTCTTGGCTGATGTAATAGTGGTCTAATGTCTGCGCCAGCCAGTTCATGTTCTCGTAGTTGATCAGGTACACGTCAGCGTTGATGAACATAGCCTTCAGTCGTTGATCTTTGGTGCCGTGCATAACACTGAACCGAAGGTGTTTGGTGTGTGTCCACTTGCGTGCCTCCCGTGCCCACACTGCCTGGACCACCCTCAACGGTCCGAAGATGAGCGTCTTCTGTACCTGCTGGGCACGCATCCGATCCACGATGGTGGTCAGTGTGACTGGGGTCTTACCCAGCCCCATCTGTAGCCACAACATTGAGTCAGGATGAAAGAGCTGGTGAAGCACGCACTCTTTCTGGTACTCGTGCAGATCTTGTGGAGTGAGCAGTTCAGTCATCGCACTTCATACATTTACCGGAGGGTCGCAGACGAGAGACTTGCTGCTTACACACTTTACACACTTTCTTCTCCTTGCTTTTTTTATCAGGACACTGACAGTTAGCCCAGTGGCATACTTTACACGCGTGGGGGTCTGGCTGTGGTTTGACTTTTTGGACACACACGCACTCTCTCTGAAGGCATATCCCACATATCTTTATTGTTTCATGATCGACCACGTTATCTGTCAGTGTGGGAACACCAGGGGACAGGCTTAATGATTCAGTATCAGCAAGGATTAGTTCTAACCGTGACAAAGCGTTCCATGCCAGATGAGCAGCGTGCAGCAACTTAGACTCAGGGTCCAGTGCCTCAACACTCTCTCCCAGTAAGTGTCGCCACATCGCATCGGTGTAGCGTGTCTTACCGTAAGGCACAGTGCGCCACCCTCCTCGTGTGTATTTCTTCGCACCGAACGTGCCTACTTCTGCGACAGCATTCAGCGCACGACTAAAGTCACCCAGCACGCCAGCCATTGTTTTCTCATCGTCATGCTTTACGCCGGGTTCATGAGGGTCTGAGGGAGTCATACCTTGTCACCTGTTGTGAATTTTTCCACCAGCTGATCGAGCTGCTTTTGCATCTCATCTATTCGACCGTCTGTCTTGCCCGGTGACGGCAAGTTCCGCGTGGCGTTGTGAGCCTCGATAATTTTTAGCTGTGCCAACACATACAGTGGTCTGTTGAATGGTCCACCATCACGCTCTCCTGCGATCCAGGCCATCGGCTCGACGCCCATCCTCTTCAGCCGGTCCACTGTCTGTTCGGTTTTACTTTGTGACATGTGAGCTAACTTACAAAAATCACTCATGAATAAAAAGTTCATCGTCGTACTCCTAGTGGTTATTAATAAACAGTTCGTGGATTTATATCGCGGACAGCTTCTCTAATGAAGCTATCCACCCCGGTGTGCCCTCGCACAACAGTGGCAGCTGCGCCGTGCTTCCTCAAGCGGTTGATCTCTCGCTGCTGGGGTGTCGATACTATCCCGTCAGACGTTTTGATTTCAACGAACCAGACGTGACCCTTGATGATCACGATCCGATCCGGTACACCGGAGTGCCCTGGTGAGACCCACTTGCGAGTCATGCCGCCCACCCTCTTCACTTCGTCGTCGAAGTAGGTCTCAACGTTATTCTCACGAGTCCCCATTGGTAAACTCATGGTTGGTTGTGAGTGAAGACAGCTCTTCAGCGAGCAGTTGAATACACTGGTTAAGCGCCTCGATGGTGAACTCAGGGCATTCTTCTCGCTGGTACTCAAGCCTTAATAAAAGCATGTGTCCCAATGCAGACAGTGGATTACCGACGTACATCTTGGCAACTTCAGCAGCGTCAGGGTGCATGGTGCTGATGCTGAACATCTCATTGTTGAGAATTCGTTCTTCTAAGTTGTCATCAGCGGTGAGGGTGCGTACTTCACCATTGGCGTACTTGATTGTTATTTCTGTATTCATCTCAGTCATCCTTCATTAAGTTAACTAGCTTCTCGGCTTCTTTGATGTACCACTCGTAGTTCAAATCAAACAGGGGTATGTCGTCAGTCTTGTTTTGAAGCGTCACCATCCACCCGGTGTTGATGCCCATGCGCCGTGTCTCATACACTGATTTGTTCTTGGTGTGGATGCGTTCATCCCAGACACCGCTGCCAATCTCAGCCTTGACGGTTTGATAGTACTCCTCAGTTAGACAGTTGGCTCGTTTGTATTCGCCTTCTGGTCCTGCTGGGGGCATGACTTTTTCAAGCGGTCTACCAGCGGTGCTAATATAGTATCGAACAATATTGCCCACTCTTTCGTTGCCAAGCTCGAGGTGAGATGCTCGTGGCACTTTTGCACGTAGGAAGAAGTCATAGGTGTCGGCATGACCGGTGATGAATTCTCTAATGTCTTCACCGTGGACAAGTGCTGCTTCTGCTGCTTTCTTGACGATGAGTGCGCTATGGTTTTGGTGCCAGTCGAGCTCATATTCATACGCTCCTTTGCGTTTTAACTTGCCGTCCTCGTACTCAGCGATGTAGTTGTTCACATCACGGATGAACATACGAGAGTAGACTGCTTCCTCAAGCGTCAGCTTAGTGACTGACTCCCACCAGCGGCACACGTCACTGACCCACTGTTGATCTTTATGGGGGCAGCGTATTGTCACACCGTCCGTGTTGACCTGGATCATCTGAACGTCAAGGTTTGCCATCAGCACTTCAGCTAACATGCACAACAGCAGCTGACCGTTGACGGTGATCGCCATCGTGTACTGAGGGTCATACAATGGGCTGTACTCGTTGTTGCTGTCACCATAGGTACCATTGAGTGCCAGCTTCAGCATTGCGTTGCCAGCGGTGCCCTTAGCGTGCTGCTGACGTTGCTTGTACACGTCGGCGTAGATATCACAGAAGGCTTCCCCCAGGTGAGCAGGGTACAGTCCGTTAGCGATGGCAAGGTTGGGGTAGTAACTGGCCACATCGATGTCGATGATGCAGTACTGATCGTCAGAATGTACGACCTGCGGCTCTACTGACCCATGAATCCCCCCGGTGCCAAAGTCAAACTGGAACCCGTTGACAGTGCAGTTGATGTCCTTGATCACACCCTTAGTGCCGACGATGATCTTGTCTTTAAACCATTGGTGAATTCGTTGGAACTCAGGGTGAGTGAAATGTATGTAGTCCAGCAGTATGTCTTTGACAACGATCTGCTCCCGCACCGTCTGCACCATTCGCTTAACACCGTTGACCCGCTTGTAGCAGCAGCCGGGGGTGTGTTCTTCCAGCTTCTGAATGAAGTACTGCTTGCCGATCTTGGTGTCGTTGAAGTTCAAACAATCGATCCCGTACTCAACAGTCACCTCCTCACGCAGTCGAATCTTGTCTATTGATTCGCGGTAAAACAGCAGCGTGGCGCGACAGTCATGCAAGTTGTATGCCAACAGTATATCCATCTGCTCTGAGGTGAGCGTGGTGCCCACCGGGAAGGGTAGGTCCTCGATGTTGTCCATTCGCATGTTGAACTCGAGCATCTTCAGGCTTGTGGATCGAGCCATGTTGTCGAAGTGGTGGATCTTAAAAAGGTCAAGCTGGGTGACGACGCGGTTGTCAGCCCACACCATGTGATCGAAGGGGCGACCTTTAATGATGGCCATCGCCTTACTGTAAATACCTTCCACGGTGGGGAGCAGGCCTTGATGGATGCTATGGATCACCGGGTAGTCAAAGCTCTCGCTGTTGAATCCCACCATGCGACAGTTCAGCCGAGCCAGTGTGTCCATGAACAAGCACAGCCAATGCAGATCGTTGCGTCTGGGGCTGATCTCGAACCTCCACACCTGCTCGGTCTCACAGTGAATCGCTGTGAAAGTGAAACAGTTGGGATAGGTCTCAATGTCGTAGACCACATCGCCGGGGGTGAGGTTGAAGATAAAATCGATCATCAGCTTCTGCCCGTGCTTCCGTAACCTGAGTCACCGCGCACGGTATCACCGATCTCATCGACCTCGATCATGCGATAGTTATCGGGTAACTCTTGTACAACCAGCTGAGCTATCCGCTCGTTTGGATCAATGGTGACAGCATCCTGGCCGTGGTTGATGAGCACAACCAGGAGCTCGCCCCGGTAGTCAGCGTCAATCACACCCGCCATTACATCGATGCCGTGTCTTAGTGCTAATCCGCTGCGTGGTCTAATCATGCCCACGGTACCTTCAGGCAGCTCGACTTGAATCCCTGTACCGATTAACTCACGGTGACCGGGGGCTATCACTAAACGTTGTCGATGAGACAAGTCAGCACGAAGGTCGAACCCGGCAGCTTCAGCACTGGCACGCGTCGGGATCGAGACTGCTGAGTGTAATCTTTTTACTTTAATCATGGTGATACTCCTAGCGTAGAGTTGTTTAAAATTGTCGAACGATTGACCACCCGCTGTATCGCTGGTGATCAGCATTAAGTTTCGTGCCAACCTGTGCGGCAGAGTACGTGTGACCCTGTGCGCAGACAAAGACGTTCTTCTTAGCCTTGTCGAGAATGTCACGCTTGTACGCGTTGATGCGACCAGTGTGACGGTTGCGTTTGCTTGCTGGCTCATAAAGACTCATGGTGAGTACCTGTTTAAGTGAAGGTCGAGAGAATCGAACTCTCATCGGGAATCAAACCCGGTCATCCAGACATTTACAGGAATCGAACCTGTGCGCTCCAGCACCTTCATGTAAAAAATACGACCGGCTGCTTCACCGGTCGAGTGGGTTAGAACGACGTTTGCACGGGTGGAAGCATCATGCCCTGCTCGATCAGCATGACATCTGTCCAATTAGCCGCATGGTATGCCTCACGGGTTGTGGTGGCTTTGTCAGTCATCACGAACTGAGGCTGAGGTGCTGCCGCTGGTGGTGCCATAGGAGCGGGTGGAGCGGGTGCCACAGGTGCAGGTGCCACAGGTGCAGGTGCCACAGGTGCAGGTGCCACAGGTGCAGGTGCTGCCATGGGTGGTGCCATGGGTGGTGCCATGGGTGGTGCCCCGTTGAGACCGGCAAACATTTGTTCAGCTGACGGCTTGCTTGACAGTACTTCACGAGGGATAACACCAACAGTTTGAGTCACACACGCACCATTCAGGTAGGCTTTCACGCCTTTACTGACTTGATCGTATGAGGCGATGCCGATATCGACATGAATGATCTTGCCTGTTGTCGCGTCATCAGCACCAGGGTCGATGATTGGCTGTAACTGAGCATCATCCACAAAGTGTGGTCTACCGTTGGCGATATTGGTGCTGGTTGATAGGCTCATGTAGTCACGAGTCGCAGCGTTCTCAGGCTCGGTGATCGCCAGATCGCTCCAACAAGAATGACCACCATTGGGGAAACCCGACGGAAATCCCTTCAGCTTCGCTTCTTCAACAGCAGCGGTGATGATGGGCACCTGCGGATCACTCTTGTGAACCAGCACGTTAGCACTGTATTTTGGTTTGTCTGAGCCTTTCGGTGCAGACGGGGTGATGACATGCACGTAACGTGCGATACCAGTAACTCTCATAACTATCTCCTAGATAAAACTAACAGGGGGCTCTTCAAACAACGAAGGGGCCACGTCACCGAACATGAGCTCGGCTTGGTTTTCAACAACATCAACCTTAGTGAGCTTCTTCGTGCCCTCTTTATAGGTGATGAATTCTTTTTGGATGGTCTCTTTCTGCTGGGCAGTGAGCAAGTCGGACTTCAACACCTGAGCCGGTGAGATTAGTTTCGCTGGATAGATGTCATCCTTTCTAAACTTACGCCCTTTCAACATTTTGGCAATGGCTTCTTCGTCACTGTTCCAAACGTTCGATCCTTTACCGGGCTTCATTGCACGCCCCGGTACATCAACACCTTCGTCAAGACGACGCTCGAGCTCCACATCAATCCGGGTAAACAAGGCCATCATGTCATCCTTAACGTCGGACAACGCGACAAGCTGCTTGCTTTCCAGCGTGGTGAGATCAGCGACAGCGACACTTTCGAGGTCACTTAATACTTTTATATTCGTGCTCATTTCTTTTACCTTCTCAATGCTCTGCTGTGATCCAGCGGTGCAGTTGGATTTGTGACGGCACCACTTGCAGTAGCCTTTGCCACCCTTCCCATCAGCAATCAATGGTGCTTCAGGGTGATCAGTAAGACTAGCGGCCGCGGACAAGTCATCAAGCTGAGTGATTACCTCAGTGATTGACGGCTTGTCAGAGCGCACAGTGGGGTTCGTCTTAGGTTGGACAATGGTGAGAACACACTTTTCTACCTTGTGCGGTTTGAGCGGTATGATTAAATCAGGCCCAGAAGCGATCCACTTACGGATCTTCCCGCCCAGGTATGCAACCAGCTGAGTGTTCCCCTTCGGGTCAACATACATGCGACCATCTTTGTAGTCGATAATCTCAATGTAGTGACACCGTAGATCATCACTGACCATGATGGTTACATCGACCGTGCCGTTCCAGTCATCTCGACTGAACATAGCGCCTGGATCGGAATGACTTTCAGCTTCAACCACTACCTCGTGAGTAGGGAATTCATCCTTCAGCTTTTCAACACGTGCCTCAATATAGTCCAGGCACTCTTGTACTCGATCAATCCGGTCCGGTGATACCATCCACCCATTAGGGTTGTCTTCATGGTTAGCACCGATGATCTGCCGGTCATAGGCTTCAGCACGTACACCGTGTATCAGGCAGAGCTCCAACAAGAGGTGGCTACCCGTACCATCGATCGCAGCTTCGCCGGACACATCAGGGTAGAAAGCCTCCTCACGGATACTACCAGGGCAGTTGGGCCACCGTTGGTTGCTTGGCCCTAACCTAGCGTGGATACTCATTACACTGCTACTGCTTTCACGGCATCAACTAACGCCTGATACTGCTCAGCAGAAAGCTCGCTGATCGAGGTAACGTTGAACTGAATCTTCATTACTTCATCGATCGGACCACGACCACCGAGACGAGGCATCTCTGCCAACAGTGCTTGGTTTAACTCGTTAACGGTCAAAGGGGCTGATGCCGCAGGTGCCGGAGCAGGTGCAGGAGCAGGTGCAGGTGCAGGAGCAGGTGCCGGAGCAGGAGCAGGAGCAGGTGCCGGAGCAGGTGCAGGTGCAGGTGCGGGAGCAGGAGCAGGCTCGGGCTCGGGGGTTGATACTGACGCTGGTCCTTCCGCAGCAAGAAGCTCGAGGGCATCAGCGATACGTTTCAGACTGTTTTCAATCGACATAGTACGTTCCTTTTTGTGAGTCATTGGTGGACTTGATGAATAACCGGTCATCAACGAACGCATCGATCATTTCGCGCAGCACGTCTTGATACCGTCTGTTCATTTGGTTACATCTCGCTTTGAACTTAATAAGCGACTGATCGTTTGCTCTTACACTAAGAGCTGTATCGAGTGGCTGGGGCATGGTTAATGGTTCCTGTGATCCGTATTAGAGGTTGAATCTTTTCACACAAAGAGGTGGCTGTCAACACAATGTTTGACATTCACACACTGAAGGATTACTGTGACCAAACACTAACGTAGGGGAATGAATGATGGGCATGAAGAAAGTTGAGTGTGAAGGTGTTGGTGATAATAACGGCTTCTTTGAAGTAGGTGTAGAGCAAACGAGTTCCAACAATGGTGAGTTATTGCCCTTGTCTGAAGCCCCAAAAGATGGGACGTATATTCTTATACATGGGCAGCAATTCGACGGTCTCTGGGCTGTTGTATGTTGGGATGAAGAAGCTAATGGCTGGATGCTTGACGATGGTAAGAGCTTTGAAATTCCAGTAAGAAGGGAAAACAAATTAGATGGGTGGATACCACTTCCAAAAGTATAACCAGAGGTAACGAATGATGGATAACCAGACAAAACAATACCTAGCTTCTATTGAAACCAGAGTCTTTCGACTTGAAAGAATAATCGACGCCAGTATTCTTGGAATACAGCAGGCAAGTCAATTCCCCGCCACCTGTAGCCAGTGTGGTGCCTACGCACCGCTTGACCAAAATAACTACACTTGCAGTTACGTTGACTGCTGCCAAGGGCTTAATCCGGAAGATGAGAAATGAAATGCAGAATGCACGATGAGCATGATTGCCTTAAATGTGATATGCACTTTGATCAAGCAAGCGGTTATGCTGAGAAATGCCAAGAGCTAATCAAAATAAACAAATGCTCACCAGATGAGCAGACTGGTGGCGTGAATGCAAACCACAACCCAGGGGTAACGAGTGATGAGTAAGTACGCATGGAGACCGATGATTGTTACGACTTGGCGACCAATACATCGCTCAAGAGCTGTTATATGGTTGCAGTCTTATCATGTAGATAAAAGTGGCTACAAATCCATAGACCATTTAGGGCTGTTTTCCTACGAGTTCAGAGGGCGACTTTTCCCTTTCACGGGCTGGTTTAGATAGGCTTTTAACCCAGAGGTAACGAATGATGAAAGTCTTATGGGTGTGGGTTAAGCAACTTTGTTGTGACCACCAGTGGTCGGCTTATTATATATCAGGCAGAGTAAGCTGCCCCTGTTGTAAGAAGGTAAGCAAGAAGAATTACTACTATATAAAGGGTAGTGAGAAGTATTAACCCAGAGGTAACGAATGATGATAGTGCAGGTTGAGATAGATGGTCACACGCTCGAAGTCCTCATCGATGACGAGCTGATGAAGATCGTCAGCAATGCGACGGGTAGCCTTGATCAGGCTGTGTACATCGCCAATGAGCTGGTGTTTCCCCTTGGTGAATTATTAGAGCAGGTAACAAATGATGAAGAAAGCAAAGCCACAAAATCCCAGAAGCCTACAAGCACAAATGATAATGCTTTGTGATTTGAGAGCTAACGTGACCCCTTCTGTTGGAATAAGTAAAGTCAGGGAGGGTTATCAGGTGTCAAGCGGTGCCCTCTCATGCACGGATCATTCGCTGGAAGCTGCGGTAAACGATCTTTTAACTTTAGTACTTACTCTTTATTTGAAAAGTACTTAACCGAACTTAGCTGATTCAGCTAATACTTAACCGAATTCGGCTAACTTTACCACTGAAGGGATTGACAAATGAGAAGATATGTAGTGATTAAAGAAGAATTTTGGCACTGGCTTGTTAGAAAGCTGCCAAAGAAACTAGTTTATTTTTGCGGTGTCCGGGTGCTCGTTCACTCGACCACCGGTAAACATAGCAGCACCGTGGTCCCTGACCTTACTGCAATAGATGCTTTAAAGCGGTACGGTGATGACTATAATGTGTACTCCCATAGGAGAAGAAGCAGTGACTGAATTCCTAGATGACAACACTAAACCGGAGTGGGAAGACGCTCCTGAGTGGGCCAACTGGCTCGCGTGTGACCCTGATGGGTTGTGGTACTGGTACCAGGATGAACCCCGTTGCAATAACGTGCTGGAGGAATGGGACGATAAGAATGGCAGCTTGCTTGAGATGCACTATCCACAAGACGATCCGCAACCGTGTGAGGAATGGAGGTCAACGTTGGAACAAAAACCAAATATGATAGACTGAGAGACCGCCACCCCGAAAGGTGACGGCTGTACTCACGCTAGGAGAAAGCCAGCAACAGAGCTACTGACTGGCATAGTGTAACGAAACGCAAAAGAAAGAGCAATAATCATGCCAACAGTCTCTAATGAGAACTTTTTGAGGGCGATATTCGCCGACGACACACCATTTACTCACGTCACAGATTTTACAGAAGACCCGAGCAACATCCCGAAAGGGCTCCACTTAGCTGCCTGGAAGGGTGACTACTTTAGTCGCTGTCAATTCAAACCGGTGAGCAACCAGTACTTCACGATCAGCCATTTCTACGGTGATGCCCAGGGGATTGCTCGCCGTCGTAAGGTTCTCTTTCGTCATACTCGGGTGATTGTGCTCGATGACGTGAAGGAAAAGCTAGACATGGTGGAAGTTGAAAAGCTGCCATCACCGTCGTGGATCCTCGAGACGTCACCAGGGTCAGAGCAGTGGGGGTACATTCTCGATACACCCTGCACCGACCGAGGCCGAGTGGAAAACTTGCTTGATGGTCTGGTGGCTAATGGTTTGGCTCCCGCTGGCAAAGATCCCGGCATGAAAGGGGTAACGCGGTACGTCCGATTACCTGAAGGGTACAACAACAAAGCGTCTAAACTTGTGAATGGTCAGCCGTTCAAGTGCGCCATGTTGTTGTGGAACCCCTTCAACACCGTCACACTGGAACAACTAGCTGCGCCCTTCCAGGTTAACCTTGATGCACCACGTCGTGAGGCTCGAGTCGATGGTGCTGCGGCCATACCTGATCACCCCCTAATTAATATCCCCGACTTGATCCATATCAAAGAGGAGCGAAGTAATGGTCGATTCGATATTATCTGCCCGTGGGTTGCAGAGCACACCGGTGGAGACGATTCTGGCGCAGCGATCTTCACCAATGAAGACCGGTCTATTGGTTTTAAGTGTCACCACGGGGCATGTCAAGAGCGTACCGCTAGAGACCTTTTACATTGGGTTGATGAGCAAGACCCAGACTTCAAAAAAACGCTGACGACCTGGAAGAACAGTAAAATGTTCGAAGACCTTCCGACCGCAGCACCTGCGCCTGCGCCCGTCAGCTTCATGGATGCCGCACCCACCAGCGTCGTTGAGACGATCGGTGACCCGTTAAAGGAGGCGATGGATGAGTTAAAGCGGATCAATCCCGCGAGCTCAGAAGCGCGTGACATCGCAGCAGTGGCCCTTCGTGTAATGGAAGACATGGGGGTGATGGAGCGACAGAGCAATCACGAAGAACTGCGACAGCTAATGGGGTGGAGCAAGCAGGACACGAAGACGATCCTGACTGGGCTACGTGCTGAATGGTACAGCGGTGACGATGCGATCAACGAGTTCTTCAACGACGTCATCTTTATCAAAGAACAAAATCAGCTGTACGACCACAACACGGGTATTTTCTATACACCCGAGGGCTTTCAAAACAGCTTCGCCCATGAAGACGAGGAAGCTCGCAAGAGCGCCTTACAGATGGGTAGAGTGCAGAAGGTGGATAAGCTGGACTATGCGCCTAAGAAGCCACGCATCTTCGAGGAGAAGGGTATTGTGTACGGTAACGCGTGGTCTGAGGTCAGCGAGGTGAGTGGTACGGCTGGTGATGTAGAAAGATGGCTTAACCACTGGACCCTGATGGGGTGGAGTGAGCACCGGCAGCACATGCTCGAGTGGATGGCCTACACCGTTCAACACCCTGAAAACAAAATCAATCACATGATGCTACTCGGATCGCCCGAAGGGGCAGGCAAAGATTTTTTACTTGCGCCACTGATGAAGGCGCTCGGTGAGAATGCTACAACGATCAGCGGTGACGAGCTGCTGAGTGACTTCCAAGAATACCTATTGCGGACCAAGTACCTGCACATCAACGAGGCTGAGCTGGGCGATCGTAAAGAGGCGCTTGAGGTCAGTAACAAGCTGAAACCCATCGCAACAGCACCACCAAAGAAACTATCAATCAATCAGAAAGGGATCAAACGGATCCAGGTACGCAACATCGTCAACGGCACCATGACCACTAACAGCCAGCTCCCTTTGCGACTGAACGGTCCCACTCGCCGGTTCTTCTGCGTGTGGTCTGACTTGAACGTGCGAGATGGGCAAGACAACATGACGCCCGAATGGAAAGCGTACTGGGCTGATCATTGGACCTGGATGGACAATGGGGGTGATGACGCGTGCATCTGGTACCTGCGCAACTGCGTAGACGTCAGTCGCTTTAACCCGTCAACAGCACCACCGGTAACTGACTTCCTGCGTGACATCAGTGAGGCATCTAAGACACCAATACAGCTATGCGTTGAGTCGTTTGTTAAGCGTAAGCAGGGTATGTTTGCGTCTGATCTACTGACGGTGAACGATGTGATCCTGGCGATGAAAAGCTGCGTCCTACAGGATTCCGAGTATGAATACACCGACCTGCGAGCGATGACACCATCCCGACTAGGGCATGTTCTATCCGCTATCACCTTCTGCTCCAAACTGGCGGCGCACACTGGTTATGAGAAGGTGACGTTATGGGCGTTCAGGAATGCGGAGTACTATAAGACAATGACAGCACGTGAGCGGTATGATGCCTACCTTCAACAGAAGAAAGTGGTTGATGGTCAGCCGACAATGAGGGTGGTGTGATGGAAGTGTTCGGGTTCTGGATCTTTGTTATAGCGGTAATCTACTATGACGAGGTGGTCGCATGGATGCGGAAGGACTCATTGTGTACCAAGCCACACCGCGAGGAAGACGAACCCCCAAGCGGTGAAGCCGAGTAAAACATCGGTCAAAGTTTACTCCTGTCTAGGGATAGGCCTTTCCGTCCCTGATCGTATACAATCCCGACTTGACGCAGTGCCTCTAAATCATACCGCGTTCTCTTCGCGCACCACTTAACAGCCAAATGGCGGTATTGATCAGCGATGGCGATCTGCTCAGGTGTGTGAGCTGTTGCCGACACCCTACCGGCCTTGTGCATTACCTCGAGACTATCCACGGTTACGACTCCCTGGTGTGATGGTGATGCCTGGGCCGCGCTTCTCACGAGCCTTACCGAGTGCTGCGGACTGGACAGTTTCATTCACCCCCGAGTACTGTTTGGACTCAGTGATCCCCAACACCTGGATCTCGCCACCGTTGGCCAGGAACTCATCTGTCTTACGCTTGAGCTCCTCGCGCTCGTCGTACTTGGGTCTGTTTGCCGTTATCATACTAGCGTCTCCTCGAGTGCTTCCAGGTAAACCGTCACCAAGTACTTGATGTCTGCACGTGACATGCTGGCGTTAATGGCCACCGGCTCAATGAGACACTTCAGCGTGTCCAAGCTGGCTTCATAGTTATTATGGCTCAGGCCTGTTTTAACATCCATCATCTTCGCCACATCCACCAGGGTGGCAACGTACAAACCCGTTAGGATGCGCAGCGAATCGGCCATTGGCCCGTCAACGGAAATCATTGGCCCCTGGTCTGAGTCCTGAATCTTGAACGAGGTCTCGTCATTGCGTGTGTCGGCGACTACACACAACGCCTGGATAGCCATCATGAAGGCGCTCGATCGCTCATCGACGGGCATGTCTGTTTCTTTGGTGGTGACAATGATGCTGTTCTCAGCCGTGGCTTTCAGCAAGTTCTCGATGGGATCACTCACTGAGGTCACCACTCAGACACTGTTGCAGGCATACCATCGCGTTATACACCGCGTTGTTGTCCTGGAAGGTCTCTCTGATCGTATAGATCATGATGCGAGCGTCGTTAGTGTCGCGACGGATCCGGTTGATCTCTAACGTGGCATCCTTGAACGTGCCCTTCAATGCCTGAAGCTGGTCGATGTCTTCGAGCAACCCCCGGTTATTAATGCGCTGTACTTCAATTTGCTCCTCTAAGGCTTCGACCTTATCAAGTGCATCGTTGCGTTGGTCTTCAACTTCGTCGAAGTCCAGGCGACGTACAGCGATGGACTCCTCTAGCAGTTTTACTCGTGCTTCTAGTTCTCGTTTTAACATGGTCTTTCTCCTGTGAGTTTACTCGGTGACCCTCGTGAGAAGATCACCTGATAAACACTATGTGATCTCTGCGTTAAAGTACTCGTCGTGCAATATACCATCATACCCGGCAGACTCAATCACCAACCCGACCAGCTTCTTACGGGAGTGATACACCTCATCGTACTCATTTCTGAAACGAAGTCCGGTGTACTTGGACACCTTGCACACGGCACCACGCTCGGTAGCTGCACGTACAACGAATCGGCGCTTGTAGGTGTAGTTCAGCTCACCCCCAAACAGATCGGTAATGTAGATGTACCACACGTGTTCTGGTGGGCACCACTCGCCATTGATGCGAACCGCTACTAGGTCCAGGTCATACCCATTGTTAGGTCGTGCATACACCTCGTCAAAGCCGTGGCGCTTTGCGTAGCTCTTAGCACCGCGCTCAGTTTTGGACATGTCATAGTATCCTCCGTTCGAACGTATACCATAAGTAGTGCTCATCTCTTCACCCCATAGTTCCTACTGATTAGTGTGTCAGGCTCAAGGAGTAACAGCTCCTCGCTCGTCAGATCACGCGTTTCACCGTCTGCACGGCTGAGGTAAGCCTTCTTGATAATGGGCCTACCCTCGCGGCCAACATCACCGGACCCTACTCGGCGTAGGTTACAGCTACCAGCCTGGAATGCCTCCGGCCATATCTGCTTGATGGCAATAGCAACGACTAGCTGGTCGAGGGTCTTACTCGCCTCACGTTCTAGCTTCTTAAGGCTCAGCTGCGCAGCTTTCAGCTTCTCGATAGTGTGCGTGCTCATCGTGCACCTCCATTCAGGTTAGCCATTGTGTACTCACCGCTCTTGATCTTCGCCAGGGTATCTTTGGTCGTGCTATTAAGAAACCTGTTGCGCCACTTGCTAGTGGTGCGGCTGTAGGTCCAGTACTTCTCGTCGAGCCACACCTTGCCGTCGTTGTCCCTGAAGGCGATCTTAGCGTCGTAGGACTGGAACGTCACACCGTGGTGCTCTTGACCATCGATCCACTCAGTGCCTCCAATCATGAACTGGTTAGGAATTGGGTTGTTGTACTCGGATATAAATTGTTGAACTCTCATTTGTATAGCTCCCGTTTTAGCTTCTGTGAATGTCTGATGTTGAGTTGGTCGTAAGGTCTCCACCTGTTCTCGTTGTTTACTCGTACACGATAACCACACTCGGCCAGGGCGTTGTCGATGCTCTGCCTGTCGCCTGCGTTATAGCCGTACTGCGAGGCAATGGTGAACTCAAGGTCATCGATGAGCACCAGGACATCGTAGTAGGTGTTGCCGTAAGTCTTATCGAACCATTCACCGAAGACCAGGGTGACGGTGTTCTTGTTGGATAGTGCTTTTAGTTTACTCACGCTTCTAACTCCTGAATCCAGTACTTTGCTTCTTCATGGGTGGGTGGGTCAACAAGGTCCGTCATGCCTGCACGCGGTCCCTTGACGATAACCAGGGTGAGCCGACACGGGTGCACGTAGAACTTAGCACCGAGCAGAGTGGCTACCAGGGTGAGATCATGGGCTAACAGTTTTGATTTGCTTAGGCGTCTCATGATTAAAAGTTCCAGGCTTTTGCGTTGTGTTGTTTAGCGACTGCCCGTGCTTCCGTTTTACTAGCCACCTTGATAACGACGCCGACCGGCCTGGGGGTGTCGCTGATGGTGACTGAATGCTGCTTGTTTGTTTTGAAGTAGTGAGCGTATCTCATGGCGTTCTCCTGTGATTTGTCAGACACTGTATTACGTGATGGAGGGGGGGGTCAAGGTTTTATTTTGTCATACCTTTGATTTTATAGGGTATCGGTTAGCGTTGTTACTTAAAGCAGAGTGTCATGAGTTTTTGGTTATAAGGAAAGGCGAGTATAGAGTACGTTTTGGAATAAGTAGACAGGGCGCGGGTTTGAGCTGGTATACGTTGATTTTCTTGGAATACATATCAAAGTAAGTGTATGACAGAGTAACTTGTTGATCTTACTGTCTTTTTTTTTTCTTTGGAATACATTGATTATATAGGTATACTAGTTAAGAGTTAGAGTATCAGTGGTCTACAGCGTTTTGTCATACCCGATACAACGTTTTCCAGGTCACAGGGTAGAGAAAACGCAACATAGCAAATTTATCCGGTGGAGGGCTTAAAAACTTGTATCGGGTATGACAGAGATACTCTCTGAGAGAGTTAATGAAACTAGGAGAAAAGTATGAAGTATATCGAAGCTGCAAAGCTAATAGATTATGACTCTATCACCGGCTCGGTGACGTGGCGAGAACGTCCTCTGTCGGAGTTCAAGCATGAGCGTTTTGGCAAGAGTTGGAATAGGCGGTTTGCCGGTCAGCCTGCTGGGTATGAGTTCATAAGGTGTTACCCTGGTACCTGGGAAGAGTCTTATGTGTCTATGCGTTTAGAGCACAAGAAGAAGGTGTTCCCGTTGAGCAAGCTGTTATGGGTGAAGATGACAGGCGAGTTCCCTGAAGGGCGTGTGAAGTTTCGCAATGGAGACCCTCGTGATCTGCGGTGGGCTAACATGTACGTCGGTGACCCTGTTTCATTTTTCTAGCAAAGACCGTGCCAAAGGGTTAAACTGCGGCACATGAAGAAACGCATATCAGCTCACCAGCTCGTTGACGGTAGTGTTCCTGATGTTCAGTTGAGCTTCAAGGAAGCACTATTTGTCAGTGAGTACATGAAAGACTGCTCCCCGCGTCGAGCGGCTGAGGCATCTGGCTATTCGCCTGACTATGGCACCCAGTTGATCGAGAAGCCTCACGTTCAACAAGCTATCGCCTATATCCTTTCACAACGCACAGATCTGTCTCTAATCAATGCTGAGTGGTTGCTCTATGAGTTTGTAGACAATCACGCGTTATCACGGCAGCAAGGCAACATTCCCGCTTCTACTGCTGCCCTGGTCAACATCGGCAAGCATAAGATGGTTGACGCCTTCGTCGCGAAAGAGTTGAAGGTGGAAGTGAACACTAATGCTGAACTGTTGGAGCGCCTGAAGCGTGGCAGGGAGCGAAACGCTGCTGCTGCTGATCCTGATCAAGAAACCTTCTTTTGAGTATCGAACAAACCCTGATTGCCGGTGAAGGTAGCATTGAATTGCTGCTGGCTGACGATGTGGCTCAGTTCTACGCTGATCCGCTTGGGTTCGTCATGTGGGCCTTTGACTGGGGCGTTGGTGAGCTTGAAGGCTTTGATGGTCCTGATGAATGGCAGCGTGACACCTTAAACGAGATCGGTGAGGAAGTACGCAGGCGTGGGTTCAACGGTGTAGCACCTGTTGAGCCTATCAGAGAGGCGACATCATCTGGCCACGGTATTGGCAAGTCTGCGTTAACGGCGTGGTTGATACTGTGGATCATGGCCACACGACCGCACGCTAAAGGCATTGTGACGGCTAACACCTCTGACCAGCTGCGAACGAAGACCTGGGGCGAGTTAGGCAAATGGCGTTCACGCTGTATTGTTGGCCACTGGTTCGAGTACAACAACGGTCGCGGCTCCATGTCCCTGTATCACCGTGAGCACGCTGAGTCATGGCGTGTGGATGCTCAGACCTGTCGCGAAGAGAACAGTGAAGCATTTGCAGGCTTACACAGTGCATCCTCCACCCCCTTTTACATCTTTGACGAAGCGTCAGCTGTACCCAATAAGATTTGGGAAGTAGCAGAAGGCGGACTGACTGATGGGGAGCCTATGTTCTTCGTGTTCGGGAACCCGACGCGTAACAGTGGGCGCTTCCGTGAGTGCTTCGGTCGATCATCCCACCGGTGGAATACACGCCAGATCGACAGCCGCAAGGCGAAGATGACGAACAAGACACTGATCAAACAGTGGGAAGATGACTGGGGTGAAGACTCTGACTTCTTCAGGGTGCGTGTGCGTGGTGTGTTCCCACGTGGTAGTGATATGCAGTTTATACCGGCTGACGTTGTATTCAATGCAATGAAGGCAGGGGCTGGGCAGTATGTCGGCAATGATCCACTCATCGCTGGTGTTGATCTAGCACGCGGGGGTGATGATAACTGTATGATTCAATTCCGTCGCGGTCGCGATGCCATGAGTGAGAAGGTGTATAGGATCCCTGGCGAGAAGTCTCGCGACTCTATGCGCGTGGTGTCACTGTTAACCACATTATACGAGCGTCACCGTCCTGATGTGATGTTCATCGATGAAACAGGCCTGGGTGGACCTATCTGTGACCGTATGGTCCAGCTGGGATATCACTGTATCGGTGTGAACTTCGGTTCTACTGCTGACCAACCAAAGTACAACGTGAACAAAGCTGCTGAGATGTGGGCACGTATGCGTGAATGGCTGATGAAAGGCGGGTCCATACCTGATGACCCTGAGCTTGAAAGCGACCTGACTGGGCGAGAGTACAGCCACAACCGGAAGGATCAGCTCGTGCTCGAGATGAAGGACGCCATGAAGAAGCGTGGACTGAAGTCGCCCGACTGGGGTGATGCTCTAGCACTGACGTTTGCCTATGAAGTACCACCGCGTGAGGACGCTCGCGGCATGGATGATGCGGCACTGGGTGTGCGCACGCAGGATCACCACGATTACAACCCACTAGACTAAATGCAAGCACAGCGGTAAACTTGGCACAACTATTGCTTAACCACACTTCTACAGGTGCCTAATATGTGCGGCAGTAAATCAAAACCAAAAGTCCTACCTCAACTCCCTGAAGCACCCACAGCCCCTGACGGACAACCCGTTTCAGCCGGTGACACAGACAAGCGTCGCCGCAGAGCGAGTCAAGGCAAGTCAGGAAACAGTACTATTTTGACCTCTACCCGTGGCACGACTACTGCTGCAAATGCTCCTACCAAAGTCCTATTGGGTGCCTAGATGAAGCCGACTGTCCAGACGTTCAACAAACGATTAAAGATGCTGAGCTCAGAACGGTCTTCCTTCATTCCGTTGTATCGAGACCTGAGTGATTACCATCTGTCTCACCGGGGGCGTTTCCTGGTTGAAGATAACAACAAAGGCCATCGACGCGACACCAAACAAATTAACAATGCAAGCCGTCTTGCTTCCAGGACACTAGCGTCAGGCATGATGGCGGGTATCACTTCGCCTGCTAGACCATGGTTTCGCCTGGGCACGTCTGACCCTGGGCTGAAAGAGCAAGCCGATGTTGCACAATACTTGCACCGCGTACAGCAAATTATGTATGAGGTGTTTGCGCAGTCAAATACGTATAACGTGCTGCACACTGTGTATTCTGAATTGGGCGTGTTCGGCACTGCTCCGATGGGTGTATTTGAAGACTTCGACAGTGTGATCCGTTGCCGCCCTTATACGGTGGGCAGCTACATGCTCGGCATGAATGGCATGAGCGTGGTGGACACGTTCTACCGCGAGTATGAGTACACCGTCGGTCAGACCGTGAAAGAGTTCGGTATTGAAAACTGTAGTACTCACGTGGAAGATCAATGGAACAAGGGCAACACTGAAGCTGCTGTGAAGATTGTCCACTTGATCGAACCGAATGACGACCGTGACCACATTAGTCCTATGGCGAAGGACAAGAAATACCGCTCTGTCTACTATGAAGTGGGCTCGAGCACGCTGAAGAGCAACCAATTTTTGCGTCAGTCCGGCTTTGATACCTTCCCAATCCTGGCTCCTCGCTGGGAAGTTACCGGTGAAGATATCTACGCAACAGACTGTCCAGGCATGACAGGCCTGGGTGACACTAAGACACTACAGCTCGGTGAGCGCCGACTGTATCAGGCGTTGGATCGTGTTGTTGATCCACCCCTACAAGGCCCAGCCGCGCTAATCCGCAAAGCCAAGAACCTTCGAGCTGGTGACAAGATTGCCACGACGGATCAAACAGGACTACGGTCGATTTATGATGATCGCCCAGACCTTAACTCGATCGAAGGCATCAACAACCGAGTAGAGCGGCGCATATCGCGCGCATTCTATGAGGATCTGTTCCTGATGCTGGCCAACAGCGACCGCAAGCAGATCACCGCTCGCGAGGTGGCTGAGAAGCACGAAGAGAAACTATTGATGCTGGGACCGGTGCTTGAACGACTTCACACCGAGTTGCTGGATCCATTGATTGACCGCACCTTCGACATCCTACAAGCGAACGGCGTATTGCCTGCACCCCCAGAAGCACTGCAAAACAGTGAGCTCAAGGTGGAGTACGTGTCTGTATTGGCACAAGCGCAACGTATGGTTGCTGTCGGTGCTATCGATCAGCTGACCGCGTTTGCTGGCAACATGGCCGCAGTATGGCCGAACGCTCGCCACAAGATTAATGAAGCTCAGGCGATCGATGAGTACGCTGAAGCATTGGGTGTGAACCCTTCTGTAGTGCGTAGCGATGACGAAGTTGAACAGATCATTGCAGCAGAGCAGCAGGCAGCAGCACAACAAGCGGCGATGGAGCAGGGTCAACAGATGGCCGACACTGCCAGAACCGTATCTGATGTGGACATGACAGAAGGCGGCACTATCGACACCTTGATGCAAGGCGCGGGTGCAGCATGATCCCCGGTGATGAAGGCAAAGTTGGCACGGAAAATGCAGAAAACATTGAAACAGCCGAGATCACTGAGGTATTATCGAACGCGAATGCTCGCCGAATGATATTTGGCATGATAAATGACATGGGCTATTTCAATGAAGTTTTTGATCGAGACGACCATTTGAATGCTTACTTCAGCGGGAGACGCGGTTATGCCGTGGAGCTCGTTGATAAATTGAAAGAAGCAGCACCTGATAAATTTGCGCTAATGATAACGGAGAACTGGACAAATGCCACCTGAAGAAGAAGTAGTAGCAACACCAGCAACGGGCGACGCCCCTGCTGCAACACCAGCGGCTGATACGCCTGCTGATACAAACACACCACCAGCGGGTGATACGCCTGCTGATGACAGTTCTACTGCTGCGGGTGAGGAGTCCCCGGCAGAAGAAAGCGGTTCCGAAGGCGACATTGCCCCTGGGTCGTTTGCTGATTTCACCCTACCGGAAGAGATGGAACTTCAAGCGGAGTCTATGGCGAGTGCTACCGAGCTTTTTAAAGCCGACGGCCTTAACCAAGAACAAGCGCAGAAGTACGTTGATATCGCGGCTGGGTTAGTGCAGCAAACACTTGAGAAGCAAGCGGGTGCATACGAACAGCTCAAGCAAGACTGGCACGACCAATCTAAGGCTGACCCAGAAATGGGTGGTGAGAAGTTCGACGAAACTGTCGCACTTGCGCAATCAGCGTTAGAGAAAATTGGAACGCCAGCACTCAACGCACTACTACAAGAGACAGGTATAGGTAATCATCCTGAGATGATTCGCGCTATGCGTAACGTCGGCGCTTTGATGAAAGAGGACAACCCCGGTGGGGGAACCCCTCCTACAACACCAAAGGATCGACTGTCTGTTTTATACCCACCCGTTTAATGAGGTAATACTATTATGGCTACTCTCGGTGCCACTTTTGTCGATCTAATCGACGTATACAAATTGCAAGACGGTAACGGTCAATTTATTGAAGTTATCGAAATGCTTGCTGAAATGAACCCTGTTCTTGACGACGCTATTGCTGTCGAATGTAACAAGGGCACAACTCACCTGCACACCGTTCGCACAGGTCTACCATCTGTTGCCTGGGGTCGTCTGTACCAGGGTATTGCTCAGAGTAAATCTGGCAAGGCTCAAGTTGAAGACACCACTGGTTTCGTTGAAGGCTTAAGCACTATTGATGAGCGTCTGTTGGGTCTTTCGACTAATGAAGGCGCAGTACGCCTGAGTGAAGCGATGAGCTACCTGGAAGCAATGAACCAGGAAGTTTCGACCAAACTGTTCTACGGTAACACGGCTTCTGATCCTGAAGAGTTCATGGGTCTGACTCCACGCTTTAATGACTTGAGCGCACCAAACGGCAATCAGATCATCGATGCCGGTGGTACTGGATCCGACAATACGTCGATCTGGTTCGTAACCTGGGGCGATAATCAATGTCAGCTGTTGTATCCAAAAGGTACGATGGCAGGCGTTCAACGCGAAGACATGGGTCGTCAACGTGTGCTCGATGGCAGCAACAACCCTTACTACGCCAAAGAGGAGAAATTCACTTGGCATGTTGGTTTAGCGGTTAAAGACTGGCGCTATGTCTCTCGCGTTGCGAACGTTGACGTGAGTCTCATGCAAGCTGGTAGTGTTGCTCTGTATGACTTCTTGCGTAAGGCTTACTACAAGTTGCAAACGCGTCGTGTTGCCGGCGGCAATATGGCGATCTACTGTAACCGTGACGTGCTCGAAGCACTAGACGCACTGGCAACTAATGCCGGAGCCTCTGACAGCTTTGTTCGTCTGAAGCCTATGGAAATCGAAGGTAAGGAAGTAATGACTTATCGCGGTATTCCTATTCGTGAAACTGACTCACTGCTTAACAGCGAAGAGCGTGTAGTTTAATTCAACTGGGTGGTGCTAGTTCAGGCCACCCAGCTGTTTGACTTTTAGAGGATTTAATTATGATTTTTTCAGCACAAGCATTGTTTTCGGACGATCAGGCAATTACTGCCACAGCCGACTCTACCAATGTCATTGACTTAGGCGCAGCGGGAACACCTTACGGTGGTGCAGCTGCGTTCACTCGTGACGTAGGTAAAGGCGCTAAGGTTCCTGTCCTGGTCCAAGTTACTGCGGACTTTAATAACCTGACGTCATTGGCGATCAGCATCTCTACCGGTGCAACGACTGCCCTGGGTACTAAGATTGTTACACAAACTATTTTGTTAGCAGACTTGGTGGCTGGTAAGCAGATCAGCATTGACTATCTTCCTGAAGATATTACCGGACGTTATCTCGGCATCGAGTATGTCGTAGCAGGCACTGCCCCTAGTACGGGCAAGATCACTGCCGGTATTACTATGGGTAACCAGTCTAACGTTACAGGCGCTTAAGTGAGAGGGGGTGGCTTCGGTCACCCTCTTTTCTTTATTTAGGAGACACAAATGCCCGTTTATAAAGTATTAAGCCCATGTTTTCAGGGTGGTAAATTGTATGATCCTGAAGGCAAGCGCCCCATGTTATACCGTGACACGCCTTTCCCTTCGGTGAAGAAGAAGGAACAGGTTCCCGTAGCCCTAAAGAGAATGAAAGATGAAACACTTTCTGAAGAACAAGCTCGCATGGCGCAAGATATGGACACGGTTGAAGCCGTGGCTAATAAACAAGTTTTTGACAAAAAAGAAATAGATGCTGTAACTTTTGTCGAGCCACCAAAGACTAACGTTGAGACACTTTAAGTGACTTCCGTCGTTGATATATGCAACCTTGCACTGTCTAACATCCGTGCAGGTAGTATCAACTCACTGACTGAATCAAGTCTTCAGGCACAGCAGTGCTCGTTGAAGTATCCTGTAATCAGGGACTTCTTGCTGCGTGCTCACAACTGGCAGTTTGCTCACTACATTGAGCCCCTGGCACTGCTGACGAGTGATGTGTTCAACTGGTCTTACACGTATCAGTATCCGACTGACTGCCTGGGAATCAATAGACTGATCCCTAACGTTGAGATGTTCACTCAGACAGACTCTAACTACAGGCCTCGTCGCATTGAAGACATGTACGGTCCTGATCTGGATCGTCAGATCAAGTACGAGGTGGCTGTCGTTGATGGCGTCAAGGTGATCTTGGCGAACGAAGCAGCCCTTCGCGTTGATTATCGAGCTCGTGTGGAAGACACCAGCCTGTTTGATCCTATTTTCGTCATGGCTTTCTCGTGGTACTTAGCGGCTGAGCTGGCTGAGCCTATCATCGGCGGTGACAAGAGCTCTGGGTTACGAAGTGCGGCGATTGCCATGTATCAACAGCACGTTACTACTGCTGAAGTTGAAGACGCTAACGAGCAGTATTCAGAACAACCACAGAGTGATTTTATTACAGTAAGGAGTTAGACCGTGCCCGAGATCACTCAACGCAGTTTTACGTCAGGTGAGATTGCACCTGCACTTCGCTCTCGTGCCGACCTAGTTAAGTACGCTACTGGTCTTGCTCTTTGCGAGAACTTCATCGTGCGACCTCAAGGTGGTGTTTATAACCGTCCAGGCACACGCTATATCGCTGAGCAGATGAGCCATAGCGACCGCGCTCGACTAATCCCTTTTAGCTTTAACACTGAACAAACCTACATGCTTGTCTTCGAGGATCTGAAGATGCGCGTGATCAAGGACGGTGGGCTGGTGGTAGAAGACACCGTAGCCATCACCGGCGCAACTCAGGCTAACCCTGTTGAGATAACAGCAGTCGGTCACGGTTACACCACGGGCGACACCACGAACCTGGGTGCCATCGGTGGGATGACTGAGCTCAACGGCAAGTATTACCAGCTTACCGTCACCGGCACTGACACGTACACCCTTGACGGCATCGACGGCACAGCGTACACCGCATACACTTCTGGCGGTACTTCGGCTCGCGTGTTTGAGCTGACTACTCCCTACACGACTGAACAGCTGCCGAGGCTCATATACGCTCAGTCAGCGGACGTGATGACAATTACTCACCCCAGTCATGACCCTTACGATCTGACTCGAACTGATCACGATGTGTGGACTCTCACGGCGATCGACTACGCACCAAGTGTTCCGTTCCCTCTCTTCTCGGGCACAGCCTCTTACACGATTACTGGTGTCACCCTGGGCAACCCCTGCACGGTGTCGATCTCATTCACCCCCACTGTTCTCGGTTTTATCTGGCTACCTGTTGCTAGACCTGTGAACGCTAACAACGAGATAATTATCTCAGATGTCGTAGGCACCACTGAAATAAATGATGAGGTGTTCGAAGTAGGTGCTGTCACTGCGTATGACCAGACCGCCGGTACAGAGACGTTCGAGTTAACGGGCGTTGACGCTACCGCGTTCACGGCGTATGTCAGCGGCGGTACTGTTACGATGGGCGGCGGCGGTGTTAGCAATGAAGGCAGCGGTGGTGGAACCTATCGTAAAGTATATCGATACGTTGTAACTGCTGTTGATGCCGACGGTGTTGAATCACTGCCGTCAGCAGAATCTAGCATTAGATGCCCTTCATTATCTACCACGTTCGGTGTTAGGTTGAACTGGGGCGATGTTACTGGTGCCGATCATTACCGTATCTATAAAGATCCGTCGAACGACACTGGTGTCTATGGGTGGATTGGCGACAGTAATGAGTCTAGCTTTAGGGATTTCAACAAGGCACCGCTTACCAGTGATGCTCCTCCCTCTGATCGTCAGCCGTTCACGGCAGTAGACGACAAGCCCGCGGTAAACAGTTACTACCAGCAGCGACAAGTATTTGCTAACACTAACAACGAGCCACAAACACTGTTTGCTACGCAGACGGCTAACCGGCTTTCACATCGACTGTCCACCCCCGCGAAGGATGATGACTCGATCACGCAGGTATTGTTTGCTCGACAGGTGAATGAAATACGTCACTTGGTGCCACTTGACTCGTTGATCCTGCTGACCTCCGGCGGTGAGTGGATCATGACGGAAGGCACGGACAAAGTGATGACACCGGCTACGGTTGGATTCAAACCACAGTCATACAATGGTTCATCCTGGGTACCACCCGTGGTGATCAACAGCACAGCGTTATACCTTCAGGAGAAGGGCACTCGTATTCGCGACTTGGGGTATGAGTTTAGTTCGGACAAGTACACCGGTAACGACTTGTCGCTGATGTCTGAGCACCTGTTTGAAGGTCATACGATTGAAGAGATGACGTTTGCTGCTGAGCCTTTCGGGGTGCTGTGGTGTGTTCGAGACGACGGCAAGGTGTTGGGATTAACTTATCAACGTGAGCACCAAGTATGGGGCTGGCATCAACACGACTTTGGTGGTGTTGTTGAATCTGTGGCCACCGTTAGTGAAGACGGGCGTGATGCCGTGTACTTGACTGTTAAGCGGATCATCGGCAACAATACGGTTCGATATATTGAGCGCATGGAGCCTCGAAACACGGCGAACGTGAAGGACTCGTTCTTTGTGGATTCTGGCTTATCACTGGATACACCACTGGCTATAACCAGCATCGGTGGTGCAGACCCTGTTGCCGTAGAGGTTATCGCGCACGGACTTTCTAACGATGACCTTATCGACATCGATGATGTGATTGGAATGACTGAGGTCAACGGTCAACGGTACAAAGTATCAAATAAGACAACAGACACTTTTGAATTAACGGATTACCTTACGGGAGCTAATATCGATGGGTCTACTTTTAGTAATTATATTAGTGGCGGTGTTGTACGACTGGCGGTTACTAGCATCGCAGGTCTCGAGCATCTGGAAGGCGAGGCCATTGGAGTATTAGCTGACGGTAATGAGATTGAGGATCTGAATGTAGTCGGTGGTTCTATCACACTGCCTCTTGCTGCATCACGTGTGCATATCGGATTATCTTACGTTTCTGCCATTGAAATGCTGGATATCGACATCCCTTCTGAGGCACTGAAGCCTCGTGAGATTTCAGTCGGTAAAGTTACTGTTGAGGTTGATCGATCACGTGGTGGTTGGGTCGGTCCGGTTGATGACTTCGGTGCGACGGGTAGAATGTACGAAATAAAACCACGTATCGATGCTGACGGGTACGACACGATCTCACTGCGGTCTTTCAAGCAGGATGTCTTCATTGATCCCATGTGGGATAAGAGTGGTGCTGTTCGCGTTGAGCAGCGAGCTCCCCTCCCCATGGCGATTCTCTCGGTGATCCCTGATGTCTCGCTCGGCGGTTAAATTTGTTCACGTCACCCCCAGTGCGGTGCAGCACATCGCAGATAACATGCGACAGGCTGACGTGGATGAAGTCATGGCATCTCACGGGCATACCGCTCACGAGGCGCTGACGTTTAGCATTAGAGCGTCTCAGCTTGTTTCTGTTGTTGAGATATACGACGAACCATCCTGCGTTGTCGGTCTAACCGCAGGCAAGTCTACGATTACCCGTGTCGGCTCACCCTGGATGCTCGGCACCGATAACATCACCAAACACCGCAAGATTTTTGTGAAGTCCTCCCCTGTCGTGATCGAAGACATGCTGCACGAGTGCAACTTGTTGTCGAATTATGTCCACGTTAAAAACCACGCAAGCATACGGTGGTTGAAGGGTTTAGGCTTCACCATAGAAAGTCCTGTAGAATACGGAATTAATGAAGAATTGTTCCACCCGTTTTACTTGAGGAAGAAGTAATGTGTGAACCAGCCACGATCGCCGCCACTGCTATGGCAATGGGTACTGTTATGCAGGGTTATGCTGCTAAACAGCAGGGTGACTACGACAACGGCGTAGCGAAGTACAACGCCCGTCAGACAGAGAACGAAGCAATTCGTACTCGAAACAAGGGCACTGAGGAAGAGATTAGACATCGCAATGAAGTGCGTCACATGATCTCTCGTCAACGCACTCAAGCTGCTGCGAACGGTGTGGATGTAAACAGCGGGTCCGCACTGCTGCTTCAGACAGACACCGAGATCGTCGGTAATGCTGATGCACTCAGAATACGCGGCAACTTCCAGGACGCAGCTAACGTGCTGGATCAACAAGCTGAACTCACTCGAGACCAGGGTAAAGCTGCTAAGTCCGCAGGCAAGGCCGCGTTCACGAGCTCGCTATTCAAAGCAGCTGGCACTTTTGCAGGATCCGGTGTGGCTGACAAGTGGTTTGCCGCAGACAGTGCTGCGATCACTGAGCTGTCAGTGTCACCCTTGAGCAACTTCAATGGTACTCAGGGGCTCAAAGCTGCTGACGACTTCAGAGGGTTTGCGTAATGCCGAAGGTAGAGCAGTACGGTCTCCAAAAAATTGAGACTAACATCACAAAAGGCGCACGTGCTCAGTCTCTCCCTGCCAGTAACTTAGGTCAGCTCGGTGAAGGGGTGTCTGCACTAGGCAAGGGCGTCGGCATAATGCAGGAGCGCATTGCTACCACTGAGGCTGAAGAAGCAGCGGTGCAGTTTGAACGTGCTAAAAATGACATGTTTTTCAATCCTGACACCGGTTATTTCAAGACTCAGGGTCGTACTGCTTATGACAGTGCTGAGGATGCCACCAATTCACTGGGTGAGCTGAAGAAGCAGTTCAGTGAAGGGCTGACCAATCAGCACTCCAAGCGGTTGTTTGACCGTGTTGCAGAGCAGCATGTTACCCGTGGGAATGCCAGCATTAGCCAACACGCCACCAAAGGGCTCGATGCCTGGGAAGTCGCCACAATGAAGGCGTCGGTGGAAAACACCATTGAAAACGCCGTGGTGAGCTGGAACGATCCTGATGGCCTGCGTGAGCAGGAATCCATCGGTGAACAGACTATCCTCGATATCGGTGCTAAGCAGGGGCTCGACGGTGAGGCATTGAACGAAAGTCTCGAGACCTACCGATCATCTTTTGCCTCTGCTGCTATTTCAGCTGCGACAGCAAATAACGCTGCTGCGGGGGAAGAATTACTCGACAAACTGGACAACCGACTGGAAGGTCCAGACCGTTTGAAGTTGCAGGCAGAACTTGTGAAAAAGCAAAAGGCTGAGAAAACTCAGAGTGATGCGACTACTGCCATCAACAACGCAAGCTCGATCAAGCGAGCAAACGCTACTCGTCAAGAGGCGCTCGATGCCGCTGAGGAGATTGCTGATCCTGAGCTGCGTAAGTCTACCCGTCAGGAGATAACTCGCCTGTACAACCAGGAGGCTAAGGCTGAGAAAGAACGTAAGGCTGACGCCTGGGAGAGTGCTCAACAGACTGTCTTCGACGATAATGTCTCAGTGGAAGCATTCATCTCTGTCGCCCCTGAGCAATGGGACGACTTAACGAGAACCCAGAAGGACAAGTTGCGAGCAGGTAAAAAGACTGTTACGAATCAAGCGGTGTTCAATCGTATTTTAGCAATGTCACCCTCTGATCAAGCGTCGCTGGATTGGACCAAGTACACTAATGACCTCTCGCCTGCCGACCTCGGTAAAGTTCGCACGACGATTGATGGCGCGAAATCAGGCAAGCACAACACGTTCCTGCGCAGTAAGCACCAGACTATGCAGCGAGCTGCTGAAACACTGTTTGGCAAGAAGGAAGGCAAGAAGGTCGATGAGTTTTATGAAGCCATGCAGGATGCTGTTTTTGCCGCAGAAGAGTCTAAGAAAGCGAAGCTAACTCAGTCAGAGCTGGCCACCCTGGTTAACTCCACCACGAGCAAGTTTGTTCTCGAGAATAACTTCTTGATGTTTGATAAAACACTCACCGCCAGAAACACTCCCGTCGCTGAGCTCATGGCGATGAACACTGTGGCGACTACACTCGGTGGAAGCAGTGCGGTTAAGAAGCAGATCGCTACTATTCGTAAGGGACTGATCGAGCACGACATACCGATAACGGCTGAGACCATCTTGAGGGCGTATAACAGTGGCCTTTAATATTGATAATGTTAACTGGGATGCAGTCACTGCAACCGGTGCTCCTGCTGTTGACGATGAAACCGTCGGTGAGCTAAACCTCGCACAAGTCGAACAGTCTCAGCAACTACGCCCTACGCTCAACGAAGCGATGAAGGTGAACCCTGAGCAGTTTGTTAAGACAAAGCTCTTGTCAGAGCAATCAGGGATGCCCCCTGCCGCTGTTGAAGCGGACCCTGAAGCGGTCGAGCGCACTCAACAGTTAGACAGTATTGATTTCTACAACATGTCCCAGAAGAACCCGGTGACATACGAGCACTTGAGCCAGTATGAAAATGCGGCCATAGCGCACGACGATATCCCTACCCTTCAGAAAATTGAAAGTGCTTTTGATAACTTAAACAAAGATTTTAAAAACCGTCTTGATGAAGACATCGACAGCGGTAATGATTATCTCACGGACATTGGCACTTCTTACCATCGCGGTGCTGCTAATGTTGAGATAGCTGATATTCATACGAAGCAGATGATGGCGGGATTGTTTGGCTCAGAGCCAGCGTCACCTGAAGACCTTGCTCGTCTGACCGAGTTAACCGAGACTCAAAGCAAAGAACTCCTCAGCACGGACTTAAACTATCTTACTGAAATCCCATTAACCGCTGCGGAGCAGCTTCCCATCCTGTTTGAAATAGGCGGCGGGGCGCTTCAAGGGGCCGCTGTAGGCTCAGTTGTCACGGGCGGTGTTCCTACGGCAGCAGCACTATTCACTACTGGCCCTGCTGGTGCTCTTGCCACTTATGTCGCAACAGGCGTACCCGGCGCTAAAATGGGTGCTCAGTTTGGCGTAGCACTCAAGGCGTTCACTTTGGAGGGTGGCCTTGCTCGTTCTGAATTTATTGGAATGACTGATGACCAGGGAAATGTGCTCGATGAGCAACTGGCCAACCAGGGGGCGCTTGCTGTTGGCATAGTCAACGCGGGACTTGAGTCAGCGTCGCTGTTATTCGGCTTTGGTCGCACCGTCAGCCCTGCTGTCCGGTTTGCTATTCGCAGCCGGGTTAAGAACGCATTATTGACAGAATCCGGTCGAGCAGTTTTCGGTCGGATAGCGGCTGGTTATGCGGCAGCAGTAGCTGCGGAAGGATTCACCGAGGGCGCACAGGAATTTGTCACCATCTTTACCGGTGAAATTGCGAAAATAATGGATGAGAGCTCGTTTGACGATGCCTCACCAGGGGACTTAGTAGACCTTTTATTCGATGAACAAATGTGGGATCGAGTCGCTGAGTCTTTTGAGAAAGGAACACAGGCAGCGGTAGCATTTGGTGCGCCGGGTACTTTGATCCAGGTTTATCAAAACAAGCAAGCGAAAGCACAGCTTGCCCAGAACGAGCAGGCTCAAATAAACGCGATTAACGAATCAACCGCTGACGCAAAACTGAAAGAACACAGTGTGGACACCTTCCGTGACTTTGTTCAAAAAGCAGACAAAGATAAAAATACCCATTTGTTTATCGATGCGGATCTCACCACGCTCTACCTTCAGGGTAAGACAGACGAGGAGATCAATGCGGATCCAGCACTGACCCTGCTGAGTGAGAAGTTGGGTGAGTCTGAGGCACTGAAAACTGACATCGTGATACCGATCGCAGATGTCGCGGCTGACATGACCGGCACAGAGCACTTTGATGCACTGCGTGAAGGCATGAGCCTGAGTGAAGAAGTTAACAGCCCCTTCCAGCAAGAGAACGCTGAGAGAGCATTCGCTGATCACATGGCTTACGCGGCTAACGTGGCCAATGAGAACGTCAGCCAGTATGTCGAAGCGCAGCAAATTGTTGACACCGTGAAAGGACAGCTGATTGATTCCGGTGAAGTGCTCCCGCAGCACGCGAAGGTTATGTCAGACTTCGTTGCTGCTCGCATGGTGGTGTTTGCAAAAGAACAAAACATTGGTGTTCAAGAGGCATTTGACCGGTTCGGCTTTACAGTGGAAGGCCCACAAACCGGTGAGATGGCTCGACTGAGTGAAGAGACGCTGAGTCAAACGCCTGCACTCAGTGCCAAGCAAGATTTTGGCGACGCAACGATCAGTGAAGAGGTTGAGGTGGAAGGTACTCAAGGAACTGTTACCATTACCCAGCCTGCTCAAAAGGTGTTCGATGCGACCATGCAGCGACGGAATGTCGTTGAACAATTAGTGAGGTGTTTATAAGTGCCACGTAAACTATCGATAAAAGAACTAACGAAGCTGCTGGATGGCGGCGCATCTATTGAGGCACCTGATGATCAGCCTCTGATGATTGAGGGTCTTGAGGACGTACTGAATCAGCTGAGAGCGATCACTGAGGCACAGCAACAGTCTGTCCAGGATCAAAGCGTTGCGATAGCGACAGCGTTGAACCAGCTCACAGAAGCGCTTGCGA
>Ga0208643_1000140_pt1 | contig 46562 bp, 66 predicted proteins | sample VirMetDEL_Nov_12_FD_184516 | JGI IMG/M metagenome (GOLD analysis project Ga0208643, IMG submission 184516) | Aqueous microbial communities from the Delaware River and Bay under freshwater to marine salinity gradient to study organic matter... | ecosystem: Environmental > Aquatic > Marine >...
GACTTTGCTTAGATACGGCTACAGATGTGGCTGTGCTATTAAAAAATGGTTCAGATTGGTATGTTATTGTTACAGCGAGTATATAAATTTAAAGGATATAATTATGTCGTACGATAAAGGTAAAACAATAAAAGAATATATGCAAGGTGGCTATGCCCAACCTATGGAGTATCAAACTGGTGGTTATATCCCCGGAGTATCTAGTGCTTTATATAGAACTGGTCTTGATAGAAGAACAGCGATAGCACAAGATGAACAAAGAGAACAGGCTAAGGCCTTAGAAAAACAAGGTAAAAGAAGAGGTTTGTTTACTTCATTAGGAAAGCTAGGTGGCACAATTGCAGGTGGTGCTCTTGCAACTGCTCTTGCACCAGTTACTGGAGGTGCATCACTATTAGCTGGAGCTGCATTAGCTAAAGGGCTAGGTTCTGCTGGTGGTTCTTTTTTAGGAGAGAAATTAGCAGGAGTAACAGCAAGTGATGATTTTAGAAGAGTGGGTCAAGAATCTTCTACTGGTTTATTAGATACTGGATTTGAAGAGCTAGGAGATATAAGAAAAGAATATGGAGAAGGAGCTTTGGGCCGGTCTTTAGCAACGGGTTTAAGAACTGGATTAAGTGCTGGTGGAGCAGATTATTTAATGAATTTAGGTAAGGGTAAAGATGTTTTAGAAGCTGCTGAGGGAGTAGGTGGACAGTCTCTTGGTCAAACGCAAGGATTAGGGTTAAATGTTGAAGCGCCTTCAATGACTAATTTTGACTTAGGTCGTTTTTATGGCAATGTACCATCTCCTGTGTCTGAGGCATTAAGTTCTGGTAGTAACACAAGTAGTGGGTTAATAAACCAAGGAACTAATTTAGCTAGTTCAATAGGCGATATGGACTTTAATGTTGACCAGTTATTTCAAGAAGCTTATGGAACGCCTACTTTTGGCATGAACCAAGGTGGCAAAGTCTACGGATATGAAGATGGTGGAGTTATAGAAATGCTACAAGGTATAGCCAATAAAGCTAGCTTTGGTAGGCGAAATCAAGTAGAAGATATAGAACAAAGTAACGCTCCAATGATTGATATGGAAGCTGTTTTAGCTAAAAAAGAAATGCAAGACAATGCTGGATTTAGTATTGTTCCTACTGTTGGGGAATTTATGGGAGAAAAAATTTACCAAGGAACACCAGAAATGAGCAAATATTTAGAAAGCGATGATTACAGAAATTATTTAAAAACCAAAATTAGTGAATTTGATTCACCAAAAATGCAAGGATACGCAGGCGGTGGCTTAATAAACATGCTACCATTTAATAGGAGAATTATGTAATGGCAGATACAGTACCAGCTATGCTAGAACCCGGTGAGTATGTTATACGCAAAGATGCCGCTGAGGAAATAGGAATAGACAATTTAAATATGATGAACAATATAGATAGGTCTAGCCAGATGTATATGAATCATGGTGGCTTAGTTCCTCAATTACAACATGGTCACTCAGCTATAGATGAGTTACTAGCTATGAATACATTAAGCAATCAAGCTAATGTAGACATGACTAGGCAAAGCTCTATGATGAACCAAGGTGGTAAACTAAAACCAGTTCCAGAGGGTAACAAAGGTCTAGGTAAACTACCAGACACAGTTCGTAATCGTATGGGATATATGCAAGAAGGTGGTGAAGTACCACAAGACCCAGACCCTTTGCAAATAGAAGCAAGGATGCGTGGAGACTTTAAAAATATGGGCACTATAGGTGCTGTAGATTCTAATAATTATTATAGTAACTTGCTTAACGAGGCTATGAAAGATAGAGAGATGCTTGAAAAAGGTTCTTTTCTAGAAGGGTTTGCTCCATCAAAAGATAGAATTGAAGAAGATATATTTAAAGCTCTTAAGTATTATTCAAGAAATCATAACACATCTCCAAAAGTACAAGGCTATAATAATGGTGGTCAAGTATATTCTTACGGTTCTCAAACTACTGAAATACCCACTCTTGAAGAGGCACAGAGATTAACTGGGCAAAGAATAGATGACCCAGAAGGAGCAGGACTTCAAGAATATGATTTTTCAAGAGAAGAAGGTATTACTAGTAATATTAATAGACAAATAGCTAGTATGCAAAATCAATTAAGAAGTGCACAAGGAGTAGGTGGGGCAAGAATTGGTCAAGCAATTACACAAGCAGATACTATGGGTAGAGGATTTGAAGGTTTTGGTGGAAGGCAATCTGCGATAGATACAGCAACAACTCAAGCACAAAGGGGCTATGAATCTGGAATAGAAAGATTTCAGTCTGGTTTAGACCAAGCTAAACAAGATGAGTTTGAAAGTATAAGAAGTATGCGTGAGGGATACTTAACAGACCAAATAGGGAACATAGGACTAGAGGCATCACAAGAAGGTACTTCTGATTACAACATAGAAGATGACCCAAATTGGAACGCTCCAGAGAATCCAATTGAAAATCAACAATATGTTTTTAATAACCAAACGTATAGATATACAAATGGCAGTTGGAAAAAATATTAATAATTAAGGATAAACTATGGCAAGAAGTAGATATAATGTAGTCCCTCAAGGACAAATAAATATAGTAAAACCTCAAAGTGGTATAGATATAGTACTTGATACTCTATCTCAATACGCTAACCCTAACTACCAGTTAAATAGAAAAGAACTTGCTATGCGAGAAAGGCAAATGGCTACTGACAATAGAAGAGCTGATGCTACTTTAGAACTAAAACAACAAGAAGCTTCTGAAACCAGTAGAAGGCAAGATGATTTATTACTTATTGAACAGCAAAATGCTCAAACAGCTCGTGAAAAATATTTAGCTGAAAAGAAAGATAAGCAAACTGGAAGGCTAATGGAGGATTTTAATTTAATAGCTGGTAGCATAGAAACAAATGAAGAAGGTTTTAAAAGCCTAGAGGATAATATTGCTAAATATATGAGTGATAGTCCAGATGCTTTTAATAGAGCCACTCAAACAGTAAATGCCTTAAGAGCAAAAACAACCAGAGAAAATAATGAGGCTGATGCACTAGGGGCATTTTTTAATACTCAACTTACTGATGGCTTTGAGTATGACCCAGAGTTACATAGAGACTTATTTATAAAAGAACCGGCATTTAAAAATCAATTACTTAACAAAGCTATTGACGCTAGTTATGGTTCTCAAGTACCAGAAAATATGAAGTTAGCATATAATTCAGATATGAAAATACTTGGTGGGTTGTTAACTTCTTACGCTCAAGCACTAGGAGACTCTCAAAAAGAAAAGGCTTTAAAAGCTGTACAATCTGCATATATTCCTTTTAAAGAAAAATACGGGCAATATAATGCTGGTGCTTCTACTATAGAAGGTTTGATTGGGTACGAAGAGCCAAATGATGATGATATAAACTTAGAAGGTACGGAAAAAATAGAAGACGAACAAGGCATTTCATCTAATTTTCTCAATACATTATTTGGTGGTAGTGCTTTAAGTGCAAGTCCTACTAAAACTAAACCAGTTGTTAATAGAACCGGTACAGATAGGGAAGAACGCATAAGAAGAAGAATGGCATTAGAAGATATGATAGAAAAAGAAAAGTTAAATATAAGCCAAGGTGCAAACATAGGTGGAGAATTATTAAAAATGTTGTCGGGTATGACGCCACAATCAAAAGCACACGGTGGTAAAATACTATCTAAAAAAGAAATGTATATGCAGAGAAGAAAAAATAAAAGATGAATAAATCTCAGCTTCTAACAAAGTATAGAAATACTTATCCAAACCTTAAAAATATAAATGATGATAAATTATTTAATGCCTTAGTTAAAAAATTTCCAGAGTATAAAACTGAAATAACAGACTACTCTACTAAAACATCTGAGAATATATTTGATTCTTTGCCAAGCTTTATAAAACTAGGGTATAATCGCTCTATTCAAGGTATGGCTCAAGAAATGTCTACAGGGAAGAAGAGGTTTGACTTATCTGGCTATGAACCGGGTGTTGTTGCTGACATAGGTGCTGGCCTTGCATCTTTTCTTGCTCCTACTGATTTAGCTATAACAGCTTTAGGTGGTGGTATAGGTGGGGCTGCAGCTAAGAATGTTGCTACTAAATATGTATTTAAAAACCTAGTTAGGAACGGTGTAAAAGGCACAGTTGCTAAAGATGTTGCTAAAAGGGCATCTGTTAATATAGGTAAACAGACTGGTGCTTTAGCTTTGTACGAAGGATTTGGTGGTGCTTTACAACAAAAGAAAGACACAGGAGAGATAAAGTTAGGTGGTGTAGTTAAAGATACAATATCTGGAGCTGTATTAGGTGGCACAACTTCTGGATTTGGTACTTTTTTAACAGCTAGAGGAGCAAGTACTTTAAGAAAAATTGCTGGAGAAACAGCTGCTCTTGGAACTGTTAGTCCGCTTATAGAAGGAGAGCTACCTACTCCTCAAGATTACTTAACTGCTGGAGGTATGCTACTTGGTTTAAAAGGTGTATCTAAAGCAATGGGCTCTAAAACAGAATTAGAAAAGTTTATTGAAAGAGGTAGAAGACCATTAAATAAAAAAGAGGTAGTTGAAAATAAACTAGCAGAATCTTATGGAAGTCAAGTAGATACAATAGATTTAGCTAGAAGACAAACAGAAGTATGGATTGATAGGGCTGGTAAAAAATGGAATTTAATAAGCACAAAAAGTAATAAATATACTTTGATGGGTGCTACTACTAGCGATGTTAGAAGAGTTGATAAGTCTAGGTTTAATACTAGCTATAGGTTGTCTACCGAAAATCAAAAGATAGGTCTTGAGGATATAATAAAAGATAGACAGTCAAACCTAAGAAAAATGGAAAGTAATTTAAAGGTTGATGACGCTACCAAACAACTATTAAGAAATAGTGCATTGTCTAAAAAAAATCAACTAACATTAGCAAGACCAGAAGTTCAAAAAGTAGTTGGGGATAAAATAAAATTAGATTTTTTTACTCCATTAGAATTAGATAAGTATAGAAATGTTTTAGCTAAGAAAGATTTAGCAAACAAAAATATTGACTTGTTAAAAACAGAAGGTTGGATAACTCAAGAGGCTAAGATGTCTCTTAATAAAGAAAACTTTTTTCCTAAACCTATACAGGGGATGTTAAATTCATTAGTAAGACCTAAGTATAGAGGCTCACAAAAACAAGCAGTAAGAAAATTCTATAATTCAGTTGCAGATTATACAGCAGATAAAGATGTATTGACTGGTGAGTATTTAGGAAACTTACTTAGTAATCAAAGAATTAACCCAAGCAATAAAACAATAAACAGATTTAGAAAGAAGGGAATGAGTAAAGCTCAAGCAGAGGAAGCTTATTACAGAAACCTTACTAAGCTAAAAGAAGATGGAAAAGAAACAGATTTAGATGCTATTACTGATTTAATTTCTAGGCGTTTTGTATCAGAAGGTGGTCAATTACCGGGTTATATTAAAAACTATGTGCCTCAAATGATTAAAAGAGATGTTGCTGATGCTGTTTTTGATGATATGTTAAGCGTGATAGGTAAAAAATCTGAGATAGCTAAAGTATTAAGAAATGATTTTGCATATATGGAGGGAGATGCTGTCTTTGGAGGTATGGTTAATCCAGACAACTTTATAAAAAAGAATTTAAAAGTTGCTGAGTACCTAAACAAGTTAATAGAAAGAAGTTCTACTAGATTAAATAAAGATACTAGAAAATTAATTCTATCAAACATAGAAGACGGAACTAATTTGCAGTATTTTAGAGCTTACTCTAAAGTTGCTAATGGATTATCAGAAGAATTATTTAATACCTTTGGTAATCTAGAAAAGACAAGGCGTTTTAATATACCAGATGAATTGCTAGAAAGAAACTTTAAAACATTGATAACTAGGTACGCAACTAAAGCCGCTAATAGAACTGCATTTATAAAAAACTTTGGTGCAAAGGGAGAAAAGTTTAAATCTTTATTAGAAGCTTCTGAGATAGAAGATAAAGGTGTTATGAGAGAGTTGTTTCATCATGTTAAGGGAGATATAGAATATCATTCTGCATACAATTATAAACCAGAGACAAAAAACGCTTGGAGAAAATACATGGAGTGGAACACAGGTCTTAAAATAGGTCTTGGCTATGCTCCTCTTATGAACGTATCACAGGCAACTATATCTACAGCTTTAGAAGCTGGATATATTCCTTTTTTTAAAGGTTTATTTTCTTTAACAAGTAAGAAGAGAAGAGAGCTTATTGAAAAATCTGGTGTAACTAACTACTCTATGTTTAATGAGATGATTGGTATATCTAATGAATCTAAAGTATCAAATAAAATAGTAGATGGATTAAGTAAGTTTAGTGGGTTTAACGGTATTAATAAAATTAATCAAATAACTGCAGCTGCAACAGCACGAGTATTAGTAGACGATATGTTTAAAGCTGTAAAAGGCAAAGGGTTGTTAGGTAAGTCTAAACTAAGAAGAGATTGGGCGGCTAGTAAATTAAACCAATTAGGTATTGACCCTAAAACTTCTAAGATAACTGATGATGATTATGTAAGAGCTATGTCTAAGTTTGCTAGAAAAAGTCAGCTACAAAAAGATATATTAGAAGACCCATTAATCTTTAATAACCCAAAGACTAAAGTATTCACTCAATTTAAAAGGTTTGGTTATAGACAATATAACTATATGATGGATTTAGCACAGCATGATATAGCTTATGGAAACTTTATGCCTATTATTAGGTTAGGAATTGCTGGTGTAGCTGGTGGACTTATAGCGAATCAAGCTAAAGACTTTATGAGAAGAGTCTTATCTGGTGAGGAACAATTTAACCCACAAGAAGGTATGCCAAATGACTTACAAGAAATAGCAGAGGGCGTTATGTCTGTTGGTGCTTTTGGTTTTATGGGAGAGTTAATGTCTGCAGGGTTAGATGAAGGTAAGAGTGTTTCTAGTTCTTTAAAGTTCTTAGCATATCCACCATTACTATCAGATGTAGACAACTTCTTTACTAAATTTGTACCAGCTATGGAGTCTGATTTTAAAGAGCTAAGAGCAGATGCATTGAAAAGAAGCCCAGCTAGGTTAATGAAACTAACAGGTAGTTCTGTGTTTAGAGAACTGTCCAAGAGAGCAGAAACCGAAGGTATGAGCTTTAATAGAATCAAAGCATCTAAAGGTTTTAGAGTTAAAAAGATAATGAATATGCTAGAGAAAGCACAAACTGATGAAGACTTTAATAAAGCATACGCAGAGGTACAGGCTTGGAATAAACTTAATAATGAGTTTCCTATAACTATGAGTGATATTAGCTTTCAAAAATTAATGCAAAGAAAGATGAGACGCTACGAGAAACTAGCTCTAAATGAATTTAAAGGGTTTGAGTTATAATGCCTAAACAATCTATCTCAGATTTTCTTAAGCCACAAACTACTACTCCTGTATCTACTAATGTTCATAGCAATATAGATAACTTAATAGTACAATCTAAACTAGATGAGTTTGATAGATATGGCTCTATGCGTACAACCCCCCTAGAGTATAAGGGTGGAATGGGAGATGTAGTAGCTAATGTAGCTATGAATCCAATGATGACTTTAAAAAGTTTAGGAAGTGTAGGTAGGAAAATACTACAAAAAACTGGTTTAAGAAACCCATTATATCACTTTACTGATAGTAAAAGCGCCTCTAATATATTAAAAGAAGGTACTATAAGAGGTACGGATGAAGCTTTTCCCGGGAAAGGGTTTAAAGGAGACAGAAAGGATTATTGGAGAAAAGAGAGGGGTTTTGAGTCTCCAGCAGTTTCAGTAACAAGAGACCCAAAATGGGCTTCTAGAGGGCATGGACAGATATCTTCTGATGTAAGATTTATTATAGATAAAGATAAATTAGCAAAAAAAGGTATAAAAATGCAACCGTATTCTGACCCCGGATATGAAAAAACATTAGACTGGTATAAACACCCAAATCAATCTTTTAAAGAAGCGTTAAACTGGAAAATAAAAAGCGATTATTACAAACCATCAACTGGTAGAAAAATGCCTCAGCAGATGAATCCTACATTTGAATTTGAAGAAAGAGTAAGAGGTAATATACCTTCTGAAAATATAAAAATGATAGACTTAATAAGGTTTTCTCCAAATAAATTTCTTACAGACATAAACAATCAAGATTTAATTAAAGCATTAGTAAAGTCTGACATTCCAAAAATAAAAAGTCAAACAGCCTACAATCAACTCCTAGATTTAAACAAAAGATTAACAAGTAAAAATTGGGAAGACAAAGTTAGTAAGCAAGGAGGTGTTCTAAATATTGCAGACACTAGGGGAAATTTATTAAAGTATATAGATGAATTATTAAATACTCCTACTTATAAATTTGACCCATTTAAACGCTAAAAAGGATTAGGAGTTCCACTAACTGTATCTCCTCTTCTGTCTGCCATAGCTACTGCGTCCTGTTCTGTCTCTGTAACCAAACAACTATTACCATGATACCCCACCTCACAAGAGTTAGTCTGTCCATATCTATTCTTAGCTACTATAAGCTCTAAGTAGCAATCACTATTACCATCATCTCCATACCTAGATACCCAAGGATAATGAGAGAATACTACAATCTCTGCGTCTTGTTCTAAGTTACCAGACTCAGCAAGGTCAGATAGTCTAGGTACTCTATCATTTCTATGTTCCATATTCCTATTCATCTGTGATACTAATACTACAGACATATCCTCAGCCTTAGCTAACCACTTATAGTTACGACTTACATCTCCTATCTTTAAACGTAGGTCTCTCCTGTCTTGGGGTGGGTGTTCTATCAATCCTATATGGTCATCAATAACTACGTCTGGCTTAATAGCCTTTATCTCTCTAAAGGTATCTTCCATATTTCTAACATCATCAAACATAAATAACTTACCTTCGTATATCTCTTTTATCTTATCTGCAGTTGCCTTTATATCTTCTTGGTCTAAACCTATATTATTTCTAAGGTTTCTATATTGTAAGCTATCACTTTCCATAGCTAAAAACTTCTTCATCATCTCTGTATTAGGCATCTCTCTATTAAACATAGCCACCTTCATACCTTGATTAACTAAGTTCCTAGCCATATTCGCAGCTACAGTTGTCTTAGCATTTCCGGGTCTACCAGCTATAATAGTTATCTCTCCTCTAGTCATACCTGTTATTACTTTATCTAGCTTAGGCAACCCTGTTTGTATTAATGTAGTGGAATTAAATATAGACTCTTTAGTCTCTTCAAGTAAATCATTAACACTAAATATTTTATTAGGTTGTAACTTAATGATATTGCCTATTGTAGTATGTGCCTCTTCAAGTAATGATTGAGTCTCTACGCTGTTATCGTTGATATCTTGAGAGATAGAGGACATCTGTTTATTAAGTGTTCTCCTTAGATAATAACTATGCAACATTTTTGCATATGTAGTAGCGTGTGATGGAGAGGTTACCTTATCCAGAAAACCAGATATCTCATAAGAAGAGTAGCTACCTGTATCATTCATACCAACCTCATTACTAATGGTATTTAAATCTATCTCTTTCTTATCTTTATATAGTTTATTAATTGCCTTCCATACTTTGTTATTAAACTCTGAATAAAAGAAACCTTCTGCAGAAATCCAAGATGCTACTACATCCATTTGCTTTGGCTCTTGTATTATACAACCTAGTAATGCTTTCTCTAACTCTACACTCTTCATTTTAATCCTTTAATTTTGGTGGTATTCTGTCTAAGTCTTTTCGCTCACGCTCATTCTTAAACTCTTCTCTCTTAGATTCGTTCTCTATCATGCCACATAAGTATGCAATATTATATCCTCTCTCAGCATAACCTTTATTGATAAAAGTCTCTATCATACTAATAACTATTTCCTCTTTTGCTTTTTCCGTTCTAACAAAGAAAGCACACTTATCTGTATCTTTTAAGTTCCATTTCTTTTCTATTCTTTTAAAGGCTTCTGTAATATACTTAGTTACTTTAGGAGAAACAGATATCATAAGACTTTTTAACCTTAGAGATACTTCTTTCTTAGGCATATTATTGCTACACATAGGGCACTTAGGCATTACACATTCCACAATCTTTGTGTTCTATTTTAACCTTATTAAACACACTCTTTGGAAGGTACTTTTTTGTATTTGCATTTCCAGCACCATTAATAAACCTAGACCAAGCCCTTGTACATTTTTTACATCTGTATGGTGGGTAAAAAGAGTGTTTTTTATTTTTCTTTGCTGCATTATCACTTATTTCATATCTTAAATAATTTTCTCTTCTTGGACTTATCTCGCTTACACAATCCCAATCAATAAAATCATCTCCAAGATAACTAACTAAGGCATCTATCCTAGCTAGGTTTTCATACACATGATAAAACTCAAACTTGCTACTAGTTGTAGCTATTCGTTTACCCTTTTTTATTTCTATTTTAAACATTTCATAGTTACTCTTCATCTCTCCTCCTTTGTTTTAATCTAGTTATCTTAAATATCTCTCCTCTATCTTCTTTAAATACAACCCAATCACAAGTACCTATGGACAACCACTTGGGTATAGTCTTTCTAACCTTGCATTGTATCTTAATAGGCTTTTCTCCACCTATTAGTACATCTACATCTTCTGCACAATTTGGTAGAGATAATCCATTAGAACCATAGGCTCTCTTAACATCCTTATAACCCATTTCTTGTAGTTTGGCAACCACCTCATACTCAAATCTATTTCCCTTTGCTTTGCTTTTTGATGGCATTACTTCTCCTTTTCTTTCTTGTCTTTTTGAACGGACTTTCTAGAAATCTTTTCAATCCTATCTTTACTTTCTTGCAAAACTCCATCTACCTTCTCCTTCATATACTCTGCATACTTATCTGTATCTCCTTTCATATCTAGGTAGTTATAGAAAAAGTCACTAAGTACTTTTATAGTTGTTTGATTATTAGTCGCTACTTGATATAAGTAGTCTATCTTTTTTTGTGTATTGTTTCTTTTTTTATTATTCATTTAACCTCTTTTATTCTAAAGTTTTTGAGGTGCTCGGTAGCCAACCTTTTATTCTCCATAATTTTTCTATTAAATTATTTAGTTTTAGCACCTCAAATACAATTATTTACCTACTATAACTTCTAATAGTGTATCTATTTTCTTCTCTACCCTATGTAATCTAACCACTATACTTACAAACATACAAAGCATAAAGAACACAAACGCTTCCCAACCAAATATAAATGTTAGGTTCTCGTTAAATAAACTGTCAAAGTAATGTTGCATATCTACTCCCTTTGTTAATTAAATTCTTAAGGCACTTTAGAGAAAACCAATAAACTCAAGGTGTGCCTAAGACCCAATATAAGCTATGCGAAATAAGGAGAAAAGCATAGCTAGTGCATAAATTTTTGGGGTGTTATAGCACACCCCTAGCTTTTGTTATCTTATGAAACTAGACTATAGGTAGCGTACTTCTTGCTAGTGTCTGTCTCTATGTTCATATTAAAAGAAGTTCTAAGCACATGTATTATCGCTGCCAACCTCATTGTACCAAACCTAGTCAATGCTGACTTCGGTGTTAGCTTCTTACCAGATAATAGATATGTTCTCACTCTTTCTATTTTGCTTTTTCTTTTTCTAGGCATTTTGCCTCCTTGTTGTATACGGTTCTTAGGTGTCTTATTAACAACCTATCTTCTTGTGGCGTCATTTCATAAACAGCTTTGTCTTTTTTTATACCTCTACTAGAATCAATCATAATCTTAATTCCGTCTTTCCAACCAAAGGTGTCTACAAAAACTTCTTGAATATCATTCCACTCTTTTATCTCCAACCTCATTACCTCCGTAATCAGTATCTAACCTACTTGGATATAACTCTTCTTCTTCTTTAGTCATAGGTGTACTAGTATTTATCTCAGCAATCCTAACATACTCATTCTTTAGTTTTTTAACTAAAGAGTCTATAAGATTAACCTTTGTAAACTTAGGCTCTAGCGACTTCTTAAGAACTTCTAACGAATCTAATATGATATCGTATTCACTATTAGTTATCCTCATTAAAAGGGTAGGTCAGACTCATCACGCTTTCCATTTGCCCACTTATAAATACCAACGGCTTTAGGACTAGTCATATCCTCTCCGTCTCTATTTTTCCAAGTCTCGTGAGCAACTTTGATAATAGCTGGAAGACCTTCTACGTCTGCAGGATTGATAGAGGGTAGAGCGTACATAGTCTTACCATCTACTTCCTTCTCTGCTATCTTAACTCCCAACGCTTCTACCATAGCCTTATATCCACCATTACCACCAGCATTAGGTTCTAAGTTCTTGCTATCTGGAGTCTTAAACCTAAAGAAACCTTTAGACCTAACCTCTTTGTTTACAAATGTAGAACCACCTATGCCATTAAACTCTTTCTCTGAGTTCTCTGCAGATAAATTAAATATAATGTTATATATATCTGCAAGATACTTACCACGAATTACTACATCTTCTTTCACAGTAACATCTTTTACATGAGCGTAGTACTCACCTTCTTGCACCATAACATTAGGCTTATCTTCTGTTGGGTCGTAGAAAGATTCTCCACCAACCATATCATCTAGTATATCATTAACCATTATTTGACTCCTCTTTTAGTCTGTTTATTTTACTTATTACTCTTACTATATCTGTTCTCTCAATGTCTCCATTCTCTATAGAATTAGATATCTTTGTTTTCCACTCTTCTGTTAACCCTTCCATTTCCTTGTAAAGATAGTCTATATCCTCTTTAGTTAGGGCAGGGTCTTCAACTCTATTTCTGTAAACATCATCAGCAATATTCATATACATATTAAATGCTTTCTTAATACAATCTGTATTAGCTGATTTAACATCATTGCCAATGTCTACAAACTCATTAGAGCCTTTCTTCTTCTGTATTCTATGGGCGGCTGTCATATCGCCTTCTCTCCATATACCACCTTCATACCACTTAAGTCTACCATGTACTACAAAGGCTTCACTACCAAGAACTTCTGTGCTTATTATTGTCCAAGACCAACCAGCAAAATACTTGTCTGCAAGTTTCTTCATATACGAAACTTCTACATAGTCTTGATTCATCTTCTTCTTTACAAAAGCTCTAGGCGTATCTTTCATAGATACCTTATCATGTAGCTCAGTAATAGATGCTAAACTTTGCTCTATTGCTTCGTTACTTACTACAACTTCTTTCACGCTTCTCCTCCTTCGGCACTTAACATACCTATTAAGTCTGTAAATATAGATGCGTCTTTATTTGCTCTACTCATAGACTTTTTAAATGTATCAAGTTCTTCATCTTGGTTAGCAACAACATGCATTAGATTAGTTAGAGCCACTTCCACTTGCTCTAATCTAAAATCTATTTTGTTTATCTCTTTTCTTACAGGGCTTACTTTTCTACCTAATCCCATATTCTCTCCTTTTCTCTGGTCTATCATCTGTTATCTCTAAGTCCATACGACTACTTATTCCCCTATCTCTTTCTATCATAGCTACCATTAATAAAAGGTAGTTAATAATATCTTTGACTCTTCCTTCTATAGGTTCTGAGTATGTCTTTCTAGTTTTAAAATAACTAAATAAACTAGATATGTGCTTAGATAAATATACAGATAAAACTTCTATAGGTGCAATACCTAAATTACTAGATATGCTATCAAAGTTCCATAGAACATTATCGTTATGATTACCTTCGGTATACTCTATACGTTTGGTATCTGACAAACTAAGTGTTTCTTCTATAAACTTTGTTCTTAGCTTATCATATTCTTTTTTATTCATTTATTTCTCCTGTTTTTAAACCAATAAAATGTTAGGAATAGTAAAAATATTCCTGCACTAAAACATAGAAATGTAAGGCTTAATATAAAAGCATTACATACCCAAGTTGCTAAATCAAATACTATCATTCTACTCTCCTTCGTAATATATACACGCTTCACTAACAGGGCAGTAACTCTTACACTTAACACCACCCCAAGTCTCTTCTTTGTTACACATCTCTGGCATAATGCTCTCTTTAAGTGCAAACTCTAAAGCATCTCTTTTCTCTATAAACTTATTAGTTACATGGTCTTTGTGTATAATCGGTACTTCAAGTAAATATATATTTCTATCTACTCCTCTTTCTCTTGCTACTTGTAGACCACCATCTCTTACTGTAATCTGTATAAGTATCTTGTCTACAGGATAACCATTCTTTTCTAACAATAGTTTATAGAAGTTTAACTGCCATGCCCAATCCCCAAAGTCTGCAGAGTCTTCATCTCTATAAAACTCTTTTATTCTTTTAGGTGTTCCCTTCTTACCCCAACGACCACTTCTTTTGTAAACTTCGGTAGGGTGAAATCCGTGACTAACTTTTAAACCAAGACATTGAGCAACCTTATACGAACCTGTATTCTTATAATCTATAAGAGTTCTATTCTTCTCGTCGTACAAATCTACAATACCTGTTATATCATAGTGTTCTAATGGTAATTCTGAATGTAGACTAGACAATACTTCTGCAGAATCTTCTAGCTTTTCGTGATGTAATGTTCCTGCTAGAGAAAAAGCATTACCTTGTGGGTCTGTATAGAAGTCAGTAGTTCTCTCTAGGTACGCTTGACAAGTACCATTTAATAACTCTGTAGTAGATGTTTTTCTATTCGGGTCTCTCTGTTGAGACATATGTAGTAGGGATGGCAACGCTACTCCCATCTTCTCTATGTCTACATTACCTATAGAAACATCTTCTATGCTTACTTTCTCTCCGTTGGGATATTTAAAACCTACTAACGGCATCTTCTCTCTCCCTTTTTAGTGGTTGAATTTAATGATTCATTACTATTCTCACAAGTATTTTTTACTTTCTTAGTATGTTTTATTTGATTAATTATATACTCTGCTTTTTTCCAACCATATTCTGTAACCAACGCTTTTATTTTTCCCATTCTAACTCCTCTTCTTTGTTCTTTTCCATAGTTTCTAATACTATATCTCTATCTTCTACTATCTTCTGTAAATATATACCACTCTCTTCTAGTAGACCAAACTCATCTTCTATGAATCCATAGGTATCTCTACGAACTCCTCTAGAATCTGGGTATACTGCCAATTCTACAACTACAGTTTCATAGTTTGCATCTATATCAAACGCTTTATTGTTTATCATTTACTTGTCTCCTTTTGTTTTAGAATCTAGGGTTTAGATAGCGTTTATAACTATGCACACCCTTCCTTTGATTGTTTTTACTTTTCTTTATTTGTATACTTCTTGTCCATCTAGAAACTTTATCTTTATTTTTTATATATAATACAACCTCTGTATTACTTTCATCTTTAAATACTAATGCTATATAATCTGCTCTTGATTTTTTAACATCTAACCTTATTGAAGATAGACTATCAAAAGACTCTGAGTATTTTACTTGTATAGTAGTATATCTTATCTTGTTAGATTTGATAGACTCTGTTAAAATATCTACTCCATCATCATCTACCAATGGCTTGTAAACATTGTACCCTCTTTTTAATAGGTCTACTTCTACTATGCTTTGACCAATATAACCTTTAGTGCTAGGGTTTTTCCATTTGTCTTTGTTCATGTTATTAGTCCTCTAGTTATCAAACTTTGCAATTCGTTTATTTATATATTCTATTAAATCAGTACTAAATAGATAGGAAAGCCTATCTTCATTACTCATTGTATTAATATATGTTATTAGTCCATCTAAATTATCTGCTAATCTTACACCTTTCTCTATGATAGCATTACATATCCTTATCCAATTACGAATTTTTGTACCATTAAGAGTACCACTATGATGTCTAAACTCTAAGCTACCATGATAGTATCTAGAGTGTATGTTTAGACCATAGTATCTATTATCATTATACTTTTCTGTACTAGGACTATCTCTTCTATAGTATAAGTCTACTAAGTCTTGTTCATACTTTACAGATTGTAAATCTACGAGACCTAGACCTAGTGGTCTACACCAATTAGAACCTCTTCTAGAAGGCGGCATCATAGAGAATATAGAATCTTCTATCTTAGTATATACTATAGCTATATGAGCCACTTGCCTAGCACTTAAGTCTAGAGAATTAAAATGTAGATGTAATCCACAAGACCTATTAACTGCACCACCATACTCATTACTCCAATTAGTTAGGTAGTGTATAGTTTTATCTAGGGCGTTACCATTGGCAGGAGTAGAGACTAACTCTGTACCATAGTAACCATCATCTGCACTTATAGAACCGTCGCTTACACTTTGCCAGCCAATAGGATAAGACATACTATCAGTATCGTGAGGGTACATACACTCTGCTTCTATACCTACATGTCTATGTATGTTTAGCTTGTCAAAGTTTTTAGAGGTTGTTGTACTTCTAGGTAATGATAGATTACATTCAAAGTTCTCTACACAATCATCATAGCCCCCATCATAACAATTATCGCATTGATACTCTTCTCTACTCTCATTGTAAGTAACTTCATCTCTATCTACATCTTCATTGCAAACTTCACAATATACATACCTATCGTGATAACAATCTGAACAATAGGTACAATCATCAACATAGTAAAGTTCATCTGATTCGTTATAATGTCTCTCTCCACAAGAATAACAATCACTATAATTCTCATCTATACAAGGCTCACATAGACCATCATCAAGTTCACACTCCTCAAACTCTTCTTCACAATCACTACACGATACCATTTCTACTGGAGGTGGCTCTAGCTTATCATGTATTTGTCTCATTTGTGGCATAGCTATACTCCTATGTTTGTAGTTATTATTCCTACTATCAATCCGTTAATTACCTTTAGCCAATTAAGTTTCTTTAGAGCGTTATATATATCTTTCTCTAAAGTATCACTACCTCTATCTATATCTACCTTAGTAGAAGATAGACTATCTATCTGATTGATTAAAAACTCTAGGTATTCATCATAAGAATACTCAGATAGAAACGGATTCTTCTTAGCTCTCTTGTATAGAGTCTCTATTATAAAGCGTTTAGACTTTAGCTTTACAGGATTAGGAAACCCTATTAGTATTACCTTCTTCATCTATACCTCCATCTGTTAATAGTTTACCATCATATTTTGGAATATCCCACTCGCAATCTATACACACATACTTTCTTATATCTGCATCGTACTCTAGTTCATCATCTACAGTATCTTCAAAACATACTTCACAATAGTCTATCTTATCTACATGTAGAGCTTTACTTGCAGGACTCATATTTGCTACTAATTCAGTAGGTAGATGCTCTGCACAATAACCTTGAGACCAAGAATAATCTCCACAAATCATACAATAAGCATCTTCTACATCATTATCATAGGTAGTATCACAAGTCTTAGTACTATTCTTAGTATACCAACCACCATAACCATAATTAAAACCATAGCCGTAATCATCTACTGTCTCTTGACTAATAGTTTTGAACTTCTCTTCCTTGTATTCTACAAGTTTTGTAAACTTGGAAGTATCATAACTATATATAATATCAGTAGGTACTTTTATAATATCTAGAACTAACCCTGCATCTAGCATAGCATTGTTCATAATATCTTCTGTACTAGCAAAGAATAAAACCTTAGCCTTCTTCCAATAAGATATAACCATAGGTCTACCATCTTCTCTAGCTAAGTGTAGAGTAGTATTATTCTCTTTTGCCCAAGCTATTGCAAAGTCTCCATTGATAGATTCAAAGGCTTTGCCCTTCTCTTTTCTATTAAGAGATTGAAATATAACCTCTGAATCTACTTGAGGTATAGCCTTACCTAGTCCTCTAGCAACTTGGTTAAAGTTATAGATAACGCCATTATGTATACCTACAACCTCTCCTATATTAAAAGGGTGTGCATTAGTGACTACTTTTGCTCCTGTGGTAGCGAACCTAGTATGACCTAGCACAATAGAGGTATCTCTATCTATCTTGTCTATTACATTTGACCATTCATTAGTACGAGTAAGTGTACTAGAATCTGTCAATGTTTTGTATGTATACCTTTCTAACGGATTCATAATAGAGAAGCCTGTACTATCTTTGCCTCTAGTAGATGATTCGTCTGTTAGATTGGTAAATGTACGCTTAAGTATATCTAGTTGGTGGTCTGATTGACCATTACTAGTCTTAGCGAAACCAAATATTCCACACATATATTTCTCCTTCTACATGTTGTATTTGCTTATTTTGTTACTTATATATTCACAAGAAGCTCTACCACCAAGCATATCTATTAGATGCATTGGTGTCGTAGAATCTATCTCGTCTCTGTCATATATAATTTTTTCTATATCTCTACCTTTCTTAGTAGAGCGTGATGCTATTTCTTTTACGGATTGCATTATCTCGTAAAGAAAATCTATCCATTTAAGTATAGGTGTTGAATCTATACTACCTTCATGGTATCTAAACTCTATTGTACCATGATAAAATCTTGCATGTAGATTAGTACCAATGTATCTAGCTTGATTGTATTTGTCTGTATTTATAGCTGAGTTACCTACAACTTTATAATACCAATTAGCTAGTTCTACTATATTTCTACATTTTATTATATCATTATAAGATGCTAAGAATCTCTTAGCGTATGTACTAGTTCTTCTTTCTTGAGGTAAAGATTCTATAATATATTCGTCTATATGGTTCATAATTATACATAATGTTTTTAGTTCTTTAAACCTAAAGTCTCTAGCGTTGAAGTGTACATGTATACCACAACTCTCATCTACATAATTGTTTTGGTCATCATTATGAAGTTCTAATCCCATTATAGTCTCTCTAATCTTATCTCCAATAACTGGTCTATAATGTTTAAACTCTACACCTCCACTATTTAAAGAACCATCATATACTACATCAAAACCTTTAGGAGTAGAGACATTATCTAAATATTCATCTGCGTCATCATACTCTGTAATAACCTCGCTTTCTATAGATAGATGTCTATTTATACCATTCTTTTTATGTATTATTGGTCTAGGTGTACGATAATCTCTGTAGGTTGTAAACAATCTATTATTAAGATTCTCTTCTGCACACGAGTTACAAAATTCTGTAAAATCTATTTTAACGTAATTATCTTCTATGTATTTTTTATGAGTATCTAAATATTTATGTCTATTATCTTTAGCTTTAATAAACATTAACTCCTCTAAATCTAAAGTTGTACCATTACCACAATGTTTACAAGACCTATGTATAAAAGGTATATGCTCTTTAGATATAATATATATTCCTTCTTCTACTAGATAGTCTAGTATGTCTACTCCAAACTTATTTATAATATCGTTCTTGTCTACATCTGTTCTATATATATCTAGTATGTGTTTGCTATCTAGAGATAGATTGCATATTAATTCTATTCTTCTATAACAATCCATACAATACTTTTTATCTTCATGCTCTCCAACACCACTTTCTCTAGTGTGAAATATTTGATTACAGCTTTCTCTACTACATACATATAAAGAGTTACCTCTTATTCTAGCAGTATTATCATCTACGCAATTTAATATAGAACGTATATAGTCTTTTTGTACTCTAAAAAACCTATTGCTATATCTTAATCTACTAGGTTCTACCCATTCTACATCTTTTAATAAGTCTAAAAATGCGTTATTGTACATACCTCTTTTGAGTATTGTACTAGCTATTCTAGAAGGGCTGTTTATAACATCTTCACCTCTTCTAATAACTCCAAACCTAGAGATACTATGTTTAGTAGGTTTCTTATAGTTAAGATTCATACACTTACCTAAGTCGTCTGCATGATATAAAAACATCTCATTTTGAAATAGTAGGTCTTGTCCTCTAGCTAGATATCTATTACCTGTTTTCTTATGCTCTATAATAAACCTATGTACATGTCCTTGCCAACTATATCCTTCTATATCTAAATCACCTATAAACATATCTACTTTAAATAGCAAGTCACTTATAGTAGGATAGTTCTCTCTCCCATGTGTAAATAGATAATTGCGTAGACTATGCTTATTTTCTATACCTGCTTTAACGTATATATGTAAATTATCACAAGTAACAATTTCTCTATCTTCTTTACTATCTAGATACAAAACCATTCTAGGGTTAAGTACTAGAACCTCATTTGAATATTGTATCATATCTCAACCTTTGAATATTGCATCTCTAACCTCTCTAATTATATATATAATATAATCTTTGTATAGGATAGCTACACCACTAGATAGTATTGTAAGTATACTAAGGTGTGTCTCTCCACAAGAGCCTAGTAGATGATGTATTATCTCTCTCATTCTCTACTCCTTATCTGTTATCCAAAAATATTCTATATTAAGTGGTTCTTTCCAACCATACTTACTATAGAAGTCAAAGTCTTTCTTTAGTAAATTACTTCTATGAGATGAGTGTATTCTTTCATCACCTAACCAATAAGGCATTTCTACATTATCGCTTACACTATACATCTCCATAGTATTATTATAACCTCGTAGAATCCACTCTTCTATCATAGCATTTCTATATAGAACTAGTGCTTCTTCGTAGCCTTTCCACATTAGAACGGCAGGGTGATTTATCCAACCTCTATAACTACGACCACTCTTAGTAGGTATATTACATAGAGCGTTGTATATCTGCATAGCTTCTACTCTTTGCTTACCTAGACGTCTATAATCTAGTAGCATAGCTGATTGTCTAAAGTCTTCTACTGGTAGAAATGTTTGCATCTATAAATTTCTTATATACCAAGCTACTATAGCTACGATTATCATAGCTATCCAAGCACCTACTACAAATTCTTGTACATCTTCTAAGAACTCTACGATTCTATCTATTGTATTTTTATCTAACATAATCACCTCTATATATAAAAAAAGTAGTAGAATGTAAAATCTCTACTACTCTTTTATTATTATTAAAATTAAACTAGCAAGTGTCAATAAAGTCTATTAACTTAGGTCTATAAAATCGCATACTCTGTTTAATGTTATTTCTAACACTCAATACATAGAAGCCAATTTGTATACTTGCTAGTCTATCTATTATTACTTACTTGTTCTATTTCTCTTTCTCTCTATTTTTTTTCTCTGTGCAGGAGTTCTACCTACACTTTTTAACTCTAGGTTCTTCTTTGTTCTAGCTTGTTTTATTAGCTTAGAGTTTCGCATATACTTCTCCTTTTTCTACTGTTACCAAGTCTTAGCGTCTACGCCTCTTATAAATCTTGTCTTTCTAGTTGGTGTGTTTCTTAATACAAACCTTGCTCTATCTCTTTTGTGTCTTTGTCTGTCTAATTCTATGTTTTCGGCTTCTTCTATCTTGGATAGAGTCTTACATATTGTAAGTTTTTTGTAAATAGTGTTTGTGTCTAGGTCTTGCAGTTCTATTGTATAACCTAGTTTATTATCTTTAGAGCGTATAATCTCTATAACAGACCATAACTCTATTTGAGTCTTTACCTCTATTTTTAAAGTTTTATTATCTTTTGTACTTTCTAATATATAATTATTAGAATCTATATTCTTTCTATACTTTATAATTACATTACCTTTTAATTTTATATGCCCGTATCTATAAAAGTCAAATTGATTATTGATTTTATAATCATTTAGTAGAATATCTTTTTCAGAGGGAAGCCTATTTTTAGAACTTCCCTCTTTTCTATGATTTCCTTTTTCTATCATTACTTGCTTATATTAAGTGTAACCTTACCAAGTGTTGAACCATTAGGCAAATTGGCTTCCCAGTCTTTTCTATTCTCTTCGATTGCAAGTTGTAGAGCCTCATATGCTCTTTTTACTGGCTCTGGTGCAAATTCGTATTTTGGTGGACTTGTTATGTCTCCATTCCTTATTCCCTCAGCTTGTTTCTCTTTGGTTAAATAACCTTTTTGAACTAGTTCTTCACTAGCTATAAAAGATAGTTTCATATTATATTCCTTTTTCTATGCTCAAAAACATCTATGAAATATATATATAGAGATAAATAATCTATATGAGCGTTTTGAGCGTTTGGTTTTTTTCTGCAATATTTCACGCCATAACATACACATAAAATAGTTAATAAAAAATATTGATTATTAAATAAAATGAATTGGAACAAAATTTGCAAGAAGTTGCAAAAAGTTTGCAAGTGGGTGTGTGAGCAAAGTGTATACGAAATAAATAGGAGAAAGTCAAGAAGTATTTTAAAGATATGTTAAGATTGTGACGTATATCACACTTACAAATTAAGTTCTTGTTTCTTGTTGCTGGGTGTGTTAAATTTCCAGCTTTTCGCTAGGCTAGTCTACTTTTCGACCAGTCATTCTAACTTTCGAACCTAAAGTCGAATTTTCAACCTAATAGTCGAAATCCTAACGGAAATAGGGTGGGGGGTGCAACGTAAATATAAGACTACACACATTGTAGCCCATTTTTTTTAGAATAGTATGTGTATTTACTAAGTCCTAATAGCTGCTATACTACTTACTGGGCCAAACATTTCGCATGATTTGTGTATATCTTTGAAATGATAGTGTGGTTGCCTAATATGGTGTTCTGCTTTTTGACTAAAATATACTGCTTGTTCAGATATATAGAATGTTCCTTTCTCTACATAGTGCCATACTTTTGAATTTATCAGTAATACACTTGTTACGTCACCTACAGGCAATAATATACTAGGTCTCACTTCTTTTCCCCTTTTTCTCTTTTATCTCTACAACTTGTACTACACGGTCTGTAAACAGATTTATGTGATTTGCACAGATTCTTGCATCTTTTATGTCTTGAAACCTCTTTATTGGATAATCTGCAGTATGTCTGTTGGTAAATGCTCTTCCCCGAATCATATACCAGACCTCTTCCTTGTTAGTTTGTATTATTCCGTACAAGTTTCAACCTTTTTCATGTAATGAACTTACACACTATTACCTAAGTTGACAAGTCTTTTGTATATTATTTTGCAACTATTTTTTCTTTCTTTTGGATAATACGTTAGTATTATCTTTTTCTTTCTTTTTGTTTTGTTTATAACCCTTGGGCTAAAAGGCCCTATAACTTACAAAGAAAAAACAAGATATACAAGTGTTTTATAAAATACAATTAAAATAAATAAATAATACTTGCGTAAAAACCCTATATGGTAGTATATTAGTGCTATGAATAAGAGTAAAATACTAACAATTGCTAGAAACTACTGTGCTAATTGGAATGTAGGTAAATGCTTAGGTTGCGTTTTTACTAGAGATGAAGGATATCTTAGTATGTGCTTAGATGACAAGAAAGTAGGTAAGAGTTGTAGTGTAGAAGATGGTTGTGACTATTTTCAAGCTATAGTAATGCCCGGTATAGTAGATGATAGAGACTTAAAAACAATAAAAAGTGGAGAGAGAAATGAAATTTGATATTGGTGGACATAATTATAGTGTTAACTTAGTAGAAAGCAAGACTACATCAGATGGTAAGATGCTTTTAGGACACCACGATACTAGAACCTGTACTATTAATCTAGATGGTGGTATGTCTAAGACTAGAACCCAAGAAACTTTCTTGCATGAAGTAGTTCATGTTATCCTTACCAACGCTGGTATGCAAGACCATGACGAAACAATGATAGATGCAACAGCTAATGGCTTATTGCAACTAGGAGTAGGAGATTTTTTATGGAAAAAATTAAAAAAATAGTAACTATATTGTATTATTATATCGAATCTAAGGTTATATTGGGTATAATGTACTTAATAGCGTCAAAAAAGGAAATAAATTGAAAAGAGCAATAGTAACACCAGACAAACACTTCCCCTATGAAGATAAACCTGCTATTAAAGTCTTGTGTAAAGCTATTGAGCTTGTCAAACCACAGATATACATAGACCTTGGAGATACAGGGGAATGGGAATCTGTTTCTCATTGGCAATGGAAAAAGAAAAAGCGACCACCATTGGAATATCAACTGCCTTTTGTGCACAAAGAAATAAAAGCTGTGAACAAAGGTATGGATACCATTGACAGGTCGCTAGATAGGGCAAAAACGAAGGAACGCCATTTTATCGAAGGTAACCATGAAGACTGGTTAAATCGCTTCGTAGAAGAGAATCCTTACCTTAGTGATACAATGACTGTACCAAAGGCATTGAAGTTAAAAGAACGAGGCTATAAGTATCATAAGATGGGCAAGTATCTAAAGATTGGTAAGATTAACTTCTATCATGGGCATCACTTTGCTGGATTGACTCACACTAGAAACCATTTGCTTAGATTAGGTGGTAATGTTATGTATGGTCATCATCATGATATACAACAATCTTCTGTTACTCATATAGATGGAGTTAAGAGTGCTTGGAGTATTGGATGCCTTAAAGATATGTCTGACGATGCTAATGAGTGGTTAGGCAATAGAAAGCATAATTGGCAACACGCATTTGCTATTGTAGACTTTCATAAAAATGGGAACTTCAATGTAACTGTTCATCAGATAGTAGATGGTGTTAGTACTGTAGATGGTAAGGTACTAAGAGCATAGTGCAAACAAGAAAGATAAAAAAGATAGAGTATCCTTTATTTAGAGACGAACAAGAGTTTAGACACTATATGCCTAATAAACATCTTACTAGAGATTGGCGTGATAGTGAAGAAGGCGATTGGGTTTTAACAGATGACAAACAAGTTTGTATGGTTATCAAAAAGAGTGCACTATCTACTGGTAGTAAAAAACAAATTAAACAGGACTATATAAGAACTGTAATAGGTTCTTTCCTATGTAAACCATCTGTTAAGATAGAAGGTGAGATGAGAAAGAATATATACTCGTTTGGTAGTGCTGACAAGACGCCTAGAGAAAGGCAACAAAGCAGAAAGAAGGCAACTACTAAAGAATTTCTATTTGCTAAGTATGTAGCAAAGGGAGATGACATAGTAGACTCCTTTATTAAAGCTTTTCCAACAAATAACAAAGAGTATGCCAAGAAAGAAGCTGGTATGCTTTTAAAAACAGACAGGGTAAAAAGTTTGGTAAGAGAAGAAATAGATAAGCTTATGAATGAAGCAGAGATTACACCTCTGTATATTCTAGAGAAGATGAAAGATATCATTGAGTCGGATGGTTCTAGAGATAGCGATAAAGTTTCTTTACTAAAAGAACTGGTCAATATCGCAGGGATGAAAGATATGGACAAGAAGTCTGAGTCTGTTACCGTATTCCAAGGTTTCTCACCAGAACAACTTAATGCTATAGGTGGCAATAATGTTAAACAGCTTGCAAAAGCTGAAAGAGAAATAGAAAAATGAATATTTATGAAATAATAATAGAAGTGCTTAAAGCGGCTAGAGATAAAGGAGCTTCCCTAGATAATGATTGGGAGATAGAAGATATAGCCACAGAAATATATGACATGTACTACAGTAGTGAAATGATTACTAGCTACATAAGTTCTGGATATATGGAAGACCTTAAGGACTACTGGGAAGAAAAACCTTTAAATGATTAAGAAGCTAGCTGTATATGGGACATTAAGAAATGGTAAAAGAAAAACATGTAAAGTGGATGGTTATAGCCTTGTTTACCCCGGGCATTATAATTACCCTGCTGCTATTATTAACAATAGCTCTAAGGGAATGGTTGTTGAGGTAATAGACGTAGAGCAAGAAGATATAGATAACTATGATGTATATGAAGGTATAGATACTGGTCTATATGATAGAAGAGTAGTTACTGCGTATGATGGAGAAAAGAAGGTTGATGCTTGGATGTATACAGCTGGGCCTTTGCTACTGCAACATAAAAGTGTATTTGAGTTAGTTCCAAAACAGGATTGGTTATCAAAAAAGTCAAAGAAAAAAACAGCTTTAACATAAACAAGAATAATGTTTCTGAAAAAGAACAAGTTCTTGAATTAGCTAGAAAAGACATTATAGCCTTTGGTCAGTTATTTATGCCAGAGGACTTTATGAAGTCTACTCCAGCTCCATACCATTATGAGTTAAGTGATTTACTATTAGATGATACGAAGAAACGCAATTGCATTATATTACCTCGTGGTCATAGCAAGTCTACTCTTGCTAAAGCAGCTCTTATGTATCATTTATACTTCAATCCGGAAGGTAAGAAGGAGTTTATAGCTTGGGTAGCTGAGGAGCAATCACAGGCAATAGACCACATTAAATATATACAAAACCATATAGAGATGAACCCTGCTCTTAATTATTACTTTGGAGACTTACAAGGTTCTAAGTGGACAGAGAAAGAGTTTACTACATCAAAAGGCGATAGGGTAATTGCAAAAGGTACATCACAAAGACTTCGTGGTAGGTCACAGCTTGGTTTAAGATATACAAAGATTATACTTGATGACTTTGAGTCTGAGTTAAATACAAAAACTCCAGACAGAAGAAGAGAGATTAAAGAATGGGTTATGTCTACAGTAGAACCAGCCCTAGAAAACTCAGCAGGCAACGAAGGCTCTGTATGGCTAATAGGAACTATAGTTCACTTTGATTCCTTTTTGCAAGGTATCTATGATGGATACACAGAAGCTACTAGGGATAAGAGAAGATATGCTTGGCATGTAATGTACAAAAAAGCCATGACGGTAGATGGAGATGTTCTATGGCCTAGTTACTTTACAAAAGCAAAGCTTTTAGATATAAGAAGAAGATTTGAAGACGTAGGCTTAATACATAAGTTTGCACAAGAATATTTAAACGAAGCTAGAGATTTAGCTAATGCTAAGTTTAAAACAGATAAATTAGAATACTATAATCACGAGTTTCACAGTAAAGACAACTATACTTACCTAGTAGATAAAGATGATGCTATACCTATTAATGTTTACCTAGGTGTTGATTTAGCGTATGAAGCTAATAGTCATAACGATTATCAAATTATAATGGTTGTAGGTGTTGATAGCGATAGAAACTTTTATGTATTAGATTACTTTAGAGAACATATACCATTGTACGATATGCCTTTAGAAATATTTAACTATGCAAAAGAGTTCTCTCCTGTAAAGCGTGTTAATGTAGAGATGGTTGGAGCGCAGGGGATTATTAAAGATGCCGTCAACCAGATGTCTGGCAAAGATAGAAAGGTTGCTCCCGGTATTGCACTAGGTGTTAGACCTCCTACTGGTATAAAAAAAGAAGATAGGCTTGAGTCATTGCTAGCTCCTATAGTAAACAGAGGTAAGTTGTTTATAAAACGTAAACATGTAGAGCTAGTAGATGAGATGTTTCAGTTTCCAAAAGGAAAGCATGATGATGTGCTAGATGGACTTTGGTACGCTATTAATAATGCTAGACCACCAAGAAGTAAAAAGTTTGAAGCTTCTGATTTCTTAGATGATAATTCAAAAAGAATGAGGAAAACTAAGACGAATAAAGTAATATCTTGGATTACTGGATTAAAAACATAAAATAATACTTGCGAATTTAAGTATTATTTTGTATATTATGTGCAAGTTATAAAATAAAGAGGTGTAACCATTTCTAGTATAAGAGAGCTGGAGCAAAACGAAGGTCAACATTCCGAAGTCAATAAACAGCTTTGGAGAATGTGGAGAGACGCTAGGTCTGATTGGGATACAGAAGCTAGAGAGTCTATAGATTTCTTTCTTGGCAATCATTACTCGCAAGAAGAGTCTGATGCGTTAAGAGCAGTTGGTCAAGGCGACTTTGTTATTGACAGAGTATACGCCTCTATAGAAAAATTAAAATCACTACTAACTTCTAGAGCACCTAAGTATAGTGCAGTTGGTAGAGAAGACTCAGACAGTAGAATGGCTAATGTTTGGAGAACATTACTTGAATATGTCTGGGATATATCAGATGGTGATACACAATTTAAACAAGCCGTGCATGATTATGCAACTGCTGGTATGGGTTACTTTTATGCTTATATAGACCCAGAAGCAGACTTTGGGCGTGGAGAAGTAAAATATACATACATAGACCCATTTAGAGTTTATGTAGACCCTGCTTCTAGAAATCGTTATATGGATGACGCATCTGGTGTTATCTTGTCTACCATCTTAACAGAAGACCAGCTGGTTAATTTATACCCACAGGTTGAGCCATACCTAGAGGATATAGAGTCTTACTACGAAGAAGAGGATTATCCTACTTCTAATAAACGTAATAGCTCAGTATCTTTTACACCAGACACAACTTATAATCTAGAGTTTCATAGGATTAATAAGTATAGAATACTTGAAAGGTTCTCTAAAGTTAAAGTTCCTTTCTTTAGAGTATTCAACAAACAGGATGGCTCTGAGGTTATACTAGACCAAGCAAAATATACAGCCTTTGTGCAACAAGAACAAGTAGTTCTTCTTATGGAAGCTGGCTTAATTGAAATTGTAGAAGTTAAGCAAACAAGAATTAAAATCACAGCTACGGCTGGTGAAATATTATTATATGAGACTATCTTAAATACAGACATATATCCAATAGTCCCAGTTCCTAATATATGGACAGGAACTCCTTATCCTAAGTCTGACATATCTAAGATAAAAGATTCTCAAAGACTACTAAACAAACTTTTCTCTCTCACTCTCTCCCACGCACAAGCCTCTGCTGGACTTAAGTTATTAGTTCCAGAGGGTAGTGTAGATGATTTGGGGCAGCTGGAACAAGATTGGGCAAACCCCAACGCAGTAATAGCATATAATCCAGAATTTGGAGCACCTCATTTCCCTGCCCCTCAATCATTGTCTAACGAGTTTTATAACTTGATTAGCAGGATAGAGCATTATATAGATTTAAGTCTTGGTATCCCAGAACTTATGCAAGGTTTTAACGAAGGAGCACCCGAAACAGTTCGTGGTACTGCTATGCTTGCAGAAATGGGAGAGACTCGTGGTAAATCTAAGTTAAGAGATATTGAAGGTAGTTTAAATAGGTTAGGTAAAAGTATATACAACCTAGCTAAAAACCATTATACTTACGAAAAAACTTTTAGGATTGTACAGCCAAATAATGATATTACTGAATTTACAGTAAATATGTACGATAATAAACAACAAGAAATTAATGCCATAGTAAATGATATCACCATTGGGCATTATGATGTGAGGATTATATCCGGTTCTACGTTACCGTCAAATAGGGTTGCAGAATATAATATGTACCTAGAGGCGTTTAAGATGAATCTGGTAGACGATGTCGAGGTTTTAAAGAAAACTGAAATCTTTGACAAAGAAGGTGTACTGAAAAGAAAAGGACAAATGGCTCAATTGCAGTCATACGTCAAGCAATTAGAAGAACAGATTAAGAAACTTAGTGGAGATTTGCAAACCTCAGAGCGTGAGTCAGTCAACTCTAGAAAGCGAGTCGAAACTGAGAAGTTCAAAACTAAACTTCATGAAATTACGAACGATACAAAATTTAAAAATAAAGTACAAGTAGATAATTTAAAAAGAATTGTAGACAATGAACAAGACCTTTCAGTACAAAATTAAAACAGATTATAGTGGGGACTATACCCCGGTTCTGCTTTTAAGACATCTTTAATAGGTGATGCTAATAACAAAAGAAATCGAGGAATAAATGGAAAACGCTATACACGAGGATACTACTGAAATAGCTGGTGTCGAAGGCGAAGTTTTAGAACAAGTTGTTCAACCAGAAGTGGTGGGCGAAGCTCCTGTAGATATGCAGGCTCAAGAAGAACCTAACGTAGATGATGCAAAAAAGTTTCAGTCTATGTACGATAAAAAAGCCGCTGAATATGATAGGTTAAATAATGAAGTTAAAGAATTACGCAAATATAGTCAACTAGGCGAGGTTCTAAATAATAGACCCGACGTAGTTGAAGCTATGAAAAACACTCTAAGCGGTAGTAGTAATAAGCCAAAACAAGAGACTGAATTGACGGAAGACTCTTTTGACCCTTGGGAAGCTTATTACAAACCCGGCTCACCTTCTTATGAGATGAGGGTAAGCAAAGAAAAAGCTCTAGTAAACGATGCTGTTAAACAACAGTTTTCTGGTATGCAAGAGCAAATGGCACTTAATAACTTAAAGCAAGAATTAAACACTAAGTATGGTTTTAATGACCCACAAATGGCTAATGACTTTATACAATTTGCAACACAACCAAAGGAAGATATACCATTGGATATGTTGGTAGACGTATATAGAAAACATAGAGGTGGAGAACAAAAAGTTTCTCCTAATCTAGAGGCTGTTCAAAAGGCTCAAGGTACTGCTCCTACGGCTGGTGTCGTACAGGGTGGTAGTCCACAAAAACCAAGCGAAATTGCAGATGTCTGGGCTGGAGTTATGGGTGCTACAAATCGTAACAAAATATAAAACTCAAGGAGTCTTAAATGGCAACTAACAACCAAGGGATTGTTAATGTTGGAACTCCGGGAAGTGCAGCTTCTGGCTATCACACTCGGAGACTTTTCAACTTTTCAGACCGTGTGGCTGAGCTAGCTCCAGAGGAATCACCATTCTTCGTGTATCTCTCTAAGGTAGCAAAAGTCCCAACGGATGACCCTCAATTTCGATTTTTAGAAGATAGAACTAAAATTTCTATGACAGATAGAAGTTTCTTATTAGCTGGTTCTCATTCAATTCCAGCTGCTGGTTCTACCTTAACATATTCAATTGACACTTCTGGTGGAGCGTCAGTAGACTGGTTATTAAAAGGTATGGTATTTGCAGTAGGCTATACAGAAAGTAATTCACCAGAGACAATCATTGTTCGTGTTGAAACATCTCCGGTAGATGCTGGTTCTACTAGCACGTTTACCGGTAAAACAATTTCTGCTGTTGATGGAGCTGAAACTGGAGCTGATAATGCCAAGTGTCAAGTAATTGGTACTTCATTTGCAGAAGGTTCTGGAGCACCAGATGTATTCTCAGAAGAACTAGAAACTGATGTTGGTTTAACTCAGATTTTTAAAACAGCATGTGAAATGTCTAACACAGCAAGAGCGACAAGATATCGTGGTTACGCAGATGAGTTCCAAAGAATTTGGAATAATAAACTTCGTGAACATAAAGTAGATATTGAAAGAGCTATGCTTTTTGGACAGCAAGCAACTGTTGGTGGAATACAATATACAGAAGGTATTTGTGGTCATGTAATTAAAAATGGTACTTCTGTTGTTGATGATTCTGCGTTAACCTATAACGCTGGAGCACCTTACTTTCGTAGCTCAACAGCTGGTGAATTAACATACGACAGAATCTTATCTGATTTTGAAGTTGTATATGACCCTGCTCGTGGAGGAAATGATTCTAAGTTAGCTCTTGCTAGTATGCCAGTACTTACGTTTTTTAATAAACTTGGTGCTGATGCTTTCTTAAACACTACAATGATGAGTGGAACATCTACAGATGTTAATACAGGCGTTTCAAACCTTCGTTATAACTTATCTGAAAAGCAAGGTTCTTATGGACATAGAATACTTTCTGTTGAAACTATTCATGGTACAATGAACCTAGTTAAAGAACCTCTATTTAGAGGATTCTCTTCTGGTTTCTTAATGATGGTTGACCTAGACCATGTTGCTTACAGACCATTAGTTGGTAATGGAGTTAATCGTGATACTCAAATCATGACTAATGTTCAGTCTGCTGATGAAGACCTTCGTAAAGATATGATTATGACAGAAGCTGGTTTAGAAGTATCTATTCCAGAGACTCATTATCTACTTAACTTAGAAGGAGTATAATCATGGCTAGAGCAAGTTATTTAGAACAAAATAGTGGTGCAACTTTTGGTCACAAGAAAAAAGTAGAAAAGATTACTGCTGCTCGTACATTAACTAATGACGATAGCGGTAAGGTCTTTATGCTTGATTCTGCTGGTGGAGCTTATTCAATAACTCTTCCAACCGCAGCTACTGGTGAAGATGGCGTCTACTACAAATTTATTGTAGAAGAAGAAACGCCAACTGCAGATATTACTATTGCAGCTGGTAGTGCTATCATAAGTTTAGTGGCTTTTGATGGTGGAAATACTGTTGGTAACTCAACTGCAGGAGCTCAAGTATCTAATATTCTTGTAGAAGCGGCATCTCAAAAAGGTGATTACTTAGAAATAATGTTCGTTGCTGGCGAATATGTAGCTTCTGGTATGTCATCTATTAACGATGGTTTTACTACATCATAAACTAACTAAATAAAGTTAACAGTAATTAGAACTGTGGGGGTTGTCAATAAAAGATAGCCCCCGAATCTAAAGGAGAAATATGAATTGCAAACATTGTGAAGCACCAAATACAGAAGGTTGGTTTTATTGTAGAGACTGTGGGAAGAGAGCATCTTCTCCTAAGTTTACTAGTACAATGTTTATGAGGAGTGAAGCTGGGAAGAGAACAGACATGGAATTTTCAACTATATCAATGGATGACCATATAAATAAAATGGCTAAAGATAAAAAAGCTAGACAAGATAAAATATGGAAAGATAGAGTTAAACAAGCGAGTATTGGCTAATGGCAACATTTGAAGCACAAGTAGAAGCGTTAACAAGTTTAAGTATAGATGGTAGTAGTGCACCAACACAAACAGAACTAAGTCAGTTCTTATCAGATGGTGCTATGGAAGTTATAAATGCTATGCCACCAAACTTAAAAATGTTTTGTGCTACTGAGGATACTTTTACAAGTACTGCAGTAGGTAGTGAGGCTGAGACTCTTGACTCTGCTCAAGTATTATCAGTAACTAGAAGTGATGGAACTATAGAACAGCCTTGTAGATTAATACCGGAAACATTAAGGGGTAGGGCTTCTGATAGCGATGATATGAACGCAGCTACAACCACAGACCCTGTATATTATATATACAATGGTAAGTTAAATGCATTGCCTGCCTCTGGCAGTTGTAAATATTTAGAAGTAAATAATCCATCAGTAGCTTATGGAGATTCTGCAATAGGAAACTTTCCAGATGAATATGAATACTTAGTCCCTTTATACGCTTCTGTAAAATCATTGCAAAATGTATTAGGAAATAAAAGTTCTAATGCAGATATAACAACTGCTTTAACTGCAATTAACACAGAATTAGATGAAACATTAACTATAGCTGACAATGTTCATACGGAAATAGCATTAATTAATTCTTCTACAGATAGTGCTTTAGCAGAAATAGCACTAGCAAATGCAGAAGCAGATGAGATTGCAACGCAAACAGATAGTTCTTCTGATTTTGCAACAGCGTTAACAGCTATTAATACAGAGCTAGATAAAGTAGATGAAATATGTAGTGAGGCAAATACAGAGTTTGATAAAGTTCCAGCTCAAATAGTTGAAGCAAGCGTTGAATTTGATGAGTCAAAAAATTTATTAGGAGCTTATAATTCTGGAGCGATTGCAACTGCTCTTACGGCTATTAATACTGAATTAGATGAAACTCAAGCAGTTTGTGACTTAATTAATTCTCAAGTAGATGCCGCTGTAGTGCAATTAGGAGAGTCCGAAACTCAAGTAGATGCAGGCGTAGACACAGCATTAGCTGCTATTGCAACAGCCGCTAGTAGAATTAATACCGCTGTAGGTCTCGCAAATACAGAGTTTGATAAGTCAGATACATTGCTAAGTTTAGGAGAGGCAGACTCAGAGGGAGATGTTAATACTGCATTAACTGCTATAAATACGGAAATAGATGAGTGTTTATCTATAGCTGACAACGCTCATGCTGAAATAGTATTGGCAAACGCAGAAGTAGATTTAGCAAAAGCAGAAGTTGTCTTAGCAAATGCTGAGGTAGATAAAATGTCTGCAGAAATAGATTTAGCAAATGGGCAAACAGATTTAGCTGATACAGAAGTAGATAAAATGGCTGCTGAGGTAGCGTTAGCAAATGCTGAATTAGATGAAACGGTTGCATTAGTAGATTCAGATATAGATACCGCAACGACAGCAATTAATACTGCAGTAGATAGAGTTAATACAGCTGTTCAATTAGCCAACACTCAATTTGATAGTGCTGTTACCTCTAACACAGCAGAAGATATTGAGCTTGCCTCTTCTCAAGTAAATGCTGGTAATGGTTTTATATCAGAGGCTAACGCTGCTATTTCAGAAGCACAAGGTTATGTATCAGAAGTATCGGCAAGAGTTCAGCAAGTAAATGCTCAAGTTAATGTTGCAAATGGGTTTTTGCAAACAGCGGCAGGATATGGAAATACAGCTAGGGGTTTTAATGACACGGCTCAAGGTTTTATAAATACTGCTAATGGATATGGGGGTATTGCTCAAGGGTATATAAATACAGCAAGTGGATATACAAGAACAGCACAAGGATATGTGTCTACTGCAAATGCATACTTAGCTGAAATTCAATCTAAATTATCAATAGCCCAAGGCTATTCTAATGAAGTAAATGCAAGACTCTCACAGGCTAGGACTAAAAGAGAAGAATCTCAATCTAGGATTAATACTGGAAATGCTTATTTGGCAGAAGCTAAAGCAGGGGCAGAAGAAGCTAATACTTATGTGTCAGAGGTTAATGCAAGAATATCTCAAGTAAGTGGCTATGGAACAATTATCTCTGGTTATTTAAATGCAGCTCAAGGATACGCAACAGAAATACAAAATAAAATAGCTATTGCATCTGGGTATGGTAATGAAATTTCTGCTTATGTAAATTCAAGTGGTGCTTTTATAAATGGAGGTAACGCATACATAAGAGAAGCTCAAACAACTATTCAAGCTGGAGATGCTTATTTAAAAGAAGCACAGCAAAGAATTTCTCAAGCACAAGGGTATGTAGCTGAGGTAGGTGCTAGGGCAAATTTTACAGGAGCTAAGTCTCAGTCTGTTAGGGCTTATATAGATACTGCTAGTTCTTATTTGCAAGCGTCTCAAGGTTATGTTGCATCAGCTCAATCATATTCAAATGAAATACAAGCAAAGCTAGGTATAGCACAAGGTTATTCAACAGAAGTACAAACAAGATTGGCCGTTGACACATCTCACTACGGATGGTATGAAAAACAACAAGCTAAGCTGCAAGCTGATTATGACAAAGGTATACAAATTATGAGGGGTGCTTAATGGCAAAAACAGTAGCAACTTTAAATACATCACCTTCTTTTAGTGCAACTACGCTTAATACTTCTCCTTCGTTTTCTGCAGTTACATTACCTACTTCTATTACTTGGATTATAAAAGGATTGTGGTCTAGTTTTAATGTTAATAATTGGGAAGACACAAATTTAAGTTGGGAAGAGGCAGAATAATGGCAGTACATAGTTTAACAGTAAAAAAAATTATATCAAGAATAAGGCAAACTTTTCCAGATGCCCCAGAAAATTACATTATGAATTTAATTAATGAGGCTTTAGTTGAGCTTGGTAAGTACTCTACTAAAATAGAATACGCTAAGACTACTACGGTAGTAGACCAACAATGGTATACGTTAAGCGATAACAATTCTGGATTAGAAGTTAATAAAGTATTTAGATGCGATTTTATGGATTCTAGTGGGGAGTATGTAAAGATACCTAGACTGCTAGATGGAGAGATATTAACAATGGACATAGATTAATGGCTAGTACATATACATACCCAGAAAATTATATAGCTTGGTTTATAAAAGGAAACCATTTAGCTATTGTTACTACAAAAGGTAAGACAGCCGGTACGACTCATTCTCAATTAGGTCAATACAAGCCTATTGATGAAGCAGTTACTAATGGTCTTTTAATTCATTACTACGGAGAACCTAATGCAGTTAGTGCAATTACAGATACTCCAGATGTAGATAATGTATTTCATAGTTCAATTATAGATTATGTTAAATCAAGACTCTACCAAGATAGAGCTGGTTTAGCAACAGATGGCAATATAGCTGGTGTTAGTTTAAATCTTTCACAAGTGCATGAAAGAAAGTGGATAGAAGCCACTAAGAAACACGGAGCTAATAAAAGGGATAAAACTGGTGGCACTAGAATGATAAGGCTCCCAGACTTTACATAATACCAATATGCCCATGAGAATTGTCAAGCTCGGTAAGGCATACAAAGGAGAAACAAGATGGCAACAAGTAGTTCAAAATATACAGTAGTAGAATCATTAAACCAAATGATTTACGAAGACGCACTTGCAGTTACTGCAGTTCATGGTGGTAGTGACCACGCAGTAGGAGCACATACAGCATTGTATGTAGGAGTAGGTGGTAACGTAGTTGTAACCATGCAATCTGGAAACAATATAACATTTACAAATTTAGCAAGCGGTCAAATCCTTCCAATTAAATTTCAAACAGTAGTAGCTACAAATACAACAGCTACAAATATGGTTGCTTTAAGATAATGTTAGGTGCATTAAGATTAGCAGCTACCACAATTATGCAAGCTATATATGATATAGGTTGGAGTGGGGCTGAGTCATCACAATTAATATGGGAAGAACAAACTCAAAACTGGGAAGATTTAGAAGGGTAATATTATGGCAAAATTAGAAGGACAAAAGATAGCAGATAGTTATGAACAGCTATTGCATACCGACAGAGATGGCGGTGGAAATGGAACTACTTTAGTAAATATAAAAGATGGTAAGAATGATACTACATTTGCATTACAACTAGCAACAGATAAAATACAAGTCAATGGTAGTGCAACTCTTACAACTGCAACCTCAACTGTTATAACAGCAGAAAATACTGGTAATTCAGCAGTTGCTCTAAATTTAGATGCTGATAGGTCTGGAGCAAATCAAGGTCTAGGAAATATTAACTTTAAATGGAATGGAACTGCTGTTGCTCAAATATCTGGAGCAAGTGGTGCTGATACAACTAATAAAGATGATGGTCAAATACAATTTTCTACAATGTCTGGGGGTTCTAGTTCTGTTAATATGACTCTTGATAAAGATGGAAATGTCGGAATTGGAACTGCGTCTCCAGAAAGAACTGTTCACATAATGACATCTGATGCAAGTCTTGCTTCTGCTGATGCAAATGTTAGTTTATTAGTTGAAGAAAACGACCATACATATATAGAATTATTAACACCAGCCAATAAAAATTCTGGAATTATTTTTTCAGATGGTTCAACTGCTGGATTAATAAATTATGACCATAATACAAATGCTATGACTTTTGGCACTAATGATGGTGCAACAGATGTTACTATTTCATCTACTGGAAATGTAGGAATTAAAAATGCGTCTCCAGAGGCAAGTCTTGATATTTTAAATGGTCAAAGCATAGCTTTGCAGTTAGGTGGTGATTCTGGTGCAGATTCTTTAACTAATAGCACAAGAAAATTTGCTCGCATAGGTGCACATCATTACACTAATGCAGAAGAGCCTGTAGGTATTGCTGTTGTTGATTCAAATTCAACTCATTCATATCTAACTCTTGGTGGTGGAAGTGGTTCTGTAAATAATGCAACCCATGTAAGAATTGCAGCATCTTCAGCAACTAATAGTGCAAATGGTGCTGATTTTAGAATGATTATTGACGCCAACTCTCGCATTTCATTGTCTAATAATGATGGTGGTGCTAATAACACAACTTTTGGAAATTTAGCTGGAGCTGCCTTAACAACTAATGGAAATAGAAATTCTCTTTTTGGTCATTTAGCTGGAAATGATATTAGTAGTGGTCAAGAAAATACTTTAATGGGTTATACTGCTGGTGAAAAAATTGCCACAGGGTTGTATAATACAGCGATAGGTAGTCAATCTTTTGTAACCAATGTAGATGGTGATTTTAATACTGCTATCGGTTATGGTGCATTATACAGTTTTGAAGCTAGTAATAATGCAGAAGGAAGTAATACAATCGTAGGAGCAAATGCATCTTTTCATCTTGATTCTGGACAATATAATACAATGGTGGGTACAAGTGCTGGTGAATCTTCTGCTGGAACAATTACTTATCAGATGAATGTAGGAGTAGGATATAAAGCCTTGTTTGATTTAACGACCGGAGATGGTAATGTTGCAATAGGTTCAGAGTCTGCCTCTAATCTTACTATTGGTAATTATAATATATCGATAGGTAAAAATACTTTGATTACAGAAGGTGTAGGAAATGGAACAACAGCAGTAGGAAATGGTGCTGGTGGTTATCAAAATTCAGATAGTAATAATGAAGCAACTGGTAATTCTCTTTTTGGCTATGTAGCTGGAGAATTTAATGTAACTGGTACAAATAACACTTATATTGGCTATGAATCTGGTAAAGGAGCGTTGAATCAAAGTAATTCAGCAAACACAGGGTTAGGCTATGGCTCATTAAAAAGTATAACAACTGGAAATAGCAATACAGCAATAGGTGCTTACGCCATGCAAATTGCGACTACTGCAACTGTTAATACAGCAATTGGTGGCGAGGCTATGTCTGGAATAACAACTGGTGCTGTTCAAGATGCCGTAGCAGTTGGATATGGAGCATTTAAAGGTCACACCTCAACAAGTACAGGAACAAATGGTACAGTTGCTATTGGAAGAGCTACGTTGTTTAGCCTTACAACTGGAGATAAAAATACAGCTATTGGATATAAGGCTATGACTAGTCAAACTACTGGAGCTAGAAATACAGTTATTGGCTACGAAGCTATGTTTACAGCAGATGGAGGAGAAGATTACAACACTATAATTGGAAGTCAAGCTGGTTATTACATAAATAATGATGCTTCTCACGATAATGTTATTATTGGTAAAAATGCACTACAAGGTGGAACTGGCACAATTCTTGGTAATGTAGCTATTGGCTCTGGTGCTATGGATGCTGTTAGTAATAACAACCAAACTGGAGTAGTTGCTATTGGAAATGATGCTTTAGGAGCATTGACATCTGGAGCTAGTAATACAGCTATCGGTTATCAATCTGGATTGTATCTTACAACTGGTGGAAGTAATACTTATGTGGGTTATGAGGCTGGAAAAGGCGTAGATGGAACACCCCAGACTGGTGGTAATAATGTTGCTATTGGACAAGGTTCTGGAGTTCTTTTACAAGGTTCTGCCACATCAAACACTTTTGTGGGTACTGCCGCTGGAGATGTAGTTACAACTGGTACTAACAATGTCATTATTGGAACATTAGCAGACCCCAATACTGCGACTGGAACAAATCAAACTGTTATAGGATATAATGCAGTTGGACAAGGAGACAATGTAGTAGTATTAGGAGATGCTAATGTAACTCATGTTTGTTTAGGTCACGAAGGTGCAACTGCTGTTGCTAAAGCCGCTGGGTTTGCATTTCCAGCAACTCAAGTAGCTAGTGCAGATGCTAACACCTTAGATGATTATGAAGAAGGTACTTGGACACCAACCTTTAGAGCTGCTGGTGGTAGTGCTGGTAGTGTTGATGCAACTGGTTCTGGAGGTAGTTATACTAAAATAGGCAGACAAGTTCATATACGAGGTAGAGTTGATGTAACTAATGTCGGTAGTTACTCTGGTAATATTCAAATGGGTGGAATACCATTTACTGCTGGGGGTTCTGCATCTGATTTTCATGGCGTTGGAAGGTTAGCTTTTGTCACATTAGCTGGGCATACAATAATAGCAAGATTGCCTAGTGGTGGAAATACAATAGATTTTGCAGAAATGAATTCTGGAGGAGGAATTACCTTTCCACAAGTAAGTGAAGCACAAGCTGGAGGAAATACTAGCTTAATAATTGAAATAACATACTATATTTAATTTCTAATTGGATAATTAGATGGAACAAATAACAAGGAAAAACAATGTCAATTACTAAAGAGTTAAAAGATGATTATGAAGTTCGTGGAGAATACAAACATATTAATGTTCGCACTAAAACTTCAATCATGGAAGATGGTAAAGAATTATCATTTTCATATCACAGAAAAGTATTAACACCAGATATGGATGTAAGTGGCGAGTCTGCTGAAATCAAAGCATTAGCTGGTGCAATTTGGACTGATGCTATTAAAAAGGCGTGGTCAGATAAACTAAAAGCAGATAAGGAATAAATATGAACTGGTCAGAATACAAAGCAAAAAAAGGTAAAACAGCCGACTTTGCAAAAAAAGAAGTAGTAACAAGAAAAGCTGTCAAAGAGGTTAAAGACTCTGAGGGTGTAGTAGTAAGAAAGGCAGAGGCAGAAGAAAAGAGAGCCTATGTAGCTATGGTTCAAAAGGCTTGGAATCCAGCAACTGGAGAAAAGCTAGATGACCAAGAGCAAGAATACTCACTATCTCAGCTTGAATCAGAAAAGAAAAGATATGATGATGATATGGCTAGAGCCAAAGCACAGAGTGATGGATTAGCAGAAGCTATTGCAGACTTTAAAAAACTTTAAATAACAATAGGAGTTAATAATGGCAAAAAAAGAAAAAGAAATGCCTAAAGAACAAGAAGTAACATTATTTGATAAGACTTATAAAGAGTCTGAGTTGAGTGATGAGCAAAAGGTAATGATTAATCATGTAGCTGACTTGGATAGAAAGATAGGTTCAAGTGAGTTTAATCTTCAACAACTTAGGTTTGGTAAGCAAGCTTTTTTAGATGCTTTAAAAGCTAGTATAGAAAAGGAAGATAGTGAAGAAGAAAAAGAAAAGTAATCAATCAACAAGTTATAACATCCCCATAAAGTTTGTCTTTGTGGGGGTGATAGCAAGTTTTTTAATAAGCTGTAGTGGTTGGTCTATTATGGGACATGCATTAGATGAAGAATATCCTAGTGTATTAAGTACAATTATAGATAAAGACTCTGTTGAACATTTCTATAATGGCTCTATACATAGTGGCGATAATTGGTGCTATAATCATAATCAGTATGAAAAAGTGGAGATTAAGTGAATGAACAACCACAAACTGCTAGGAGTTATAGGACTAGCGTTCTTGACGACAACGCTATTATTTCTATTAACCTCAAATGGATGGCTCAGATTCTCGTATTGTGTGCTGGTCTTGTTTACGGTTACTATAGGATTGAGACTAGAATTGCAACACTTGAAGATGGGATGCTATCTGCAAACACAGAAATTAGGAACTTACTTACTAAACATGAGTTGGAGGAAACTCAATCCAGAGAAAAATTGGAAGAGAAGATATCCTTCTACGAAAAAGAGTTCAATATAAACCCATTAAGTTGGGGTAAAAAAAGGAAAAAGAGATAATGGATTTCATGGCAGTTTACGGAGAAGCTGGAATGATAGGAATAGTAGGTATAATGTTTGTATACCTAGTTGTTTCTTTATCTAAAAAGTCTGAGGCACAACAAGAATCTCTTAAGAACTTAGAGGTAGAAAACAAAGGGCAGTCTGAAACAATAGCTAATATGGAAGGTATGATTATAAAACTTATTGCAAGATGGAATGAATCTGATTCTGTTAGGGATAGAAGATATGAGCAAACTATGGAAGCTATGTCAGACTTAGAAAAACAATTATCAAGGATGGATGGCATTATGAGTAGAATGAATGGGCATAGTAAATAATGGACAGTTTAAAAGTATCTGGAGCTAGTTTTGCAAGTCAAGTCATAGTCTTTATGGATATGTTACCATACTTTTTAGGTATTGCAATAGCTGTAATGAACATAGTGTATTTATATTATAAAATAAGAAATGAAAAGGAGTCGTAGATGTTAGGAAAAGTAGTAGCTCAGTATTTATTAGACGATGAAGTTAAAGCTGATTTAATTGCATCTGTTAATAAATCTATTAATGTACCAATGATAAACGAAAAGACAGAAGCTAAAATATTAGAAGCTATCTGGGAATTATTTGAAATGGCAATTAAAAAAAAGTTGGGAGTATAAATGACACATTCGATAGTAACATTAATCATAGCGTCTTCTTTGCATGGACAACCGCTAGAAGAAAATAAATATCAAGAACAGTATGCTATGATGGAAGATGTAAAGAAGAAAAAAAAGAAAGGTAAGAAGATTGGTGGGAGTAAAGGTAAGAAGTCTAAGAAAGGTTTCTTCTCTAAAATCTTTGGTTCTAAGTAATGGCTAAGACTCCAGCTTGGCAACGCAAAGCAGGCAAGAATCCTAAGGGAGGCTTAAACGCTAAAGGAAGAAAGAGCTACAAGGGTGGTACTTTAAAAGCTCCAGTTAAGTCTGGAGATAACCCAAGAAGAGCTAGTTTCCTTGCAAGAATGGGTGGTATGCCCGGGCCAGAAAAGAAAAATGGTAAGCCTACTAGGTTGCTACTTTCTTTAAGAGCTTGGGGTGCTAGTTCTAAAGCAGATGCCAAGAAGAAAGCTGCCGGCATTAGCAAAAGAAACAAAGCTAAGAAAGGAAAGAAGAAATGAATAAGAAGGTTAAAGCTCCTGCTGGTTATCATTGGATGAAATCTGGTAGTAGTTATAAGTTAATGAAGCATAGTGGTAAGTTTAAAGCTCACAAAGGTGCAAGCGTAATGGCTGATTTTAAAGTTCAGATGAAACATGCATCTCCTAAAAAAAAGAGAGGTAAGTAATGCCAAAGAAAAAGAAAGGCTTATACGCCAACATACACGCTAAGAAAAAAAGAATTAAGGCTGGTAGTGGCGAAAAGATGAGAAAGAAAGGAGCTAAAGGAGCACCAACAGCTAAGAACTTTAAACAAGCAGCTAAGACCGCTAAGAAAAGAAAGAAGAAATAATGCCTAGATTCGGTAAGACAAGCAAAGCAAGACTTAAGGGTGTAGACTCTAGGTTAGTCAATGTTCTTAATGAGCTTATTAAGATAATGGATGTTACCATTATTGAAGGATTGCGTAGTGAAGAACGACAGAAAGAGCTGTTGGCTAAGGGAGCTACTAAGGTTAAATACTCAAAGCATATGGAAGGTAAAGCTGTGGATTTAGCTCCCTACCCAATAGATTGGAAAAACAGAGATGGGTTTCATTATATGGGTGGCATGATTAGAGGTATTGCAAAACAACTAGGTCTTAAAGTAAGATGGGGAGGAGATTGGGATTCTGATGGAGATGTTAAAGACAATGGCTTTGACGATTTAGTTCACATAGAGATAAGAGACTAATGCCTAAAAAATTCTTAAATATTGATGACTTTAGTAAAGGAATTAATAATGTCAAAAACAGAAGAGACTTAAGAGTTGGAGAGGCTTCTGCATTAACTAATTTTGATATTGGCAATAGGGGAGAGTTAAAACCATTAGGTTACTTTCATGAAGCAACTAATGCATCTGCAGTAGCTGTTGGTGGAACTAATGTAGATGTTGTTACAGCCTCAGTTAATCCCGGATATGGATTGCATTATTTTGAATATGATACAGAAACTGGTACTGCTGGTTTTTCTATAGCCGGAACAGATGTTAGCGGTGACATTACAATAGGAGCTGGGGGTGTTAGCTTAGGAGCTTCTGATGGTACTGACAGTAATTACCTCATAGGTTTTATATCTTCTGAATTTACACAGACTGTTAATATCACTAGTGGAGATGCCACAGTTACTCATACAGCAAATTCTAGAATTGTAAGAGGGTTGCCAGTATCGGGTACTGGTATACCAAGTGGTGCAACTATAGCCAGCGTTACCAATACAACTACATTTGAATTAAGTGCAAATGCAACTGCTAGCTCTAGCCCTATTTGCACATTTACAGATACGCAACCAGTAACTCAATTAAACGTAGAAAATTCAAATTGGATTGCTATAAGTGCAGCTACTGATTTTTTAACAAATTCCTCAAATAGTTTTTTAAAAAGTATTACCAATTCTGATTTTCCTGTAAAGGTTGTAATAACAGGAACTGCTCTTAACAATGGAACTTATAATATAATTTCAGTTCATGGCGGTGGTTATTCGGGAAGTGGAGTTGCTGATTTTATTGGAAATTATGGGGCTAATCATTCAATTAAAGCCAAATCTACTCTTTCATCTTTTCCTTTAGTAATGCAAATTTCAGAAGAATTAACTCACGAAACTATATCTGCTGGAACTACAGTTAACTTTAAAAGGTCTGGTGGCTATACTCCAGATGTTGCATTGTTATTAGGTAATACAGATGATAGTAAAGTTGATGTTTTTCACGCAACAACCGATACTTGGGCTACTGATGTAATTGATTTAGAATCTATAGTAAATTCTGGTTCTTATCCAGAGTGGGTATTCTATTCTGCTAACTCAGCCGTTAGAATTGCAGACGCGAACAAACTTAATATATCTATTCCTAAATGGTATGGATATATAAAAAGAGACCAATTTACTGCAAAAATATCAAACAAATCATCTGGAACAGTATACGCATTTGTATCTAGGTCTATTCCCTCTGGTTTATACGTTGAAACTAATAATTTAGAAGCTCCATCTTCTGGAGATTTTATAGCTGCTGGTTCTGTAAACGGAACAAATGAATATAATATGACCGCTGGAAAGGGCTGGTCTGTATCTGTTACTGAATCTACCGATGAGGGAACTTGGGAAGCTTTAACTTATGAGTTTGCAACTACTTTTATATATGATGGAAACCAAGAATCGTTAATAAATGAGTTGTCTACTACGTTTACAGCAACAGGATTAAAAAAGTTTCTTATTAATGTGTACGCTTATTACGATAAAGACACAGAAGCTTTTTATGCCAATAGAATTTCTGGGGGTAGGGTTTATATTAGGGAAAGTGGAACAAGCGATGATTGGACTTTGTTAGCAGACATTGATATTAGAAGAGGGGTAAGAACTTCTTTGCTTGGAGCACATGATAGATGGGTATTAGATGGAGCTACTGGAGCTAAAAATCTTTCGGCTCAAAAATTTAGAGTAACTATTCCTACGAATACTACTACTGGAAACAGAGCTTCTCAATACTGGATGCTTTCAAAAACAGAACCTAGTTTAGAAACGTATACAGCATTAAACGGATTTGACCAGTCTGCTACACAACTTTCATTTGGAATAGAGGGTTCTAGCTACTCAACCGCAATTGTTGCAAACAGAAGAGCATTTGTAGCTAATGTTAAATATAATTCTGGGGATACTGGAGGGTTTGCTCCTTCTGGGCCGGGTGCAGATGCAGGATACGGAAGATTTGCTTCTGAGTTTGTTAATTATGGCGATAGGATTATGTTTAGTGAAATAGGAAGGTATGATACTTTTCCTAATTTTAATTATATTGAAGCGTCAAAAGGAGATTCTGAAAGCTATATAAGATTAGAAAGTTTTGCAGATAGGTTATTAGCATTTAAACAAAGGACAATGCAAGTTATTAATATATCATCATCGTCTCCAAACAATTGGTTTGTTGAAGATACTGTATACTCAGCAGGAGTTTTATACCCTTATTCAGTTGCAAAAGGAACAAGAGGAATAATCTGGGCAAATACTAATGGTGTTTATATTTATAATGGAAATTCAGTTGCTATGGTTAGTGAAGGAAAAATAAGTGACTCTGATTGGCTTACTTTTTCAAATGGAAAGCAATTGTCTGTTGGTTATATAGGGAGTTCAGACCAAGCGTTAATTATACAAGATGTAGACAGTACGCAAGAAGCTTATTTGTATGATATAAGAGCAAATGCTTTTACTTTTGCAGACAACATAGACCCAAATTCAGCCACATTAACAGAGCCTCCGTTTACTAATTTTGTAAATGATAGTTCTGGAAATCTTATTATGGGGTATGATGTTGAAGGCACTTCACTAGGTTCTACAGGAGCTAACGATGTTCATTTTACTAGGTGGGTTAATGATGTAGGAACACATAAAGTATATTTATTAGAAACTCCAGATTTTGATTTAGGTAGTCCAGCATTGATAAAAAAGTTTTATAAAATATATATTACCTATCAACATACAGATTCTAATGCAATACCAGCTACGAGAGTATTTTATCAAATTAATCAAAATGGAAACTGGTTGGCTATGGATGTGTCTAATTCAACAACAAATGGATTTCCGCAAAAAAATGGAGTGTACGGATTAAGTGTTTTTGCTCCTTCAAGTATAGTGTCATTTCAAAGTATAGCTTTTAAATTAGACTTTAGTTTAAGTAATGCAACTAAATTTTATGTTAACGATATTCAAATTGAATACAGAGTAATAAATAAAAGAGGCGGTTGATGAGTAGAGAGATAAGAAATTTAGTCAACTCATCTAACCAAGAAGCAAGTCTTGAAGTTGGAGTAGGGCGTGTTTTACCAGAAGGCGGTAGTTCAGTTAATTTAGAAGAAGGAAGGCTTGTAGTTAAAAGAAAATATAACAACCTTATATACAAATCTTTTATGTCTCGTGATGGCAATGAAATTGTTGATAAAAACCTTGACGTTGGTGGAAGGGTAAAGTCAAAAATAACAGCAGAAGATTTAATATTTAAACAAGGCCCTAATTTAGAAATATCTAGTGGAGCTATTACTGTAACTCATTCTTTACATGAAGTAGATGTTCAAGGAGCTAGTGGAAATGACGACCTAGATACTATTAATGGTGGAGTTTCTGGTCAAATTTTAATATTAAGAGCTGTTAATGGAGCTAGAACAGTAACTATTAAGGACAATGAAGATAATATATTTTTGCCCGGTGGTAGTGACTTTGCTTTAGATACGGCTACAGATGTGGCTGTGCTATTAAAAAATGGTTCAGATTGGTATGTTATTGTTACAGCGAGTATATAAATTTAAAGGATATAATTATGTCGTACGATAAAGGTAAAACAATAAAAG
>Ga0208643_1000141_pt1 | contig 46532 bp, 62 predicted proteins | sample VirMetDEL_Nov_12_FD_184516 | JGI IMG/M metagenome (GOLD analysis project Ga0208643, IMG submission 184516) | Aqueous microbial communities from the Delaware River and Bay under freshwater to marine salinity gradient to study organic matter... | ecosystem: Environmental > Aquatic > Marine >...
CGTGTGCTTCAAGTTTAGCGGCTAACGTCTTCACTGTATCACGCGAACCGACTTCGATATCTTGCGCGTTACATAGTTCAATTAGATCGGCCTTACTCATTTGTTCGAATGCGCTTTGTTCAGCTTCGTCAACAACTGGAGCGTTCGCATCGTCGTCACATTCAACAACTAACGACCCGTCAGCGATCAACGCTTTAACGAATGAGTTATCACATAAAATGTTAGGCACTTCAACCGATGGGTTGTCACCTGGTTTAACCTGATAGGCTTCCGAACGTGTTCCGTTCTCAAACTTACCATTGATAGTGATCAGTCGTGCGATTGTGTTTCTTAATAACATGATATTAGCCCTCGGCCCATTAATTAAATTGAGCCGCCCCGGTACAGTGGGCCTTCTGTATCGTTCCGAAGCGGCTACCAACAATATTAACACTATTGACATTAATCGCGCAAGTTTGTTACTGTGAGTTTGCGGATAGAACGGCCATTCGAAAAGCATCTAGTCAATGCCTTCCGCAACATTTCTCGACTACCTTACGACTAAGGACCTCAAAATGAAAATCATTTCCCGTTCGGAAGCTAAACTGCAAAAATTAACCCATTACTTCACAGGTGTGCCGTGTAAACGCAACCATGTCGACGAGAGATATGTATCGACGAGAACTTGTGTTTCGTGTCGTAAACATCATTTCGAAAAGAACAGTAACTGCCCTAACATTAACGAAAGGGAAAAAGCTAGACAACGTACCGACGAATACAGACGTAAAGTGAACGAGAGAAGGCGCACCGAAGAATACAAGATAAAAGCAGAAGTATATCGTAGAAATAACAACGATAAAATAAACGAGACAAGGCGTAATTATTATCACAATAATGAAAATTTCAGAATGTCGGTAATATGTAGGTCTATGTTGGGAAGGGTATTGAACCTAAGTGGCAATACTAAAAAAAGAGGGAGTTACGAAACATTAGGTTACACTGCCAGTGAATTAATTAGACATTTAGGATCGCTGTTCACCGACGGTATGACGTGGGGTAATTACGGTGAATGGCATATCGATCACATTGTGCCCGTGTCTTGGTGGTTGAAGAACGGAGTAACTGACCCGTCAATGGTAAACGCCCTGATAAACTTACAACCTTTGTGGGCTAAAGATAATCTAGCTAAAAGCGATAAGATATAAAAAAGGGCGCTTAATGCGCCCAGTTACTAACGCATGCTCATCAAATATGGTCGCGGTACGCACCCGAGAACACATAACGGAACTCAACACCCGAAACCTTATATTCACAAGGGACCAGGATATTAAGACCTTTCATTTGTGGAGCAAGTGCGCGCCAAGGGATAGGGTTAACCATACCTAAGTTGTCGTCGTTTAGCTCATACGCTAACATGCGATCCCTACCACCAACACCTGCACCTCCAAGCTGTAAGCGTGGGAACACGCGTAACTGTTGACCGGTTGTCGTAGTATACAAGTTATTAAGCATGAAGAACTGCATAATAGTTGTGTCGGTGCCCGTATCCATACGACGAGACGTTAGAATGGCGTAACGAGCTGAGTCAATCGCTAACGCATTGGGTACATGCGTGTTAGCTGAGTCGATCCAAACTTTAATTAGCAGCGAGTTCATATCGTCCACTATTTCTTGACCTGTAGCGGTGGTCCAGTTAACAGTAGAGTTGTCGAGCGCTAAGTTAGGGTTATTGAATAAACCCGACATACCACGAGACGCGTCACCGAAGTAAGCTACACGCTGCGTATGTTCTTGTGAACCACGGAACGCGGCGCGACCTTTAGTGGCGTCAACTGGAATACGCAACTGTTGAGTTTTACGCAATTCGTCTAGTGAGTAGTCAAACGCGTTACCAGCGTAACCAATCGGCACAGATGTCTTGTTAGCAGATAGTGCAACAGTCGGAAGGTCGTCAGCACTTGAGCCGATGAACTTACCTAACGTCACTGCGTCGTATGAGATATAATCCCACGAATCAGCCCACTCGGGTACGTTGGTATTAACCGGCACCATTTCTGCGAAATTGATATTAGTGTATTTAGCTTCGTAAATCTTAGCTTCAAGATTGGTGAGCTGGGAAACGTAAAAACCCATGCCGTCATCCATTGTCGGAAGGTTATCGCGGAACGTCACGGTGTGACCTGCTGCAAAACCTAACTGCGGATATTCTGCGTCTAATACGACGCTAATAAGATTCTTTTGCATGTTAGCCACCTAAACCTAATGAAATTTTAACCAGCGAACCGGCTGCGCCACCACTTGTGAATTTAGCGTTAGGTAATAGAACACCTAATGTTACACCTGTACCGACAATACCTGAGAAGTCACCAGCACCGGTCGCACCGACACGTAAATACACAGGTGCGTCTTTGGCTACAGTGTCGAGCACAGTTACCCAGATTTCACCGTGTGTTACTACGGTCATGTCGTAGTTAGCGACAGCGCCCGATTCGGTAGCTGTACGTGCGCGGTTTAATTCGTATTTAACAACACCGTTAAATTGCGCTGCTGTTGATGCTGGCACGGGTAGTTTCGCGCCGTCTTCACCGTCGGTCACAACACCTTTACCGTAAGCGATGCCAACGGTGCCTTTGTTTAGTTTCGATACTGCGTTACAAAGCTGTAGACTTGTAACTTGACCAGCGTACGCTACGCCATGGTCGATTGCATTGCCACCTAATACGGCCATGACTTACGCTCCTTTCCAAGCATCGGCTTGAGATTGTTTAAACGATTGATATGCGTTCGGTTTCGGTTCGGCTTTATCCGTAACATCACGAGCGGCATCTTTAGCGAATTGTGAAAGCTGATCTGGCGCTGGTTGCTGCGTGCCGATATCTTCTAACGCTGCATCGAATGACGCTTGAACGTACACATCAGATTTATCAGCCCAATCGACGGTAGGTCGTTTGGCTTTCAACGCTTCACGTTGAATCGTCATTGTGTCGACACTGTCACACTTGAACGAGTCGCCAACGATTTTAACGGCGTTGGTGCGTACCGCTGCGATGGCTTCGACACGTTCCGCGATTGCTGCGTCAGTGGTCTTCGCTTTTTCGGCTTCAAGTTCTTCTTCGGCTTTGTCAGCTTTCGCTTCGGCTTTGTCAGCTTTCGCTTCGGCGTCCTTTACTTTTTGGGCAGCTTCTTTCATTGCGTCAGTGACGAGCTTTGCGGCCGCCTCGTCTGCAACTTCAAGCGACTGTCCAGAATCAAGTATTACTTTGATCATGGTAGTTACTCCTTGGTTGTCGTCGATACGGACTTGTGCGCCGCCACGACCGCGTTTAACAATTGCGACATGGTTGACATCAATTCCGGTTTGTTTAAATTCGTATGATTCACCTGTGTCAGTCGTTCCGTTCTCTTGAACGTACACGGCGGTATAACCTGGTGATAATTGTGATTTGCCCGACTCGACATCGGCGATAGCTTGCGCGTCTTTGATGATTAATTCCACATCAACGAAGTCGCCAGATTGCGTCGCACCGATAACGTGACCGACGCTCGTCGATTTGTACGTTTTGGCGTCTACCATTGCCGACGGATGGTCGTTCGTTACGTCGACGTTAGCGTATGACGTTAGCGAGTCGGTGTTGAACACTTCGTCGGCTGGACGATAGACGTTAACAACATCATTCGGGGCGCGGTCGGTTAGACCTAGTTCGGACGCGAGGTATTGATAAACACCGGTTCGAGCCGCTTTACCTTTGACACGCAAAAAACCGTTGTCAGTGTAAACACGTGATGACGGTGCAAAATCGAACGTATCGCTAATAATGATGTGTTTCAAACGCTCTGTCTCCAAAGCAAAAAAGGTGCTACGTATTGTCGTTAGTATAACGTAATCGTTAAACGTGTTGCAAACTATAAATTAATGGTATATATTGACGCTATTGTCAATCAAATAAAGGTAGAAGGATATGAAAACTTGGTACGCTAAGAAGCGCGACGAGATGTATCACGCTTATCAAGCCGCTTTAGAACTTGAAGAAATGGACAAAGCGGAACGACTTTTCAAAGAATATGAACGTTACGTTAAAATGGCTAACGCTTAACACTGGGGCGCTTAATGCGCCCTTTTCATATTAATTTGTTGGACTTCTTTAAATTATCCCCTGCCCACAAAGGTTGTAAGTTTATTAACGCGTTTATCTGTGACGGGTCGGTTATTCCATTTTCCAACCACCACGATACGGGTACGATATGATCAATGTGCCATTCCCCGTGATTTTCCCACGTCATACCTTCAGTAAATAAAGACTCCAAGTGATCTTTAAGTTCGACAATAGTGTACTCGAGATATTCTAGCGTTTTTAGTTTTTTCTTTTTACCCGTGAGTTTACATATTCTTTTCACCATACCGGACATGGATTCCCTAACTATGAAATCAGCGTCACCATTCGCACGCTGTGAACGTCTGGTTTCGTTTCTCTTATCGTAGGTTTTACGAATCGATAGGGCGTTCTTAACGGGGTTGTTTTTAGCCCATTGTTTTTTAATGTTGTTAGATTTAGTCCTGTTGTTTTTAGCCCATTCATTAGCTTTCATCGTAGACGCAAGTGACTTTTCATCGTCGTATGTCTCAAAATGATATTCTTTCGAACAATGAACACATGACGAGTTGACAACACTCCTGAATGCTATATGACCCCTAATACATTCATTACGCGTGAAATAATATTTAAGACCTAAACTTATAGCTTCTTTTCTAGATATGACATCACCCGTAAAAAACTGAGTAAAATGTAATGGTGTGACAACGGAACGTTTAATTACATTCTCTCGGTCGTTTAGTTTCTTACATGTCACACAAGTTCTACCGATTACGTTACGTTCAACAACGTGACCGTGCTTGCAAGTTTTACCTGTGAAATAAGTTTTAAGACCTTTCGCAATAGCGTCGTCGCGGGAAATGATTTGCATAATAACCACCGTAGAGTAGTTGCGTAGAATTGAAAGGATTGTGGCGATCGGTTCTACGTTCCGACGTTCCCCCGCTAAAGGTAGCCACAATTTTATTTTAACGTTTTACGCTTGGATTAGTCAAACCTTTACGTTGATTCTCTTTAACTTCTTCTTCCGACACTGGAATCATCACACATCGGCATTGTATTGGTTCACCCGGTAATTGGGGTAAGTTCTGATCAACTACTGGTGGATTGTCAAATCGATATACGCCGTTACCGTAAGCTGTTATGCGTTTTGAAACGTCTTCGTGACGGTCACGGACGCGCTCGTCGTTGGACGTTTGCCACTTGAAATACTTAAACCCAGCATCTTTAATTCGCATCGACGCTAAGTTTGAATTAATTTTATTAGCCTGGTCTCTCGCAATCATCTTAGCGCGCCGTTCCGTAACGCCTAGTTGTTGTTGCAGTGACTTAGCAATTGAAGCGGGACGACCACCAGCGCGAACGTTTGTCATCACGATTGATTCGACTTGCGTCAAATACTGGTCTGGTATTGATTGTATTAATCGCACATTATCAGCTATCGACGCCTGTACGTATTCGCTCAATTGCTGCGAGTCCGAATAGATGTTAATACCGAGGTCGCGTTCCGTGCGTCTCAAATTTGACGTGTTAGCTGTGTTAACAAACCGACGCGCTATGTCGATAGCTAACGCTTGAAACTGTGGCGACGAATAACGTTCACGAACCGTTCTCAACGCAGCGGTAAGCACGTCGACCCACGAGTCGAGTGTCATAGCTGCGTCACGTTGATATTCGGGCGCCAGGTTACGTACGGTAGTCATCACCGTCGAATTAACGTCACGGTTAACCGACCGTACTATTCGCTGTAACTCGACGTTGTACGACATGCCGTTCGATACGTCTTGTCGTACACCTTTCGGTTTGCGCTTGGTCGACACGTTAAGCTGTTGTTGAAGTAGTTCGGCGCTATTCATTCTGTTCAACGTAGTTAGCCGCGTAAGCTATCGGGTCGTTTTCGTCGACAGGTTCGTCGAACATATTACCTTCTTCGAGCGATTCGAGTTCGTCGAGTTCGTCCTCGTCGTATTGGTATTCTTCGTTAGCTTGTAGTTCGCGCATAATTTGCGACTTTTGAACGATACCGGCTTCGAGGTATGACAAATGTTTCTGTGACCGTAACTGCTCGGCCTGTGCGTTTTGTAGGTCGTCTGGTAACGATAGCGGATTCCACACATAATCAAACGTCTCGGGCCATACACCTAACGCGCTACGTACCATTACTTCGTCGAGCGTTCGCATCGGTTCGGCTAAGTACGCACGCTGACCAGCACGTATCGAATTGTTATAATTCTTGTCGTCACCTTCACCCGTTGCGTTCATTCCCTTGGCGCTAGTGCCGAACATACGCGTAACGGGAATATCAGCCGCGCCGCTAATCCACGTCATGAACTGTTCAATGATTGGAGCGACACCGGACAAGTTTAACGTCATACGGTCCAATTTCTCGTCACCGTCGAGTAACGCCATTTGGATGCTAGATTTCATCAAACTAAACAGTTCGTAACGTTTAATAATCGCGTCGTCTTGGTCGGTGCTTAACTCGTCGGTCAACCCTTCACGTGTTATCACATCGATGTTCGCTTCCTGCATTAACTCGGATATACCGTCTTTGGCCGCGACCATGTCGGTGATATCTTCGATACATTTACGTAATACCGAATCGCCCCAGCCTTGAGTTTGCGCCATTTGACGAAGTGGCAAACGCTCGCCGACGAAACGAGCAAAGTGTGAGTGGTGAACTTGCATCGAGCCGCCACGCACGCTGTAAAACTCTGGCTTGAGGTAATTCGACGCGAGCACGTCCCAAGTGTTAATCGTCTGCGCTGACATGTCGAAACGGTCCAACACGATAAGACGTTTCAAGTCACCTTTGCGGATAAGTTCGGGACGTAACGGTTTTGTTAGGTCTTGATTTGTGATCATCAATATGCCGGCACCACCGTACAATCGCGCCCAGCTTGTAGCCTCTTGCACCAGGTTCGGTAATAGTAATTGATGTTCGAGCGCTTCAATATCTTCCGCGCCGTCACACTTGATGCGTCTCCATTCGCGCGTCATGTCTTCGGCTGGAATGTCACAAATCTTTCGAGCGATCCAATTCGTCTGATACGCCGCGTCGAGTTGTGCCCAATCGTTGAGGACCGCGTATTGCCAAGTATTATACGAACGCTTCGATTTGTTCGTACCGAGACCGGTCATAACGTTGGTTAACCCGTCGAGGTTCGTCAACGGTGGCGGGGCGATCGGTACGATGTCAGTCATTATAAATACTCTTTTAGGTTCGGACGCTTCTTGTCCATCATTTGGTCGATGGCGTCAATCATCGGGTCGATTTGGTCATCGTGAGTTTTAAAGTCGTTTTGTAACCCTTCACACTCGGCTAAAAAATCGTTAAGCCACGGTGCGTCGGCTGGTAATCTCACATAACCTGATTCGATATAACCTTGGACGTCCATAAACCTCGTTAGTTTATCAGTGTTTCGCTGAATAGCCAACACGGGGATTAGCGGCTTGGTCGATTTGCGGATCTGTTGGATCAATCCCGTCCCGCTCGATTTGTCCTCGATAAGCATTTTACGACATGATGCGCCATGTGCCGCTTTTGCCTTTTGCCAAAACGCTACACATCGTTTCTTGAGTTCGTCCGATTCCCACTTGCCACGCACCAAGTCGATTAGGTACAAATAACCGTCCTCACCTAGGCCCCAATGTTCGAACACTGAAAAGTCGTTACGCTCTTTGATTTTCTGCGCGGTGTCGCCGATGACGTACGAGAATTTTAACTTTGGTAAAACCTGGTACTCACCGAACCATTCCGATTTAATTAGCGAACCACCTTTGGCCGTTGGTCGTTGTTGATACAACGCGTTCCACGTTAACGAACCGGATTGTTTACATTGTTCGACGAACCCACGCGGCATACGTTCGGGAAATAAAATATCGCCAGACTCGCGCAACTGGTACGTGACACCGTTCAGTGTGTGATATTCAGGTTCGTCGCGGTCCCATTCCATCGGAAACGATACGACTCGCCACTGTTCGCCACCATCGCCAGCACGTGCGAGTAATTGCCCGGCTAAATCGTTTTTGTGCCAACGGGTCAGGATGATGATTATCCCGTTAACTTTCGGATCTCGACGAGTGTAAAACGTCGTGTCGTACCAATCGATAACGGTTTCTTGGTATGCGGGCGACGACGCTTGTTTGTAATCCTTCGCGGGGTCGTCAATGATGCCGATGTTCATACCTTGACCGGTAATACCACCACCAACACCAGCGGCACGATACGAGCCACCACACAGAGCGCCGTCAGCGTCCACGGGTTCCCACAGTGTCGCAGTGTTCGACGCGCCACGTCCAGCGCTACGACCTTGCACGAGTCTAGTGTCAGGGAACACCGCCTCGTATTCTTTGGCGTCAATGATACGTTGTGTATCGCGTGACATGCGTTCGGCAAGTGGTGACGCATACGACGTCGAGATCACATTCCATTTTGGAAACTTACCCATGGCGTATGCGGGGAATCGACGCGACGCTAGTTCGGACTTACCCGAGCGTGGAGGCGCAAATATCATCAAACGAGGCGATAAACCCGCTTCGACGTCTAACAGGAATTGATCGAGCTCGGCACATACCAGTTCGTTGTACCATCCTGTTTCGTAATCCTGTTTCGTAAATAACGTAAAATCGAGCATCGACTCACGAGCCGAGTCGATAGCTTTGTCACGAAGCGTGTTGTACAACTCAGCGTTACTTATCGACAACTTTCGCCCCTAGTTGGTTATGGTAACGACCGAGGCCGAGCGCTTTGAGTTTCGTCTCGATTTCTTCGTCTGGTATTTCTTGCACCTGTAACGGCTTACCACCTGGGCCGGACAGTTCGATAAGTTGCTTGTCGAGTCCGAGTAATTTTGCTTTACCAAGTGACGCAGCTACCGCCGCCGACGTTTGGGGCGTCTCCGTTGCGTGTAACGCGATTTGCCGCGCTTCTTCGAGTTCCCCTAGGATATCATCAACGGTCACACGGTGACGCTGTCGGTGCTCCTCACGTAACTCTGCGATCCTTGCCGACACATTACCGTTTTTCAGCAGTTCACACGCCTTGACGTGTATCGTCTCTGGTTTCATCTTCGAAGCGTTGTACGACTGCCGATACGCCTCTGAATTGTTGTTTAATTCCACAACGAGGCGGCAAAATTTTTCTTGTTTCTCCGTCATCGCCATCTCAATACCACATAGTTAATGTTCAATATCGTCAATAATGCCACACTTCGAGCCATTGCGCCACGTACCCCAAACGAATTTCAAACAGGGTAAATTTTGAGGTACTGTAAGTTATTGATTCTATACCCTATTACTACTATTACCTTAATACCCCTAATATATATATAATATCGTATAGTATAGTATGTTAATAACGTATATATAAGTATATATATAATACATCATCATAATAATAATATATGTATCATTAGCAATACTACTAGAGGGAGTATAGAAAATTTACGAGTTATTACGAAAAACGTCTGTGAGCCTTGGTGCATCTACGTTTCGACCACCTCACCCCATCGGGTAAACCTCGGGGTAAAACCAATAACAATTGACATATTTAAAGTTTCGTAATATTCTATAATTCAATATAACTCTTAATTATGACAACGAGGAAATTATGGGGAAGCTATTCAGATTAACGAACGGACAATTGGGACTACATCCCGACGACCGAAACGAGTCCGCACGCATTCGTCATCGCTTTTATATAGCAGATTGCAAGTGTGACATTTGTAAAACTAGCTCGTTACGCTTCACAAAGTCCGACAATTGTATGATGTGCCAGCGATACAAAATCGAAGTGACTCGTTATTATTCGAAGTTCAGCGACGATGAATTGAACAACCAGGTGACGTTATTTCCTGAACATGTGCCGGACCAATACAACGACGCCGAGATACTAAAAGAAGCTGTCGAAATGCGTAAATTGTTGGTGAGCGGGCAAGGGTTCAGATTGCACAACGAACCATGTAAACAACACGGTCACATTCACATATCGAAGGACAGCGTCGGCACATGCTGGCAATGTAAACAAATGGAAAAGCCGCAAGACGAGGCCGTGAAACGTAACGACCCGTTTTACGTCGCTAGTGGTCCGTGTGGCGGGTGTCGTGACATCACGTTACGTCACGCCGCTAACCGCGAATGTGTAGCTTGTGGATATGTACCGTCAACGGGTCGACTATCATCACCTACCGACTCGCCACGTCAAACAGCTATCGCTAACGGCGAGAAATGGTATATGCCTATCGACCCATGCCCAAAGTGCGCCACCGTGTCGTTAAAGCGCGTTGATAACGGTATTTGCCAAGGATGCAACCCACCAGCCGAAACGGACCAACGCGAAACGCCCGACTCGATAATGATGCGCGAAAACCCCGATATGATTATCAGTCGCGAAGACGCGCGAGCGTTCGACATGAAAGTGTACCGAACCGGCAACCCCTGCACACACGGCCACCAAGCGTGGCGCTACGTATCAACCGGTAATTGTATTGAGTGCTTGCGCACTAAGGGTGGTGAGTGATGATCAAACCACAGGAATTTAACGCGACTTTAAATAAGATACGCGCACGTGAACTTAAAAAGCGTTATTACGAAATTGAAATATTGAAAGAAGATATAAAAGACGCGTCGAAAACTATAAATGTTTTGATATTCATCATTGTATCGTTACTCGCATTTATAGCTTTTCTACTGATTAAATCATAGACAACAAAAAGCCCGCTCAACGGCGGGCAATGTTTAACATCACATCTTCCCCTTTAACTTTCCTAATACTGTTTGGCGGGTACATTACCGCCTCACCATCAAGCACTCCGAACTTCCAACCCTTTTTAATTCGGTTCTCGATTACCTGGCGAGATTCGCCTTGTGACTCGGCGAACTCGCGTATGTTTTTTATTGATTTCATTTTAGCTCCTTGCTGCAACAAATGTTTCAACGGCTAACAATCCGCGAACCTTTTTAAATCCAGGTAAGAAAGTGCCGCAATCGGTAACCGCGTAAACTGTGCCGTCAGTTAGACAATATTTATCATCACCAAAATTAAATTCAACGCTGTCATTGCTGATGATTTTACCGTTGAACTTTTCCGCTACTGCTTTAACTAATTTGTTCATTTTATTTCCCGTTGGTATGTTTCGTTTCGATGTAGTAACTATAGCAAACGTTATTTGCTTATGCAAACGATATTTGCATTTAATTATAAAAAAAGCCCGTCACGTGACGGGCAGTGTTTAACATCACATCTTCCCCTTTATCCATTCTTGTAAACGTATCAACCTGTCGCGCGTATCGGTAATAATCTCGCCGCGTTCGACCGCAACATCACCAGCCGTCTCGGCACCTTCGTAACGAGGTAATAAAACCGGAGCTATCATCAAGTCACTTGGCGGGTTCAGCGCTGGCGACTGTTGGTGCTGTGGCGTTGAGCAAGTCGAGCAACCCGCTATTGTCAATACACTTAACAACACTAGGAACCTCACGAACCACCGTACGATATTTATCGACATATTTAATAACCTCCACGCGGCGCACCTCGGCGACACGTTGTTGTTCGACGAGTAACGCCTCGTCAGCGACACGTAATTTTCGCGCCAGTGTATCAATACTTCGATACATCGCGACGTCACGTTCAAGTGTGTCACGTTCAGCGCTCACAGTGGCCGTATGTTGACCATACAGGAAAGCGCCCCCAAGGGACGCTCCGACAACCAACACAGCAGCTAAATAATTATACGGGAACGGTATCATAACCGACCCTCCGCAGTTAGTCGCACTACGAACGCGGCTGGTAACGACAATATGAAAGTAACGAACAGTATCGCAGCGATTGATAAACCACTACCCACAACGCTAACGATAAGACCGTACAATAGGAATATCAAACCATATCTAGTCATAAGTGCGGCCCCGTTAACATTTGCCAAATCGCCGACACGTATTTAGCTTGGTGAATAGAATCGGCTAGCGCGTCGTGCTTAACACCTTCGAACGGAAAATCGCGTTTTGGGTCGACACCAATAACACGCCCCAGTTCAACCATTGTTCGCACGTCTCGGTCGTTCCAAAACTCCCACGGCGCATAACCACGATACGCGGTACGTATAATCACATTATCGAATGCGATACCGTTACCCCACACTTGGCAATTGGGTTTAGCGAAGTCAGCAAACATCGCTAACACGTGTTCTAGTGGTTCAGCTTTACCATTGTTGTAAAACTTTGAACGTGCGTCGTCGTCTTGTTTCATCCACCAAATAACCGTCGAAGCGTCGATCACACCGTTCGAACTAATATCAACTTGCTCGTGAAACGTATTGCCGATTTCACCCGTTGACGGTTCAAAGTAACACGCGCCGATTGACATAATGGCCGCATTACTCGACGTACCCATCGTTTCGATATCTAACATTATATGATTCATTCGGCACACTCCACACATAATTTAACACCAGGTAAAGCCACACGACGCCCCTGTGGAATTTCTTCACCACACGACACGCAATGTGTCGAACTCTTACCAGTGTAACGCACACGATTCGCTATCGTAGCGTTAACGATTGTTTCTTCACGGTCTACCGTGCTATCAATAAAATCAGACATATTGCCACCATAATCAAAAGGGTCATGCTATGAGCAGCCCTAAAATAACAGAACCTAATAAAACCCAAGTTACCCACGACGGACCACCAGACGCGAGTATATCCGACTCGCTCCACGGTCTGACGTACACCGAACAACGATTATCACTTATTCTTTCGACTACAAGTTCCAGTGACTTACAATCGTAATGGTTCACTTCGGTAAACCAAAACAATTCAGCGTCGTCGGCACTACAATTTAACACACACTGTCCGTCAGATGGTTGCATTGTGCGTAACGTGCGTATGATGTCACTCATTTCCCGAACCCTCTGCTGTTTAAATTATTTAATTTCCATTCCGAACGCGCTAACTGCTGTTGACGTGACATAGATATTTTCGCGACAGGATGTGGATCGTCTTCTCCGACTTCCCATCGTAACCCACACGAGCAAACCATTTCGTCACCTTCACGTGTTTTAATATGTCCGTTCATAGTAACACTCCGTAAAATAGCGCCTCACATCGAGACGCTTTATCTATAACTGATATTATACGCTCTTGACGATGTTGTCAACACTTGTCGAACTAGCGAGTGGATCACCTTGTGCCGCCGCGTAACATCGTGATATTTCCGCGCCGTTCGTTAAGTTAGCGTGAATGTGTCCCGCTTTGATATATAGTCTTGGTTTACCCGCTTCGATAGCGATGACGTTATTAACACGACCGTCTTTCAAACCTGGGTGATAGTCGTAACCAATTGAGCGCATCAACTCGCGACGTTTATTTCTTGGTACTTGACCACCTTTACGCATGTCATCAATGAGTCGGTCCAATGCGAACGAAGATACCCAACCACCGCTAAACCCTGTACGACCTTCGTCAATCGCTTCGATAACTTCCTGTTCGACGCTACCCATACCCACACTAACAGCCTCTGCCGTGCTGGTGGTCTCTGGCGCCCGTTGACATTGTGTCGTCGGGTTCAGTTCGTCAGGTATCGCGTACTCGGTAAGATAGTGCGCAACATGAGCATAACCGCCAGCGTTTAACCATGCGTACAGTGATGGGAAGTAATCGCCGGTCATACCGTCACGGATCAGGTCGATTGACTCTTGCTGTGCCGTATAAAACACACAGTAGCGTCGGTCGTTAAGTGTCTTTTTAACCGCGTCTTTGTGGTTCGAGTTGAGCAGGAAATTACAGCACACGTCGCGGGTAATTTGGTCGACGCCTTTGAATTGGATTTCAAGACCGTCACCACCAGTGATCATCGGCTTTAACGTTTCGAGAATTTCGCGACGATTATCGGGTACGTAGATATCCTCGACACCAATGAATAATTTGTTAAGTAACCAGCCGTTGAACTCACTGTCGATTTTACTAGCCTTGGGAAAATGTGTATAACGCTTACCGAGCGCATAAGCGACACAACGAGTGAACAGTGTTTTACCGTTACCCTCACAACCTTGTAATAGTGGTGCCCATTGGATTTTATAACCCTTGTGCTGAACGCACGCCGCCATGTAAGCGAGTAATATTTGTCGGTCACCCTCATGTGGTAAAACTTTTTTAAGGTGCGTCAGGAACGGGCCGACGTCACCGGGTTCGGAATGTACTTCGATATCAACGTAAGTGTTAACATAACGTCGACCTTCTTCGGTAACAATCGCGCCGGGTTTGATAGCTGGACGAAAACAAAACCCGTCAGCTTTTGGATTGTGTAAACACTGTGACTCGGTGAAGGCTTCCCACGCTTTTTTCGTTGTCTTCTCACCGTCGTTATCGATAACAAACGAATAACCACCGTACATCGCGTTAAATTGTTCTGATTTTAATAACGCCCCATTCGGTGTGAAAATACGGTTTAACTCTGCAACATATACACAACCGGCGAATATCTCGGTTTGTTGTGATGCGCTGACAAGTTGATACCCTTCACGAAATACCGGTACGATGATTTCGGACGTGTCGACCAGTTCAACAGGTTTACCGATATTGTAAAATGACGTCTGTCTCGAACATGCATTCGTAACGGTACGTTCAATATACGACTTGTGATAGTCCCATTTATCACGCGCTAACCCACTGCGACGCATTAAGCGCTCGATACGTTCACAGTTGTTACCCGTCCAAAACGCTAAATGTTGAGCTAGTGCGGCGTCGGCGCTCGACGCGTCAAACTCCCGAACATCGTCAGGGTAATTAGCGGATAATACCTCGACGTTACGGTGCCATAAATCAGCGAAACACGTTTTAACGTTCTCACCGCCGAACATTTGCCCCGCTGTTGGTTTACCTGTTGACTTTAACGCTTTTTCAATCAGCTTATCGTCACTATCAACAGGGTTAGAATCTTCAACGTGTGTCGTCGTCCATTCTTGCGTGACACGTTCACTCGACGTAACAGGGAAGTATTGAGGGATAATGGCGTTTAACGACGCGGTATGATCTGCCGACACTGTGCCAGTGATACCCGTACCCGTCAACGCCACGAAGCGACTCGATGTGTACAGTTCTAAATGTAGCGGTATATTTTTACAACCGTGTTCGGGTTCAACGCCACTGTACTGACCGAATATGTGTAATCCCGTTCCACTGTGTGACACTTCAATCGCAGCACCAGGGAACGCGTTACATAGTTGAGTCGCAAGCGGTGACCAGTTCGCACCGTCGTATGCGCCGTCGATATCAACGAAGAAAAACGGATCATTATCGGTAAACACGAAACCCACGCCGTAATCGATACCCGACAACGACGCAACCGTGACGGCCGTATCAGCGTCGACCCAATATTTCGGATCATGCGCATCGACGATATTACCTTCAATATCACACGGGAATTTATCAAATTTACCCGGACGACGCTTAGACGGTACGGCTTTCCAAAGTATAAACTGGCTAAACGCACGCATCGCTGCGAGCGCCTCTGGTAATTTTTCCATTCGTTACTCCACTGCGTTCGTTATTAGTTGGCCCGTTGACATAGCGTTACCCCTTCTTAACGAGTGAGTCGAGCGCGGCGCGTTGTAACCATTCAGGTGCCTTGTGTGCTTCACTATCACCTTGCGCTAAACCTTGCGCAATGATTGACTTAATTTCACGGTTTACGGCGGCACGCATAACAGCGCGGCGCAATTGCGTCATCGTGTTAAAGATGTGGTTAACTTGACCCGTGGCGACACCAGCGTGTAACGCCACACCGTCACGCGTTAGTGAGTTAAAACCCGTTGTTGATGCGATATGTATCGCAGCCGAAAGGATTTGATCGCGACGAACTTCTGGTTTTAGTCTGGTACGTTGTTGTTCTGACATTTAGTGTATTTCCTATAATTAATAAAATGGCTCAGTCGTCAATATATATTGTTATGCCGCTGTCGTCAATACATTAGAACTCACAACGACACGCAACTCGCCACAATTCCACATCTTAATTGAACCCGCTTCGCTATCTGGCTCACCGAAATATACCGACGGATCACCGTCACATTCGACAGACTCACCAACCGGAAGTATCGACCCGTTGTGAAAAATAGTTACGTGATGGGTCATAATGGTTTTTCACCCGTTAGAATTACAGAACCGTCGTAAATAACTAAATCGATGTTCGATTCTATTGGCGAGCCAAGATAGGGGATCATAGCTCGCTGTATTTGAAACGATTCACCATCTGGTAATGTTAACCACGGGTTCGGGTTACGAACCAAGAATGGGATATTAACAACGTCATTAATCAATGGGTGTGGTACATCAGTGAACTTAATTTCACAAAAACTACCGCAGTCGGGCATGATAACCTCTAGATCGCGCCCTCGCTCAGGGTCTAAATCTTTCAGGTATACCCCGTTGATACAAGACGCTCCGATATCTTCTTCTGCGTCAACCATCTGTTGAAATATGTCTGGAAAATCGACTCGTATTTTATTCCAGTAGCCCATACCGCCTTTTACGCAACCTTTACAATTGTTATTCGGATAACCAAGAGAATACATCGCCGGTCGCTTAATACCGTTACTTTCTAAATAGTGTAAACAAGCTGGTTTGTCCATACCTCTTTCGATAAGTGGAAATATCGCCAACGCATCGGGATATTGATCCTGAAAACGTAACGCTCGGTTGATTTCTTTCAATGTATACTCGAAACCAAAACATTGACCGTCGTAGTCCGTCTCTCTTTCTATTTTTAAACGTACGTTCTTTTTTAATTCAGTTGTACAACGCGCCCCACCTGGTCCGTTAATCCATCTCACGTCTTCGATCACATCAAATTGATCTTTATACTTAGGCGACCCAGCGACTTCGATTTCTTTACCGTACCATTGTTCACACTCTCGCTTGAACCTGTCGTTGTCCTCGTGTGCCGTTCCAATCTTAAAATAAATCAAACGCACATTATCGGCTCCGTAAGTTTCAATTAAGAACTTACACGCCACAGCACTAGTTACGCCAGCACTCCACCACCCTATGTACATAACTCAACCTCTTATTATTGACAATACCGTCACTGTATCATTCATAGCGAACCTTCGCAAGTGACAAAACACGCATCGCCACCTAGCCCGACGACCAATTCCATGAATCGCAACTGTGCACCCTCACGGTCTGGATCTTCACCGAACGACCAATCTCCTTTTTTACATTCGCGCGCTACGAACTGACCGATAGTCGAACCGACCATTTCACCAGTGATTAACACAGGTTTAATACCGATTAAATCAGACGACTTTAACTGCTGGTTCATCTGCTTTGTCGTATTACACAAACCGTAACGTATTAGTCGCCCTCGTTCGTCTTTACAAGCGCCGACATTATTGCGCCACAATCTAGCACCGACACGCGACGCCTCAAGTGTGACATTATTAACGACCGCCGCTTCACTAATCCCCGTTATGATCCGCGACGGGTCGGTATTGGGCTCGGTAAACATCGCTTGTAACTCAGCAAGCGCGACATGCGACACACCGTGACGGATCGCCCATTGTGTTATGTTGTGGTTCATCACTCAATACTCCCAATATCATTTGCAACACGTTCACCGAGCGTCAACGCTGCGTCGGCGTCTAGCGCTTGTGCGCTCAACCAATCCACGCCGTAACGCAAGTAAAACCGTCTAAATATTTCCGAGTCGTCTCGACCCGCTGCGCGATGGTGCCCACCCAGTAAAGCCATTACCTCACGTAACGCACCGATTGCGGTTTGTTGTTTTTCGAATTTAGCAGCAAACCGTTTAGCATGTGCCATTACGCCAATCGTCGGTGTGTGACGTCGCATTAAATCGGCGCGATACTCTGCGATTGCTTCGTCCATTGGTCGGTCAACTTTCGCCACTTCGCCGCGCATTTTAGCGAGTGTTTCCTCGTCGAGTTCGTACAAATCGCCGTCGACAAATTCCGGTCCGCTTCGTTCCGTTGGTGTTGGTGGTTGTATCTCAAGTCCACAAAACGGACATACTTTTAAAAAGCGTTCAAACGCCGAATAACAACCCTGTGCCGTAACGACACCGTTGACTTTATGATCGACACACGCCCGAATAGGTGTGATATCACCGTCAACACCGCCGCGTTTTTCACGTCGTTCAAGCGACCATTCGCGTTTAGCATCGGGCAAACCGTGGCGAGTGACGTTACCCGCATGGTCTGAATAAATACCGTATTTCTTACCGTCCATTAATCGAAGCATACGCCCGAACCGTTGACAAAATAAACCGTACGATTGTGTCGGGTAAGCGTCCTGAACAACTTCGATAGCTGGAAGGTCGAAGCCCTCGTCGAATAGAGCGACGTTAATTAACACTAGTAATTCACGGCGTGCGAATTTACGTATCGAACTGACTCGAACCTCGTCGGGCGTATTACCGTTCAGTGATTTAGCGGGTACACCCGACTCGATAAACTGTCGTTCTAGTTCCTCGGCCGACGTCACGCTCGGTACGAACACGACGGATAGCATGTTTTTAAATTTGTCATGATACGTTTGGACCACGTCACCGACGACACGGTTTGACTTCTCGTCCACTTCCACCAGTGAAGAATGTTCAACAGCGTCGCGAACCTGGTTGATGTTATAATCACCGGTTGAAGCGCTAATTTTAACCGCACCCATTCGATTCGATAAATCACTCGGTGGTGCGAAAATGCGATATTCAGTCAAAAATTTGTTATCGATTAACCAACGCATAGTCGGCCCGATAACCATCGAATGAAATACACCGTCGTTATCAGCACCAAGACCCGCACCGTCGGCACGACATGGCGTGGCGGTCACACCTAGACCTTTAGCGTTGATAAACAAATCGGTCGCTTTCATCCATTTGTTACGCTTACCGCCATTCGCCCCGAGGTGATGCGCTTCATCAGTAACCCACAATGTGACATTAGGTGCCCAACGACGAATAGAGTCGGACATGTCTTTCGGTGGTCGCTTACCTTGTAACGCGCCGTGCGGGTGTGCGTCCACCTTAACAGGTTGACCCCACGAACCGTTACGTTTTGGTCCGTACAACCACTTGATACCGTTTGGTGCGTCTTGAACGTACATGTCACCGTCGACACCAGTTCCACACCATGACATAACCGTATCGACACCAGCTACGGCGGCGCGAGCATTAGGATCATAAAATGACGTCCCAACCTCAACCATGTGCATTTGTACAATGGAACGGATCAACTTGTTCGGTCCAATGATACGATGACGCACACCATTACGAGCAAACGCGATAGATATTTGCGAAACGAGTTCTTGACGGTGCGCGATAGTACAAGACGAACCGACATGGTCTTTCACTATAGCCGACAATACCCTGGTATTGTGAGTAACTGTGAAGTCCCCCAGCATAAACAGATGATCACCATCTATTTCAAAACCATAATAGTCATCGACACCTATCGGTTCGACTTTCAAACCCGTGACTAACACTGATTTTTTCTGTTTTCTAGGTTTAAAATCATTACGAACCAGTTTGGTGGGTATACAAGTAAAGTCCCCGCTGATACTCACACGGTAGTAATCCCCCGTCACACCGTTGTTAGTACAGATTTTACGGCACGGTTTGATATACGCAGCGAACCCCAGTGATCGAGCCACGTACGCTAAGTCACTAGCTAACACTTCTAACTTGAACACCGCGTCATAGCTTTTACCATCGTAATGACCGTCGCTATCTAGTAAGCCCGCCAATAATTCCAGTCGTTGACGTCTTGAACCCGTTTTATAAATTAACGGGACGTGCTTGTTATGTAATAACCCTAGTGAACGTAAAGACCGATGCATGCTGTTAGGTTTATGGCTGTTACTTATACCGTAGTTCGACGAAGCGTTATCGATCATGTCCTTTTTATTGACATTGAAGCCACGGGATTTAGCGTAGTCGTTAATATAATCGACAATCTCTTTATCAGCAGTAGTGATGGTCGAACTTTTAGAATATCCGTCACCCAACCATAGACCCAACATGTAAGGCGGTAGGTTTTCATCGTGTTTTTTATCGTCCCACTCAACGCCACTGCGCCAACCTTTATGCGTGTGTTTGAACGTTTTAGACGACTTAATATAATCGAGAACAGGTATATTAACGATGTCACCCTTACCGTTGTGACAAGGGTATTTAGGATTAGATTTAATACCTGTCTGTTTGAGGCTCAATATGTGACTTTCATTAACAACATAACTGTCACCTTTGGTTGGTGTGACACGGTACATCATTTCGCGACCTCTGGCGATAGTTAACACTCTGCGATGGGTGCTATCAGGACCCATTAATAGATCGCCAGTTTTCACTTGTTCGACGGGTAATATAGAACCGTCGAACATTAGTACACCTGTTCCTTTAGCCAGGCATTTACCCGCGCCGGTTGGCATCACAGCCAACACGTTACGATGACCTGAACACCATTCGTTTTGAATATCGTTATAAAGTTTTAATTGGTAATCCCGTAACCCAGTATCGGAACATACCGTTTTGACCGCGTACGCCACTTGTGACAATACGGGTATGTGATTAATCATATTTATCTATTCCTCGGTAATACGGTTATTATCGTGTTGGTTTGCGGCGATACAACGAATATACACAGTTCGGTAACGTAATATCGTCGAGTAGTATCGATACGAATATTAAGTTTTCGAACCTGGTTAAACTTCCATTTCGTCGCGCGTTTGAACTCACTATGTAGGTTGACCAAAGCTGAACGTTTACCGAACCGCTCGACCCATCGTTGCACAGCGTGGTTAGTTACCCTCATTTTAAAAGTTCCATAAATTTTTATCTCGTTGCTGTTGACAATGTGGTCATACTACAGTTAAAGTGGCGTTGTCGTCAACAAACAAATAGGAAATTTAACGATGAAACTTGAACTACCAGATGATAACGCAACTGTACTTTACCACATGGGTACGGCGTTACGTAATATCGCCATTGATAACGGTCATGTCGTCGTCGAGACGCTATCCTTAACGACAACGGACAATTCATCTAAGTCATTAGACGAGCTAGCCAATTCTATGGGTATCGTTCGCCAACAAGCCGATGAACCTGTCGTTACTCCACCAGAAGCGATTGACCACATCGGTAATGCTGATGATAATCCAATGAGTGACGTTGCTGAAACTAACGACACGATTGACGTTAATGGTTTACCATGGGATCAACGTATTCACAGTCGCGGTAAAACTCGTAACGCAGATGACACATGGCGTAACGCTCGTAAGCCGAAAGATAAGACCGACGAAGAATGGGCGGTTTATGTTGAAGAAGTCGAAACCGAACTAAAAGCGTTGATGGAAATTCCTGTCGCTAGTGGTGAGTCATTAGACGAGCTAGCCGTCGCCGATACAATCAGCGCGGAACAAGCGTTCTCGACACCACCTGTCGTTACTGAGACACCACCTGTCGTTACTGAGACGCCACCGGTCGTTACTGAGACACCACCGGTCGTTACTGAGACACCACCGGTCGTTACTGAGACGCCACCTGTCGTTACTGAGACACCACCTGTCGTTACTGAGACGCCACCGGTCGTTACTGAGACGCCACCAGTCGTTGCCGAACCGAGCGTGAAAACGTTCCCCGAGTTGATGAAGTTCATCACGTCGAATAATAAAGTGTTGGATAAAGACAAAGTGAACGAAGTGTTATCCGGTAACGGTTTAGCGTCAATCACTCTACTCGCTGCACGCGCCGATTTAATCCCACAAATTCACGCCGCGTTATTGAAAGTGGTGAACTCATGAATAAATCGTCACTCTTAGCGAGTTCGGCTGATACGTGGGTGAATTGTACCGGTAGCGTCGCGATGGCGCTGCAGTATCCAGCTATTGAAACGGGTGACAGCACATCGGAGGCGCGTCTCGAAGGGCGCGCGTTCCATGAAGTCGCACAACGAATACTAGAATCGTTTAAATCACCAAACCGTGACTTAGTATCGTCGGGTAGTATCGTCGGTACACAAAGTAAAGACGGTATCATCATCACCGATGAAATTTACGACAGTGCGTTAGAATACGCTAACGACGTGTTGCGTGTGGCTAACATAAACGGCACGATGCGCGATATGTGCATTGAGGAACACATCGACCTATCGTGTATTTATGCCGGTATGTACGGTTATATCGATTGCTGGTTACTCGACAAAGCGTCAATGACGTTATATGTGTGGGAAGGTAAATTCGGTCACCGACACGTCCCAGCGTTCGAAAACTGGCAATTAATATCATACGTTGAGGGGATACTCGAAAAACTAGGCATTAACGGTTATGTCGACCAAAACCTAAACGTATCAATGCGTGTTGCTCAACCGCGGTCATATCGTAGCGCGGGCCCCGTTGACGAATGGGTGTGTAAAGCGTCGGATTTAAGGTCGTATGTAAATACACTGAAAGCCGCCGCCGAAGACGCTCACACGCCGAACGCACAATGTGTGGTTGGTCGTCAATGTGATGTGTGCCCCGCTCGTTACGCTTGTGAAGCGTTGCAGCAAGTCGCGTACAGTGGTGTTGATTATCTGAGTAACACCGAAGGCGTGACGTTAACGGGTCATGGTTTAGCGCTCGAACTGCGCATTTTAAAACGTGCGGACCGTGCGATGAAAGCTCGGCTATCTGGTCTTGAAGAACAAGCGTTAAGTGAAATCCGTGGCGGTAAAATATTGCCTGGTTTTATTGGTCAACAAGGTTACGGTCGTAAACGCTGGTGTAAAGACACGGATCAGTCAGAAGTTATTATGATGGGTGATATGATGGGTTTTGACCTTCGTAAACCTGCCGAACTCGACACACCAGCGCAAGCAATTAAAAAAGGTGTTGACGAATCCGTCATTGCGGCTTATAGTGAAACTCCAACGACGGGTTTAAAGCTCGTTGAAGATAACGGCGCTAAGGCGCGTAACGTATTTAGAAAAGGATAAAATCATGTCAGATATCTTAACACCAGTTGGTCGTCTTGTTTCAGGTCACCCAATGGAAATGCACGCAGTAACGGACGACAAAACCAAAATCCAAAAAACATTCGCCGACGGTTCGCCGATGTTTAATCAATCGGTTGGTGTTGCGTTCCCTAAAAACGGTACAACACATTGGGAACAAACAGAATGGGGCGCAGCAATCAAAGCCGCTGCGGTAGCTGCATATCCACGCGGCGAACACGGAATGAAAACGTTCTCGTGGAAGATCACCGACGGCGATTCAACCGAACCGAACAAGAAAATGGTTACGCCAGCTAGTCGTGAAGGTTATCCGGGTCATTGGGTACTATTCGCGTCGTCATGTTTCCCGACACCTTGTTATCACGTCGGAAAGTACGCGCCGCACGAAGTGATCCAGAATAAGGACGAGATTAAACGCGGCGACTATGTTCGTCTAGTGTTCAACACTAAAATGAACGGTTCGACTGACAGCCCAGGTATGTACATCAACCCTGTGATGTTAGAACTCGCTCGTGCAGGTCAACAAATCATGTCAGCCAACGCACCAGACGCGGCGGCGGCGTTCGGTGGTAGCGCTCCGGTTATCCCACAAGGTGCGTTAGTCGATACCGGTGTTGCAGCGCCTGTTACACCTGCGGCGACTACTCCACCACCACAAGCCGTCGTTACACCAGCGCATGATTTGGTGCAACCACAACCAACACCGGGCGCTACTACACCGCCGCCAGTGTTAGCGACGCCACCTGTCGAAGAACGCTTCGACGTTAACGGCACCGCGTACACCAAAGCGCAATTGTTAGCGATGCCCGGTTGGACCGAGGCACATTTAGCGAACCTAACCCGCGTTTAATAACGTGACAACTGGCCCCACGCTTAACGGTTGTGGGGCTTTTTTAATATTTGGAGTTATAACCGATGATTAATAATCAACTAAATAACGCGGCGTTACCTGTATTATTTGAGCGTTTCACACAATGGCACCACGACCGCAATCTAATCGACGGTACGACAAGTCAGGTTCAATTTAAAAAACTACTCGAAGAAGTTATCGAGCTTTACATGGCGTTATACCCAGGCGTTACACCAGACATAGCGACCATGCAAATAATACAGATGACATTAGGTTTAAATAGTGCCGGACGTATTAAAACGTGTGACGGTTCCGGTTTACCTGATGCCATAGGTGACATTAACGTCGTGCTTGACAATATCGCAGAACGTGAAGGTTATACAATGGCGTCGTGTCTGTCGAGCGCGTATGATGACATTAAGGACCGTAAAGGTCAGATGATTGATGGTACGTTCGTCAAGGAGTCAGATTTATGAAATACTTGTCAAAATGTGACGAGCTGAACGGATGCGGTAAGACGTTCCCCGGTGATATGTCACACTGTCCACATTGCGGAACACCCGAACAGTTTTCGACACAAGCGTTCGTTAACCCTCGTGACTATGCTTACGATGAAGAAACTTATCCTAATTGTTTCACCGCTCGGTTTATTCACATTGCTACCGACACACGTTGGAAGTTTGAGATCTCCGAATTTGTCGACAACTCGGATGAACTAATCGCGTTCGTAATGCAACTTAAAGCGTGTAACGCTCGTGGCGTTGGTTACAACAACGTCGGGTTCGATTACCCAGTATTACATTACATCGTCCAAAACCACATTAACGACCCTCGTCTAATTTACGACTTCGCAATGGTGTTAATCAAAGGGACCAAAGACGAAAAGTTCGCGCGCCAAGTGTGGGACAGCGACCGCCTATTCGAACAGTTAGATTTATACAAAATTAAACACTTCGACAATGTGGCACGTGCTACGAGTTTGAAGTCACTCGAAATTGCCATGCGCATGGATAACATCGAAGATTTACCGTTCCCCGTCGGCACCGTTCTCACTCGTGACGAAATTGAAGTATTGCACACATATAACGAACACGACGTTATAGCCACGATATTGTTTTACGTTCGTTGCATTCCTGAGATTGAATTTCGAGAAGTATTGACCGATCGTTACGGTCGTAATTTTATGAACCATAACGACACTAAAATTGGTAAAGATTACTTCATTATGAAACTCGAAGATAGTGGTGTCGAATGCTTCGAAAAAACGCCATCTGGACGAGTGCCACGTCAAACGATACGTCCGTCTATTAAGTTAGGGGACGTGATATTCCCTTATGTGAAATTAGAACATCCCGAGTTTAAACGTATACACAAGGAATTAGCATCTAAAACAATAACCGAGACTAAAGGGTCGATCAAAGACCTGAAGTGTATTGTCGACGGTATCAGCTATAAATTCGGCACCGGTGGCCTGCACGCTTCGGATGATTGCAAGATATTTAGAAGTGATGACGAAATGTCGATCGAAATGCGAGACGTAATATCATACTACCCGTCAATGGCGATAGTTAACAACTTACGACCGCTACATCTAGGGGAAAATTTCCCATTGATTTACGGTGACATGTTCAAACAGCGCCGTTCATATCCTAAAGGAACACCGGAAAACGCAATGTTAAAATTAGCATTGAACGGTACTTACGGGGACTCTAACAATGTGTATTCACCGTTCTACGACCCTGTTTTTACAATGGCGATAACATTGAACGGTCAGCTTTTATTGTGCATGTTGGTTGAACAGTTAATTAAGACACCAAACCTACGCATGATTAACGTCAACACTGACGGCGTGGGGTTCATATATCCGCGTAAATACAGATCGCACGTAGATGCTGTGTGTGCGTGGTGGGAAAAATTAACAGCGTTGGGGCTTGAAACCGAAGAATATTCGATGTTTGCTCAACGGGACTGTAATAATTACATCGGTGTTGAGGCTTAATCATGACCGTGGGTATTTATGCAATTATAAACAATGTGGACGGCAAGTGTTATGTTGGTAAATCTATCAATGTAGAGAGACGGATTACACATCATAAATACCACCTTAGAAAATCCGAACGGTCGGTTAAACAAACTAACAGACATTTATTCAACGCAGTTAAAAAACACGGTATCGATAATTTCACTTTCGCCGTGATAGAAGATTTTGACAAAATAGACGAAGATTTAATTTCGGAACGTGAGTTATTCTGGATGTTACATTTCAAATCTACCGAAAGAGACCATGGGTATAATTTGAGAGCTGATTCGTCCACTCGAATGATTGTTCACGATGATACACGCGAAAAGATTTCGCAGAATAATAGAGGCATTAATAACCCTAACTACGGTAATAGATGGGATGACCGAAAGAAACTTCACATGTCTGAATTAAAATCCAAACAACATCGTAAGGGTGTCTACGGTGACGAGTGGAAATCTAAAATATCTACAAAATCGTCTGAGTTTTGGAGTAATAACCCAGACGTTAAAAAGCAGATGGCAATTAAAGTTAAAGTCAAGAAACAAAAGTACAATTTCATTCAGATGGACGAAGGTTTGAACATTATAAAAGCGTGGCCTTCTGTAGAGTCAATTATAAATGAAAACCCCGATTGGAAATGGCAGAACATTTACTCTGTGTGTAATGGTCACAAGAAACGAATATACGGTTATAAATGGAAAAAGGTGTTGAAAGATGGGAAAAATAAAACGTAAAGGTGCATACGAATACAATGTACAGTGGCACCAGGATTGTAGCGCGCTCGTCGTTGCTAAAGCGGCCGAGGCGGCGCTCGTACGTGGTGAGGATATACGAACGTTCATTATGAACCATGCCGATAATTACGACTTTATGTGTCGCGCCAAAGTACCGCGTTCGAATCGTCTCGTTATGCGTTGGCCAGAGTATGACGATACCGAAATCGAGATGAATAGTATTATTCGTTATTACGTGTCTAACCACGGTGGGTCACTCGTTAAGATTGCTCCACCAACGGGCGAGGTCGGAACGTGGAAACGTGCAGCGAAGGTCAGTGACACGTTATATTCACAGGTGCTTGCTGAGTTGGACATGTGGGACTTATCGCCTAACATGGATGCGGCTGGGATACCACACGACGAACGTATTCACACGAAGAACAAGTCGAAACATGACAAGCGTGAAATGGGTATCTGTGTCGGCTGGCGTGTAACTGACTGTTCGAACGTGGGGAACTTCGACCGCTCAACAGTGAATTACGACTATTACGTCGAACAAGCTGAAAAACTCGTTAAACCACTCTTGACGGACGTGTCAAAGTAGAGTAACGTTAACTGTATCGAAGCGCTTCACATCGGGGCGCTAATTTAAAGAGGTGTAAATGATGGGCGATAAGGTAATTGAAATATACGACGCTGGTTTTCAAGACGGTCGAAAAGAGCGCGACTACGACCCTCAATCCCATAGTGTGGTTTACGATGTGCAACAACGTATCGAAGCGCTTGAAGCGGCGTTAACTGAAGCGCATCGTGTCATACTTCACGAACTTGATTCGGGTCGCACGCCGTTCATGTTGAAAGCTGAAAACGGCGGTAAGGGTTTGGGATATTTTGAAGATGTGTTGAGTGGGGTTAATCGCCCTTAGCGCTCATCACTTTTATCAATTCGACGCGTAATGCCTCATGAGCTTGCGCGTTTTGTCTTAGTTCTTCTTGCATCTGTTCACGTTGAAGTTGTAACGCTTCTTGGTGATGACGCTCAACAATCGCTTGGTTTTTACGTTCCGAACGTATTTTGAAATACACACCAATGACTAACGACACAAACGATAAAACCAGACCGATGATCACAGCGTTCTCGTTCAGCCAACCAACCGCACCACTAGCTGTCGTCGCCACTGCGATCCCGCCCGAGCTTGTAATCCCCACATTGCCAGCATCTGGTGTGTGTACGCTCATGTTCTGTTATGCCCTTGTATATTGACCAACCCAACGCGACGACTTGAATTAAAATCACGATAAGCAGCCCATAATGTTGGAAAAATTCCAAGAAGTTGACATCCAACCAGTCCATAGATAAACGCCTCGTAATTATTATAAATAAGAATGTGCCGTCCATGTGCAACATCATACGCAAGCGCTGCATATGTTACGAGTGTGGCGAGTAATACTATAGCTTGATAAAACGACAACCATGACCGAGGTCTTATAAGTAGGCATGTGCCAGCTACCGTTGTGATAACTGCCCTATTCCAATATCGACAAACACCTTCAACGTCAGTAAATTGAACGTTAAACCACTGTAATAACATACAAGCGGAAACTATCAACCATATCGAACGATGGTCTTTGTGTAATACACCAATGACGGCATATCCGATACTAGAATAAAACAGATAATCCACTTGTTATTTCTTCTTAGCTGGTTGACTTGAGTCTTTTTGTTTAACTGGTAAAGTCGGTTTGCTTGCGTCAGGCATGGTAATTACTCCAATGTGAATTTATGGTATATTGTTCATTAATATAGTAACACAACAGGGTGTTAAAAATGAACAATAAATTAATAGGCGGGACCTTGATCGCAGCATTGGCACTCACTGCAGCACACGAAGGTTTAAAAACCGAACCGTACCAGGACGTCGGCGGCGTATGGACCGATTGTTATGGTCGAACTAAAGGTGTTACGCCAGGTACGAAAGCGACCATCGATGAATGTGACAGCGCGTTAATGAAAGAACTTGTCGAACACGCTAAACCGCTCGAACGCATACCGTACCCGCTACCCGATAACGTGATCATCGCGTGGGCTGACTTTTGCTATAACGTTGGTGTCGGTGCGTGTCAGAATTCCACAGGTTACAAGATGTTGAAGCGTGGTGACATTAACGGCGCGTGTGCTCAGTTGTTACGTTGGAAATACGTCGACGGGAAAGACTGTTCGGTTCGAGCCAACGGGTGTTACGGGATATGGAAAAGACGGCTCGTTGAGAACCGTCTTTGTGTTGGTGGTTAGTGATTATTTACTTTCTCACTAGACTGAGTTTATACTCCGCAACAGAATTTATCGTTTTTCCTGTAACTACCGGTTCCGGTTTTCCGGTGTTAGACCTGCCGAAATACATCTTAATGGCCCAACTTGAATACCCAGACATAGACGATGCGCCACTGAGGTTTGTTGCCATACCTGCGAAGGTGTCTCCGTATTCGTAAATACCAACTGATAAGTCCGTGATCCTTAACTGAGTACTTATTGAGTATTTACCAGGATCGGAGGAAGGAACCCCAGCCGACCCTGTTGGTCGGTAGATTTCCCCAAAAGCGTTCATTTGATAATCTTTCTCTTTACCGACGATTGGGTTTACTACCCCAGAATAATCAAGAAGATCCTTATAACCCGCTTGTGGTGTTTGCATTGTATCAAAAGATTTCTTGAAGTTAACCGCGTTGTAAGCAGTGAGAGGCCACATTGCTGGATAATAAAACCCAAATTCACCATCCAGTAAGTATTTTTGAGTATGACTTACAATGACCTTACCATTAACTAAGCTATGAACAAGTATCGTATCAGCCAATGGTTCATTAACTGATACTGTCCCATAATAGGCTTTAATTGTTTGCCTAAACTGAATCTGGTCACCTACTATGAATTTCCCAGTAGAGGGTTGCCTATTAAACCCATCGGCGTAAATTTCAACACTTGATTGAAGGTACTCATTCCCGTGTACACTGCCACCTACATCCTGATAAGCGACATCGCCAGTTTTTCTGAACTCGTAGGCATACTCAAGTTGACTTCCCTGAGATTGAATCACATCATAATTATCCTCAGAGAGGATAAAGGACGATTGAGACAGCCTCACGAAAGTTGCCGTGCCATTTGTGGCCGAACCAGATGCGTGGCTAGGAGCTGTAGCACCAGTAGTGCCAGCAATAGAGCACACATATATCGCACCATTAGCGCCTACGACCTCTTCATATCGTGCAACAGGAACCGTAGCTGTGAAGGGTTTTGGTCTAACCCCCTCATTCCACGGTGATCCAAAACTTCCACCGGAAACCACAATGCCATTGAATCCGAATACATTAAATACAGTAGACGCTAGAGGGTTTTTTGATGCACTTAATGTGAACCTAATAACATACGACCCAACTTTAGCGGGAAGGTTAGTAGCTAAAAGTTGTCTTTGTCTATATTCAGTGGTCGCAGAGTATGTATCTACAGTTGTTGCCTCATTCAAAAGTGCGGTAGATCCGTCTATTGTTACGTCAACTATATTACCTTCTATTCTTGAATTATAAAGTAGAGATAATTCTGCTCCGTCAACTGTATTATCAAAAGTGATCTCGATGTAATTGTTAATTATTGTTGATTGTGCAGCGCGATGTCCATAATACGGCAAAGCGTTTACAGTGCTCAAATCTGTCCAAGTTCCATTAGCCACAACACCAGAATCACCGAAAATAATGGCCTCTGACAGGTCTTGGACTATAGTCTGATTCCAGCCATAAGGGGTTATCCTACCTTCTGAGTCAAGACCTTGGTTTTGCAATAACCCTACTTGCCAAGTTTGACCACCCAAATGAGTGTAATGCAAAAACTCTGTGTCGCTTGATTTCACAATGGCACTTTTTTTAGTTGGAACGACTCCATTTATATCAGAATATTGCAAAGACTGACCTATGGTTTTATTTATTTTATTTATTTTCAATGCACTATCATTTAACGCATCTTCAACTGTACCGAGACTATCCGTATCTATAGCACTCGCTTTATGTGCTCCAGCAGGGTTTCGGTTCGGACCTATGTGGGCAAGGTTACCCGCAATCTGCTTCATCGCCTCCAATCGCTGCGAGTTTACAGCCGTGTCAGCGTTACCACTCGGCACGATGCCCGCTTCGGCAAGTAACGCAGCGTCAAAACCCGCGTAATCATTACCCCACTCAGCATCCAACGGCGTACCATCTTTAGCGCCCGGTACTGATTCGTTTTTAATCGAACCGTACGGATAATTACCGTCGGCTGGATTAGCGCGCGGTGAGAACTTCTCAAAAATTTTAATTGTCATTGTGGTTATGCTCCGAAGTATAAACCGAAATTAGCCCGTGTATCGCCCCAACTGAACGAACCACCAAACTGTGTAATTGCCGTTTCTTCAATGTACCCAAGGAACTCAACGCCTTGTGGTCGTGGTACGATGTCGAACGTATTAAAAACGAACCGTTCAATGTCGGTAAGTTCCGATCCGAATGACACGCTGAACGTCATATCCTCGTTATCAACGACTCGAATAGGGCTCGACGATGTGATGTAACTCAACGCGTCAACAACACCATCTAATGACGCGTCGCTATTGTTCTTTGCTATTTTAGCACGTATCAGCACGCGGAATATAGCGTCACTAACTTCTTGTGACAGTACGTCGCCTGCCGACTCAAATTGCGAATCAACACCACCGAACTGGCAAGCATCACCAGAGCCGCCGAAATACGTATCTGGATCGAATACAACGAACGATTCGAAACCCCTGTCAATAACAACAATACGCCCAATAACGTCAAGCTGTTCGCCAACCGCCGAGTCGATGTCGTATGACATTCTAACCGCTTCGTACGCTGATTCTACCTCGTCGGCGATGGTCGGCGTAATACCGTACCACGCGACAGCTTTCGGTTTATCTGCGTACTGTGCGTAAATACGATTAGGCATTTATCACCACCGTGATATTAGCATCGGTCCATCGTGACAACTCGTTAAACGCGATAGGTACTTGACCAACAGTCAATGTATTGACGACTAGCCCCGTTACGTAAGCGTTACCGTACCGACCTATAACTTGGTTGATAGGCGTGTAAATACGCGACACTGGCACTTCTTCACCGATGTCAAAACCGAGCACGTTAAACCCACATTCAGCGGCTACGAGGTCGCCCGCCGAATAATTTAGTATGGCCTGTTTAATTTGTTCGTCGGCGTCGTTCGGTAACGAGCCGTCGTTTTGAATGGTGACGGCTACAATCATGTCGACGTAAGTTGGTCGACTGAAAGTGATGTCTTTAATGTTACTCGGGTATTTATCGAATACGTCGGTAACCGTCACTGGTGTACCAGCGGCATGTAACGCGCAACCTGGGTTCTTTTTACGGAATATAGCGAGCGCGACGTCCGCATCGGTCCCACCGTCTACGATTGGTACTTCGCTGTGCGCGGGCAATCCGTTAGCGTCGACAACACCTGTGAAGTTTTCGAGCACGATAGCACGACGCACACCCGACACGGCGAATATCTCGCCGAGCATATTATCAATCTGATTAGAACCGGGTCGAGCTACCGCTTTCGCACGTTCGAGACGTAACGACGAGTCGTTTTGTCGATTCGTACCTGGGGTCGCTACCGACGCGTTAGTGACGGTTTGCCATCCTCCCACTGTCGACACGATGCGCGTCAATGTACCGATGCTAGCCTGTGTCGCTCCGTTAACCGTACACGTTGCCGTAACGCTAACCGTGCCGCCACCACCGATAGTCACGTTAGTATCGGTGCGCCATTGTGAGCCGTCGACAGTAGATTCGACGAGTTTACCCGCGATTATCACAGTGCCAGGAACGCCACCCAACGTTAATTCCACATTGCTCGGCGTTCCTTGACTGCGTATCGTACCGGTAAGTGAACAAATAATATTGAGGTCGACACCTTTCGCTTTGTTCGGGTCTTTCGAGTTGTACGCACGTTGGCCGATTTCGTCTAGATTCGCCCATATTTCAGCGTCCGACGCGAGTTTTAACCCGTCAGGCGTTGATGGGTCTAGGTTCCATTTCGGATCGATGTCGATGTATAACTGGCGCTCTTGCGCGTACCAATCGTTTTGAGTTTTTAGAACGTAGCCCGTCGGCGTTAGACTAGCCATTTGATACCGTTAATTCAGTTATGCCAAATGTGGTTAGTATACCAGCGTTGACAGTATAAACGCGAGTATTGATATCGAAGTCGGTCGAGAACGACACGAGGCGAACGACACCGTCTGTCCGTAATATGCGCGATTTAATGATCGCTTCTTTACTCGATAGCGTTCCGTCTTTACCGAGAATTGACTCCCACCACGGCGTACCGTCGGTGACGTCTCGGAAATATTCACCGAGGAATAAACGCAATCGAGTTTTGACAGTTTGCGCTATTTCTTCGACGCCGCTGATAAATTGGTCACCGCTTGTGACTATATCACCCGTGTCGGGGTCTATTAATCTCACAGTCATTAGATTGGATCCCCTGAGTTGTCAACCACTGGCGTACCGTTGATGTTATACGTTCCGGCTTCATGCTTGTGGTCGTCACCAACATTAGTACCGTTATGTGTAAACGTTGGTGAGTCAATGTTAAAACCGGTAAAAGTACCGTTAAACGCACCGCTAGCGTCTAGCGTGAACGAACCCGACGCGTTAGCGACTTCAATCGAGTCGTCATTTTTTAACCAAAAATACTGAGTACCGTCGGCGTTGCGTAATCGTATACCGTTATTCGCAAAATCGTTGATCACGTTAGGTTGTGAACGTACACCGGGTAAAAACACGGCGTCGCTAAGGTCGTGAAATCTCATTATAGGATTTTCAGCAACACCACCCGTTGTCATCCAACCATCGATACAACGTTGTGAGAACAGGATAAACCCCTCGTCACCTACGTCGATTTGATGTTCAACCGTGAATTTACCACCCTGAAAATGTACCGGAACTTCAATTAACGGTGGCGGCGTAAAGGGTTTACCGTTGACGTCCTTGCGTACGATACCGATTTGTATTTGGGCGAGTTGAGTCGCCGGATCGAACGCCAAGACGTGACCCGGTATTGATGTCGCTACGTCTTTCATCATTTCGAAAAACGAACGTTTAGTTAATTCAGTGAGTGTCGCTATTTGCATTATTTGAGTTTAACACAAAAAAATGCCCTCACATAGAGGGGAAATGGCAGGGATTAAATTGCCTCGGTTACGTCTCACGACGTTACGTGGCTGCAAGGTGTCAGTGCCTTGCCACTTACGGATCACCCCCTGTTGGACAGTGTGCCGAGATAATGTGATATCTCACCCTACGTTATGCAAAAATGACGTATATCATAACGGAGTTTGTTACGTCTACTATCACATTGCGAAAGTGTTTATATGTGTGACACGCTCCGATATTCATTAGGGCTTAAAAAGCCTCGGACTTAAGTCACCTTTCGCCTATGCACTCGATACCGTTATCGTTACGGACTCGTAAACACTTTCGCAATGTGCCCCACACTTTCGCAGTGGGTGCGGAATATCTCTATTCAACGAAGGTTCAATGTTGACATTACATCAACGAGTTCATTTTAATCACCACTGTGGTCAAGTGAGAATAACAACTAACCTTGAGTCATCAGTATTGACCAACGTGACGATTATGTCAACCCTCTAATACCCGTTATTTTCGTTGACCATGCGTCACCCCATGTATCGCCGCTGTGCGTTAGTTTAAATATTTTATATTCGCCAACACCGGCCGATTCGGGTATGTCCACAAAGTATAGATTACTAAAATTGAACGTGGCGAGGTCTGACTCGATACGATACCGACCGCCTATTTTAATTTTCGGGTTTAATCGCGTCACAACATCGACACCATTTTCCGTAATTTCGGGTATACCTTCCATCCCTGTAAACTGCGATACGACATGTACATCACCTTTTCGGGCGTAACCTTGTCGTACCACCACGAGTCGTTCGTTTTCGATTACGTAGTCGAACCCGTGCGTTTTCGCCAGGTTGTCGAGATAGACACGTGGATCACCCGCCAGCGTATAACCGTATGGATACGGGTCGATGTCTGCGAATTGTTCGTCATCAATGACTATGGGATAACCCATCGACGTAACGCACGTTTTAATAATGTCAGTTACTTTCGTATCTTTTCCCAACGTCTCGTTAACTTGAGTTTGGTCATCAAGTAATTTACCACCGCGACAAATCAAACGGGTGATAGTGGTTGGCCCTTGTCGCTCACGTAATACGTTTTGTATCGTGCCGACAAATATCGAATCAATTGAATCAGCATAACCAGCACGTAACGTTAACACGACGCCGCGTTTTAGAGTCTTGTTCGTTGCGTCAGCGCTCATGTTATACAGTGCGATATCGGCGTAACTCGTATAACCGCCAAAATCATGCAGCACTTCAAAAGTGCATTTGAACTGTCGACCGTCCGTTACTTCAATGAACGGTTCGTCGTCGAGCGATATTGACCACTGTCGTTTGTTATAACTGCTCATCGTCACTCACCCAAACTAGACGGTTATTAACACCGAGGTTATCTAACGTTACATCGTCGCCGATGAACACGAGTTTTCCGATACCCGCTTCGTAACCGTCCGTAATTACCGCGTTCGGTTCGAGCATTGCGCCCGATATCAATGTAACACCCTCCCGAGATATATCCACACTCCAAGCTGGACCAGCTACCGTTACATAATTTAACGTGAACTGTAAAAAGTTATCACCGAGTTGAATCGTAAATATCTGGTGAGCGTTACTCGCGCCATTTTTTAACGGTATTGTGATCATCCTAAAACCCCCGTGACGTTGGTCGTCGTTAACGCCGTTGGCTCGACGCCTTTAATCTCGCCGATGTTATTCGTTGCGCTCGCTTGCGATGAACTAGGGTCGTTTGGGTTCAATTGTGACGATAGCGGTTGGTTTTTGGTGATTACAGTAGATAGTGTCGGATATTCTTGTAAATCCGCTTCGAATATCAAGCCACCTTCGTTAACGGGGTCTTTGGTTCGTCGTATGCGAGCAATGACCATATTAGTCAATTGTATGTCACCCGCGTCGATGTCGAACGGCTCACCTGTGGTTAATAAGCCGACAAGAAATTCTAACGTGGCACTACCTCGCGTTTCGTTACTACCAGCTAGAAAACTGGACGACAACCCGAAGGCGGTCGACACGAGCGGCGAGTCGATGAAACTCGTAGCAAAATCTCCTAACCCTAGTGACAACGGCGTGTTACTCACCGCGCCGACAATGGACCAGCGAAACGGATTTACGATTCGGTGATCGCTTGCGCGCGCACCTAGTTCAATCGGATAACCTGTTAAGTCTGCTGACGCTTCGAAAGTGTCCTCTAATACCGCGTCAAACTCGTAACCCGCTATCGTCGGTGACTTGGGTGTAAATATACTTAATAGCGACACGTTAACCCCCTGTACTTGACGATATATCGTCTATTGCCGTTTGTGCCATACTGTCAATGACTCTCACGACTTTACGATCGATAATAGCACCGTCCATTTCTAAACTCACATTGATTGTTTGTGTCGATGGCGCCTGACCGCTACGGAATTGATCGACCTGTGTCGATGGTGCCTGACCGCTACGGTACTGACCGGACGGTACGACAATGTTAGTTCCAGTACCGCCGCTGAACGGTTGCATAAATGACTGATAAGCGTCACCAGCGGTTACCGTTAACGGTTGTGTCATCCATTCAGGTAGACCGATGTCTTGGCCGACGTTCGTCATCTGCTCGCCAATCGGCGTAAACAACCACTCAGGTAAACCGGTCGCTTCGGCCGCTTGTGATGGTTCACCAATACCCAACGCAGCTTTAGTCAGTTCACCAATGGCTCGTATTTTTCCGAGCCTGTCCTCACTGAACCAAGAATTAACCGACCTCGTAATATCGTTAATCACGGGTAATAATTCGGCACTTATCGCATCGGCGAATGATCCTAGGTTAGCTTTCGCCTCGACCCATTGTCGATTAAACTCTGCCGCGTCGGCTGTCATACCTGTCGTTAGTGGTCGGATGTTTCGATATTTATCGACAAGACCATCAACGGCACTGCGCCCCTGAGATAATAGTCTAATACTTGATTCGTCCAATCCTAGCGCTTCGGCGGCGTTAATGCGTTGCTGTGTGTTCATTCCTGCGAACGCATCGGCTAACCCTAGGTACGCGTCCGTCGCGGTTCGTGCGTCAGCTATCGCGTTAGGGTCAAGTCCGGCTTTACCCGCTGGCGCAAAAAACCCAACATCACCGACACGAATACGCGCTCGCGCTCGTTCAATTGATTCAAGTTGAGACATAAACGATTCGAGCGAACCACCCTCGGTCGCCAAAGCATTACCGAACGCTTGCATGTCGTTAGCGGTCACGCCGAACACTTCGCTGAATTTACCCAACATGTCAGCACTTGACGCGAAATCGGACGTCAACGCTTTTATACCGAACGCGCCGGCGACAACCGATCCGAGTTGTAACGCTTTGGACTTGATAGAGTCCATACCCGATTCGATTTGCTGCGCTGATTTTTTGTCGTACTCGAAACCGATACCGACGAGTAAACTTGATATGACGTTAGCCATTTTACGCACCTGATTAAAATATTACGTCAAGTATAACACGAGGTGAACGATTAAAAAATAATTGTAATCGAACGCTTGACACGACCGTCAATAGTGTTAATATGACGTATCGACAAAATAATGAGGTAATGTAGATATGATAAAAACACTTAAAGGTTTGTTAACTATCGCAGCAAAAAAAGATATTCGTTACTATTTGAACGGTATTCACGTCACGTGCGGTAACGACGGGATTGTTAAAATGGAAGCGTCGGACGGTCACAGTGGTATGATTCTGACAATTAAATCAAACATGTTTAATGTCGAACCTGGTACGGACGTGATTTTATGTGGTACGTCATTAACTAAATTGTTGAAGTTATTCGGACCAAAAGATAAACCTACGTTTAGCATCAGTAACGAGTCAGCTCGAATCGGTGAATATAACGTTGAATTGATTGACGGTCGCTATCCTGACTTATCTCGCGCCATGCGTGTTAATGGTGGCGAAACAAGAAAACCGTGTAATGAGATAGGTCTTGATTTGAGTAAGCTCGCTGCGGTGTGTAAAGCGTGTGAACTCGTATTACATGACGATACTTTCAAAGCCGGTAAGTTTACTTTACGTGAAGCTAGCGACTCAATACTAATCACTCGAGTATTTAACGATGTCGACACGCTTCAAGTTGCGTTAATGCCGACACGTCTTTAACTAACCATAATGGAGTAAACCAAATGAGATCGGAACCGACCGGACAACTATCACGGGCACGTTGTGAAATTGCGAGATTACGTATGGCGCTATCGGTATTTATCGCGCTATCTGTCACGCTTGGTTTGTGTGCTACTGCAATCGCGTTTGAAGTTTTACGTCTGCGTGACGTTATCGACGGTGTACTATGACCAAGACAGTAGCCGACGCCGTTAAACACCATGGCGGGGAATGGCCTAATTTGAACCATGGTAAAAATTGGATAGTTTACCGCAACAGCGACGGGTTCGATAACTGGTCACTGTGGGACGATTCGGATTTAAACCCCACATGGCAAAGAGTTTGCAATCGTGAACAGTTCGAACAACACACCAGTCGTAAACCGTATGATTTTGACCGTCACGTTAGTGTTAACGTCGAATATATGCAAGGTGACGTTAAAGAGTTTTACAAGGACGGACAGCGCGCGCGCGAAGGTGAAAAGAACCCGTACTGTCGTAAATCACAAGTTAGGGCGTTTTACTCTTGGTCGGCTGGTTACTGCGACAAACACGGAACATTACCGAAGGAGAGTTAAAAAAAGCCCCGTTATGGGGCGTTCTGCATTGCGGCGTTACGTGCCGCGATTAACTCGTCAAGTACGTGATGAAACCGAAGTACGTCAGCGAGTGAATATGTTCCGTTAAGTAATTCGGCGTATGTGCAAAGCGGTTGGCATAACCCCACTACACCGACACATGGTCGCATGAAAAACCAATCCGTTACGCCTGTTTGACTTTTCCCGCTACTCGACGAGCGTCGTTTTCGCTGTCGAGCCAGGTAAAAAAATCATCAAGGTTAAACGCTACCGCTTCGGCGACTAGTCGGAAATAAGCCAACATCCCACCTTGAAACGACTTAGCGTCAACTGGTGTTGTCTGGCCAGCGACGAACGCTTGACGAAGTACGATACCCGCAACTTCATCGAACGTCGTTTCCGGTAACGACAACATCGAACCGACAAGGAAATTCACATCGATTTTTTCGACGTTACCCGCCGCACTATTGAACGCGATTTTAGCGCCAAGTGATAACATCAATTTCTTTTGGTCAACCGCCGAGGCTTGTGCCACGTTGTATTGAACGTCGTTTACTGTAATGGCCCGTATTTGTGACATTGTTATTCACCGCCCTTGGTTGCTTTCCACACGTTGAATTCGAACGTGTACTGGTCGTCGCTCACCGTAGTACCGGCGCGGTTCATTGCTGCGTCGTTGGTGATAACACCGTCCGTACCGATAGCGGCTTCAAGTGTACCAATCTGAGTCCACGACAACACTATGTTAGCGTTCGCGTTGAATAACCCCTGTACATGCGCGCTATCTGGTGAACCTGGGTTCAAGTAGATGTTAACCGTACGACCCGGGTTAATACGATTCAAACGAACCGCTCTACCACCCTGACCGCGACGAAGCGTTACTTTTGGGTCGATAGGCGCATCGCTGAACGGTGACGCCGTTTCACCAAAATCGCTAATCACTCGACCGTTAATAGTTAGTACCGAGTTGTCGGGACCGAAATTTGCTAATGACATTTTCTAGCCCTCTTATTAATAGACGTCGACGTCAACTGGCACGGAATGGATCGCACCTTTACGGAAAATACGAATTCGTAACGGTGCGGATTTACGCGCGGCACGATCCGGACCGGTTAAGTTCAAGATATCTTCCGGTTTGGTTAATATTTCATAACCCGCGGTGTATTTCTCGATACCGTCGTCAGGGTCAATATAGTTACGTGGACCTAAATAACCGTTAGCAATGTACTGTTCACAGGTAGCTTTAGCCGCACCGATTAACACCGATTGACCAATAGGGTCTTGGCCGAGTTTGGTCGTCTGATTGAACACTGTGTTATATAACGTCACACCAAGTGCGTTAGTAAACGCCGACAAGTTAATCACGTCGTCCATGTATTCACCGAATGATGAATGTGACCACGAATTAATTACACGCCCAGCGTCCACACTACCTTTATTCTCGACTCTTGTGTAGAACTGACATTTTTTAGTTGGTTGACGCATCGCAGCGTAAGCCGTACCTGTCAGATTTTCACCAGCTACGCCAGATAATACTTTACCTTCACCAGTGATGGTCGAGTTTGTCGCGCTGTAATTCACCTTGGCGAATGGTACACATAGTTTAATACCAGCATACGGATCGGTCGCGTGAGACATTGTTCCCGCGAAACGATAACCCGACGTGGTTAATGTCGTCGCGATATCTGTCGTCGAACCAGGGTCACGAATGTCTGTCGAGTTTGCTCCGGTTTGACAGTTCTCAAACCACGATTCGTTATCGTTACACCATTCGGCAATATCTTCAACGTCAGTCAATGACGCGTACACCGCTTCTGTGAAGAACGAGAAGAACCACCAAAATTCGTTACGCGCTTTGTTCAATGTGGTCAACCACGTTGCGTCGGCGTCGGCGGTGCCCCATACGGTTAATTCGGCCATTTTTGGTGTACCACTTAACCAGTAACGAGCCGCTTTGTACGTTTCGGTTGTGTCAGGGAAGTCGACGGCTAAATCAGTTAGCGTCGAATACACTCGTCGAGTGTCGACTAAAAAGCCGACGGGTAATTCAGATTCAGGCGCGAATAACGCAGCCGAACCGAAGTTAGCAAAACCGAGCCCTTGCGGTGAAATCCGCACGTTAATAGGCACGATATTGTCAATATTATATGACATGGTTTAGATCCTCGTGATTGCAATCTTGATTAGTATATCACTCGACTGTACCAGACGCCACAACCTGCCCGTCTTCGTACTGTACTTGATAACTCGCCGATTCGATATTGTTAATCGTGACGCTGTCCGTCGTTTCGTAATACAAATACAAATAAACCTGTGCGCGCTGTTCGGGATTACCCGATTGTAAACGCGTTAAATTATTCGGCGTGCTCGCTCGCTGCCAACCGAGTTTAGCCGCACGTAACGTATTGCTAATGTCTGGACGCTTGTTACATTGTAGGAGACGTTCAACACGACTCACCGCGTCAACACCACGGAAAACATTTATAGACGCTTCTACGATGATTTGAGCGCGTACATCGGTATCAATCGCCCTCGGTGCGGCACTTGTCGAACGGTAAATATTAGCTTGACCACGTTGCGTCACTGATTGCTTCGGTTCGATTGTGGCGTATTCACCGGACGGAGCGGGTAAACCCTTACCTTTCGAGTCGACCTGATCTGCTAATATCACAGTGGGTACGCCTGTCACGGTCTGTACAATCGGACGTAATATGTTGAATAGTTCTAGTCGGTTCATTGGTCATCAATCCTCGACACGATAGCTTTACAGTAGTTACGCCACGGACGGTTATCTAATTTGTGACATTTCCACAGTTGGCCAGCAAATTCCCACGTGTCCGACTCGCGAATGCTCGCGTCGATACCGTCGTTTACGTAAATTCGTCGCGCATCGACGATACGTTCACCGCCTTTTTCAATCGCGTCAATTTCTCGGTCAGTGGCGGGCTGTATGTTCACGGTGTGCGATGTGGTCGTTGTCGTACCTTCGACCCATATACCATCAACGTAACCGCCACCGGTCGAAGCGGTGCGTGTCGCCGGTATCGATTTGAACACGCCGTCGACGTGTCCACGCATGTCTAGTGACATTCTATAACCCCTCGGTCGGTTTACTGGTTGTTATTTTGTACGTCACGCTTTGACGTAACGCGCCGCTGTCAATCAACGGGTTGCTAGACCCTTTCTTTTTAATCGTGCTCGGCGCGTTTGGTGGTGTACGTAAATCCGTCATGTATTTTTGAACCATGCCGACGGCTACGACACCGACACGATTTAGCGCTGTGTCCATTGTACCACCGTCGGCCATTGTCTGTTCGATGATTTTAAGGTACTCGGTATTACCCGACGCGACACCAGGGTTAAGCCACGGTCGCGCCGGTATGTTTATTTGATGTGGGCCAGTAACGCCAATTTCCATGTAACCACTGCCCGATTTTAAAAATCGCACTTCGTTACGGTTCGCCGCTGCTTTACTCGCGTAACCGTAGGACGTGCCGCCGGGGTGGTCGATATTGGCACCGAACTCGTGAACAGCACCTAACGCGGCGTTCGTGATGTCGTCCGACTCGTGTTGTCCGGCGTCTTCATGAATTCCGACCGTTACGGTGTTGTCGGTCATTAGCTCACGTAACGCTTTGTTAATCGCGTCTCGCGCTTGCTGTACACCTGTTATCGTCACTTTTGGTTTAATCATGTCGGTCATTATAACACCGATAAATTAACCCCGCACTAACCCCACAATAAAATCATTTTGAGGTGCGTTAAGTTGTTGATTCATTACCCTATTATTACCATTACCTTAATACCCCTAATATATATCATATCGTATAGTACAGTATGTTAATAACGTATATACATATATACAATCATACTCATAATATATAATACATCACAGTAATTACTATAGAGAGCCACCACGATACGGGTTATTACATTGCGTCGGGTTAACACTGTGAAATCAACACGTTACGCCACCTCAAACACCACCCCGACAAATGATTGACAATCGCGTCAACAACGATTAGTATTAATTACAGACGACGAGCATACGGTTCGTTGATTTATTGAGGTGTGTCGTATGAGTGACATAACGCAAGATGAAGTGGATTCGATTTTCCGTGAAATAAAAAACGAGTGGGATAGGGTAGTATCTGAAAGTGGAAAATCTGAAAAGATGTTTATTATAACTGATAGAACGGGACATGTAAGTGAGTTCATGTTTAATTACGCACAAGCGAAAGAACATGTCGAAAGCCTTGGTTTGGTCGTGCCAGCTTTTATCGATGGGCTTGAGGTTGCTATTTCATAGTAACGATGAATCGAACCACCCTAGTGTTAAACACGACACGCTATGTTACATAGCGTGTCGTGTTATCCCATCACACTATTCGAGCACCCATAGCCGCACGACGACGTAAACGCAGATATTGAACACCATATGTTGTCAACGATAGGAAGTCGTTAGCGGTCGATTCAATACCTGTAATACGATACGTTATTGATTCGTCACCGACTGATTTCGACGAAAGATTTAATCTGGCCGCCGAGTCGATGTCGTTCGGATCGGTGGCACCCGAGGCAGTGTTGTACGTAATGCTCAACCAGTGAGCAGCGTAGAAGAACACGCCGCGTCGTTTAAAGTTCTGACAGTCATCGACAACGAACGCGCCCCATCCACGACCACCGCATTCGGGGAACGCTTCACATAACGCATCTGTGATCACACTATCAGGCCATTTCGTTTCGTCGCTGAACGCTGGCATAGCGTCACGAAACGCGGCGATAATTTCCGGTGTTATTGGTTCGCTCATGTTAGATCCCCATTAGGCACGTCGAGTTCACCCTCGAACCCTTCTATGCGTGCAGCTATTGTTTGATTCTGTGAGTCCTTACTCCAAAACTTAAGCAAGTAAGAACTGTTAGGTGCCAATATATAGTTTTCACCATATACAGCATTACTCTCACCTTTCGACTGTTGCGAACTTGAACCCAGTGCATAAATTGTAGCTGCGAATTTATCACCCTCGCTGGTCAACGTAAAACCTGTCAATATCTGCAACTCGAACACGTGTGGTGTTACTGCATTCGCGTTGTATATCGGATCAGGTGAGCCACCAGTGTAAACAGGGTTTTCAAATATATCGGCGTTTAAACCTGTGCCGCTGTACGCAAATTGTCGTTGTTTCAAATCCACAGGTAAAGAGCCTGTTTTAATAATTGAATAATAAACACCCGTTGAGTTAATAATACCGGTGCTAGGGACCGCCGCTTCGATTATTCGTGACGCTGACCATTGCAGGCCTCGTTTACGATTCATCTCACTGTACGATTGAGTACAAAACGCGCGAAAACCGTTAATGACTCTAAGTATCATGTTATCGGTGTTATTGATAAGCCAAAATTTAGGGTTCATTGTCTGCCCCTTCTTGCACTGGCATAAACGCAGGGTGATTAGCATATAGATACTGACCTAAACCCTCGCTGATTATCCCGCCAACATCCGACGGAGTTAAACCAAAATCACCAATATTAAAACTCATAATTATTCCTCTATCATAGTAAACTGTATTGCTTCATTCCACGTTAACAACATGGGTGGTTTTTGTTTAGCTTAGCCGCTGGTTAGGCGGCTTTTTGTATTACAATATAGACTTATTCGCTATCACTACATCACGGGCGTAATCGCTAGCATACCCTTCTTCTGGATGCAACGCATCAACTGACATAGTTGCCTTGATAGTTGAACCAGCGGCGTGAGCTTTAGTTAAGTTTTTACCTAGACTAACTCGCCATACTCCACCACCCTGATCAACAACTGCCGTGATTGGTATCTGCGTTGATTCAACAAGAGATAAAGTGCCAGCATTTAAAACTGGAACTATCCCTAATGGTGGCTCAGCTAAAACATCTATAAAGTTTTGACCTATGTTTGCGCTAGCACTCAATGTAGATGAATACGGAATAACTCTCCACTCTGTACCACTCACCGAACCTGTCCAAGCTTCGCGCACATCAATATGATTGGTTATTGGTGTAGGGTTGGTTTTAATCCAGTCAGCAACAAACCATCTATCAGCATTTGCAGGTGTTAATGTGGCAGCAGCCATAACACTAGCGTCAGTCTGAATGTATGTTGTGTTGTTGGTGACTCTCGGTGTGTAAGTGGTCTGAATGATTGGGACTCCCGCCCACTCGCTAGCTATAAAGTCTAGATAAGTCTGCATCTTGGCTTGCAGTGATGGGCCGTTAGTCCCACTTGCATCATTCACACCTATCTCACTAATGATTGAGTCAAATGGTAAAACTCCACCGTTAATAGTTTTTAGTTGGTCAACGATAGATAATCGAGTGCCATATTTTATAGCAGTATCTTGATTACTTGGTTTCGTGCCGTGAATGGCGAAGTTGCAATAACTGACATAGCCACCGGCTACATTATTTAGAGCGTCAGTTATCCACGAATTACCTAATGCGTTGTCATTACCTGCTGCAATTGAATCGCCAGTAACTAGCACCGTTCTTATACCAGTACGGTTATCGTATGCCATAGCTACAGCGTTAAAGGCGTATGTATTTGGAAAACCACTGTTTCCATTCGGCATTGCCGAGCCATCTACCATTGCGGCAAGTGCTGTTGCCTGTGACGATGTGGCATACACCCTCGTATCAATATTGTTGTTACTACGTCTACCCGCCCTAGTACCCCCAACCGGAAGCTCGCTGTAACATCGGATAGTTGGATTTACTGCATTAATTATTAAACTAGCATCAATAGCATCAGACCACACCACTTGCTGAGGCGTCATTGTAAAACTAGATAATGTGCTTACATTTATATCTGCAAGTTTTGTGTTACCATCAAATAAGGCTGCTTGGACAATAATATTTGTCGGAGGTACGCCTTCTGGGGTAGCTTCGCCACTACTGCCTGTCCATCCATGTTGAAATGCTATGCGAACGTTATTAGCAGACCATCTAGGTTTAGCTACTGTAATCTGGGTAACATGATACGTCTGAACAGACCCATCTGTCACCGATGTAGTATTGAGCCTGTAGTTTGGCGCAATTCCTTGGCTATCAAAATAGTACGCAGCAGTGTTTGCGCCGGACTCAACTAACCCGTACCCAGTAAATGATTTAAAGGTTAACTCATTGCCAGTTGAATAGTTATCGCCATAAACAATTACACCTTGACCATCAGTGCCAGCAGTACCGATATCAAGCTCAACATTCCCAAGCGCATCACTAACAAGCGTTTCACCCTCAAATAATTCAACTCGCGATAAATCGGTTACGCGAGCATAGGCATTGCTTAGGGCGCTTGATAATCCATTTATTTTAAACTTGACCACGTTACTCATTTTTTAACCCCACGCAAACTGTTCTTTCCAGACGAAATCGTAATCGATCACTACACCACCACCGAAAAATAATGGTCCGACTTCTGGCGGGTTATCCGCTAACCACGCCATATTACACCACCAAGTTCACGTTGACGGCAGACGGTAACGTACTCCACGCCCACGCACCCGCATCGCCAGAGTCGTTTTTGGCCGTAATTCCTGGTCGTAATAACGCCGAACCGCTTGTCGCCATGTTTGGTGACGTAGCTCCCGAATAAACACGAACGTCACCTGTGGTTGTGTTCTGTACTGATATTTGCGTACCGACTGCGATACCTGTCGCAGCGTATAAATCCACTGGTGTTTTTGCTGGTAAAATGACGTTAGTTAATGTGTCTGACATTTTGTAATACCTTTTATAAAAATGGCCGCAATCAAGCAGCCATTAAGTTCATGTGGTTTTGTGCGATTACTCGACGTGTGCTTCAAGTTTAGCGGCTAACGTCTTCACTGTATCACGCGAACCGACTTCGATATCTTGCGCGTTACATAGTTCAATTAGATCGGCCTTACTCATTTGTTCGAATGCGCTTTGTTCAGCTTC
>Ga0208643_1000145_pt1 | contig 45882 bp, 50 predicted proteins | sample VirMetDEL_Nov_12_FD_184516 | JGI IMG/M metagenome (GOLD analysis project Ga0208643, IMG submission 184516) | Aqueous microbial communities from the Delaware River and Bay under freshwater to marine salinity gradient to study organic matter... | ecosystem: Environmental > Aquatic > Marine >...
ACCCCCCGAACTGGGCTTTGGAGTCCCCCGCCGTCGCTGCGCTGGTTGTCGTAGAAACTGATACCTTCAAAAAATAATATACATACTAAAATAACAACCTATACTGATATATACGCCTGTATACGACACCCCCCGTATACTTTTAAAAGGTGATATCAAAAAAATAATATAAAAAATTCTGTACTTTCCGCTACCCTACGTCTATACTCCGCTTTGTTGGTGAAACTGACTTACCCCGCTATGGGTATCGACGAGTGGTGTATTCCCTCGCTTGAAGAAATCGATTATTAGCCGCCAACACCCTATTATCTGTGCCACAAACCGCCAGAACAATGCCACTTGTTATAACACCAGAAATTGGTATACCTATACCCTTGGACGTTACCCCCGAGGAGGCGGAGCAATTCCGCGAACGCGCTAAAGCTGCGTGTAGGACATTACAAGAATTGATCAGTGCAGGTGCCGAGGTAGAGATTACTGAGGAAGATAACCGCATTGCCCATCAGCTCTTTGCTAATAATACCCCTGTCAAAGTCGGCAAAACACCTCCCGGTGCCATTCTAAAACTAGAGGCACTGCTCAATGAGTTCGATCATGAGTTTCTAGGTGCCAATAGGCGTATCACTAATTACGTAACAAACCGTTTATTAGAGGAATCAATAGACGAAGACCCGCGTATCCGGCTAAAAGCGTTGGAATTGCTGGGCAAACGTAAGGGTGTTAATCTATTTTCTGATCAGATTGAAGTCACTATTAAAGACAAACCCACTACTGAAATCGAGAGCGAGTTGACCTTGCTGCTTGAAAAGTACATGGGTAATGCAGATGTCGTCGAGAACGAAGCCGAACAAAAGCCCGATAGTCCAATCGACCTAGACTCTATATTAGGCGTGATGGATGCTTAATACCCTAGACCCGACCAAGCTTGCATCCCTACCCCGTGAAGTTCAAGACAGGTTAGCGGTATTGCTGCAGGAGTTAGAGGATAGGAAAAAGGCAACTAATGCGCAGGATAACTTCTTGGCGTTCATCGCAGCCATTGATAGACCTTACAAGTTTGGTAACCACCTCAAGCGGTTGGCGGCATTACTGACAGACGTTGAAGAAGGTAAGAAGGATCGGATAGCAGTATCGATGGCTCCGCGTATGGGTAAATCCCAGATGATCTCAATCTATTACCCAGCTTGGTACCTTGGCCGACATCCAGATGCAAAGGTGATTGTTGCTTCCCACACGGCGGATTTGGCTATCGTTCTGGCGCGTAAGGTACGTAACTTGATGCAGTCAGCTGACTATCAGGCCATATTTCCGGAAGTACGGATTGCGGCAGATGCGAAAGCTGCGGGTCAATGGAACACAAACAAAGGCGGAGAATACTATGCTACTGGTGTTGGGGGCGCTCTTGCAGGTCGCGGTGCTGATCTTATCATTGTCGATGACCCTATATCTGAGCAGGCCCTTAAAGGTGGTGACTTTGGCGGGTTGGACAGTGTATATGAGTGGTTTAGCGCTGGTCTGCGTACTCGCCTTATGCCTAACGGGAAGATTTGCGTACTGCACACTAGGTGGCATCAGCGGGATTTGATTGGCAGATTGATAAAAGACTCGTCGCTTAACCCAGATGGTGATCAGTACGAGGTCTTTGAGTTCCCAGCCATATTAGAAGTACCTGACCCAGATAATGTTGAGTTAACTGTACAAAAATCGTTATGGCCAGAGCAGTGGAGCTTGGAGTCTTTGCTTAAAACCAAGGCTTCGATGGCCAATATGCTGTGGCAATGGAACGCACAGTACATGCAAGACCCGACAGCAGCCGAATCGGCGATGATTAAGCGGGAATGGATCAATTGGTGGGAAGGCGAACGTCCTCCGTCTAATATTCATACGATTGTCCAGTCATGGGACACCGCTTTGACCGCTAAAGAGCGCAGTGACTACTCATACTGCACGACTTGGGGTGTTTGGGATACAGAAGAAGGCGAGAGTAACGTCATATTACTGGACGCTGTGAAGGGTAAATACGAGTTTCCAGAGCTAAAACAGATCGCCCATGAGCAGTTTAAGGAGTGGGAGCCGGATAATCTGATTATTGAGACTAAAGCGTCGGGGCATTCGTTGGTTCAGGAGCTTAGAAGGTCAGGAATCTACGTTCAGGAGTTCAGTCCGGGTAAAGGACAGGATAAAATCGCCCGGTTGAACACTATATCTGATATGTTTGCGTCTGGGCACATTTGGTTTCCAGAAACGGCGTGGGCGAACTCCTTGGTTGAAGAGCTTTTGGCTTTCCCAGCGGGCGAACATGACGATGGCGTTGACGCACTGACCCTAGCCCTTACTCGGATCAGGCAGGGTGGGATACTACAGTTGCGATCCGATAGAAACGACGATGATGGGTTTATTCCACCGCGTCGGAACACCGCATACTATTAGGAGTGGGCATGACTAAAGAAGAATGGGATAAGTTACCCCCAAAGATCAGGGAATCTCTCAAGCTAGAGGGATATAGCCCTGCTTCGCTTCGTCCGACAGAACGTAAAAACCCGCCGAGTACCCGCGCTGGACTTAGTAACGTGACGGAAGCCACTTCGCTCAAACCAACAGCAGATATAGCCTCTACGTTTTACGATCCTACTGACCCACAACGTAGATCAGCTATTGTGTATGATCCACTTGATCCGCATGAGCAGCTAACTTCGGCCCATGAGTACGAACATGCCTTGGCTACTCAGGGTTTGGGCAGTGGTAAAGAGATTAATACCAAGTGGGACGAGCTCATTGGTAAAGAAGGCGCAACCCGTAAAGATATTGTTGAGCGGATGATTAAACACGCTCCGTATCTACAAAAGACATGGAACTTACCAAAGTCTCACGCTACTGGAGAAGGATATTTTGCCTCTAGTATAGCTGGGCAAAAAGGAACACCTGACTATTTGAATGAGCAGTTAGCTACCCTTTCCGCATTAGAGCAAGCCAAGAAGTCACGGTTCGTAGAAGATCCGTATGTACGCAAGAATATTCTGACAACCCCCGCTGAGCGCGAAACTTACGAGGCGCTTACTGGCCTACGTCAATCGCGACTAGACCCACGGGATTTGCCACCATATACACGACAGCCGGGGTCTACTGATTTGCCGGGTGACAAAGACGCAGGATTTATGGGCAAGATAAAGTCAATGATCGGCCTAGCAGGTGGTGGCATGGTAGCCGCTCCTAAGAAACGTAAAAGCAAAATAGTTAAGGGCACATAATGGCAACTAATATGGACAAGTCGCTGTACGCAGCGCCACAAGGTCTTGATGCACTGAGTCAAGAACCAGATCTGGAGATTGAGATTGAGAACCCAGATAGCGTGAACATCCGCGCTGGTGATCTAGAGATTGAGATCGAGCCGGGTGAAGAAGAGCATGACGACTTCAACGATAACCTTGCAGAATACATGGATGAGCGCACGTTGGCTTCTCTGGCAAGCGACTTACTCAACGACTACGACGACGACCTGAGCTCACGCAAAGATTGGATTCAAACCTACGTTGATGGTCTTGATCTGTTGGGTATGAAGATCGAAGAGCGCACTGAACCTTGGGCTGGTGCTTGCGGTATTGTCCATCCCCTGTTGTCAGAGGCATTGGTTAAGTTCCAATCCGAGACGATTATGGAGACGTTCCCCGCTGCGGGCCCTGTCAAGATCTCTATCGTTGGTAAAGAAACCCCTGAGAAAATTGACGCTGCGGAACGTGTACGCAATGACATGAACTACCAGCTCACCGACAAAATGGTTGAGTATCGCCCTGAACATGAGCGCATGCTCTGGGGCTTGGGCTTGTCAGGTAATGCGTTTAAGAAGGTGTACTTCGACCCGGGCCTTAACCGTCAGGTGTCAATCTTCGTCCCCGCAGAAGATATCGTAGTCCCATATGGCGCATCCTCTTTGGAAACTGCTGAGCGTGTAACCCACGTAATGCGCAAGACCAAGAACGAACTGCGTCGTCTGCAAGTGTCCGGCTTCTACCGCGATGTCGATATGGATGACCCGTCAGATGCACTGGACGAAGTCGAGAAGAAGATCGCCGAGAAGATGGGCTTCCGGGCTACAACTGATAACCGGTACAAGATCCTTGAGATGCACGTTGATCTGGATCTGGCTGGCTTTGAAGATGAAGACAAAAATGGTGAAGAGACCGGCATTGCTCTGCCGTACGTTGTTACTATTGAGAAGGGCACTAATACTGTTCTGTCGGTACGTCGCAATTGGAACAAAGACGAAGAAGAGGAAATGGACGTTGAGCCAGATGTCACGCTCAAAACCAAACGCCAGCATTTCGTTCACTACGGCTATATTCCGGGCTTCGGCTTCTACCACTTTGGCCTGATCCATCTGATTGGCGCGTTCGCTAAATCGGGTACATCTATCATTCGTCAGCTGGTTGACGCTGGTACTTTGGCTAACTTGCCGGGCGGCATGAAGTCTAAAGGTCTTCGTATTAAGGGCGACGATACTCCAATCGCTCCGGGTGAGTTCCGCGACGTTGACGTAGCTTCAGGGTCTATTCGCGACAATATCTTACCGCTTCCTTACAAAGAGCCAAGCCAAGTATTGATGACGCTGTTGAATCAGATCATTGACGAAGGCCGTCGCTTTGCTGGTGCAGCGGATCTGCAAGTCTCGGATATGTCGGCTAACTCCCCAGTTGGGACTACGCTGGCGATTCTGGAACGCACACTGAAAGTAATGTCAGCGGTTCAGGCGCGTATCCACTATTCGATGAAGCAAGAGTTCAAGCTTCTGAAAACGATCATTCGTGACTACACCCCGACCTCGTATGACTACGATCCAGTTGAAGGTAGCCGTCGGGTTAAGCAATCGGACTATGACCTAGTCGAAGTAATTCCGGTCAGTGATCCAAATGCTGCGACCATGTCTCAAAAAGTTGTTCAATATCAAGCAGTTATGCAGATGGCCCAGATGGCTCCACAGATTTATGATCTGCCGGAACTCCACAAGCAGATGCTGGAAGTCCTTGGTATTAAGAACATCGGCAAGTTGATACCTACCGAAGCTGACGAGAAACCACGTGATCCTGTGTTCGAGAACATGGCTGTCCTGAATATGAAGCCGGTCAAAGCGTTCATGTATCAAGACCACGAGGCACATATCACTGTCCATATGGCGGCTATGCAAGATCCGAAGATCGCGCAACTGATGGGCCAAAACCCACAAGCCCCAATGATTCAGGCGGCAATGATGGCTCACTTGAACGAGCACATCGCATTCGCCTATCGTCAGAAACTCGAAGAGCAAATTGGCGTACCGCTTCCTTACACTGATAAGGACGATGCCCCGATGGATAAAGACATGGAAGTTGAAGTGTCCCGTTTGGCAGCAGCAGGAGCTCAAAAACTTCTGGCCGCAAACCAAGGTGCAGCTGCACAACAGCAAGCACAGCAACAGGCACAAGACCCACTCGTCCAGATGCAGCAAGAAGAATTGCAGATCAAAAAAGGCGAACTCCAACGTAAAACGACCAAAGATCAAATGGACGCAGCCGCTAAAGCTGACCAAATTGAAATCGAAAGGTTACGAGTTGATTCGCAACGTGAAATCGCTGGCTTACAGGTTGGCGCTAAAACTGCGAAAGATAAGGCTGATTTGGAGGCACGTACGGAGTCTGAGGGTATTCGCCTCGGTTCCCAGATTGCTAAAGATCATGCGGCCCTTCAATTGCAGCACGCCCAGATGAATAAGCAGACCCCTAAAAAAGGTGAATGATGGACAAAGCTTTCGAAATAATTGTCGATAAGATTTGCGACAAACGAGTTCAAATCGCAGACGCCTTGGTCAACGGATCGGCCAAGGATTTTGCGGAGTACCGGGCACTATGTGGTGAGGTTCGGGGTCTTCTCACTGCACAGAGTTACATCGAAGACCTTGCAAGACGAATGGAGCAATCTGATGACTGACATAGTAATCGCTACAGAAAGCGGTGAAACCTCAACACTGCCACAAACAGGTGAAGAGAAAGCAATGCAACTCCCTGAACCGTCGGGCTACCACATCCTTGTGGCTATTCCTGATGCAGAAGAGAAATATGAGAGCGGCCTTATCAAGTCAGATATTACTCGGCATCACGAGGAAGTATTGGCTACGGTGTTCTTTGTTGTGAAGATGGGTCCAGATTGCTACTTGGACAAAGCGAAATTCCCAACAGGTCCTTGGTGCAAGCTAGGTGATTTTGTCTTGTGTCGTCCTAATTCTGGTACACGAATGAAGATTCATGGCCGTGAGTTTCGCATGATCAACGACGATTCTGTTGAGGGTACAGTTGAAGATCCACGTGGCATCAGCCGCGCATAAGGGGTAAAAATGTCAGATAATAAAATGGAAATGGTGGAATTTGAATTCCCCGATGAAATAGAAAAGAAAGGCTCCGCTAGGGTTGAGGACGATGATGTTGATCTGATTATCGAAGACGACACTCCTGAGCAAGACCGCAATCGTGCCCCACTGCCAAAAGAAATCGTCAATGAGCTAGAAGACGACGGTCTGGAAGATTACTCTGAAAAAGTAAAAATCCGGATGAAGCAGATGAAAAAGGTTTGGCATGATGAGCGTCGGGAGAAAGAACAAGCCCTGCGTGAACAGCAAGAAGCCGTTCGCTTTGCCCAGAAGATGATGGAGGAGAATAAGAACCTCCGTAATAAATATATTGAAGGTGAGAAGTCCTACATCGATACGTACAAAAGTGCGACTGAGATGGAAATGGAAATGGCTCGCCGAGCGTATAAAGAAGCTTATGATGCGGGTGATACCGACAAGCTGATTGACGCTCAAGAGAAGTTGTCTAATGCAAATTTTAAGTTGCAAAAGGCAAAAGACTACATTCCTGCTTTACAAACGCAAGAAAGTAGCGTAAATAGTAACCTTGAGGCCCAAGTACCTCGTCCTGACCCTAAAGCTGCTGCGTGGCAAGAGCGCAACACATGGTTCGGTCAGGACGAGGAAATGACTAGCCTAGCACTTGGCCTACACCAAAAGCTAGTCAAGGAGCATGGTGAGCATTACCCGTCCACCAACGAGTACTGGTCCACCGTAGACGCCACAATGAAGCGTCGGTTCCCCGAACAGTTTAATGACAAAACGTCAGAGGTTGAAAGACCTGCTGCACGTACAGAAAAACCAGCCACGGTCGTTGCCTCGGCAACCAGAAGCACATCCTCCAAAAAGATGATGCTAAAGCAATCGGAAGTTGCGCTTGCTAAAAAACTTGGCTTGACCCCAGAGCAATACGCCCGTGAAAAAATGAAAATGGAGGCCAAAAATGGCTGAAAACAGACTTAGTCGTGAACTTGAATCTCGTGTCGTGTCGGAGCGCCCTAAGCAGTGGGCTCCAGCAGAGCTTTTGCCAGAACCAGATAAGCAGCCGGGATTTGCGTATAGATGGATTCGCGTCGCTACACTTGATAAAGCAGACCCACGTAACCTCAGCGGAAAACTCCGTGAAGGTTGGGAGCCAGTCAAAGTAAACGAACAACCGAAATTCCAACTGCTAATCGATCCGAATAGTCGCTTTAAGGACAATATCGAAATCGGTGGACTGTTACTTTGCAAGACGCCGTCTGAATTTGTAGAGCAGCGTAATACCCATTACGCCAATCAAACGCAAGCTCAAACAGCAGCTGTAGATAACGGTTTGATGCGAGAGAACGACCCGAGGATGCCTCTGTTTTCTGAACGGAAATCTTCTACGTCGTTCGGTAAAGGACGTTAACTTTTCAAACTTAGGAGCTTAAATGGCTTATCCAACTGTATCCGGCCCTTACGGCCTAAAACCGGTCAATTTGATCGGTGGTCAGGTATTCGCTGGCGCAACCCGTCAGATTGCTATTACCACTTCGACTGTCAACTACGCTACCGCAATTTTTTACGGTGACATGGTTCAACTTTCGGCTGATGGTACGCTGATCGTGTCGACCCTTGCTGGTCAAGACACTGTTGTTCCCGGCGTTGTTGGCGTGTTTCTGGGCTGTACTTATACAAACCCAAGCACCAAACAACCGATCTTCGCCCAGTACTGGCCCGGCGCAGCTTCTGGCATCACTGATGCTGTGGCTTATGTTTCGGACGATCCTGATCAACTGTATCAAGTCGCTTCTGTCGGTGCTTCGGCTGGCACGACTGGTCTGGTAATTAACCCTGTTAGTCAAACCGCTATCGGTGCCAATGCAGTTCTGGTTCTGAATACTGGTTCGGCCACCACGGGCGATTCTAAAGTTGGTGCTTATGCTAATAGCGTAACTACCGCTCTGCCACTGCGTGTTGTAGCTGGTGTTCCAGATACCGCAGTTTCGACCGGGTTCACCGAACTGATCGTTAAGATCAACTTTGGTTACCATTCATATTACAACGCCGTTGGCGTATAAGGAGCTAAATAATGGCTATTTCACGCGCACAACTACTTAAAGAACTGCTCCCGGGCTTGAATGCACTGTTCGGTCTGGAGTACGCCACCTACGGTGAGCAACACAAAGAGATCTACGAAACTGAGACCTCCGAGCGTTCGTTCGAAGAAGAGACCAAGCTGTCTGGCTTCTCCGCTGCACCTGTTAAGAACGAGGGCTCTGCCATCGCTTATGACAATGCACAAGAAGCATGGTCGGCTCGCTACCAACACGAAACTATCGCTCTGGGTTTCTCCCTGACCGAAGAAGCAATCGAAGATAACCTGTACGACTCACTGTCGGCTCGTTACACGAAAGCTCTGGCTCGTGGTATGGCTTACACCAAGCAAGTTAAGGGCGCTAACGTCCTGAACAACGGCTTTACCGCTGGCTATAACGGCGGTGATAACGTGCCTCTGTTCTCAGCTCTGCATCCGTTGATTTCTGGCGGTACCAACAGCAACGTTCCTTCGACCCCAGCTGACTTGAATGAGACTTCTTTGGAAGCCGCTGTTATTCAAATCGCCGCATGGACCGACGAGCGTGGCCTGCTGATCGCTGCTAAGCCTAAGAAGCTGATTGTTCCGCCAAGCCTGCAATTCGTTGCAACCCGCTTGCTGGAAACTGAACTCCGCGTCGGTACTAACGACAACGATATCAATGCAATCAAAAACAACGGTTCGGTTTCGGAAGGTTACACTGTTAACAACTTCCTGACTGACAACAACGCTTGGTTCCTGACCACTGACGTACCTAACGGCATGAAACACTTTGTCCGTACGGCTATGTCTACTGGTATGGACGGCGACTTTGATACGGGCAATGTCCGCTACAAGGCTCGTGAGCGTTATTCGTTCGGCTGGTCAGACCCACTGGGTATGTACGGTTCTGCAGGTGCCTAAGCCACAAGCCTAGGTTCTATGTAGGTTGAGAGGGGGCTTCGGCCCCCTTTTTGTCGTCTCGTTCTTTTTGATGGTGTTTACGGTGGCAATTGCTGCACAGCACAATACACTTCTTAATCTCTTCGTACACATCAACCCAAGCACTATTACGGATTAACTTGTACAACTTCTTGTTACTAGGGTCTCGAACCGCGTGATGGAAGTCTAAGGTAGAAGGGTCGGATTCGCCACACACGGTACACACTAACGTAGCTTTATACGTTTTCCATTGCTGCCGGAACTTTGCCTTATATGCCTTAACTTTGTCACCAACTGCTTCTTTATGGCGAACATAGCTACGCCTATTGGATTCCCGTTGCGCATCTTTGTCTTTGTACGGCATACGTAGCTTCTTTGCTTGACACCTTAATAACTGCGGAGTATAAAGCATTTACTACCGGGAAATCCGGTGCGTACGAATGGCTCCCGGCCTGTTACATGCATATCGTCGCACTTAACTAGCATGTTAGGAAAATTCATCATGGCACTCTCAACTACCCAGAGCATCTGGCGTTCGGGCGGCGGCGACAATACTCGCACCGCATATTGTGGTTCTGGCGTTATGGCTGCTCAGTTTTACATTGCTGACGCATCTGTTGCTACCCCTACTAAAGTTCTGAACAAAGTTTCAGGTCAAAACCTTATTCTCCCGGCAGGTGCGGTTGTCCTGTCCGTGGCTATTAATAACGCGGGTTCGGGCTCTGTTGATCTTAACACCCTTGGCGTAACTTCTGCTACGGCTACTGCAGCTGCTATCGCTAACAACCTGTCGGTTGCTGCGCTGGGTACTGTTACTGCTGGCCTGACCAATACAGCTATTGCTGAGTTGAGCTATGTAACAGTCACGATTGATACTAGCGGTGCTGGTACTGTTGGTGGTTATATCACCTACTTCGTCGCAGACCCACTGGTTGGCCAACAGAACGTCTAATAGTCTCGGGGGCTTCGGCCCCCATTAAATCAAGGAGATTATTATGATGCAAACAGACGTCAAATCAGCTTCGTGCCCAGCGGGTGCGACTACAACTGCGTTTGCTGGACGTACACGGGTAAGGGCTATTGCATTCAGTCATAGTGCTACCCCCGGCGCGGTTGTAATTAATGACGGTACAGGTGGCACAGCGGTATTTTCGTACACAACCCCTGCGGTAGCCGAAGGCATGTATATGTTATTTCCCGGTGAAGGCATCTTATGTGCTACGAACGTATCAGTCGTTTGCCCAGCGGGTGTTGTTGCTACGGTGTTCTATGGCTAAGAAAACCCCATCCCTAGCAGTCGGTCGTGGCGAGAAGCTTCCGGTCAAGCAGGGGGCGGGTTTGACTGCCAAAGGTCGTGCTAAGTACAACAAAGCTACTGGATCGAATCTAAAGGCTCCACAGCCCGAAGGTGGTCCTCGTAAGAAATCATTCTGTGCTCGCATGAGCGGTATGCCCGGTCCAATGAAGGACGAAAAGGGTCAACCGACACGCAAGGCAGCTAGTCTAAAGAGATGGAAATGCTGATGGAACATCACGAAACTACTAAACACTTTCTTGATGCGCTGTCGCTAGTTACAGTGCTCGGAACACTTATGAGTATATTACCGTCGATAGCTGCGCTGGCCTCATTGGTGTGGTCTGTAATTCGCATTTTTGAAACCAAAACAGTCCAAGGTTGGCTTGGTAGGAGTGTTGACGATGCCGACAGTAAGTAAGAAGCAAGAACGTTTCATGCAAGCTGTGGCTCATAACCCCAAGTTTGCAAAAGCAGCAGGAGTCCCACAATCCGTGGGTAAAGAGTTCACTAAATCAGGAGATAGTAAAATGAAAGCTATGAAAAAAGGCGGCGCTATTGCCTCCAAGATGGGTACTGTTAAGACTGCCGCTCCTAGTAAAGATGGTCTTGCTATTAAAGGCAAAACCAAAGGCAAGCAGATCAAGATGGGTGGCGTCAAAGCTGCCGTTAAAGGCGGTAAGTAATCATGATGGCCTCACGGGGTATGGGTGACGTTAACCCAGCTAAAATCAGAACCATCCGTAAGAAGGATGGCAATGAACCCGTGAAAGTCTACAATAAGGGTGGTGAGGTGTGGGATAAGCCTAACCCCGCGAAGAAGTCCAAGAAGTTAAGCCCCGCTAAGAAGTCATCAGCGAAGGCCGCAGCAAAAGCTGCTGGTAGGCCGTATCCGAACTTAATTGATAACATGCGAATGGCGAAGAAATAATGGCATACACATCCGCTGTCACATCGTTTAACCCAACCCTCAACGAAATATTTGAGGAGGCGTTTGAGCGTGCTGGTAGTGAGTTGCGTACTGGCTATGACTTTAGAACCGCACGGCGTAGCCTCAACTATTTACTTGGTGAGTGGGCTAATCGCGGTATCAACCTGTGGACTATCGAGCAGGGTTCCATTGACTTGGTACAAGGGCAGACATCCTATGATCTCCCTGACGATACTGTAGATCTGGTTGAGCACGTTATTCGTACGTTTTCTAATGAAGGCCCTAACCAAACTGACTTGAACATTACGCGCATCTCAGTCTCAACCTACTCGACTATCCCTAATAAATTGGCGCAAGGTCGTCCGATTCAGGTGTGGATTAATCGACAGTCCGGCCAAAAGGTTGGGTCAGAGGCCGCTGTAGCTAAACACCCACAGATTAATGTATGGCCCGCTCCAGACCAAGGGGCAGTAGGTCAACCGTACTATGTGTTTTACTACTGGCGTTTGAAGCGTATATACGACGCAGGCAACGGCGTAAATGCTGTTGACATTCCGTTCCGCTTTCAGAATTGCTTAGTAGCTGGTCTGGCATACATGCTGTCGATCAAACTGCCTAACGCTGATCCTACACGCGTACAAGGGTTAAAGATGATGTATGACGAAGCGTGGGCGCTGGCGGCTGAAGAAGACCGCGAGAAAGCTGCTGTTCGTTTTGTTCCTAGACAGATGTTTATCTAATCATGGGGAATAAGTTTGCTAGTGGTAAGAACGCAATCGCCGAATGTGATCGGTGTGGGTTCCGCTACAAACTAAAAGAATTAAAGAAGCTGACGATTAAGACTAAACAGGTTAGCATTAAGGTATGTCCTACCTGTTGGGAACCGGATCAGCCGCAGTTGTCCTTGGGTATGTATCCTGTAAGTGATCCGCAAGCGTTGCGTGAACCTAGACCAGATACAAGTTATTACCAGTCAGGATTTAGTGGGTTGCATTTAACGACTAATACAGACTTTGGTGACCCAGAAGGCGGTAGTCGTGTGTTTCAGTGGGGCTGGAGTCCTGTTGGTGGGGCAAGCGCAAATGATGCAGGGTTGACGCCCAACTATCTGACATCACAAGGTATAGTAGGTAACGTGACAATAACGATTTCTTAGGAGTAAGACATGAAACACGAAGATATTAAACAAGACAAGCCAGTAATGGAAAAGATCGCTAAGACAGCGGTTAAAGGCCATGAGAAGAAAATGCACGGTATGAAAAAAGGTGGCGTCACTTCTGCTGAGATGAAGAAGATGGGTCGTAATCTGGCGCGTGCTGCTAATCAACGTAGCAAGTAATGGCTAAGAACATTTTACCGGCTTCGGCGTATGCCAAGCCCCACAGTATGTCTGGAGGTCCTATGAAGATAAATAAACCCGCTGACCCAACGAAGCAAGTTGCTGGTGATTTTAAGCCCGGCAAAGCTGCTGCGCGTGTAAGTTTGGGTGATCCGGCACGTGATGATGTTAAGACTAGCGGTATCAAGATTCGCGGTACTGGCGCTGCAACCAAGGGCGTAATGGCTCGTGGACCTATGGGCTAAGCATGACATACACTGAACTGTACGACGCGGTACTTTCTTACACACAAAACTACGAGCAAGAGTTCGCAGCGAATATCCCTGTGTTTGTTAAGCAGGTAGAAAAACGTGTCTACAATTCAGTGCAAATCCCTGCATTGCGTCGAAACCAAACAGGTGCGTTTACAACGGGCAATAAATATTTATCCGCCCCTGTGGACTTTCTTTCGGTGTACTCCTTAGCTGTTATTACAAACTTTGGCACAACCGGTGAGAACTATACATACTTACTTAACAAAGATGTAAACTTTATCCGTGCGGCGTATCCAAGTTCGTTAGATCAAGCTCTACCTGAGTACTACGCAATCTTTGGCCCGACCATAATAGGTAGCACCGTTACTACTGAGCTTTCGTTTATTGTGGGCCCTACACCTGACGCGGCGTACGCAGTTGAGATGCACTACTACTACTATCCTGAATCGATTGTTGATGCGGGTACTTCATGGCTTGGCGACAACTACGATCCTGTACTACTGTATGGCACTTTGGTCGAGGCAATCACCTTCATGAAGGGTGAGGCTGACATGGTTACGCTATACAATACAAAGTACCAAGAAGCTATAGCTCAATTAAATCGTCTGGGTACGGGTCTGGAACGCGGTGATGCATACCGTGATGGCCAAGCGAAGATTAAGGTTTCCCCATAATGGCTATTCAGCAAACACTGACGACAAGTTTTAAGCAGGAGATGCTGCAGGCTGGGCAGAACTTAGCTACGGACACGCTGAAGATGGCGTTGTATACGGGCTTTGCTTCTATCGGTCCGACTACTACAAGTTTCACAATCACTGATGAAGTGGTAGGTACAGGTTACACTTCTGGGGGCAAGACATTGACTGGCGTAGTTATTACCGCCAACCCAGACGGTACGGTGTACGTGAACTTTGATAACGTCGTGTGGCCTGCATCATCCTTTACGGCTCGTGGCGCACTGATCTACAATTCTACGCAGAGCAATAAGTCGATAGCTGTACTGGACTTCGGTGCTGATAAGACCTGTGTAAACCAGACCTTTACAGTAACAATGCCTGCAAATACTGTATCTACCGCATTACTGCGGTTCCCTTAAGGAAAAAATTATGAATACGCAAGCTGCATCGTACGGTGGTATTTTCACAGTGTCCTGCAAGGACGCAAACGGAAACGTTAAATGGGAAGAAGAGTTTCCTAACCTTGTAGTAAATACCGGGTTACAGAGCATGAACACGCAGTTTTTTAAAGGCGTGACTTACACGGCATCTTGGTTTATGGGTCTTGTTACAGGCCCCGGAGCAAGCAATGTATATTCCGCCGATGACACTATGGTGTTGCATTCGGGCTGGGCTGAAAATATTGCGTACTCACAAACTACCCGCCCTGCGGTTTCTTTTGGCACTGCAACAACTGCAGACCCATCGGTGATTAGCACATCGTCGGCGCTTGTATTTACCGTAAGCTCTTCAACTACAGTTGCTGGTGCGTTTCTTACTACGGACAATGCAAAGAGTGGTACCGCCGGAACTTTGTTTTCGGTTGGCAACTTTACTGTTGGTGACCGCCCTGTGGTCTCTGGTGATACTTTGAATGTTTCGTACACTTTCGCTGCTAACGCGGTATAACCAATGTTAGGCTTCTCCTCAATTGCAGCATCGCCTTTTGCGGCGATTAAGTTCTCTGTAGTTGAGGCTGTTAGCCTTTCCGAGGGTGTATCGGCGGACAGTAGCTTAGCTGTTATAGGCACGTCTCTTGTTGTGGTATCAGAAAACATAAGTAGCAGCGAAACTACCTCGGTATTTTCTGTTTTTGTATCGTATCTGCAAGAAGAAACGCAATTGCAAAGTTCGGAATCTACGCAAACATCGTTTAATGTTCTTGCGGCGGAATCCGGATTTGTTTTTCACTACTCCGATGTGAATACAGATTCTATTGTTAGTGTTGCAGAGAACATAGATGCGCAAGCGATAACTGCGGTTACTACTAATAGCAATGTAACGATGCAAGAAAACATTAATGTAGAAGACCTCCCTAGCAGAAGACTTCTTTGGGAATTAGTTAATGATGCGCAAGTTTCTAATTGGGGTGTAGTCAACGATGCACAAACACCTAATTGGCAAGACATTAACACCGTATAATTTTCACCTTAAATACTAGGTAGAGGCAAACATGGCATTAGTTCTACAAGATCGCGTACAAGAAACTACCAGTACAACTGGAACAGGAACCATTACCTTATCCGGCGCACTCGCGGGGTTTCAAGGCTTTTCTTCTGTAGGTAATGGTAACCAAACATACTACACAATATCGGATTCTAATACTGGCGACTGGGAAGTTGGCTACGGTACTTACACCTCATCCGGCGCTACGCTCTCCCGTACTTTTGTGTATTCCTCGTCTAATGCTGGCGCACTTGTTCCGTTTGGTGTTGGCGTTAAAGAAGTATTCGTAACATACCCTGCAGAACAAGCAATCTTTCAAGAAGTAAATGGTGACCTACGTTTGGTTGGCGGTGTTATTGGCCTTACTATTGATGGCACTTCAGGCACTACGTTACCAAACACAGCGTTCCAAGCCTTTACGACCGGCAATTACTACATGCAGTCGAACCAGCAGAACTTGTCCAGTGGGGCTGCGGCTTCCTCGGATTGGGTTGTAACTGCTAATAACGGTACCGACGAGGTTAACTACATGGATATGGGTATGGCCTCTAGTGGCTATAACACTCCAGAGTTCTCCGCATTTAAAGCTAACTCAGGCTACATACTTTCTACGGGCTCCGACCTTCGCATTGTTGCAGGTAAGTACGGCGCGGCTACTCCCGGCGCTCAAGATATTGTAATGGTTGCCGGTACCTTGCTGGATACTGAAGAGCGACTGCGCATTAAGGGTTTGACAGGTAACGTCATCATCGATGGCATCAACCCTACGGATACTGGTGAAAAGCTTCAGGTAATAGGTTCGACTAAATTTACAGGTGCATCAGCGTTCGGTTCCACGGTGCTTCTTAGCGCCAACCCAACACTAGCCCTGCAAGCCGCAACTAAACAATACGTCGATAACCAAGTTACTGCGGGTTTACATATTCATGCCCCTGTACTTGTAGAGACAACGGCTAACTTAACTGCTGGGTATACGCAGGGCGGTACTACCTTTGATATCACGGACATTACTACAGGCAATACGGTTACTACGTCGGTTACGCACAGTCTGGCAATTAACGATCAGATATGGTTGTACACCACAGCAGGCAACGGGTTATCTACTAATACCGCGTATTTTGTTTACTCGACCCCAGCGGCTAACCAACTGACGCTATCGTTGACGTTTGGCGGATCGCAGATAACAGGACTTACCAACGCTACGGGCTTGACCTACAACACACGAGCCAACTCAGGTGTAGGCGCACTGCTTACGAACTCTGGCACTCAAGCGGCACTTACTATTGATAACGTTGCTTTGGTAGTTGGCAACCGGGTTATGGTGCGCTTGCAGACGACTGGCGCTCAAAACGGTGTGTACGAAGTAACCGACATTGGTTCTATTTCTACCAACTGGGTGTTGGAGCGCGCAACGGACTCTGATAAAGTTAATCCTGCTGACCCTAATGGTGTTGGTACTGGTGATTACTACTTTACGCAGGACGGTGACCTTAACGCTGGTGACTCGCACGTACTGACGACTGAACCTAATACGATGATTATCGGGTATACCGACTTAACGTATACGCAGTTCAGTGGGTCTGTAGACTATACCGGTGGTACAAACATCGATGTAACAGGTCAAATTATCTCGTTGACTGGCACGGTTGCAGCCGCCAATGGCGGTACAGGTATTAGTTCTTACACCAATGGCGATACAATCTACGCATCTGGTGCAGCTACGTTCTCCAAGCTTCCTATCGGCACTACTGGCCAAACGATGATCGTAGCTGGTGGCTTCCCTGCTTGGGGTGCGTTGAACATGGCTGGTGCAGGTGTCTCTGGTGTGTTGCCTGAAGTAAATGGTGGCACTAACCAAAGTTCTTACGCAATTGGCGACCTGCTGTACTCAAGTGCAACAAACACGCTATCGAAGCTGGCGGGTAACATTACCACCACTAAGAAGTTTCTAAATCAAACGGGTACAGGCGCTGTTTCTGCTGCTCCTGCTTGGGATGCGATTGCTGCTGCGGACGTATCGGGTTTAGCTCCATCGGCTACTACAGACACAACAAACGCAGCTAATATTACTAGCGGCACTCTGCCTTCTGGCAGACTTAGCGGTGGCTACTCCGGTATTACTGCGGTAGGAACAATAGCGGCAGGAACTTGGAATGGCAGTGCAGTTACACCGGCATACGGCGGCACAGGCGCTACATCCCTTACGACAAATGCAGTTATTTTAGGTAATGGCACCTCCACCGTACAGACTGTAGTAGGAACTGTTACTGGTCAAACACTTACGTGGAATGGTACGACTTGGGTAGCACAGGCACCTACAGCAGGCGGCGTATCCAGTATTACAGGGACAGCAAACCAAGTCATTGCTTCGGCGTCTACAGGTGCAGTTACGTTATCGTTGCCACAAAGTATAGCTACTACGTCTAGCGTACAATTAGGTTCGTTTGGTGTTGGCACGGCTGCTTCGGGTACTGCTGGCGAAATTCGCGCAACAAACAATGTAACGGGGTTTTACTCATCTGACCGCAGATTAAAAGAAAACATTCGGGAAATACCAAGTGCTTTAGCTAAAGTATGTATGATCGGTGGCAAGTTGTTTGATTGGACGGATGAGTATTTGGCTAATCACGGCGGCGCGGATGGCTACTTTGTACAGAAAGCCGACTTCGGTGTAATTGCTCAAGATGTGCAAGAACAATTGCCGGTTGCGGTTCGAACTCGCGAAGACGGTACCTTAGCAGTAGACTACGAAAAACTTTGTGCCCTTGCATTTGCTGCCATTAAAGAGCTGCAAGTCGAAGTTGAGTCGCTTAAAAAAGGCTAAACATTATGGCGCTTAATAGCAGCGGGCCGATTAGCCTTGCCGGTGCTACAGCAGGGCAGTCGATTGCATTAGAGTTAGGTCAGTCAAGTACTACGCAGACAGCCCTGAACGATACAAACGTACGTACACTTGCTGCCGTACCAAGTGGGGCTATTATTATGCCTACTAACTTTTATGGTAAGAGTACGGGATACCCGTTTACACAAACGATATCTGTTAACACAGCCAACTACAATCTTAGGGCTGCAGCTGTTGCTGGTGGATGGAATCAAGTAGTGCCTTTGAATGCCACCATTACTATTAACGCTGGCGTATATGTATACTCTACAAGTACGGGTTCTTATGCATTTCGCACAGGAACTACGTTTCCAGCAGGGACTTCGCTTAAACTGATTAACAACGGCACTATTCTTGGCATGGGTGGAGCAGGCGCTGCCGGTACGTCCAGCCCTGCTAGTAGCGCACCGTCTGTAGTACCTCCTCCGGGAAGTGTTGGCGGTCCAGCGTTACTTGCGGAATACGCGTTAACGATAACTAATAATAGTATTATTGGCGGTGGCGGTGGCGGTGCTGGCGCTGGTTCTGCAGATAGGTAAAATATTATGGAAATAACTAAAAGACGCTTAATTGGTTGCGGCGCTTGCGCTTGTTTTGCAGCAGGCGGGGGCGGCGGGGGCGGACGTGGGGGCGGAGCTGCAGGCGCAGCTGGTGTTGGATTTTACGTAAGTCCAGCAACTAGTGGAACCGCTGGAACATTATTAATTGGCGGAAATGGTGGTCTTGGTGGCACGTATGGATCAACTTCAGTTAGTGGCGCAGGGGCCGCTATAGGGAACGGCGGTAACGGAGGGGACGCAACTGCTCCTAGCACTTATTTTGGTGGTGGTGCCGGTGGGGGCGGTGGGGGCGCTGGCGGTAATGGAGGCGCAGGGGGGAATGGGCGTAATAATGGGAACCTTACTATAACTAAGGGAAGTGCTGGGGGCGCATCAGGTGCAGCAGTCGTAGGAAATTCTTTTATTACATGGGTAGCAACCGGAACGCGTTATGGACCAATTACCTAATTTGGGAAAAATTTACCAACTTATTACTTTTAACGAAGTACTTGGTACTGTGTTTGTCTACTTTATCGAAAATAAACAAACTGTTTTAGTGGACATTCCAGTAGTTGACGACATGTATATCGAAGGTGTTGATCTAGATAATTACATAATGTCGTGGGCACCAATAATACCGAAAACAAAAGACCTTCGCCAAATTGTTAAGAACGCGGATACTATTAAAGCACTAGTTACCCCGTTTAACAAAGTGCCAGCAACTGAGGACTATCTACGAAGAAAAGCAATAGAGCGCCGTAGTGCTGCCTTGCAAAGCTGTGATTGGACGCAATTGCCTGATGTGCAAGAAGTTATGCCGATAGAAGAAAAAAGGCGTTGGAAAAAGTTCCGTCAAGAACTTCGGGACATAACGCATCAACCTAACTACCCTGTTAATATCGCATGGCCGCAACGTCCTTACATGATGGGAATAGTGATATATGACTAGTGATATGATTTTACCTAAATACGATATTTCTCATAGTGGTGACCCGGAAATACAAATTTCCTGCGTATCGAATATGTATGTGCGGATGATGCACTTTAAACGTTCCGGCGATATAGAGCATGGACACGCACATCCTTTCGATCATATGACGCTGCTTGCTGAAGGTAGTTTGCGCGTTACTGTAGATGGGGCAACTCGCGACTTTGACGCGCCAAAGATTTTGTTTATTGCAAAAGACAAAGAGCATGAGCTTGTTTCATTACAAGAACACACCGTTGTATTTTGCATACATGCAATCCGTAGCGGCGAGCGGGTAGAAGACATTATTGATCCGGAAGGTGTTGTTATTCCGCCCGGAGCAGAGGGTATAGACTACATGAGCAAACATTTCCCCCATATGATTGACTCACTCGTAGAGACCGGACTTAAAAAATGACCCTAGCGCAAACGCGATTCACTACTGATGCGGGGTTGGTTTTTAATTACAACCACAAAAGTAATGCGCTATCTGACGAGGCAGGTGTAGACATATCCTTAAATGACTCTGGGGACTTTTCAGAGTATATAGAGCTTGCAAAAACAACTTACGGTAAGCGAACCAAAAGCAATACACCGACAGCGCTTCGTATACTTATGGGGCATGCGTGCAACTACAACTGTACGTACTGCATGCAAAAAGATATCGGTAATCCAAACGAACTGCCACGCAGGAAAAACCTCGATACTTTTTTTGAAAACATAGCCGAGCACCTTGATATTACAAAGCTGACACGCATCGAGTTGTGGGGTGGTGAGCCGTTTTTGTACTGGCAGGATATGCAAGCGTTGATGACTTACTTTGATCGTGAAGGTATGTCGTACGCTATATCAACTAATGGTAGCGCTTTACACCATAAGCATTCAGAGTTCTTTAAGACGCTGAAGTCAGAAGTAATCATTAGTATTTCGCATGATGGCCCAAGACAACTACAGTTGCGCGGGGAAGAGATTTTTACACGCCCCCGTGTTATCAGCACTCTGCAAGAGTTCGATGCATTACCTAATGTCCGGTACGGTTTTCAATGTTCCGTTACAAATACGAACTACGATCTTTTTGCCATTAACGATTTCTTCCGTAATCAAATCGTAGAGAACAATCTGCAAACGTGGAATTTGTATTTTTCATTGGGTCGTACGTACCAAGAAAAACCAAGTGGTGCCGGGCATCTTGGTTGCAACGTAATCGAAGAAGCGCCTAATACTCCGCCGGGTAGTGACAGTCAGTTGCACGTAATTCACGGGGAGAACATACCTAAGTTTCGAGTAGTGCTCGCTGAGTTCTTAGAGGCGCACTATCAACAATTTACTAAGCATGGGTTTGATGGTGACCAACCGGCTGTTTTTAGTGCGCACCGAGATGACCTCCCCCTTTTGTTTTGCGATATATACGAATCTACTGTTGCCTACAGTGTTATAGAGTACGCACGTAAAACAATATGTAAAGAGCCGATCCTCGAGTCTACAAACTGTGGTGCGGACATGTCGGACATATTATCAACCGATTTGGATGGTTCTGTGCGTACTTGCCCCCATGCTGGCGAGAAGCATATTCACGGCCACATCAGTAACCTTAAGACGGTGCGGATTATTAGTTTAGACATTAACGCAAAAGAATCGCATTGTGGTGGGTGTATTAACCGCGTGCTGTGTCGTAGTTCGTGCCCGATTAAACTTCCTGACGAAACGTTCCTTACCAATTGCCGCGTAGAAAAAGTTTGGTACGGCGAAATACAAAAAGCCGCGTTCAGATTAATTTTCGGACAGAAGCTAGCATCGGCTGAAGAGGTTACACAATGAAATTAAGATTGCACGGGCAAGAAACCGCACCAAACTACGTGAAACTAAAGGCAGCGCTTCGACCAGCAGGCATGGATTTGGTGAATGCGGGCGAGCATTTTGATTTTATTTTGCCTGTGTTTGATCGTGGTACTTACGACGCGTCGGAGTTAGCAGCAGCCGCTGGTACTTATTTTCCAGATCCTGATTTTTTAGATAAGACATTACTGGAACAGAAGTGTATCGCCGCTGGTATTCCTACACTGCCTTCAATGCCTTTGGCTGATTTAGCAACTTGTACATACGACACCTTTATTATTAAGCCTACGTACTGGTCAGGTTCGAAGCATCCAAATCCTGCGGTATATACGATATTTACCAAGGCGGAACTCGGTACGGCGCTAGCGCAAACAGCTACGTTGCAAGCGGATAACTTCTTTGTGCAAAAGGCTTTGATAGATACGGCAACACAAGAAACGTATTTGTTGTTTGTCGATGGCACTGTTAATGGTGCGGGCGTTATTCACTTCAACTCTATTGCTGAAAAGTGGATGCTAAACCCTGATACACCTAACGGACATATCACGCATAAAACAGGAATACGTAGAGTTTCCTCTGAGGATATGTTTGGCTTTAAAGAAAAAGTAACGCGGTTACTTACGACAAACAACATTCGTAATACCCCATTTAAAGCCCAAGTTATAGTAGATGTTCCTTTCAATACTTGCTATATCAACGATTGGTCTTGGGGAATAATGCCTTACACGCATTTGAACGTACTTGATCCATCGTATGTGGTTGACCACTTATGTTTTGCGTACGACGTAATCCCTAGCGTAACCAAGCCTATAGATAAGGCCATAGTTATGCATCACATCAAGTTTCCTGTAGCTGCGTACGACTACTCGGAAGTGCAGTTTGATATGGTATTTAAGCCAGCACATGCAGACGTGCGCCGAGCTGAGCCAATTAAACAAGATTATCTAAACATGCCAAGGCCGGAACAGGCTTACTTTTTTGTGCTGTTTGGCGTAGCGTGCGAAAGTGTAGAAGAAGGAACGCGTCTGTTGGCTGAGTTTCAATCGAGCATACCAATACAATGACCTTGTTTAAAGACGACATGCGTGACGGTTTCCTAGTGGCTGTAACAGTAGCTGCTGGAGTTTTGCCGTTTGCTATGGCGCTGGGTGTTTCATGGTGGTTTATTTTTGTATATGTCGTACTAAGCAATGTGCATTTAAATGCGTCGATGCATTACCAAATCCACAGGCCGATGTTTTCTTCACCTCGGGTAAACCGTGCCTACGAACTGCTTTGTGTTGTTCCATGCTTAGTGGGTTTTCAAGAATACAAATACATACATATAACGCACCACAAGAACGCTAACGATAAACAGAAGAACGGAAAAGTGTTCGATCCCGTATCTACGTACAGATGGGGTGCAGATGGCAAAGAGGAGCCGCTGCTTTCGTATATTTTTTTCGGGCCGTTCAGAAACGTTTTAATGGGCGAAACATTAAATGCGCCAACACAAGCTATGGATGTCAGTAAGTACTATGTCGAGCTGTATGTAAAATTTGGGATTGCCATCGGTATTGCTATACTCAACATTAAGTTCTTTCCCTTTTACTTGTTAATGCTGTATCTAACATGGGCTTTTAATTGGGCGCTGAGTTACTGTGAACACCATAATGCTTTAGATCAAGAAGACGTTAGAAAAGATTCGGTCAGCTGCTATAACCGAGTGTACAACTTCTTTTTGTTTAATACTGGGTATCACCAAGAGCACCACTATCGTCCCGGCACACACTGGCTACAGCTGCCTAAGCTAACAAAGCAATTGCCTTTAGATAGGGTAGTTACCCGATACACCCTTTTTGATAACCACTAATTTAAATTAGGCGGAAATATGAATCCAAAATATGTAGTGACAGCGGGCGATTGCAGTAGCGATGATTACGCAGCAGAGTTTTTTCCTAACGCTGAGCTAATTAGCTTGCGCCTTGGCGATAACGGTAAAGCCGCGTTTGAGAAGTTCGATGCTTTAGGCGCTGACGCTGTGTTTATTACTTCTACAACCCCCTTACACTTCAGCGACAAGTCTGAAGAGGTATTGGAAAAGTACGCAATCAAGGGTTACTACGGCCATCTTAACTATACGTTGATGACTAAAGACGCATCGATTTCGTATGGCACAAGTTTTCCCGGCAAGTCCCTTGGTGGTATATCGCCGCTGGTGGGCAAGCTAGCTGCACAACTTGTTAATGCAGAAAAGTATGTTCGCTTTACTGATCCAGATGTATCTACAAAAGCAGCCGTCGATGGGGAGATTGATCTTGTCAGCAAACCATCCCGTGATGGCAAACTGGATACAGAAGGTGGTTTGCATATGGTGTGCGACCTTACTAAAGAGTTTGGTCTGAAGTTGCGTTACTACCTTGTTGCCCACGGCAAAGAACACGACGAAGCAGCGCTTAGTATTTTTAAGCAAGAACGCTTAGAAACCCAAAGCTTTGCACTAGCATGAACGAAACAAATACCCGATCACTTGTCAAAACGGTATCATGGAGAGTATCGGTAAGCGTGCTATCTTTTTTCGTTTCTTGGTGGGTTACGGGCAGCGCTGAATTGGCGGGCATTTTATTTATAAGCAAAGTGGGCCTAAACACCGCTTGGTATTTTTTGCATGAACGGCTGTGGAACAACTTTAGTTGGGGTGTTCTAGGGCGTAAGGAAACTAAATGATAGACCGCAAAGCTATAGCCACCCTTGTACTGTCTGCCGCTGCGCTGGTAGGGCTTGTTACATCCGAGGGCTATAGCGACACGGCTATTATCCCCATCAAGGACGACGTGCCGACTCTGGGGTTTGGCTCTACCGAAGGCGTAAAGCTTGGTGACAGAACTACACCCGTCAAAGCCTTAGCCCGTGCCCTGCAAGATATTCAGAAGTTTGAAGGCGCAGTTAAGAAATGTGTGGTAGTACCCTTGCACCAATACGAGTATGATACGTACATTGACTTGGCCTACAACATCGGAACCGGTGCGTTTTGCCGATCTACCCTAGTTAAAAAGCTAAATACCACCGATTACGCTGGTGCTTGCCAAGAGATACTGCGCTGGGATCGCGCTAAGGGTATAAAGATTAAGGGTCTGACAGTGCGTAGACAAGCGGAGTACCAGAAATGTATTGGAAAATAGCCGCGCTGGTAGTAGCCTTTTTGATAGGTTGGGGCGTACAGGGCTGGCGTAAGGATGCAGAGATAAACCGGCTAGTTGCCGTACAGACGCAAGCTACCTTGGCCGCAGAAGTCAAAGCACGCAAGTCGGAGCAAGCCATAACAACCGCAGCACAAGAGTCAAGGAAGGTGAGCGATGCCAAAACTAAACAAGTTCGTGCCAATCTTGAGCGTACTATTAGTCAGTTGCGCAGCCGCCCCGAGCGTAGTGAAGTGCCCGCAGTTGCCGGAGTTACCACCAAGAGTTGTACAGGCACAGAGCTTTTCAGACAGGATGCAGAATTTCTTAGCAGGGAAGCTGCCAGAGCAGACGAACTTGAAGCAGCCCTTCAGCAATGCGAAACTACCTACAACGCAGCACGGTCAGAATTAAACAAGGAATAACATGCCAAGTACTTACTCACCTGAACTCCGCATCGAACTCATTGCCAACGGCGAACAGTCTGGTACTTGGGGTGCAACCACTAATTCAAACCTCGGCACGCTAATTGAATCGGCAATCTCTGGTGCGGTCTCGGTATCTGTAACCACCGCAAATCAAGCCTTAACCGCCGTTAATGGTGCAGCAGATGAAGCTCGTAACGCTGTTATTGACCTAACCACAACGACCGCCGCTAACTTTGCAGTCTATATTCCACCAAGCTCCAAACTCTACATTGTGCGTAACTCCAGCGCATACTCGGCGACGATCTATTGCTCAACGGCTCTGGGTAATACGACTGCTGCCGGTACTGGCGTGGTTATCCCTGCTGGCAAAACGTGCATGATCTGGACGGCTGGCGCTAATGTTGTCGAGCAGTTAAACCACATCGTCGGTGCGTTTAGTACTACAGACGGTCTGGCAGTTGGTGGTAATGCTACGATTGCTGGCACACTAGGCGTTACAGGCACTACCTTGTTCACAGGCATTCCATCAGGCCCAACCGCTGCAGGTGGTACCAATACTACACAACTAGCTACTACTGCTTTTGTTACTAGCGTTGTAGCTACACTGGGTACTGCGGCTACTAAAAATGTTGGCTTGCTTAATACCAACGTAGTGCAACGAACTGCTGATAATAGCGTTCCGATTGGTAGTACATGGTCAGTGGTTGAATCTGCTGGTGTTTTGTATTTCGCAGTTAGTGGTGTAAATAAAGCAAAGTTGGACGCATCTGGTAACTTAACGGTAGTTGGTGATGTAACTGCCTACGGCACGGTGTAACTATGGCGCTTCCATCTTCTGGCGTTATAACGCTATCCCAAATACAAACTGAGTTTGGCGGGGTTAACCCTAGCAATCTTTCTGAGTACTACCGTGGTGGGGCATACGTACCAAACAGTATAAATACAGCCACAATTCCAACATCCGGAACAATACGTACCAGTAACTTCTACAGCACCGCTAAGTCGTATACCCAAGCGCAAGTAGCAAGTTACATGGATGCTAGTTTGCTAGACACATTCCGTTGGTGTATGGGTGGAGATGCTTCTTACGATGTGTTTATCGGTGGCCCTTACCAACGATATGTATCATCATCGTCCTTTACAGCTAGTTATTCTCTTAGTGGCGCATCAATAACGGGTACGACAAAGTTTACAGTTGTTGTAGGTATTACCGGGTCTTCCGCTAGTTTTAGCTCGGTAACGGTTAATGGGTCTGGAATTACTGTTGTGGGTCAAACCGATTACAATCCGGGCAACGAGATGGCCCATAGGATTTTAGATTGCGAAGGCGACTTTCGTAACGTTACTTCAGTAGTTACTGTTTGGAATCGGTCAGGTGGCAATTCAGGTTCTTGGGCGGCAACAATGATAGTTCCGGGGCGTTGGGTTAATTCTGGTATTGGGTTCCTTGGAAGCTATTCGCTTGGTGCAAATACACTATCTTTCATGACGGCTGGTGGCGGTGGCGATGGCCCTCTTGGTTGGATAACCGCTACAAATGGTATGCGCTATAAACAAACCGACGCTTGGTGGTACAACAATGGGGGTGCTGGCGCATTTGTTAATGCCGGAAGTACTGCGCGTACAGGTAGTATGGGAAATTGTAGTGTCTACCTAACTGCGCTTACATCTATGACAGCAACTAACTAAGGCCACAGATGCCATTACAGAAAATTCAGCTACGCCCCGGGGTTAACCGAGAAGGTACGACGCTTGCCAATGAGGGTGGTTGGTTTGAGTGTGATAACGTGCGCTTCCGTTCTGGCTTCCCGCAAAAGATTGGCGGTTGGGCTGTAATCTCGTACAACACCTTCCTTGGTGTAGCTCGTTCAATGTGGAATTGGGTAACGCTCAAGGGCTACAACTTGCTTGGCGTTGGCACTAACCTAAAGTTCTATATTGAGAGCGGTGGCGAGTACTACGACATTACGCCTATCCGTGAAACAACTCCCGCCGGTGCCGCTACATTCGATACTATTAATACGTCTCCGATTGTTACTGTTAACGATATAGGGCATGGTGCGCAGACTGGCGACTTTGTAACATTTACTTTGTCAGCGCCTGTTGGTGGCTTGGACTTAAACCACGAGTACCAGATCACGTACTTAACTGCCAACACTTATACGGTCACTGCTTCTACTCCAGCTACTTCGACTGTTACCGGTGGTGGCGGTGCAGCTACGCTTGCGGCTTATCAAATAACAACAGGTTTTGACATCTACACAATCGGTACTGGCTGGGGCGCAGGTCCTTGGAGCCGTCTGGGTTGGGGTGATGGGTATACCACTGGTATCGGTTTGCAGCTTCGTTTGTGGAGCCAGACTAACTTTGGTGAAACCCTTTTATTCAGTCCTCGTGGTGGTGCACTTTACTACTGGGCACCGGGCAATGGTGCAACTCCTGCGTATACAACTAGGGGTACTTTGGTATCGGGCTTGGACGTACCTGCAACGATTAACCAGATTATGGTGTCTGACTCAACCCGCATCGTGATTGCGTTTGGTTGTAATGATTACGGCGCATACGGCACGACTGCACAAGACCCGATGCTTATCCGCTGGACTGCGCAAGAAAGCTACACAGACTGGACTCCCGCAGCCACAAACCAAGCAGGTAGCTACCGTTTAAGCCACGGCTCAGAGATTATCAGCGCACTGCAAACCCGCCAAGAGATTCTGGTGTGGACTGATGCAGCCGTGTATTCAATGCAGTACTTGGGTGTGCCATACGTTTGGGGCTTTACGCTTCTGGCGGACAACATCTCTATTGCTTCACCTAATGCAATGGCCACAGCCAACGGCTCCGTGTACTGGATGGGTACCGACAAGTTCTATACTTACTCAGGTCGTGTTGAGACGCTGCCATGTTCTTTGCGCTCATACGTGTTTGATAATATTAACCGCGACCAAGAAGCACAATTCTTTGCTGGTACGAACGAAGGCTTTAGTGAAGTCTGGTGGTTTTATTGTTCGGCCAATTCAACTGTAGTCGATAGATACGTAATCTTTAACTACCTTGACCGCGTTTGGTACTACGGCTCAATGGGTCGCACTGCTTGGCTCGATAGCCCACTGCGTCAATATCCACAAGCTGCAACAACTGGCAATCTGGTTGTGTTCCACGAAGCTGCTGTTGATGATGGCACAACCAACCCACCTAGCCCGATTAGTGCATATATCCAGTCTTCTGACTTCGATATTGGTGATGGTCACAACTACGGGTTCGTATGGCGCATGATTCCTGACATTACGTTTGATGGATCAACCACGGCGTTTCCGTTGAAGCCTGAAGTTAACTTTACGATCCGTCCAAGACAGAATCCGGGCGCTCCTTATGGTACAGGCGACAACCCAGTAGTTGCATCAAAGCAGTCTTATGCAGGTCAGGCAACTTACAACGTGCAAGAGTTTACAGAGATTGTGTATACCCGCATTCGTGGTCGTCAGATGGCGTTTAAAATAAGCTCCGATACGCTGGGTACGCAGTGGCAGTTAGGTGTGCCTCGTGCTGATGTACGTCCTGACGGGAGACGTTAATGTCATCCAACCTAGTAGTTACAGAATCGGTTAGCTTAACTAAAACCAAGTCACCGGCACTACCGCTGGCACCTGTTGAATACGACCGTCAGTACATCGATCAACTTAATACGATCCTGCGGTTGTACTTCAACACGATTGATAACTTAATCGGGCAGTTGGCTTTGTCTACAGCGGGCAGCGCGTTTGTTGTGCCTTATGGAGCGTTCTCTTGTATTGCGCAGACTACGTTAACCTCAGCTATAAATGCCTCAGTAACTACAATTCCAGTTGTTTCGACTGCTACTTTTCCTGTTGCCTCAGTTTCTGAACCTAAAGCATTTGCTATAGATGACGAAATAATTACGTATACAGGTACAACGCCAACATCATTTACTGGGTGTGTGCGCGGTGCATTAATTACTCCGGCCAATGCTGCTTCCCATTTAGTTAATGCGCCGGTAGAAGGTGTGCAAGTTTCATTTGTGGCGAATACTGCCTACGCTTTGTTTCTTAATACCTCAGATTTTGTTAATGATACTTCGTTAACCGGCACACCTAACACTACCAAGATGACCGTTGCTAAGGCTGGCATCTACAACATGCAGTTTAGTGTGCAGGTTGAGAACCGGGATAACGCCCCGCAGGACGTATTTATTTGGCTAAAGCAGAACGGTGTAGACATCATTGCTTCCACGGGTAAAGTAGGTATACCTGCTCGAAAAGGCACAAATAACCCATCGCACGACATCAAGGGCTGGAACTACTTCTTGTCTATGAACGCCGGGGATAGTGTAGAAATCTGGTGGTCTACAACAAGTATTGCCGTATCGATACCGAACTACCTAGCTACGCCTTTACCGGCCAAGCCTTCTACAGCCTCGGTTGTAGCCACAATGAGCTTTGTATCAGCGTTACCTGCATGATACTATTGACAAAACCATTTAAAGGTGCGCCATGAGCCTCCATCACTTAGCACAACAAGTACAATCCAAAGGCCGTGGCGAGGATACGCAGCTTATCCACATGACCCCAAAAGAAGTTCAAGGACTCCAAGCCTTGGCAATGAAGCATGGCGGCTCACTTACCATTAACCCACAAACAGGTCTGCCAGAAGCTGGGTTCCTTTCTTCCATTCTGCCAATGATTGCCGGTCTTGCTTTAGCTCCACTTACTGCTGGCACTTCCTTGGCTTTCTTGGGGGCTACGCCGTTTGCAACTGCTTTGACCGTCGGTGGTGCTACAGGTTTGGCTACAGGCAGTTTGAAAAAAGGTTTGATGGCTGGCCTTGGTGCTTTCGGTGGTGCTGGTTTGGGCGCATCCTTAGCGGGTGCTGGTGCCGCTGGTGCTGCCGCCGCTCCTACTATAGCCCCGGGGGTTGTAAATGGTGTTGGTACGGCGGGTGTTGCAAGTGGGGTAAATCCTCTAATTGGTAACATGGCAAGCGGTGCAGGTACGGCGGGTGTTGCAAGTGGGTTTAACGCCGCTGCCCCGTTTGCTAATGTACCCGCAGCCGTAGCAAATGCAACAGCCCCTGCGCAATTAACCGCAGCAAACCAAGCATTGCAAATAGCCCCTGCGCAAACGTTTGCCAATATGGGCCAAGGGCTTCAGAGCTTGAATTCATTAGACGCACTTAAAACGTTTGGTGGACAGAATATGATGAACATCGGTATGGCCGGTGCCCCTGTTTTAAATGAAATGATGCAGCCGGGCAAACTCAATGCCCCTAAAACCGATCAAGGCATGATCCGTCCTTACACGCTTAGCCGTACACAGAATCCACAAGCCTACGCACAAGATACACAGGGCAGAACTAACACGCCAGTTTATGGCTCACCATTTGATTCGAGCGAGCGTACGCACTTTACTGACCAGTACACAGCCGGTACCCCTTATGCAGCTCCGGGTCCTGAATATAAAGCAGCTACCGGTGGTTTGACGGCTCTGGCTGTTGGTGGTCCTGTTGAGGAAATGTCTGCGCAAAACGCATTGGGTCAAAATACTGGTTATCCTATGGCTAACTTGCAATCGTCTATGTACGCGAACCCGCAAGTACAACGCCCAATGTCTAGCAATGTAGTTAGTGCTTCTGGAGACGCTTCTGTCGATCCTTATACGGGTGAGCAGAAGTTTGCTGCTGGTGGTATGACCGAAGGACATTTAGGTAGTTACTCTGATGGTGGACGTCTCTTGAAAGGTCCCGGCGATGGTGTATCTGATTCTATCCCTGCTTCTATTGGTAATAATCAGCCCGCTCGTCTTGCTGACGGCGAGTTCGTTGTGCCTGCTCGCATCGTATCGGAACTGGGAAATGGAAGCACAGAGGCTGGAGCAAGACAACTGTACAAAATGATGGAACGCGTGCAGCGCAATCGCCGTAAGTCTGTTGGTAAAAACAAAGTAGCTGTTGACGCTAAGTCCGCTAAATTCTTGCCAGCATAAGATGCCTTTATTTAAAGTAAATACCAATACGCTTCCGCAGGTCTGGCCTACTGTAGCTCCTATGTTGCAGCGGGCCATTGATCTTGATCCGGAACTTAATAAGATTGAGCTGGTTGAGTACATGGTGCGCACTGGGCAACAACATTTGTTAATCTGGGTTGATCCAGAGACTAACGATATTACTGGTGCGGTAACGATTGCGTTTTTAGACCACTCAACAGAACGAGTAGCTAGTGTTAATTTAATGGGCGGCAAGGGTATTGTGCGTAACCACGTATTCGATGAAGCCAAGCAGTATATGCGCGATATGGGCGCTACAGTAGCGCAGTGTTGGTGCAAAGGGACGCTTGTTCAGATGTATGAAAAAATGGGTATGGAAAATACGCATCAGGTAATGAGGATTAAATTATGATTATCAAAAACAAATTTAGTGGCTATAGCCGTGACGGTTCCCGTGTATACCCCGGTGGCGATAGTGCCCCTGCGCAACCTTCTAGCCAAACGGTAACGCAGACTTCCATTCCTGAGTACGCTAAACCGTACGTCGAGACGATGCTGGGTAAAGCCCAAGCAATACAAGATCAGCCTTACCAAGCTTACGGTGGCCAGCGTATTGCCGAGTTTAGTCCGATGCAACAACAGGCATTTGGCCGTACAGCTAATCAACAGGTTGCAGGGCAGTTAGCTCCAGCCTCACAGATGGCGGGTATGGCAGGTCTTGGTTCCTTGGGTGCAGGTCAGCAGTACGCGCAGCAAGCAACTAACCCGTATGCAATGGGCGCTTACATGTCGCCATATATTCAGAACGCACTTGCCCCGCAGATGGAAGAGGCTCGTCGTCAGGCTGGAATTACTGGCCAACAACAAGCCAGTCAAGCTGTGCAGCAAGGTGCTTTCGGTGGTGCCCGTACAGGTATCGTCGAAGCGGAAAACGCACGCAACCTAGGTACTTTGCAGAATCAGATTTACGGTACAGGTATGCAGAATGCCTTCCAAAACGCACAGCAAGCGCAGCAGTTTGGTTCTACCCTTGGTCTTCAAGGTTTAGGTCAGGCAGGGCAAATGGCAGGTACATTGGGTCAGTTAGGTCAGACGCAGTTTGGCCAAGAGACAGGTATTACTGGTGCTCAAGCCGCCGCAGGCGCTACGCAACAAGGTCTGCAACAGTCTCAGTTGACCCAGCAGTACCAAGACTTCCTGAATCAGAAAGGTTACCCGCAGCAACAGTTGTCGTATATGTCGGACATGTTGCGCGGTTTGCCGATGTCTCAAGCTACTACACAACAATATACTGCGCCTCCATCGCCTCTGTCACAAGTGGCGGGTCTGGGGCTGGCTGCATACGGCGCTACTAAAAAAGAAGGCGGCGTAATTAATATGAAAAACGGTGGCCTAGTGGGTCTTGGTCTGCGCAATATGGCTAAAGGAGCTTAATCATGATCCCGGGCATTCACGAAGTTCAGACGCTGGCTACTAAGTATAGTAAAGCGCAGTTGTCGCAGATGGCACAAAGCGGCATGATCGATCCAACTAAGGCTGTAATGGCTGGGATGATGATCGACCGTATCTCTAAACAAAACCTGCAAGCGCCACAGTCTACGGTTGCTCAAGATGTTATGGCACCACCCGCACCACAAGCGCCCCAAATGGGTATGCAACAACCCCCACAAGGTCAGCCTCAAGAGCAACCTCAACAAGCCCCAGCCGCTGGGGTATCCGGCATTCCTGCGCCTAACATGGAGCGTATGGCTGGTGGTGGCATCGTTGCGTTTGGTGATGGTGGCGATGTGCCGAGTTATGCTGGGGAATCCCCTTGGGGTAGCTTAGTTGGTGGTAGCGGGTTTACGCCCGGGGGTGAAGACCAAAGAACTCTGCAACGTATGCAAGAAGTTCAAGCACAATCTGAAGCAGAAAACCAAGCTCGGCTGCAAACAATCCGTACAAAGATGGCCCAAGGTATTGCATTAAGCCCTTCGGAACAACAAGTTGCATCGTTAATGAAGCTATCTACCAATGCTCCTCCTGCGCCCCAAAGCGCACCTGCTTCCCCATTTCCACTTAGCACCCCTAACGAAATGATGGTACGTCGGCAACAAGGAGTAGGGTCTATTGATAACCCATTTGCTACACCAAAAACTGCGCCAACAACTGCGCCAACAACTGCGCCAACAACTACACGTGCCCCAATGGGTGCGTCACCTACAGCGGGTACAGGTATTAGCGGTCTAAAGCAGACAATGAAAGATGTTGGCGAAGCTTCTGGTATGAACGCGCTTAAAGCGCAGTACGAAGGTCTTCCTGCTGAAGCTGAAGCAGCAACTAAACGAGAGCAAGATCTTGCTAAGCTGCGTCCTGAGTACGTTCCATACGAAAAGTATGAAAAATCTTTGGCTAGAGAAGAAGGAGAAGCCGAAGGTAAGAAAGCTGAAAACTTTAAGATGGCATTGATCAATGCTGGTCTGGCTATTGCTGGTGGTAAGTCGCAGTACGCTCTGTCAAATATTGCTGAAGGTGCGCAGGTCGGTACTAAGCAGTACGCTGAAGGCGTAAAAGAACTAAATAAAGCCGCTAAGGAACGTGAAAAAGCATTGGCTGAAATTGAGCAATCCCGTAACCTGTATGCAGATAAAAAGTATGATCGCGCAGAAGATTTGGAAGCTCGTGCTAATGCACGTCTGTTAGGCGCAAAAGAGAAGATGGTTGCAGGTATCGCTACTGCTACTGGGAAAACGCTTGAAGCTTCTACCGCTATAGTTGACACCCATGCACGTATTGCATCTGCGGAAAGAATTGCGGGTATTCAGGCAGGAATACAACGTGAGTCAAACGATATGTACAAAAAAGGTATGCTTGATCAGACGCAGTACAAAACTTTAACTGATGCCGCAGATAAGTTCTTAGTTGCAAACAAAGACAAGACTGAATATTTGCAGGATACTATGAAGCTGCAAAATGACGCTATCGCTTATGGTAAGAAAACGTTAGCAGCATTTATGCCAAACGCAGCAAGAGTGCCAGCCGCGCCAGCAGGCCCTAGGGCAGCACCACTCGATTCCTTTAATCGTACTAAATAAGGTACAGATATGTCATTTGACGTTGAAGGCGCACTAAGCGAGGGGTATACCCTGCCTGAAATCGCTAGCCATTTGGCAGCATCTAAAAAGTTTGACCTAGCCGGAGCCCGTAAAGAGGGATACTCCGATGAGGAAATTATTGGGCACTTAAACAAAGCACCTAAGCCACCAACCCCCGGTTTTATCTCTGCGGTTAAGTCCGGTATGCAAAGTATCGCAGGCGATTACGAGGCAACTAAAGCCGCGTTTGGTAAAGAGGGTTCAGAAGCTGCTGCCGCTGAGCATCGTAAAAAAGCTGGTGAGCAATACCAACTGCCAGAGTTTACCGATAAGCCTTGGGAGTACGTCAAAGGTTTAGCTGGGCAATCCCTCCCGTATCTGGCTGCACCGCTTGTTGCTGGTGCTGTGGCTGGCTCCGCTCCTGTTACAGGGGCGTTGGGTCTTGGTGCCGCTGGGGCTACCGCATTGGGTCTCGGTGCTGCTGGCGTTGCTTCAGCTGGGCAGTTTACCGGTTCAAATATATCTCGCCAGTTAGAAAGTGGTACCGCAGCTAAAGACGTAAACGTACTAGGCGCTGTTGCTGCGGCCATTCCACAAGCTGCTATGGACGTTGCTAGTTTGAAGATGATGCCTATCGTTGGGCGTATTTTTGAAAGAGCTGGAATTAAGGCGTCGGAAGTTGCTGCTCAAGGTGCTATAAAACAAGCGTTATTGGGTACAGTTAAAACTGCAAGTACTGAGGGATTAACTGAAGCTGGACAACAAGTACTTGAACGCCTCCAAGCTGGTCTGAATATCACAGACAAAGAAGCACGTGATGAGTATTTCCAAAGCTTCTTGGGTGGTGCTGTACTGGGTGGTGCTATTGGTCTTCCCGGGCATGCTATCGAAGGTATGGGTGCCAAACAAGCTGCACCTACCGCACCAACTGCACCTGCAATACCAGAAGCCCCTACCCCTACTGCACCTACTGGATTACCTGATACCTACGCTGCTGCTGTTCAAGAAGCTGAGTTTTTAAAGCAACAGCCGCAAACAGAAGAAATTAAAAATCGGTTAGCCCAACTGCAGGCATATCAGACACGCCTTGTTTCTGACGATATAGCGGCTACTAAGCGCCAGCCGTTTGCAGAACCTACATCACTCGAAGGCCAGATTCAGAACCAATCAGCTACGCAGGGTGAGTTCCGCGAGATGATGGACTTGCCTACGCAAGAAGCCCCTATTGCTGAAACCCCAGAAGCGCCTGAAAAAGAAATGCCAACTGTGCTGGCTGCAGACGTACTGGATCGTACTGGTTTGACCAAACAATCTGGGTTGTATAAACAACTTCTGGGTAAAGACTTAACAAACCTTGAAGATCTCGATGCAGTCATGCAGACTGTGGAGCGAGCTAAGACAAACAAAAGTTTAACCCCTGATACCAAAAATGCTCTTGAGACCCTTGCTACTCAGGCGTTTAATATCTATGGTAAACAGCGTGGTTTATTCGATGTGGAAGCGCCTCCCGCTAAACTGACGCCGGTGCTAAAGAAAATTACTGCTGTAACCGCTGGCAAGGACATGAACAATCCTGCGGATGTAGCTACAATCCGTGAGCAGTTAACAGACTACGCAAACGGTGCGAACCGTAGTGCTAAATCAATCCAAGAAATTTCTGACTATATCGATTCATTACCGGTTGCACCTGCTGAGTCTGTTGCGCCTGTAGCGGAAGAAGTTATACAGGAGACCCCCGTTGAACAACCTATTGTTGAGCCTGCTCCTGTTGAGCCAGCTGCTGTTGCTCCTGTTGAAGCTGTGGGAGAGCCCGCACCTGCTGTACAAGCTACCCTTGCCGAAGAGTTGGAAGCACCACCTGCTACTCAGGCTGCTGAGTTCATAAAGAAGACCCGCAAGAAGAAAGCCACGCCGGTTGCAGAAGTACCTGCAGTAGAAGAAATACCAGCACCGGTAGCGAAAACACCTGAAGCACCTGTAACCCCCGCTGTCGAAGAACCTATCGAAGGTAAATTAACTGCGTCTAAGGCTATTCATGCTTTAGTAGCTAACGGTGTAACCAGATCTAGTGCTACTGATTTTATAAATACTCATGTTGATTCTTTTGGCTATGTAGATACTAAATATGTAAACGCAGCAGTTAAAAAAGTAGGTGGTAAAGCTAAGTACCGCGAAGCTGAAGTTGGTACTAACGGTATGCCTAAAGGTCGTGTATCAGCAATAGTAGCCGCTATGAGCGACAAGTGGGTAAACGCACCTAAGATCAATGTTGTGCAGTCCATAACCGACCTGCCACAGTTTCTGCAAGACCAAATCAAAAAAGACGGAGTAAACCCAAAGGGTGCATTTGATCCGGATAGTAAAGAAGTATTCCTTGTTGCTGATAACATTACAAATGACGTTGACGTTGCAATGACCTTGGCACATGAGGCTTTGGGTCACTTTGGTTTACGTTCATTGCTGGGTGGTAAATTCAACAGCATCATGAATACTATCTACGAAGGCAATAAGGAAGTAAAACTTCGTGCAGATAACAAGATAGATGCTGGCGTAGATAAAGAAACCGCAGTAGAAGAAGTGCTCGCTGAAATGGCGGAAGAAGTTGCTAACCCTGATGCTAAGAAGAACGCACATAAACTTAATGCTCTGCAACGTGTAGTCAATGCGATACGCCAATTCTTTGCTGGCTTAGGTTTTCCACTTAGAGGCGTTACCGATGGTGAGATCCGTGGCCTGATTGTTAACGCACGTGCAGAAGTTATTAGCCAAGAATATAAGATAGGCGCTGGGCGGTTAGCACAAAAAGCTGAAGGTACTACTACTGGCAAACCGCTGTATAAGACTAAACCATTAACCCCAGAAGGCGAAGCTGCTGCTGCGTTGAACGAACGTATGAAGGGCATCTCTAATCCGCAAGAAAACGGTGGTGATGCAACTGCTAAGAGTATGCTTGGTATTAACCACTTCTTTACTCGTACAGAAGGTCCCGGTTTTATAACCCGCCTGCGTCGTCATGTCGCGGATAAAGATGCTACGGTTATAGAAAAGCTGCAAACGGCATTCGACAACAAGTTAGTTGATAGCCTTGGAAACGCCCGTGCAGATTTAATGTCCGACCAAGCGCAAGATACCGCTGGGTTTACTGAGAACGTGTTGGAAAACGGTGGTATTGGTATCGGTAAAGATAACTTAGTACATACGTTTAAAGCTGAGCATGGCGCGAGCATGAAGAAAGTATTTGATCAGCTAAAAGCTTTTGGGGACAAGTTAGGTTCATTGGATTTGGGCATGCAGGTTGCGCATAACGCGCTCATTGCCAATCGTGCAAATGAGATTAACAAGTTTAATGCAGGTAAACGCCAAGAGATCGCTGCAGCAGAAGCTAAAGGCAATACAAAAGCTGCGGAACTTCTTGAGAAGCAGATCATCACCATTAAAGCATCACAGGCAGAGATCGATGCAGGTCTTGAAGCCATGAAGAAGTATCCGGAAATCAAAGAAATACTGGAAACGTTTACCACTTACAAGAACGGTCTGATTGACTTCATGGTCGAGTGTGGCCGTATTAACGAAGAGACCGCCCGTAATTGGAAAGAGAACGCAGGCTACGTGCCTTGGACGCGTATCGAAGAGGAAGTAGACTCGTTTGACTCAGACACCACCGGTGCGTATAAGAGCGGCCTGATCAACCTTTCTAAGTTGCCTAAGCTGGATAAGGAAGGTAGCTCAAAAGAAATCGCTAACGTATTCGATAACATGATCGGGTTTACAAGTTGGGCAATTAAATCTGGCCTGAAGAACCGTGCAGCTACTGCAATGGCCGAGCAGTTGCCGGACGCTAAAGAAATTAAAACCGACAACGAACTCAAGCTAGAGCAGAAGCGCAACAAAGACCGTGTGATCTACACCTATAAGAAGGGTGAGCGTACTGCGTACCTGTTGGGCAGTGCTCTGGATATGTCAGCGTTCTCTACGAACATTGAAGTACTTGGCCCGTTAATGCAGGGAGCTAAGTTTGTCGGCGACTTCCTACGCGGGGCTATTACTCACATGCCTGCGTTCGCATTGTCTCAGTTAATTCAGGATGGTACCTATCGTGGTATGTTGCTCTCTGGCGTAGAGCGCCCGTTTAGTTTGCCCCCTAAAGTATTTGCTAACTTTGCTAAAGCACTGCGTGGCGAGTTAGATCATATTCAAGCTCTGGGTATTACCGGTGTGTATGACGGCATGCCTGAACATGCGATGGAGCGCGCCAAGATTAAGTACGGCATCAAGCAACAGTCCGCTGCTAAAAATGCATGGGGTAAGCTTGAGAAGTTTTCGATGGCCGCTGACTTGGCTGTACGCGCTGCAATTTATGAGCAGACGATGGAAGAAACTAACGGGGATACGCAGCTAGCTTTGTACCGCGCTAAAGAATACATCAACTTCAAACGCTCCGGTGCGAGTTCTACCATCCGTACGCTGCGCCATGTTGTGCCATTTATGAACGCGTATATCCAAGGTATGGATGTGTTGGTGCGTACCATGCGTGGCAAAGGCGTGTCGTTGCAAGATAAACGCAAAGCGCAGCAATTGTTCTTAGCCACTGGTCTCAAATTGGCCGCGTTGTCCGCTGCTTACACCATGATGGCTAGTGGCGACGATGACTACGAAGGTTTGGAAGAGTACGAACGCGATAAGAACTACATCATCCCGGGCACAGGCATTAAAATTCCAGTCGCCCCTGAAGTTGGATTCTTGTTTAAAGTTATTCCAGAGCGCCTCATTCGCTATGTAGTTAGTCAAGGTACTGAGCGCCCACAGGATGCAGAGACTTTCTACAAGGGTTTCCGTGACGCCTTTGTTAACGCTTATGGTGGTCCAAGCATGATGCCGCAAGCTGTAAAGCCTGTACTAGAAATAGCGGTGAACTACTCATTCTTTACGGGTAACCCAATCGTTGGCCAGAGCATGAAGAACGTTGACCCGTCTAATCAGTTCACATCGGGTACCTCCGAGTTTGCTAAATTATTTGGGGCCATCGGTATTTCTCCCCTGAAGGTGGACTACCTAGTACGCGGCTATACCGGTATGGTTGGTGCAATTGCTTTGGACATGACAGACGCTATAGCCAACCCAGATCGTATGGGCAAGCCAATTAATAAACTCCCGCAGATCAGCACGTTTATGTATGACCCATCAGGCCGTGGGTACAAGTCTGAGTTCTATAAGTTCCGTGAGTCAGTTGATCAAGTAGTAGATACAGTGAATCTGTTCAAACGTGAAGGTCGTGCCGAAGAGTTGAAAGAGTACCTGACCCCCGAGAAGTTGCAGTTGTACGCAATGCGGGGGGTAGCTGGTAAGGTAGAAGAAAGCCTAGGCAAGTTGCGTAAGTATCGCAACGTCATCGCTAATGATCCCGGCCTAAGCAGTGAAGAGAAACGAGCTAAGACTGATGCGATCCAGAAGCAAGAGAAAGAAATCTTGCTGGCGTACAACGTGCCACGGCTCCGGCAGATGGCTAAACCGAAAGAGTAAAAAAATCCCCCGCAGCGATAACGCAAGGCGGGGGAAAGCTCAGATCTCTGGAGAAGTTGAGTGTTCGTAGAATATCACTCGAGCCGCCACACGCGCAAGCCATATCGGTGCCGCTCGATCACAGGTTTGCACAACACCTTGAAACGTAATCGCTCTGTCTCCTTGCCGATATAGTCTGCGACCGCTTTGTGGTCAAGGCAAGGCACAAAAAATGATGTGCCCACCTTAAACTTCTCCCACTCAATCCTCACCAATAATTGCAGAATCTGGAGCATTTAGCAGTATCTCCTCGTCGAAGAATCCTAGTTTACTAGAGTCAAAGCACAGTGCCATTACGCTCTGCGAAGTACTAGCTACCGTACCAGCGAACATCCGCTTCTTCTTAGCACCTTGGAAAGCACCGCTCTTCTGGTAAGGAGAGATTGCTCCGTCGTAACTCATCGAGTACTTAGCGCAATCATCGCGGAATGGACGCATCGCCACGTATAGCATCTTGGTGTCTGGCTCGTAACGCACTGCCAACTGCCCACGTGGCTCACGGATTGGGCCCATCTCAATACCGGTGCGCTTGTCTGCTGTGCCATTGATAACCAAGATCTCGTGGAAGTGACGTTGCAAGAACGCGCCCAGATAGTCCTCAGAGTCAAACATCGATTCTTTGTTCGAGCGACGTGAATTCTTGATCAGCTCTACTGCATGGTCGAACACAGGCTTAACAGGGATGTCGTGCAGTCCAAGCTTACCGGCGATGATGCCACCAGCCAAACTAATCGCAGTGCCTGCCGACCAGAACCGCTCGTTACCTGTAATACCCGCTGCCTTGTCCAAGCGCTCGCTGACCTCATTAGTCAGATGTATAACTTCAGGCAGGTGGGTCAGGCAGTGCTGGATAAACGGGGTGATCGCATGGCCGTAGTTCGAACCGAGTCTACCGAAGTGGCGCTTGGAAGTAATCGCGTCCATCGTAGTATCAATAGCTAAGTTACCCTCCAGTATGCGCAGCAATTCCGGCTCAGGAAATGATTTGATACTTAGCAGTGCATCGCGGATTACCTTGTTTGAAGTAGACACCACAGGAAGTTTCCACGTAGTTGTATTGATCCGCTCCACATTGGCCTTCGACGACATACGACCACGACCTTTACCAGATGTGATGTCATACACCAGATCAGACATTTGCTCAGGGCGCATGTTGGTCAACTCATCAATCGTAGCGGTCAGGTTCTGCATGATGCCCAGACGTTGCAAACGGAAGTTATGCGTATCTTTGTATGTCATCAGCAACGCTTCTGGATTGCCGTAGATACTATTGATGCCATGCAGTACCGTAGATTTACCCGTACCACCTTCGCGGCTAACCAAGTTAAGCAGGAACCCGTTGAGCATACCGCCGTTGATATGCTTCATTAATGGTCCACCAAAGCCCATAAAGAACGCAAACGCACGCAGCTCTTGACCCGGATGACGGTAGTGATTGATAACGTCTTTCCATATGTGGAAGTCACCACGCGCACCGAACGCGGGTACTAGAGGCAGTGTAGGTGCAGATGGCGGACTGTACTCGATCTTGTCTGCATGGATTTCTTTGTCACCAATAATAAAGCCGCTGTCGTCAGCCAACCAGCCGAACTGTTTACGGGATATCTCTGCTTTGCCCATAGCCTGTAGTTCCTCTACCCAACGTGTTGTGTATAACATCAATGACTCCTGTCTCTTCCCCAATACTGCTACGCCGTACTCAGCTATCTTGCCGATGAACCGCTCTTTAGCAATGACATCCCGCAGTGGCATGATGAATTCACGCACACCATCTTTAGGCAAATGCAAACGCATCATCAGACATTCACCGACTTCAGGATCCTGCAACCGCTTAACTACATAGAAGTCGTACGGCCAGATGAGCTCATCCTTATCATTGTCTTTATCCGGATCTGCCTTACGATAGATACCCCCGACAGCGCCCCTAAAGAAAGGGAACGGGAATTTAGGTATGGTATACGTACGGACTTCCTGCGTGATAGGCTCGATAGCCTCAACAGTTTCAGTCTCCTCGGACGACTCAATGACCTCACGTCCAATCTGAATAGGCGACGTAATTTTTTGCGTACAACCCTCGCAAGGAGCGGGATTGAGTTTTCTAAACGTCTCACAGGTATACGGCCCTTTCGTTTGCTCTGCCTTACGCAACGTAGTATTGGCGTTGTAGTCAGGGTGCTTACTCGACAGTTTGTGGATAGCCTTCGCGCCATCGGTGCAATGATGTGCAATAGACAGACCTGCTCTCCACAATGGCTCTTCGATAGAGTCTTGGTTCTCGTAGATGTGCAGCATTTGATTACAGCCCGCACCGTTCGCAGACTTAATCATGATGGTTTTGAACACGGACTGATAGTTGCCCATCAAGGACAGCGTCAACGGATCCATTATGCGAGTCGGCGGCGTGCCCGAAATCACCATTTCGCCGGAAACAAACAACTCTTGTAGCTGTTCAAATGCAACCCGCTGCCCTGCCATGATTAGTTTTACCGGCTGTGGGTCATCAATATTCTTGAAGTTCAACGTGTCAGGCATACGCAATATGCGTGCGGTATCCGCAGTAACGGCTGGGTCTGCATGGAGTCCGTGTGTAACGCATAGTGCCTTGAAGGCTTCAGCCATTGGCTTCCACACTTCCTTGTCCATCGGCTGCTCTGGTACCCAGTATGCATGCACGCCACGGCCTGAGTTAACAATAGCTGTAGGCTTGGGCACACCAGATGCCTTAACGAATAACTTTAGTGCTGCAACGCCTTCAGACTGATCCGCATAGGGCTTACCCAATCCGCAATCGATGTCTAAATAAAACGAATTCAGTTGTGCTGCGTTTACGATGGTACGACCATCGGTATTGTTTTTGAATGAAGCTAACGCAAAATATGCGTCAAAACCTTTATGTACAAGCGCATCAGCATAATCATTTAATTCTTCTATGGTGCTGACAAAAACTTGTTTTGGTGCTGTGTCCTTCTTCAGGCCAACCACACAGTACTCACCTGTAGGTGGTAAAACCAGAGAAAAAAAGTCTGTCCTCGATAGCATAGCCGCCTCGTGTGTCGCCGTCTTTTAAAAGATAAGGTAGGCAGGGATAGTGACGGCGGACTACCCTTTTCGGGTGCGCTCCCTAGCCTCCTTAAACCGTTTTACTTAGCTGTCAATCTGGTAACCAAATCCTGCACAGCGTCTCGATATGCAGGGGGTATGTTGGTTATGCCCTTGAACCAATTGTAGATCGTAGCGCGAGACACACCTACATGCTCGGCTACTTCTATAGCTGGTATATCAAGGTCAATGCAGATGTTACCCAGCTGAACACCAAGCTTTCTAGTATCCGCTGAGTTAACAGCTAGTGCAAACCGTGATGAATAGCCGTTACTCATCATCCCACTCGTCTAGAATCTTCGACAAGTCTTTTTTCGCGGCTGGTGCTTCTTCATCCTTTTTGCTGGCACGTTTTACAGGCTCAGCAATTTCTTCTTCCGCTTCTTCAACCACAAGGGCTGGAGCAGGGGCAGCTTTCTTTGCAGGTGCTTTGGCTACTTGTTCAAACTTCTCGCCATCGTCCTTAACGCCATCTGCCTGCGCAACAGTCATGGTGATTGCTTTAATCGCATCAGGTGTTTTGCCTTGATCCACAGCTTGCATAAACTCATCGGTCTCCAAGAAACGCGAAGGCTTAAACGTCAGCTTAGGTGTAGCACTACCTGTATCGAAACGCATTTCCGTAACTACGGAACTAACAGGAGCACCCTTGCTACCCAGCATCTTTGCGTAAGTCTGCAGCGGCCATTTGCCATTCTCACCTGCACCGAAGATCGACTGCGCTGGCAACGTCAACTGATACACGTCACCTTGCACATCGTTCTCAAGCACTACAGCCAGACGTTGTGAGAAGCGGCATGCACGTGATTCCCCTTGGCCTGAACCTTTAATGTTTTGTGGGCAGGTAGCGCACGTTTTGCCCTGTGGGCTCTTGGCAGTTGCATCAGGTTGTTCACCATCAGCAGACCAGCAGGCAGGTGAGGTTACTTCGCCCTCGGTATATGTACCTTCATAAAAAGTACGGCTTACCTTTGGCGCAGCAGCAACAATAACTACATTCATCGCACGCTCTTCGTTCTTAGCAACTTCTTTACCATCAACCATCATGCGCCATACGCCGCCTTTGATCGAGATACGCTTGCTACCACCGCCACCGCCGCCACCCATCAGGGCTTTAGTCATCTCATCCAAGCCATCTCGGTTACGCAAGTGGGCTGGAAGACCTTTACTCAACAATGCTAATTCACTCATACACTTCTCCTTATTTACGACGAACAACAACCGTGTATCGGCTGTCAACATTAAGACCCGGCGGAAGCAGGGCAGGGTTATCTTTCAAGAACGTGTCCATATTAGATTGGGATACTCGTTTCTCCATCAGATCTAATGCGTCATGTTCCTTTAAGAATTCGTGAAACGAATACCAATCATTCGTCCAATAGCGCTTTGCAACTTTACGACTTACTGTACCAAATTCGGTACGCATACTTTCTACACCTGTGGTTTTGCATGACTCAAGAAGTTCAGCTTCAATAATATCCAATATATCTTGTAGCTCTTTATCTTTAGCCTTGAACTCATCTGCTATTAGCTTACGCTTATCGCGTACTTTTACATATGTCTGTACTAGCTTGTCTGCGCCTATTACTTTCGCAATTGCTACTGATTCCGGTTCGTCCATTTTCTTCTCCAAGAAATACTACAACTACATACTAATACCAAACTAAGACACTGTCCAACCTTTTATTTATCTTCTTCAACTAAATTTTGGTACAGATCTACGACACGGGAATGAATGTCGATCTTAGCTTCGAGCATTGCATACATACGCTTCTCTACTGGTGCGCCTTGCAGATGCACGATGGTTACAGGGTTGCGTTGTCCGGCACGGTGTGGTCTAGAGTTACACTGGAGGTAGGTCTCAACACTCATAACGGGCGACCAGTATACGACTACATTCGCGGCTGTCAACGTCACACCGTGCGATGCAGACTGTGGCTGCACAATGAGTACCCTAGGGTTATCTTCCGTTTGGAACTGCGCAAAGATCTCTGTACGTTTGTTGGCAGATACATCGCCGCTGATAATTGCACAGGCGTAGCCACACTTAGTTAGCTCTTGATAAACAATTTGGATCGTGTGTTTGAATGGTACGAAGACGATAACCTTATGGCTTGCTTCGTCGATAACCTCTTTCAGTACGTTCATGCGTGGGGAGGAATCAAACTCAATGATCTCGCCATTGTCTGCATAGCATGCGCCGCCTGAAATTTGTAGGAGCTTGTTAAGATTGGCCGCAGCATTGACTGTAGTGATTTCTTCCCCAGCAGCGACAGCCACCATATGTTTACGAATCGTTTCGTAGTACTTCTGCTGTTGTGGGGTCAGCGGTATGTCACGAGTAACGAACGTCATTGGAGGCAGGTCGAGGCACTCTTCTTTAGTAAATCGAATAGCTGGCTGCAATATGTCATGTAGTATCGATTCAGATCGTGGGCGGGGAACCCATTTAAACGTAGTGATCTTCTGCATCACCATGTCGCGGAATGCGCCAAAGAACTTTGGTACACCGGTAGGGTTTACGATACGGGCTAGGCCGTAGGCGTCAGTAGGAGATTGCGAAGCAGGTGTACCCGTCATCATCCATACCCATGTAGACGGCTCGATGATTGAGTTCAGTACTTTCCAACGCTTCGTAGAAACTGTTTTGTATGCGTTCGCTTCGTCAATTACGATCAGGTCAAACTTCTCTTTACGTACTGCGTCTTGAATAATGTCGAGGCCATCGAAGTTACAGATCACAAACTCCGCGTCACTCTGCACAGCCTGTATGCGTTTCTCTCGCGAGTGGCTGTGGGCAATAGCTGTTGTGCGATGCATTGCAAACCGAAACAAATCATTCTGCCAAGCGGACTGCATAATCGACAAGGGGCACAGAATCAGCACGCGTTTAATCATGCCGATAGACATCAGGTAATCCACTGCCCAGATAACGCTGCCCGTCTTACCTGTACCTTGTTCGTTAAAACAAAATGCTCTGCGGTGCAGTGTGAGGAATGCAGCGGT